>Ga0187872_10000598_pt1 | contig 40547 bp, 31 predicted proteins | sample June2016WEW_16_4_FD_132973 | JGI IMG/M metagenome (GOLD analysis project Ga0187872, IMG submission 132973) | Peatland microbial communities from SPRUCE experiment site at the Marcell Experimental Forest, Minnesota, USA - June2016WEW_16_40 | ecosystem: Environmental > Terrestrial > Soil >...
CCGCCGACCAGATCCTCAACGCCTTGGCCCGCTACTGCCAGAAAGTCTCCGCCGCGGCGGCACCCAACACTGAGGGGCTGCATGACTAGATATATTCACCGATCTATCAACTCAGAACACTAGGTCCTCTCCAGTGGCGATGTTCCCCGGGGCGACACGCCCCGCCTGGTAACGACGTCGGCAGGGGGCGCAGGTGTTTCGACCGGTGGCGGCGGTGGTGGTGGGTCACTGGACATGGTTCGCCCCCGAGCACCGTGCTGGTTACCCTCGTCGGCAACGTCTTCTCGTTGCTCGGCTTTGCAAGCCTCCCCGGGCCCGAGACAGGCACGTGAGATGCCACCAGAGTCGGTCGCAGGCCAGCTCGCCTGCTCAATTGTGCAGCGACCCCCAGGCCAGGGGGGCGGGCCGGGGGTCGTGCACATACGGCTGGCTCAATAACAGGTATCGGTCCGGGCGGCCAACCCTTGAGCAGCTCTTGGGGTCTTGGCCCGCTCAGCCAGCCGGCCCGGTCAGGCAGCCGGCCCGATGGCGAGCTTCAACGTCGAGACATGCCGGACACCCGAGGAGTCCGTCCACCTGAGCTGGACATGGTCGCCGGGGTGGTATAGCTGGATCAGCGTCGAGAGCGCTTCAGGCGAACTGACCGACTTGCCATCGAGCGACGTGATGACGTCGCCCGGAGTCAGACCCGCCGCTGCGGCCGGGGTGCCCGGCTCCACTTCTTCGATCTCGGCTCCTGACGACCCAGACTGATTGGCCTCCACCTTTACGCCGAGGAACCCGGTCGGCCCTATATGCATCACGGGCGAGGCCTGGCCCGACCTGATTCTCTTCGCAATAGCCATCGCAGTGTTGATCGGAATGGCGTAACCCTGAGCACCTGTCGTCTGGAACGAGAAGCCTGCCGCGGCCGCGGTGTCCATTCCGAGAACTTTCCCTGAGGTGTTGACGAGCGGGCCGCCGGAGTCGCCGGGCTGGATGTCCGAGTTGACCTCGATGAGACCGGTCAGGTTCTCCGGGTTGCCACCGTCCTCCTCCGTCGCCGTGATCGATTGATCGGTGGCCGTCACCGAGCCCCCCGCGACGCTGGGCGTTCCGCCGACGCCGCCCGCATTCCCGATTGCAACAACGGCCTCGCCCACATGAACCGTGGACGAGTTGCCGATCGAGGCGACCTTGAGGCCCGACGCGCCGTGCAGCTGGAGCACGGCAATGTCGCTCGAACGGTCATAGCCGACGACAGTCGCACCGTAAACCTGGCCGTTGCCCATGTCGGTCACGCTTATGCTCGTGGCGCCGTCGATTACGTGGTTGTTCGTGAGCACCTCGCCAGTCGACGTCAGGACGATTCCTGTGCCGGCTGCTTCCTCGGCCTCGTATCCGAGCGAGGTGTTCACGTCCACAACAGCAGGGTCGACGTTCGAGGCGATCGCATTGGCATCCGCCGGGCCGCCCGAGGCGATGGAGCTCGAGCCCGACGTGCCCGACGTGCCGAACGGGAAGCCGCCCGATCCGAAGGGGAAGCCCCCCGAGTTGCCCGAGGAAGGGGAGGTCGTCGACGGCTGGGAACCTCCCGCCGAGCCTGGTTGCCAGGCCCAGTGACCCACGCTGAACCCGGCCGCCATGGCGATCAAGACCGCCAGCACCACGGCCATGATCGTCGGTCCCCAATGCTTCTTTGGATGCGATGGGGGCCCGTCTGTTTGCGATGGGGGTGGCGAAGCCCAATACGGCCCCTGGGCGTAGAGCCACTGCGATCCGGCACCAGTCCCGCCTGGCATGCCCGAAGGGGGCGGAGGAGGAGGAGGTGGTGGAGGAGGTGGATTCGTCCATGTCCAGCCACCGTCTCCAATGCCGCTGCCAACGGGGTTGGCAGGGGGAGGTGGAGGGGCCCAGGTCCAGCCACCGCCTCCGTTGCCGGCACCACCCGAGGTGACCGGCTGTCCTGGGATGACCGGCTGTCCTGGGATGACCGGCTGTCCTGGGATGACCGGCTGTGGGACGACCGGCTCCGGCTCTGCCGGTGTCACCGGTTCTGCCGGGGTCACCGGCTCTACCGGTGTCACCGGTTCTCCCGGGGCCGTCCCCGGCACTGACGGCCAGCTGCTCCCGACGGGGGTGGGCTCGCTCTTCTCCTGGTCCTCGTCCATCGTCCTCTCCTCCAGGGACGGTAGCGTCTGCGCAGCTAGGTGCATTCACGCGACTGCGTGTATTCATTACAGCCGATTCGCCTGAGGATTCCCTGAGTGGCACCTACGCGCTTGCTGGGAACGCCCGGTGACGGACAGGCTCGACACGACGGCCTCGTACTTGGGCTGGGGCGCAGAAAGAAGGAGAAATCCCTGGCTAGAGTGGAGGTCGTTGTGCCTCGCTCGACACCGTCGGTGATGCTCGGCGGCCCACCAGGGTCGTCTGTTCTTCCACCGGTCCGGCGCAGCCGGAACCGTCGGGTCATCCTCGCCGTGTTGTGCATCAGTCTCCTCATCGTGAGCCTGGACAACACGATCCTCAACGTGGCGCTGCCGGTGATCGTGCGTGCCATGCACGCTTCGTCGAGCTCGCTGCAGTGGATCGTCGACGCCTACGCGATCGTCTTCGCCGGGCTGCTCCTTGTGGCTGGCAGTCTCGGTGACCGCCTCGGGCGCAAGTGGGTCTTCATGGCGGGATTGCTCATCTTCGCAACCGGCTCGGCCGTGTCCGCCTTTTCGGGCACCACCGATCGGCTCATCGCGGCCCGGGCGTCCATGGGGATCGGCGGGGCGGCCATCATGCCCTCGACTCTTTCGATCCTCACCAACACTTTCACCGAAGCCCACGACAGAGCCCGGGCCATCGGGATCTGGTCCGGCACGACCGGGCTTGGCGTCGCCATCGGTCCGGTGGCCGGCGGCTGGCTGCTCGCCCACTTCTGGTGGGGATCGGTCTTCCTCATCAATGTGCCGATCGCCCTCCTAGGCCTGCTGGCCACCGTCTGGTTCGTCCCCAACTCGAAGGACCCCAACACCAAGCCTTCCGACCCTGTCGGCGCTGGGCTTTCCATCGTGGGCATGGCCTTGCTGCTGTGGGGGATCATCGAAGCGCCGGATCGCTCCTGGACCTCCCCGCTCATCCTTGGCGCCATCGGCGCCGCGGTGGTCGTGCTGGCCGGGTTCGCGACCTGGGAACGCCACTCCAGCCACCCGATGCTGCAGATGTCGTTCTTCTCGTCGCGGCGGTTCTCGGCCGCGGTCAGCGCAATGGGCCTCGTAATGTTCGCGTTGATGGGCGGGCTCTTCCTCCTGACTCAGTACCTGCAGTTCTCCCTTGGCTACAGCGCCTTCCAGACGGGCCTGCGGATCGCACCAATCGCCGGAGTGCTGCTGGTCATGGCGCCGCTTTCGAGCATGTTGGTGCGCTTTGTGGGAACCAAGCCCGTCGTGTTCACCGGAATGGCCCTCGTCGCCCTCGGCTTCGGTCTCTTGTCGCACGTCACCGTGCAAGACACCTACATGGACGTGTTGCCCGCGTTCTTCCTGATCGGCTCAGGCACGGGCCTTGCCTTCGCCCCGTGCACCGAGTCGGTGATGGGGTCTCTGCCCCTCGACCAGGCGGGCGTCGGCTCGGCCACCAACGGTGCGTCGTTGCAGACGGGCGGCGCCCTCGGAGTCGGCGTTCTCGGCAGCCTTCTCAACACGCGCTACCAGGACCGGCTCGCTCCGGTGCTCGCCCACCACCCGATGCCGGCTTCGATCCTGCACCTGATCATGGGCTCGCTCGGGGGCGCGCTGGCCGTCAGCCACGCCATCGGCGGCGTGCTCGGCGGCGAGCTTGCCAGCTTCGCTCGTCGGTCCTTCGTGAGCGGCTTGGACCTCGCCGTCACGGTCGCGGCGATCGTCGTCGGCGGAGCCGGGATCGTCGTCCTGATGGTCCTGCCAAACCGCGGTGCCCAGCGGCGAGAGAACCTTACCCAGGAGACGCCGCCGACTCCCTGAGCTTCCGGTTACCGGGCGGGTGGGCTCCCGCTACGCTCACGGGGTGCCAGCTGACGGGCCCACGATCCTCGCCACCTCCGGAGGATTCAAACGAGGAGACCGCACCGACCTGGCGTTCGCTCCCTTGGTGCTGCACGCCAACGAACTGGCCGGCGTCACTTCCCGTCGCCCGCGCCTGTGCCACTTGGGCACGGCGCGTGGGGACGAACGGTCGTGGAACGCAATGATGAGCGAGGCCGCGCACGCGGCCGGGTTCGACCTCGTCCACTTGAACCTGTTCCCGATGCCGAGCGTCGATGACATGGCAGGCCTCTTGTCGGACCAAGACGTGGTCTTGGTCGGCGGCGGCAGCGTGGCGAACCTGCTGGTGCTCTGGCGGCTGCACGGTCTCGACAGGATCTTCTCCGAGGCGTGGCGGGCAGGTGTCGTGCTGGCCGGGACGTCCGCCGGGTCGCTGTGCTGGCACGTCGGCGGTACCACCGATTCCTTTGGCCCTGAACTTCGCCCGGTCCTCGACGGCCTCGCCTTCGTCCCCTACTCCAACGGCGTCCACTACGACTCCGAAGCCCAGCGCCGGCCGCTCCTCGAGAAGCTCATCGCCGATGGCGAGCTGCCTGACGGCTACGCCACCGAAGACGGGGTCGGCCTCGTCTACCGGGGAACGGACCTGGTCGAGGCCGTGACCGAGATCCGGGGCAAAGCGGCATATTCGCTCCACCGATGTGGCGACCGGGCCGTCGAGGAGCGGATCGAGCCGAGGAGCCTACCGGGGGCAAGTTGACTCGCTAGCGTGCTCTCCGTGACGGCAGAGCCCCCTCGCCCCAAGCTCCCCACTACCGAAATAGTCCCGCCAAGAGGCCTTTGGCGATTCGTCTTCACCCGTGTTCTCACTGTGGCTGCAATCGCATTGGTGATGGTCTGGGCACTAAGCAACACACGAAAGGGCATGATCGAGGCAGTGGTCTTCCTGGCGGCCATCATCCTGATCGCGACAGTCGAGGTGCCACTATTGCAGAGGAGATGGCGTCGTGAGGAAGAGCGGCGTCTCGCAAACCTTCCGGGCGACGCGATCTACGCGGGCCCGGCGCGCGCCGAGAGCCCACCGGGCGCCGCCGGCAGCCGGTCGGTCCCCGGGGAGCTCGTGCTCGACCGACGGGGTCTGTCCTTCACCCCAAGACGCCCAGGGCAAGTGCCTGCCTTGAGCATCGCCTGGGCCGAGATGAACAACATAAGCCTTCGTCCAGTCTCCGCCGCGCCTCTCGCAGGCTCGCTCGTGCTCACCCTCGCCGCGGGCTCTACGCAAAGCTTCGTGGTGCAGCACTGCGCTTCTTTGGCCGACGAGCTGCAGCACCTACCTGAGCGCGTGTGACCGTCCACAGCCCCTCTCCCTGAACTGCAGGGACCTGATCGGCGCTCGGGACCTAAGATCGACCCTACAGAGCACCCTTCGACTGGGTGCGCAGGGCACGCCAGACACGCTCGGGCGTGAAGGGGATCTGCTCGAGAGTCACCCCGGTCGCGTCCAAGAGCGCGTTGCGGATAGCCGGGGGGACGGCATCGATGACGATCTCGGCGATGGACTTGGCCCCGAACGGACCGGAGGGCTCCATCGTCTGCACGAGGAAGACCTCGGTGGTCGGCGTGTCGTCGGACCGAAAGATCCAGTACGGTCCGAACCGCGCGTTCAGGGGGCGGCCGAGGTCGTCGAGCACCATCTCTTCGCACATGGCGTAGCCGAGCGACTGCACCATGCCGCCTTCCACCTGGCCGCTAGCAGTCACCGGGTTGATCGCGACGCCGCAGTCCACGGCCATCACGAGCTTCTGGACCGTTATCTGGCCGGTCTCGATGTCAACTTCGATCTCGGCCAGCTGGGCGGCAAACGGCGCCGGTGACTCGGTGGACCAGTGCGACGCCGTCCCCATGATCTGCTCCTGGTCTTCGGTGTGCAGCGCGTTGAGGGCAATGTCGGCGAGCGATATCGACTGCCCGTCAGCTGCCCAGGCGCGCCGGTCGCGCAGCTCGATCTCGCTGGCGTCGACCTTCAGCAGCCGGGCGGCCCGCTCGACGATCCTCAGCCGCGTGGCCTCAGCGGCCTTTTTCACCGCCATGCCGGAGATGTAGGTGGTGCTGGAGGCGTAGGCGCCCTTGTCGAAGGGCGTGAAGTCTGTGTCGCCCGAGTACACCAAGATGTCGTCAGCCTGCACTCCGAGCACGTCCGCGGCGATCTGGGCGAACACCGTGTCCGCCCCGGTCCCGCAGTCAGCCGCCCCGGCGAGCAGGTTGAACGACCCGTCGTCGTTGATCTTGATCGAGCACGCCCCCATGTCGACGAAGGGGATGCCCGATCCCTGCATGCACAGAGCGAGGCCGATCCCACGGCGGATGTGCGGCCGGTCGGCCGGTCGCCTCCACGACGGGTCCTGGCGGCGGTACCAGCCGATGGCGCGCAGTCCCTGCGCCACGCACTCTTGGAGACCACAGCTGCTCACATGCGGCAGGTCCTCGGGGGCGATCTCCACCACGCCGCCCCGCTCGCCAAGGCGCGGGGCGATGTCCAGCGGGTCCCCCGTCTTCACCCAGTTCATGGCCCGGAAGGCGATGGGGTCCAGGTGCAAGGCGCGGGCAATGTCCTCCATCTGCGACTCGAGCCCGAAGAACGCCTGCGGTGCTCCGTAGCCGCGGAAGGCGCCCGCGACAGGGCGGTTCGTGTAGGCGACATCGGCGATGAACCGCTTGGCCGGGCAGTTGTAGAGCGAGAGGCCCCGACAACCAGTGAGCGAGTTCACCGTGAAGCCGTGCGTCCCGTAGGCACCCTTGCTGGAAAGCACGTGAAGGTCCTGGGCCACGAGGTGTCCGTCGCTGCTCACGCCGGTGCGGTAGGTGAGAGTCTGCGCATGGCGGGTGCGTGAGGACATGAATTCCTCTTCCCGGTCGAACACGAGCCGGACGGGCCGGCGTGTGGCCAGCACCAGGAGGCCGACGATGTCCTCGACGATCAGCTCCTGCTTCGAGCCGAAGCCGCCGCCCAGGCGGGGCTTGACCACACGGACGGCCTTGACAGGCAATCCGACGAGGGGTGCCACCATGCGGCGGATGTGGAAGGGCACCTGCGTGGAGGACCGCAGCACGAGCCGCTCGTCCTCATCCAGCCAGCCGACCGCGACGTGCGGCTCGATCGGGGTGTGCTGCATCTGCTGGACTTGGTAGGTCCTCTCGAAGACGTGGTCGGCCCGGGCGAAGGCGGCTTCCATCTCCTCGTCGCTGACCGTCCGGCCCTCGATGTGGTGGCTGATGTTGTGCGCCGCGTCGTATATGCCGACGCTGTCGGGCTCGTCGTGAATGACCGGCGCACCCTTCGCGATGGCGGACTTGGCATCCAAGACCGCGGGCAGGACCTCGTAGGTGACCTTGATGAGGCGACAGGCCTCCTCGGCGATCTCCGGCGTCTCGGCAGCGACGGCTGCGACCCGGTCGCCCACAAAGCGCACTTTGGTGTCGAAGCTCGCCTGGTCGTGGGGGTACGGGTTGGGCCAGCTCTGGCCGCCCGAGGCGTATTTCACCCGGGGAGTGTTCTTGTGGTGGATCACCGCGTGCACGCCCGGGAGCGCCCTTGCCTCCGAGTCGTCGATGGCGACGATGCGGGCATGGGCATGCGGGCTGCGCAGGACCTTGGCTTGTAGCATGCCGCGGAGGTCTATGTCGTCGGCGAAGGCCGCGTTGCCCTTCACGAGGCGGAGTGCCTCTACTTTGTGCTCGGGCTTGCCGACCACGGTCGTCTCCGGGACGTCGGGGGACAAAACGACGCGCGGCACAGCGGGCGAGGCGTCGAGAGCGAGAGGACGGAGCATTTCCGCGTCCTCGGCCTTTCCTGCCAGTGGCTCGACGAAGATCGGCTCCATCGGGAGCGGTTTCTCTCCACGCAGCACCGCCGCCGCACGCCGGACCGCCTCGATCACCTTCGTGTAGCCGGTCTCACGATCGAGGATCCCCGAGAGCGCGTCGCGGATCTGCTCGTCGCTGGGACTGGCGTGGCGCTGGAGCAGGACCTTCGTCGCGAGCACCATCGCCCCGGCCGAGTAGCCGGACTGCAGCGCCCCCGTCTCGATGAAGGCTTCCTGGATGGGGTGCAGCTCCCCGGTAGCGACGTTCAGCGACTCCACCGTGGTGACGTCGTGCCGATCGGCCTGAGCAGCAAGGAGGACGTCGGCTGAGACCAGCCTGCCGTCGAGCAGGATCGCCGCGGCACCGGTCTCGCCGGTCTCCGACCCGTAGCGGACGCTGAGGCATCCCTCCCGGCGGAGCACCTCAAGGAGAGAATCGCCCGCATCGCAGGTGATGCGCCGTGCGACGCCGTTGAGCGTGACGTGCAGATCCATCAAGAGACCCCCTCGATCGCACGGGAAACAAGAATGCCGGCAAGCGCACGCCGGTACTCGCCAGATCCGCGGAAATCGCCCTGCGGATCGAGCTCGTCGGCCTCCCCCACCAGGATGGGCGTGGAGGCGACTCCGGAAAGGGCAAGCCTCCTGCGCCCGTCGGCGCCCATCCGAACGGCCGCCGCCACGATCGCCTTGTCAGCCGCCGTGCGCGCCGTGCGCGCCAGCGCCCCTACGCCGCTGGTGTCGATGGTCAGCGCCGTCACGATGGCGGGAGGTGCGAGCGGGAGACGCGAGAGCAGGATCTCCAACCCGAGCTGCTCGGTCCTTTGAGGGCGCTCGACGAGCACGACCGCATCGTGCACGAGCAGGGCGGCAAGAAGCTCGCTCTCGCTGTCCGCGCTCACGATCGTCCCACCGACGGTGGACTGCGCCCGCAGCGTGCTCGGCAGCTCGCGGCGCGCCGCTTCGCGAACGATCGGCGGGACGTCCTCACTGTCGACGAGCTCCTGGAGGGTCGCCGTCGCGCCGATGCGCAGCGTGTCGGGGTCGAGGCGCTCGATCCGGTCGAGGTCGATGAGCTGCAGGTCGACGACCTCCATCGGCACCGAGGACCTGACGGTGTTCAGCTTGGTCCCACCGCCGATGAGAACCGCCCCGGGCCGCTCGAGAAGCGCCAAGGCCTCACCGATGGACCCGGGGCGGAAATAGGCAGAAATCCGCTTCATGACTGAAAGCCTAGGGCCAGGTTTCGACGATAAACAGAGGCGGTTGCCCCTAGTGGCGTGGCGACAAGGCCTGCGACTCTAGTGGCTAATCCCGCGTCGGCTTCCTCTCCTCGAGGCCCCAAGGTGCCCCGGAGTCGGCCAACATGTCCAGGAACGGCTCGGAGGGGAACGCCTCGGGGCCGAGGAGCCCGACACCGGACCACGCTTTCGAGTCGAGGAGCTCGAGGGCCAGCACCGGGTTGATGGCGGTCTGCCAGACAACGGCCTGCGAGTCGTACTCCGACATGCACCAGTCATTGTCGACGGCGTGGTAGAGGTAGACCTCCCGGGGGAAGCCGTCCTTGCCGGTGCCCGTTGCCCAGGTGCCTGCACAGGTGACGCCGTGCATGATGTCGCCGATCTCAGCCGGGTCCGGAAGGCACGCGGCCACGACGTCGCGAGGGGCGACCTTCTCGCCGCCCACCGAGATCACCTTGGTCGAGTCGAGCCCGAGCATGTGGATCGTCTTGAGCACGCCGATGAACTCGTCCCCCAGGCCGTACTTGAAGGTGACGCGCTTCGCGTCCACCCAGCGTGGGATCAGGATGACCTCTTCGTGCTCGACGTTGACGCACTCGACCGGACCGATGCCGGCTGGGAATTCGAAGGTCTCCGGCTCGCTGAAGGGCTCGGTGGTGAACCAGCCGCGGCTCTTCTCCCAGATCACGGGTGGGTTCAGGCATTCCTCGATGGTGGTCCAGATCGAGAACGTCGGGCAAAAATCATAGCCCTCGACGACGAGGTTGGCCCCATCCCTGACGCCCAGCTCGTCTATGGAGCTGAAGAGCTTGTCCGCCGCATAGCGAGCGAACACGTCGGAAAGCCCGGGCTCTACGCCCATGCCGACCAGCGCCAGCAAGCCGCGCTCTTCCCATTGGGGGGCGAGCTCGAACTGCTCGTCGCCGAGCTTCACGCCGGTCTTGGAGTACGGATACTCGGGGTTCGGATGCGACAACGACATGGCCATGTCGAGGTAGGTGACCCCCGCTGCGAAGGCGGCACGGAAGATCGGCATGACAAAGCGCGGGTCGACGGCGTTGAGGACCGCGTCGCAGTCATGCGCCTTTAGCAAGTCGGTGATCGAGGACTCGTTGGACGCATCGATCTTGACTCCCGAGAAGCGAGCCGAGATGGACGCTGCTTTCTCGGCGCGCTCGCGGTCGTAGTCGGCTATCACGACCCTCTCGAAGCTGTCCCGGCGCGCCGCTATATGGGCGAACGCGCTCCCGACTCCGCCGGCTCCTACAACGAGAACTCGCACGGCAACGGTCCTTTCTCGCTATCCGATCAACAGCCCGGAAATGGGTACCTCTTGACAAATACAACTCCGGAGGTCCGTCAATGGAGTCTAGAGGAAACGGGAATTTTCTCCATGGGCCGAAAGTCCCTATTCACAGCCGTTGGCTAGTGGGAGAATCGCAAAAAACCCCCCGTCAGCACTGACGGGGCATGCACAACGGCGTGCACAAGGAGGCAACTGCAGTGACGAGCAACGTAAAGGCAATCCTCAATGACCTCGAGTCGCGGAACTCGCATGAGCCGGAGTTCATTCAAGCAGTCAGCGAGGTGCTGACCTCGCTCGAGCCAGTCGTCGAGCGTTACCCCAAGTACCGGGAGGCGAAGGTCCTCGAACGGATGGTCGAGCCGGAGCGGGTGATCATGTTCCGGGTGAGCTGGGTCGACGACAACGGTGAGGTCCAGATCAATCGCGGTTATCGGGTCCAGATGAACAGTGCCATCGGCCCGTACAAGGGCGGGCTCAGGTTCCACCCAACGGTCTACCTGGGACTGCTCAAGTTTCTCGCCTTCGAGCAGGTGCTCAAGAACTCCCTCACCACCTTGCCCATGGGCGGGGCGAAGGGTGGTTCCGACTTCGACCCCAAGGGCAAGAGCGACGGCGAGGTGCGTCGCTTCTGCCAGGCCTTCATGACCGAGCTCTACCGGCACATAGGTCAGTTCACTGACGTGCCGGCAGGCGACATCGGTGTCGGGAGTAGGGAGATCGGCTACCTGTTCGGTCAGTACAAGCGGATCTCGAATCAGTTCACCGGCGTGCTCACCGGCAAGGGCCTCAACTGGGGAGGCTCGGAGATCCGCCCGGAGGCTACAGGCTACGGCGCCGTCTACTTCGCCGAGGAGATGCTCGCGACGCGCTCTGAGACCCTCGAGGGCAAGAGGTGCCTCATCTCCGGCAGTGGCAACGTCGCTCAGTACACCGTCGAGAAGCTGATCGAGCTCCACGCCAAGCCGCTCACGTTGTCGGACTCCAACGGTTTCGTCCACGACCCCGCCGGGATCGACACCGAGAAGCTCGCCTGGGTGATGGAGCTGAAGAACGAGCGACGGGGACGGATCCGCGAGTACGCCGAGAGGTTCCCGGGCGCGACCTTCACGCCGGCCAGCGACGGCGGCTTCAACCCGCTCTGGTCGGTCCCGGCAGATTGCGCCTTCCCGAGCGCGACCCAGAACGAGATCAACGGCGTGGACGCCCGGAACCTCCTCCAGAACGGTGTCCAGCTGGTGGCCGAGGGCGCCAACATGCCGACGACCCCCGAAGGGGTAGAGCGCTTCCTCGACGCCAAGATCCTCTACGGACCGGGCAAAGCCGCCAACGCAGGTGGTGTCGCGGTCTCCGGGCTTGAGATGACCCAGGACATCGAGCACCTGGCGTGGACCCGAGAGCAGGTGGACGACAAGCTGCGCCACATCATGCGCGCGATCCACACCAACGTCCGTGCCGCGGCCGAGGAGTACGGCCGGCCGGGCGACTACGTCCTCGGTGCCAATATCGCCGGCTTCGTCAAGGTGGCGGATGCGATGGTCGACGAGAGCACCATTTGATGTCTTCAGACGTCGCCTCGCTGCCCGGAGAGGACAGCGTTGACAAAGGCTTGAAGTCGGGGGCGATCGGCCTTGTGTCGAGCGTGGTCATCGGCACGGCTTCCACCGCCCCCGCCTTCAGCCTGGCGGCGACCCTGGGTCTGATTGCTGTCGGGGTCGGGTTTCACGCCCCACTCGTGGCGATCCTCGCCTTCGTGCCGATGCTGCTCATCTCCATCGGCTACAGCGAGCTCAACAAGGCGGACCCCGACTGCGGGACGACATTCACCTGGGCCACGCGCGCTTTCGGCCCGAAGACGGGTTGGGCCGGCGGCTGGGGGATCATCGCCTCGGACGTGCTCTGCATGGCGAGCCTCGCCGAGATCTCGGGCCAGTACCTCTTCCTTCTCTTCAACGCCAAAGGGATCGGTAACGACCCGAGCAGCTCCTGGGTGCTCCTCGTCGGCGTGCTGTTCATCGTCGCCCTCACCTACGTCTGCTACCGGGGGATCGAGATCTCGGCCAGGCTCCAGTTCGTCCTGTTGGCGATCGAGCTCGTCATGATGGCCGTCTACGCGGTCGTGGCGCTCGTCAGGGTGGCCGTCGGCAACGCCCCGCCGGGCCACATGGTGCCGAGCCTCTCCTGGTTCAACCCCACGACGGTCTCCCCCACTGCTTTCGTCGACGGGCTCGTCCTGATGCTGTTCATCTACTGGGGCTGGGACACCTCGCTCTCGGTGAACGAGGAGACGAGCGACAAGGACCGGCTGCCCGGCCTGGCCGGGATCATCGCCACGGTGCTGCTGCTGGCCACCTACGGCGTCGTCACCATTGCCGCCCAGGCTTTCGCCGGTGTCGGCACGAAGGGCATAGGCCTGGCGAACCCGGCCCACCTCAACGACGTGCTCTCGGTGCAGGGTACGGCGGTGTTCGGATCGAGCTGGGTCGGCTCGGTCTTCGCGCACCTCCTGCTGCTCATGGTGTTCTCGTCCGCGGTCGCCTCCACCCAGACGACGATCCTGCCCACGGCCCGGACGATGCTCTCGATGAGCGTCTACAAGGCGATCCCGGACTCGTTCGGGCGCATGCACAAGAAGTACCTGACCCCGACGGTGGCGACGGTGACGATGGGCGCGATCTCGATTGTGATGTACGCCGCCATGAACTACATGTCGGGCGGGAAGATGATCTTGGACGCCATCACGGCCATTGGTGTGTGGATCGCCTTCTACTACGGCCTGACGGGTTGGACCTGCCTTTGGTACTACCGCAAGGTGCTGACCCGGAACACGCGCGAGCTCCTCATGAAAGGAATCCTGCCCGGCCTCGGGGGCCTGATCATGTTCGGAGCGGGGGCCTGGAGCCTGAAGGAGGACTGGTTCTTCTCGAGCAATCAGAGCTACACCTCCTGGCGGTTGCCCTTCGGCCCGCACTGGGACATCGGCGGGGTGTTCCTGATCTTCCTGCTCAGTTCCATCGTCGGTCTCATCTGCGCGCTCATGTGGCGCCTCGCGGGACCGTCCTTCTTCAAAGGGGAGACCCTCAACCGTTCGACCCCGACTCTCGTGCCCGAGGGGGTCGCCCTGCCTCTCGCGCCGATGGGCTCGGGCGCGAGAGGAGAAGGCGGGGAAGGCTTCGGCGCCGATCCGGCCTGAGGGCCGGATCGGCAAAAGGCAAAGGAAAGCTCGGCCCTCAGGCGGTAGCCCGCGAGGTACCTTTGCCACCTACCAGGAACACGAATGGCGAAAGGAGCAGCACCATGGAGGACAAGCTCGAGAAGTACCGCCCGTTGTTCATCGGTGGGGAATGGGTCGCTCCCGCCCATGGCGAGACCGACGAGGACATCAACCCTGCCACCGGGGAACCGATCGCCAAGGTTGCCGTCGCCAGCAAGGAAGATGTGGAGCGTGCCGTGAGCGCGGCGCAGAAGGCTTACGACGAGGTCTGGTTCGACACGCCACCCAAAGAGCGCGCGGGCATGCTCCTCAAGCTCGCCGACGCCCTTGACGCCCATGCCGCCGAGCTTGCCCGCCTCGAGTCGATAGACGCCGGCAAGCCGATCTCCGTCGCTCAGGGCGACATGCCGTTCATATCTGACAACCTGCGCTTTTTCGCCGGCGCCGCTCGCTGCCAGGAGGGCAAGTCGACCGGGGAGTACGAGAAGGGCTTCACGAGCATGATCCGCCGGGAGCCTCTGGGCGTCACCGTCGGCATCTGCCCCTGGAACTATCCCTTGATGATGGCCGTCTGGAAGATCGGCCCCGCCCTGGCCGCCGGCAACACCTCGATCATCAAGCCCGCCCAGATCACCCCCCTCACCACGCTCTATCTGGCCGAGCTGGCGGCGGAGATCTTCCCCCCGGGCGTCTTCAACGTGGTCACCGGCCGGGGCGCGGTCATCGGCGAGGCTCTCACGCGTCACCCGGCAGTGCGCCTCGTGTCGGTCACCGGTGACACGGCGACCGGCAAGCTCATCGCGGCCGCATGCGCCGAGACGGTCAAGCGTGCCCACCTCGAGCTCGGTGGCAAGGCCCCGGTGGTCGTCTTCGACGACGCCGACCTGGAAGCCCTCGTCGAGACCTTGAAGTTCGCGGGCTACTCCAACGCCGGCCAGGATTGCACGGCATCGTGTCGCGTGGTTGCCGGTCCCAAGATCTACGACGACCTGCTCTCGAAGCTCGTGCCCGCCGTCGAGTCGATCAAGGTCGGGGACACGACCGATCCCGACGTCGAGATGGGACCACTCGTCTCGGCCCGCCAGCGTGAGAGCGTGGAGGGCTTTGTCGAGCGGGCCGAGAAGGCCGGCGGAAAGCTCCTCACCGGCGGCGAGGAGCTGCCCGGACCGGGCTTTTTCTACAAGCCCACCGTCGTCACCGACGTCGACCAGAAAGCGGAGATCGTGCAGCGGGAGGTGTTCGGGCCGGTTGTCACCGTGCAGCGTTTCTCCGATGAGGAGCAGGCGGTGACCTGGGCCAACGACGTCGACTACGGCCTGGCGTCCTCGGTGTGGACTCGCGACGTCTCGCGCGCCCTGCGTGTGGCCCGCCGGCTGCAGTACGGCGCCGTCTGGATCAACACACATTTTTGGATCACGCCGGAGATGCCCCACGGCGGCTACAAGGAGAGCGGCTACGGCAAGGACATGTCGATGTACTCCCTCGAGGACTACACCCAGATCAAGCACGTGATGGCCCGTTTGAACTAGGTCCGTCGCCCGGCGCGCCGGGTTCGAACAGTCCCTCGCGGCCGAGGAACAGGGCACCGTCGCCAGTGCCGATGAGCGGAGGCAACCATGATGGACGTCGTGATCGTCTGCGAGAGCGGCTTTGGCAACACCCGCAAGATCGCGGCGTCCGTCGCGGACGGAGTACGCGAGGCGAGTTCGGACGCCACCGTGGCGGTGCTCGCGGTGGCAGAGGCGACCCCGGAAAGGATCGATCGCGCCGGGCTTCTCATCGTGGGGGGCCCGACGCACTATCGCGGGATGAGCAAGGAGTCCTCGCGCCGAAGAGCGGTCGGGGCGGCAGAGGAGGCTGGCGATCGGCGCCCTGGGCTCGAGAGCCAGCACGGCACCGCCGGCTCCGGCATCAGGGAGTGGCTGGCCGCTTTGCCGGCTGCGTCCCCCGGGCGTAGTGCGGCGGCGTTCGACACCCGCTTGGCGTTCCCGCTCGCCGGCGGGGCCGCGCGGCCCATCGGCCGGGCCTTGCGGCATCTCGGTTACGGCATGGTGGCGGCACCGGAAGGCTTCATCGTCGACGGCGCCCGAGGACCGCTGCGCGTTGGGGAAACGGACCGGGCCAAAGTTTGGGGAGCTGGTCTCGTGCGGCGGGCTCTCCCCCGCACTCCAGCTTGAGCCAGATGGCATCTGAGGCGAGGGAGGCCCGCTACTACTTCGGTGTCGGCGCGGATCCCTCACTGGAAGAGATCGCCAAGGTGGCGGAGCACTATCCCGTCTTCCGCATCATCACCTGGGACGCCCGGCACTCGAAGCGCCCCAGCCGGCAGCAATGAGCAGGAACCGGAGCCGGAGAACCAGCACCTCGAGCGGTCAGCCGGCGAATGCCACCGAGCCGTCTGGCACCAGGGGAAGCGAGCGCAGGCGCCAACCCGTGGCATCGAAGATCGCCCCCGCGAGCGCGGGAGCGACGGCGATCATCGGCGTCTCGCCAGCCCCTGCGGACGGTAGGTCAGGGCGCGGCAACAAGACGACCTCGACGGCCGGGACGTCGGAGATCCGCGGCACGCGGTAAGCAGAGAACGAGCCGTTCGTGATCGCCCCAGCCTCGATATGGATGGCCTCGAACAACGCACCGCCGAGGGCCATGACGGCAGCTCCTTCGATCTGATTGATCACTGTGCCGGGGTTGACGACGGCACCGCACTCGTACGCCGTGACCAGACGAAGGACCTCGAGGCGGCCGGTGACACCGACGCGGATCTCCGCGGCCGTGGCGACCCGACCGTCCTTTTCGAGCCCGCACGCGATCCCCCGGCCCACGCCGGAGCGCCGGACCGTCCACTCAAAGGACTCGGCGACTGCTCTCAGCACAGCGACGAGCCGCTCGTCTGCCAGGTTGGCGAGGCGAAACTCGACCGGGTCACGCCCGAGCCGGTGGGCCAGCTCGTCGATGTGCGACTCACGGGCGAAATTGTTGGCCGTGGCCGCCAGGGCCCGATACGAGCTCTGGGCGAGCGGACTCTCGGCGGGCCGGTAGTCGATGCGCTGGTTCGCCACCCGGTAGGGGGCGGAGATGGCGGCCCGACCCGAGTTGATGTTGGCGAAGGTCCAAGCGACCAGCTCACCAGTCGTCGTCGTCCCGGCTGCCACATCGATGACCGCGGCCGGGCGCAGGGTGCCGACGGTGAACTCCTCGTGACGGGTCCAAGCGACGCGGACGGGTGCGCCGACCTCTCGCGCCAGCACGGCCGCCTCCGTGGCGACAGCTCCTGCGTGCTTTCCACCGAACCCGCCGCCCGTGGGCGGCACGATGACCCGGACGTCGGCCTCCTCCAGCCCGAGCGCCCCAGCGACCTGGGCCCGGACCGGAAACGGCGTCTGGGTCCCGGTCCACACGGTCAGGCGTCCTGCGTCGTCCCAGACGGCCACGGCGGCCCGGGTCTCGAGCGCGGCGGGCGCCAGGTACGCGGTCGTGTAGGTGGCTTCGCAACAGACGGCCCCGCTCCTGAGCGCCGCTTCGGGATCCCCTCGCTCGTCGTGGAACGGGCCACCCCAGCCTTCCAGCCCCTCCGCCGGGTGCGTGCGTAGGAAGGACTCGAGGTCGTCGTCCGACGGCGCCTCTGGTATCTCCCACTCCGCCTTGACGGCCGCCAGCGCCGTCCGGGCTGTCGCCACGTCGCGAGCGACCACACCGACGCCCATGGGAACCTTGACGACAGCGATCTCCGCCCGACGGTCGAGGGCGGTTGTGTCGAGGTGTCTCAGCGTGGCGCCGAACACGGGGGGTCGCAGCACCGCAGCGTGGCGGAGGCCGGGCAGGCTCAGGTCCGACACGAACCGGAGAGCGCCTGTGACGGCGTCGATCATGCCGGGGGGGATCTGCGGCCTCCCGGCGAGCTGCCATTCCGATGGTCGAGTCAGACCAGGCTCGCCAGTGACGATCTCGACCCTTCGCGTGCCGGCCGGCACCGGCAGCAGCTCCCGGGCGTAGGCGGCGACTCGGCTGAGCGCACCTCCGGCGTCGGGCATGGACCGGCTGCCGAAAGTTCCCATGTCATAAGGGCAAAGGTCGGTGTCACCCATGGCGAGACGTACCTTGTCGAGGGGCACGCGCAGTTCCTCGGCGACGAGCATTCGCAGCGCAGTGCGGTTGTCCTGGCCCATGTCCACCTTGCCCGTGAAGGCCGTGACGATCCCGTCGGCACCGGCGTGCAGCCAGGCGCCCCCGCCTGTGGACCAGGTGCCCGGTGCCGGCACCTCGGGCGCCAGCACGACGACGAGCCCATCCCCGAGCACCTCGAACCAGTCACGGTCCTCGGGGAGGGTCATGTCCCATGGCCGTGCCGGCCTGCGACCGGGCTGGCGCGGGTCAGGTGGGCTCCAGTCCTCGAAGACCGGCCGTACCGGCATCGCCCCGCCGACGCCGGGCTTCGCCAGGAGCTCGGCCGCCCGGTGCACCGCCTTGCGGATGCGCGGGTAGGCACCACAACGGCAGAGATTGCCATCGAGCGCCTCGCTGACGGCCTCGTCGTCGGGGTCAGGGTCGCGGGCCAACAGGCCGAACACCGAGAGGACCATGCCAGGGGTGCAGTACCCGCACTGGGCCGCCCCGAGCTCGACGAAGGCCTGCTGGACCGGGTGCAGCCGGCCGCCGGTCGCCAGCGCTTCGATAGTGGTGATGCTCGCCCCCGCCATGTCCTCGACCAGCTCCTGGCAGGCGCGCACGGGCCGGTTGTCGGCAAGCACCGTGCAGGATCCGCACACCCCCTCCCCGCAACCTGGTTTCACGCCCGTCAGGCCCAGCTCACCACGGAGCGCCGCTACGAGACGCATCTTCGCCGGCAGCGACCGGGAAGTCCCGTTCACCTTCAGCGTCACCATCGTCGATTCCCCGGGCCCTTCGCCTGGACCATCCGCGAGGCCTCGAGCGTGATCTTCATCGGTGCTGGCCATGGCTACATCCTGCCCAATTGGGGCCGGTGGTGCTAACACGAGGGCGCACTCAGGGGCTGACCACCTCGGCGTGCGACGGGCAGGGATCCATAATCCGACAAGGGCGCGTCAGAACGACGGCGGAGGGGCTGGGATGCGGCGACGGGCTGGGGGGTTCGAGGTGATCGCCCGGGCCTCAGCCGGGACCTCTGGGCCGACGGTGAGGACCTCGAGGTCCTGCGTGCCCTCGGTGCCGACCCGGCGACGCTGACCTGGGGAGCGACCCTCGGCTTGCTGGGTGCAGTCCTTCTCGGGGCCCTGGTCGCAGTCGGGATCGGCGTGGCGCTGTCGACGCTGGCTCCCATCGGGCCTGCGGCCCAGGTCGATCCCTCGCCTGGGCTCGCCCTCGACTGGACGGTGCTCGGGACAGGCTTCGCCATCCTCGTCGCCGGCCTCGGCGCTTTGACTCTCGCCCTCGCCTACCGCAGAGCGGCGCGACGACGCCTCGGCGTGCCGGCGGAACCTGTGGAGCGCGGTTCGGCCGTCGTGAACGCAGCCGCCCGCTCGGGGCTGCTGGCCCCGGCGGTGGCGGGACTTCGTTTCTCGCTCGAGCGCGGCCACGGCCGGTCCGCTGTGCCCGTGCGCTCGGCGCTCATCGGTGCTGTGGTCGCTGTGGTCGTCGTCGTGGCGACGATCACCTTCGGGAGCGGGCTCAGCACCCTCGTGTCCCATCTGGCGCTGTACGGGTGAAACTGGAGCTACGCCATCAATTCCCCAGGCGGGAGCGATGTCCCGCCCGTGGCCGGCCGGCTGCTCGACCACGACCCGGACGTGGCCGCCTGGACCGGCTACAAGTTTGCCGATGCCCAGATAGACGGCCTGACCGTCCCCGTGCTCGTGGGCAAGGTGAACCGGCCATCATCGTCATACGGCTCCGAAACGGCGTCGCGCCCGCTTCGGGCCTGGCGTCACTGGAGCGGGTAGCAGACGAAGCGGACAGGGTGATGAACGCCGATCCGGAGGGCGCGGGCGACACCTACAGCGTGCTGGGCGTGCAGCGACCCGCCGAGATCGTCAACTACCAGTCGACAGGCGACATGCCCGCCGTCTTGGCGGCCGCACTCGCCGCCGGCGTCGCCGTCGCCCTCGGCATAACCCTCGCCGCCTCGGTGAGGCGCCGGCGCCGCGACCTGGCCCTGCTCAAGACCCTGGGCTTCACGCGCCGCCAGCTGGCCGTCGCCGTCGCCTGGCAGGCGACGGTCGCGGCGCTCGTCGGGATCGTCGTGGGGGTGCCGGCCGGGACCGCCCTCGGCCGGTGGCTCTGGGACCTGTTCGCCCGTGACATCTACGCCGTTCCCCGGCCCACGGTCCCTGTCCTCGAGGTGCTCATGGTCGCCCTCGCGACGATCGTGCTCGCGAACCTGGTGGCCGCGATTCCCGGGCGCATGGCCGCCCGGACCCCTACGGCCCTGGTGCTGCGAGCTGAGTGACCTAAATCTTGCGGATCTTCACCGCTGTGCCGTAAGCGCAGATCTCCGTCCAGTTACCGCCCATCTCCGAGGTGTCGAAACGCATCGCCAAGATGGCGTCGGCACCTTTGGCCTCCGCCTCTTGCACCATGCGCTCGGTCACCTCGGTGCGGCTCGCGATCAGGTTCTTCGTCATGCCCTTGAGCTCGCCGCCGGCGAGGGACTTGAACCCGGCCCCGAGCTGGGACCCGATGTTGCGGCTGCGCACGGTCAACCCGAAAACCTCACCCAAGACCTCGGTGACCTCGTAGCCCGGTAGGTCGTTCATGGTCGAGATCAGCATCTGAACCTCCTTTTCCCTCGTCGCTAGGGCCAAGCTAGCCAACGGGCCCGCCCTCGGGAAGAGCTCACGCACTGCGTGCTGGTCGAGTACCGTCCCGAGCTAGTGGCCCTGTCCTACGGCATCTTCCTGCCGCCATTTGCCGAGTTCGCCGAACCGAGGCGCCTGGTCGCCCTGGCACGATCGGCCGAGGAGGCGGGCTGGGACGGCGTGTACCTGTGGGACCACGTGCTCACCCGCCCGGACATGGCCGTCGCCGATTCCTTCGTCGTGGCGGCCGCGATCGCGCTCGCGACCGAGCGCGTCCGCTTCGGCATGCTGGTCACACCGCTCGCCCGCCGGCGGCCATGGGTGCTCGCCCGCCAGTGCGCGACCCTCGACCAGCTCTCCGAGGGCCGCCTCGTCGTCGGTGTCGGGCTCGGCCACGACAACCGGGGCGAGCTCAGCTCGTTCTCGGGCGAGGTCCTCGACCCGGTGGAAAGAGCCGTGGTCCTCGACGAGTCCCTGGAGGTCCTGGAGCGGTTCTGGTCCGGGGAGGCGGTCGAGTACGAGGGCGAACGGATTGCGGTGCACAGCCCTGCGTTTCTCCCCCGGCCGGTGCAACGGCCTCTGCCGGTCTGGGTGGCCTGCCGATGGCCGCACAGGCGCCCTCTTGCTCGCGCCGCGCGCTACCAGGGCTGCTTCCCGCTGTTCGACGCGGCAGGAGCGGAGGCCTACGGACCCCCGGAGGTGGAGCTGGTCGAAGCGCTGCGCGCCGAGCTGCTCACCAGGGGAGCCTCCCCCGACATCGACATCGTCTGCCGGGGCACCGCCGGTCTCGTGCCTGCCCATGAAGTCGCGTCCCGTTTCGCGGAGCTCGAAGAGGCGGGGATGACCTGGTGGCTGGAATCGTTCGTCCCCGGTCAGGTGCCGGCAGAGGTCGAACAAGTCGTCCTCGCAGGCCCGCCCCGCTGACCTCGTTCGCCGGAGGGTAGGCGCACCTACGCGTCGTCTCCGTCGACCACCGCAGACGGCTGCTCGGTGCAGCAGTACTTGCACTTCGTGGCTGCGACGGGAAGGTCGTCGGAGAGACACGCCGGGCAAGTCTTGGTTGGCGGCGGGTCGGCGAAGACGATCTTGCCGCGCTTTGCCGAGACGTGCTTATAGGGCACGACGACGGCGAAGTAGAGCACCGCCATGAAGATGATGAAGTAGACGATGGCGGAGATGAACGATCCGAAGTTCACGAACGTGGCGCCGTTGCCCGCCTGGCCGAGCTGCACGCCGAGGCCTACTGAGTGGCCGCCCTGAGCCCGGGCGACGAGCGGGTTGATCACCGAGTCGGTGAACGCCTTGACCAAGGTGCTGAAGGCCAAGGCAACTGTCAGGCCGATCGCCAGTACAACGACGTCTCCTCGCAACAAGAAGTTCCTGAATCCCTTGAACACTGAGGCATTCCTTTCTCGAAGGCGTGGGCCGGGAGGAAAGCGGACAACGATACAACAGCCCCGTCTTCGGTCGCCCCGCCGCTGCGGGTCAGTCCCCGAATGGTTATTCCGGGCGCCCCACATTTACCAGCTGCACGGGCAGATCGCCGGCCGCACGAAGCACCTGGTCCACCGTCGATCCTTCAAGCCGACGCGCCAGGCGCGGGCGCCGACGGGTTCCGATCACCAGCTGCGAGGCGCCGGCCTGGCGCGCGGCCTGGATCAGTCCGGAAGCGGTGTCACCGGCCTTTACCTCGACGAACGTCCCGTTCAGTTCCTCGAGCAGCCGCCTGTCCTCCTCGAGGCGCGCGGCCGGCGCCCGGTCGAGGTTGTCGTCGGCCCGCACGTGCACGCCTTGCAAGCTCGCATCGGACAGCTCGGCGAGATGGGCGGCGTAGCGGATCAACCACTCGTCATTGGACGACGCCTCGAGGCCGACCGTGACGACCGTGCACTGCGACGGATCGCTGATGCGGTGAGCCGCTCGGAACGCCGCGACCGGATCAGAGACCGAGTCGTCGAGCCATAGCTGCGCCAGCTCTTGCAACGCGGAAAGGTTCGCAAAACGAAAATAATGGGCCAGCGCCGCATCCGCCCGATCTTTGGGAAAGACGAGGCCCTGGGCCAAGCGTCGACGGAGCGCCGCGGGTTCCAGCTTGATGAGCCTGACCTCGCCGGCTCGCACGAACGCGTCCGGCACGGGCTCTGCCGGGCGCACTCCTGTGATCTGGGAGACGAGCCAGCGCAACGACTCGATGTTGGCGACGTTGAGCGTCGTGTAGACGTCGATCCCGTTGGCCAGGATCTCCTCGACGTCCTGCCAGCGTTTCTCGTGGAGCTCCCCGGGGATGTTCGCGTGGGCGAGCTCGTCCACGAGGGCCAATTGGGGACGTCGGTTCAGAACACCTTCGACGTCCAGCTCCTCGAAGCTCGCGCCGTGGTAGACGACCGTGCGGGTGGGAAGCACTTCGAGATCGGCCACCTGGGCAGCCGTTGCCGGCCGCCCGTGCCGCTCCCAGTAAGCGACGACGACGTCGACGCCGCGGCGCCGCTCGGAACGTCCGTCCCGCATCATCACATAGGTCTTGCCCACGCCGGGGGCTATTCCGAGATACGTGCGCAGCTTGCCCCTCACGCTCGACGAGCCCATGACGTCCTTGTATACAGGCTCCGGGCCTCTGCTGACATGTCCCCAGGCGGGTTAAGAGCAGCCGAACACCTGAGGAACGATGAGAGGACCCTGGGACACAATCGGGTACAACGCTTCGCGAGAGCGGAAACAGGACCTGCCTTCAAACCCCGTCCACGACGTACATGGTTGCTCGGGCGGCTTTCTCGCGCAGCTTCCTGATCGCCGTGTACTCCGCGCTCGCGTACCAATCCAGGGCGGCCTGCCTGTTCGGGAATTCCGCCACGACGGTGCGACCGGCGGGCACGTCGCCCTCGAGCGCCTCGGCGTTGCCGCCGCGGACGAGATAACGACCACCCGCCGCGACGATGCTCGGACCCGCTTGCGCCTTGTACGCCTCGTAACGCTCGGCATCCAGTACCTCAGCTTGGTAGATCACGTAGGCAGCCAACGTCCCTCCCGGCTCGGGCCTAGTTCGTCACACCCGCATCCTGCGGCGAGTTCCGCAGGACGTTACTAGGTGCGCCCTGCGGTGACTCCTGCAGCGGCAAGACAGCCTCCAGGTCACCCGGGCCGACAAGGCGCCTTGCCTGGAGCTGACCGGCGGCCCGTCCCGGCCGCGAGGCGGGCGGTGACAGGGCGGGTAGTTTGGGTAGATGTCCGATCAGCGGCGGCCGCGTCGGGGGCCGGCCGCGGCCTCTCCCCTCTGGGCCGCGATCGAGCTCATCTTGGGCACCGGGCTTCTCGGCGCCGCTGCCCTGGCCGGCTTGCTGCTCGCCAGGCGACCGGGGCCGAACCGCGTGGACGCCGCCGGCTACTTCTACGTGCCGTCCGATCCGGGCTCCCATCTCGCGAACGAATTGGTGAAGATCGGCTCGCTCCCAGTGCTGATCGCGGGCGTCGCCGTCATCTTCGCGGTGGCGATGTTTCGCGATTGGGCGCGCGCCTTGGCGTGTGCCGCGGCCCCGATCATCACCGTCGAGGTGGTGGAGCACATCGCCAAGCCCATGGTCGGACGCCAGCTCGGGTCGGGCTCTTTCACTTATCCCTCGGGGACCGTGGCCGTGGTGGCGGCGCTCGCCGCGGCGGTGTTTCTTCTCTCGCCCCGCCTGTTGCGGCCCCTGAGCGCGCTCGCCGGGGCACTTGTCGTCGCCGGCGTCGGCTGGGCCGTGCTCGTGCTCAGGTGGCACTACCCGACCGACGTGATCGGCGGGGTCTGGGTAGGGGCCGGCGCGGTCTTCTTCATCGACGCCCTCGTCCACCTGCCGTGGCTCCTCACCGCCCGGGAGACATCGTTCGACGAGCCCGTTCGCGACCGGATGACAGATTCCCGGGTCCACGCCTAGCGGTCGATCGTCCACGCGCGGGACCCACGGGTGCAGCTCGCCTCGATGTCCGGCGACCCCATGACGGGAGAAGCCTCAGCCGAGAAAGCGGGATATGACGTCGTTGGCGAGCCGGTTGGCCTCGTTGTGGCCGGTCACCGCGTCGAGGAACACCTCTCGTTCGAGCGCGAACAACCTCAGGTCCTCGACGGCGCGCACCGTGGCCTGGCGGGGCACGTCCCGTAGCAACGCGATCTCGCCAAAGGAGTCACCCGGGCCGAGCCGGTTGACGACGAGCCCGCCTTTGGTTACCTCGGCAACCCCGCTCTCGATGAGGTAGAACCGGTCACCGGCCATCCCTTCCTCGACCACTGTCTCGCCTGCGGGCACGTCCACCTCGATGAGGGCCCGGGCGAGCTCCTCCAGAACAGGCTCCGCGAGAGGGGCGAAGATCTCGTTGCCTGCCAACAGCGGGACTTTCGTGGGCGCCAGGGTGGTCCTGTCGATGCGGTTGAGGCCGGCGACGCTCGCCAGGACCAAGACGGTCACGGCGGATCCCAGGATGGCGAGGCCGGCACGCAAGCCGACTGTGGAGATGAAGAGCGGCATGAGCAGGGAGCCCGCCGCCATCCCGGCGATGACCAAGCTCTCCATGGCGCCGAACACTCGGGCCATGACGGCTCCGGGCACCAGTCGCTGCAGAACCGTGAAGGCGTTGATGTCGACAAGAGAATTTCCCATTCCGATCAGAGCCATCATCACGATTGCAACCGGCAGGACGGGCCAGGCGGCGAACATCAGCAGCGGCGTGCTCCACAGGAGGACTCCCATCCCGAAGTCGAACGACAGTCGCTTGCGATGGGCAAGGACCAGGGCGACAAATCCGCCGACGACGCCGCCGACTCCGAGCACGGCCTGCAGCTCGCCGACGCCGGGGAGACCCAAGTGCAAGAGCGACAACGCCATGGTGACCATGAAGACGAGGCTCGCTCCAGCGACGACGGTCTGCGCGACGAGCAGCCCTATGACAAGGCGTAGATCACCGTTGGCCAGGATCGTCGGGAAGCCCTTCATCGCCTCTGTGACGAGTCCCGACTTCTTCTCGTCGTCGGAAGGAGGTCGTGTCTCCGCCCGGAGGCGGATCACGAAGAAGGCCGACCAGACGAACGACGCCGCATCGATCGTGATGACAGTCGTAGGGTTGGCGACGGCCAATAACAAGGCGGCCAGTGCCGGTCCAGCAAAGAACCCGACGCTCTCGACGGTGCTCGTGGCGGTGTTCGCGGCCGTCAACTCTGCTGGATCGCGAGCAAGCACCGGCAGGAGCGCAGCCTGCGACGGACGGAACGCGCTTTGAGCGACCGAGGTCATGACAGCGAGGGCGTACACGAGCAACGCTGGTCCCCTAGTCGCGACTGTCACGGCGGCGGCCGCGACGATCACGGCACAGATGACGTCCGAGGTCACCATGACCCGTTTGCGGGGGAATCGGTCCCCCAGGGAGCTTACGATCGGGCCCAGCGCGGCCATCGACAGATAGCGCGCCACCCCGAAGCCACCGAGCGCCGTCGGGCCACCGTGCTGGTACGCATAGATCGATATGACGACCCAGAACGCCCGGTCGCCCATGATCGATCCCGCGTAAGCGATGATCACCCGTCGTAGGTGCGGGTTGAGGAACACCCGCCGCAGTGACACCCCCGATTCGCGGAGCGACTCGCCGAGTTCTCCCACATCCCCCTCCTGACCGGCGATCAGTCAAGCACGAAGCACTCGACGGCCGCTACCAGGTCGAATGCGATAAGCACGAGCAAGATCTCAGGCTTCGCTCAGCCAACACACAGGTCAGTTGCCTACGCTTCATCTCGAGCACGACGGGACGAGTTCGAAAGGAAGGGTCGGGACCGTGCGTGACAATGTGACGATCTCCTACCGGGGGGCAAGCTACGGGATCGGAAGAGGTCCCAACTTCTACGGGATCTGGACTGTCGGGGAACCTGGGTCGCAGCCGCTCGCGTGGTGGCCCGACACCCCTGACGGCTGGTATGCGGCGTGGGCCCGGTTCACCGAGATTGAAGCGCCAGGCACCATCGCACCGGTTGCCCAGCCTGCGGCGGTTGCCCAGCCCGCCGCAGCGGTCGCCCACCCAGGCACGGTGGCCGTCGTCGCTGCGGCGCTCCTCGCCACCGGCGTCGCCTGTGGGATCGTCGGGCTCTTCCCTCACTATCTGAATGGTGCGAGCCTCGCCCAGCAGCCGGACAGTCTCGTGCCTCATGTCATCTATCTCGCCGTCTGGAGCGCGAGCGCCCTTCTGATCCTCCTCGGGGGCAGCCGTCTCCGGATGGGAGCGCTCCTCGGGATGGGAGTGAGTCTCGTCACATTCGGACTCTTCTTCGCCGACGCGGGCACGGCGATGGCCGGAGGCGCGCACGTCATGGGGGCTGGCCTCGTGCTCGGGTTCGTCGGCTGGCTGGCTTGCTTTGCGGGCTCAGTGACTGCCTTCGGGCTCTCCCGCGGGAGTGACGCGTTCGGCAAACCGCGCGGCCCCGAGCTAGTCCCGTTCCTGGCCTTGACTCTCGCCGCCCTCGGCGCTGCAGCCGCGTTCGCCCCCTCTTGGGACAGCTACATCCTGCAGACCTCAGCCGGAGCGAGGGACTCGCTCACCGCGGGCAATGTTTTCTCGAACCCGGCTCCCGTGATCGCCGGGAATGTCATGGTGATGGTCGTGCTCGTCGCCGTCGTCGTCGCAGCCGCCCTGTGGCGCCCGATCCTCCACGGGGCCGTGTTGCTCGCCGGAGCACTCAGCCCGATGATCGCTCAGGCGATCTCCGCGTTGATCCAGATCGGCGAGCACACCTCCCCGACGATGTTCGGGATCTCGCCAGCGGAAGCCGCGCGGGCGGGGCTGACGATCACCTCAGGCCTCACGCTGGCGTTCTGGATCTACTGCTTCTTCGTACTGGCACTGACAGCAATAGGAGGGGCCGTGGTCCTCGCAGTGCACTCGATCCCGACCGACCCCGCTCTGGCCGCCGTTCAGGCGGGCACTGACGGCTCCTAAACGACCGACGCCAGGTCGCCAGAACTCTCGCCCCCGGGACCGTTGCCACCGCGCCAGAATTATTGACTTGCTCTGGTCAGCCGTGCCGGAGCAGTTCACACGGTGATCACGCCGGCCTTGCGGGACAAGGCGGGCGCGCAGGAACGAGGCTCTGGTCACGGGTCCGGACGCGGTGGAGGCAGGCGGCTACGCCAGCATTCCAGGTCCTCCCGTGCGATCATGGCAACAAGGAGGTGTGAGATCAGGGCTCGTCCGCCGGTTCTGAAGAGATCGCGACACCAGGGCGTCGGGTTCGAGGACCTCCTCGACGTGGCGACGAATCTGCGATGGACCTGGCAGGCGCGCACCCGGGCTCTTTTCGCGCGCCTCGATCCGACTGCCGGTCCCTCTGCCCTGGAGTGGCCGTGCCGCCTGCTGCTCGGTCTCGGACGCGCCGCGGTGGAGGAGCGCCTCGCCTCCGACCCCGATCTCGCGAAGCTCGCAGCGGCGGTCGTCGCGGACACGAAGAGCTATAAGGCGAGTCGCGCCAAGACCTGGTTCCCCCAGACGCACCGCAAGGACCGGCGGTTCGAGGTCGCATACTTCGCCGCGGAATTCGCCCTCACCGACTCGCTGCCCGTGTACGCGGGCGGCCTTGGTGCCGTCGCCGGCGAGTTCCTCAAGTCGGCAAGCGCACTCGGTGTTCCCCTCGTCGGAGTCGGCCTGCTCTATCGGGAAACGTCGCATCAGTGGGTTGACGACAGCGGGCTGCAGCAAGAGTCGTGGGAGGTTCTCACATTCGAGCGGCTACCCATCGAATTGGCACGCGACGCGAAGGATCGTCCGGCTCGAGTCAAGGTTCCACTCCCAGGGCGGGACGTAGTCGCCCAGATCTGGACCGTGCTGGTCGGACGGAACCGGCTCTATCTTCTCGACACAAACCTCAGGCGGAATCAACGAGCCGACCGAGCCATCACCGGGCGGCTCTACGGCGGCGACGAAGAGACGCGCATCCAACAAGAGCTCGTCCTCGGTGTCGGCGGTATCAGAGCCCTGGCTGTCCTCGGTCATGAACCCGAAATGGTGCACCTCAACGAGGGCCACTCCGCCTTCGCCGCCCTGGAGCGCGTTCGCCAGCTCATGGTTCGCGACAGGCTCTCGTTCGCCGAAGCTCGCCTGGCCGCGGCGCCAGGGCTGTTGTTCACGACCCATACCCCGGTCGCGGCCGGGCACGACTACTTCCCGGCCGAGCTCGCCAACCGGTACCTCAGGCCATACGCCTCGCTGATCGGCGTCGATCCAGAGACACTCAGCTCGCTCGGCCGCTACCGGCCTGATGACCGACTTGACTCGTTCTGCCCCACCGTGTTCGCACTGCGGCTGGCGGGCGCCCGCAACGGAGTGAGCCGCCTGCACGGCGCGGTGACCCGTGAACAGTGGGGAGGGCTTTGGCCGCGCCTGCCCTTGAACGAGGTGCCGATCGGCCACGTGACGAACGGAATCCACCTCTCATCCTGGATCTCCCCCGAGATCGAGAAGCTCCTCGACTTTCAGCTCGGTCCTGAGTGGAAGACGACACCGGGGTCACCAGCCTCGTGGAAGCCGCTTGTGGGCTCCGAAGACGAGAAGCTGTGGGATGCAAGGTGTCGCGCTCGCGCCCGGCTCATCGAGTTCACCCGGGTCCACCGCAACGAACAGCTCGCTCGCCGCGGCACCGATGCCGCGCGTCTCGCGGCCACCGACGCGCTCCTTGACGCCGAGGCGCTCACCATCGGTTTCGTCGGGCGGTTCGTTGCGTACAAACGCCCCACGCTGTTCCTACGCGACCCGGATCGTCTCGCGGGTATCCTCGACGATCCGGACCGACCTGTCCAGATCATCTTCGCAGGCAAGGCCCATCCCCGCGACGAGTTCGGAAAGCAGCTGCTGCGCGACGTCGTCGAGTTCGCCCGACTGCGACGGCTGCAACATCGAGTCGTGTTCATCGAGGACTTCGACATCACGGCGGACCGAGCCCTTGCCCAAGGCGTCGACTTGTGGCTGAACACCCCGCGGCGGCCCCTCGAAGCCTGCGGCATCGGCGGCATGAAGGCGGGGGTGAACGGCTCGCTCAACCTCAGCACGCTCGACGGCTGGTGGGACGAAGTCTGGAACGACGCTGACCCGGCCGCGGCGCCGTTCGGGTGGTGCATCGGGACAGGCCAGCGCTATGAGGACTTTGACGCCCAGGATGCGAGCGACGCCGAGTCGTTGTACGACGCCCTCGAGCACAAGATCGTTCCGACGTTCTACGACCGGGATGCCCAAGGTGTGCCGCGTGCCTGGCTAGCGTCAGTTCGCCAGTCGATGGCAAGCCTGGCACCGACCTGGCACTCGCACCGGATGGTGCACGACTACGTCGAGTACTTCTACCTGCCAGGGGCGCACCGCGGGCAATGGCTCTCGGCAGAAGGTGCCGCGCGTGCACGCCAGCTTTGCTCGGCCCTTGAACGCCTGCGGGACGGGTGGCCTGCGATTCGGGTCGCCGTCGAGACCGCCACCGTCGCTGCGGATGGCACTCAGGTCGAGATCATGGCGGAACTGGGCCCGCTCGAGCCCTATGACGTCACCGTACAGCTCTGGGTGGCGCCGACTCTTGGCGAGGCCTACCCGCTGGACACCGACTACGAGGGACGGCGGGACAACATCTCTCGCTATGGCGTGCGTGTCCCGCACGAGGCGGGCAATGACGCCGAACTGGTTGCTCGCGTCCTGCCGTGCCATCCCTTGCTCGCCGATCCGTACGTCCCTGGCCTCATCACCTGGTCGGACTGACACTGATCGTGGCGACAGCTCCTCACGTCCCAGCAACCTTGCGAGCCCTCGCGACTGACGCGGGGATCTTGCTCGAGTACCTGGACGGCTCCGGTGTGCCTCACCGCGCCGACGCCGAGGTGCTCCTTGCAGTACTGAGCGCGCTCGGCGTACCGATCAGCCAAGCTGGCGACGCGGCACGCCTGCTTCGCAGCCGCCGCAGCGCGCGCATCGAGCAGATAGTGGAACCGGTGACCGTCCTCAATGACGCGTCCCTCGGCAGGGTCCCCGTCAGGCTACGGGAGGCCGACACCGACTTGGAGTGTGCGATCGAATCCGACGAGGGCGAGCGCGTGGAATGGCACATCGAACGGGACGATCTTGCCTCGTTGTCGGCGGCGCGCGTCGACGGCCGGCCCGTGTACCGAGGTGCCGCACCGCTGCCTGCCATCTTGCCGCGCGGCTATCACAATTTCACCGTTCGGGTCCGAGGTCGCACAGGTACGACGACGGTCATCGTGGCTCCCGCGGCCGGCGCCCGGGGGCGCTTTGCCGAGGACTGGCGCGCCTTTGGGATCGTTGCACCACTGTTCTCCTTGCATTCTGCCCGCAGTTGGGGATCAGGCGACCTGAGCGACCTCGACGAGCTCGCCCGCTTCGCCGCCAGGGAGCAAGCAAGTGTGGTCTCGACACTTCCGTTGCTGGCTGGCTTCGGGCCGGAGTCCTTCGAGGCGAGCCCGTACCTGCCAGTGAGTCGCCGTTTCTGGCACGAACGCTGGATCGACGTGGAGCGCGTGCCTGAGTTCGCTTGGTCTCCGGCAGCACGCGTGCTCGTCTCGGGCGCACAGGCGGCAGAGCGACGCGCCAGCTGGGTTCATGACTCATGTGTGGACGGCGCCGCCGTGACGGCGGCAAAACGCGCGGCCCTGAGCGCGATGGCAACTGCCGTAGGGCAGTCGGCCATGGGTCGTGAAGCGGCGTTGCGCAACTTCATGTTCGAACGCCCGGAGCTGGTTGACTATGGGCGCTTTCGCGCTGCCGTCGATCGCTTCGGGATCAATTGGCACGACTGGCCCGGGCCGCTGCGCGGCGGCCTGCTCAGATGGAGCGACGTCGACCCGGTCAATGAGCGCTATCACATCTACGCCCAGTGGGTCGTTCACGAGCAAGTGGCGGAGCTGTCCCAGAGGCTCTCACAGCGTGGCCAGGTCCTCGCCCTCGACCTTCCCGTGGGCGTACATCCCTACGGCTACGACGTCTGGCGCCGTCGTGATCAGTACGCAACTGGCATGTCTGTCGGGGCACCGCCTGACAGTTTCTTCTCGCAAGGCCAGTCGTGGGGCTTCCTCCCCGCGCGACCCGAGGCACTCCGAGCCGACGCCCACGCGGAGTTCCGCGCTGCGCTCGCGCACCACCTGCATGTAGCCGGGATGCTGCGCATCGACCACGTGATGGGCCTGCAAAGGTTGTTCTGGATACCCGCCGGCGGTGAGCCGCGCGACGGTGTCTACGTGAAGATGCCCTTCGAAGAGCTGCTGGCCGTGGTCGCGATCGAGGCGCAACGCAACCATGCGGACATCATCGGCGAGGACCTGGGCACCGTCGACAACGAGGCGCGACAAGGGATGCAGCAAGCCGGCATTCGGCGCTCGTATGTCGCTCAGTTCTCCATCCGCGACGCTGGCGAGCCGGTGCTCGAAACGCCGCCCGATGGTTGTGTCGCCAGCTTCTCGACCCACGATCTGCCCACATTCAACGGTTGGTGGGCCGGTCGTGACATCGACGAGCGGCTCGCGTACGGCCAACTGGACGCGACTTCGGCCGAGCAGGCGCGGGTCGAACGGGCGCATCTGTGCGAGCGCCTTTCCGCCCTGAGCCGGCAGGGGCTGCCAGCGGGCGAGCGTGACGAAGGAGGTGAGGCGACAACGCCGAGCTCTGTGCTCGCCGCCGTCAACGAGGCGCTGGCGCGCAGCGGCGCCGGGCTCGTCCTCGTGCAACTTGACGACGTGCTCGGCCAAGAGGAGTCGGTCAACCTGCCGGGAACCAGCACTGAACGACCCAACTGGGAACGTCTCACGGCCGCCCCCTTGGAGCAGATTGTGGAAGACCCGGCAGTGCACGAAGCCTTGGAGCCGCTTCGCGAGCACAGAGGGCGGGTGCCGTCTGGCTCCCTCAGTCGTCTGCAACGCGGAGCCGAGACGGTACTGGGCTTCAGCGTCCTCGGCCCCATGGACTTCTACCTGTTCAACGAGGGCAGGCATTTTCGCCTCTACGAGAAGCTCGGTTGCCACCTGATGACCGTCGACGGCGTCTCCGGAGCTCTCTTCGCCGTTTGGGCACCGAACGCCGAGCGCGTCGCCGTGGTCGGGGACTTCAACGGCTGGAACGGCGCACGACACCCGCTTTCGGCGCGCGGCGAGTCGGGGCTCTGGGAAGGTTTCATTCCTGGGGTCACCGCTGGCCAGCGCTACAAGTACCGGCTGCTGTCGCGACTCGGCGGTGGCGGGTTCGACAAGGCGGACCCCTTCGCGTTCTCCAACGAGGAGCCGCCCAAGACCGCGTCGGTGGTCTGGGAGCCGCACCATGAATGGCTCGACAGCGAGTGGATGGCCAGCCGTGGACAACTGCAGCGCCTCGACAAGCCCATGTCGATCTACGAGGTGCATCTCGGTTCGTGGCAACGCGTACCAGAAGAGCATGGCCGCTTCCTCACCTACGCGGAGATTGCTCCGCGCCTTATCGACCACGTCCGGCGCTACGGATTCACACACGTCGAGATCATGCCGGTCATGGAGCATCCCTTCTACGGCTCGTGGGGGTACCAGATCACCGGCTACTTCGCACCCACCGCGCGCTACGGGACACCTGACGAGTTCGCCGCACTCGTAGACGCTCTCCACCAGGCCGGCATCGGTGTGATCCTCGACTGGGTACCGTCGCACTTCCCCTCCGACGCCTTCGCGTTGGCGCAGTTCGACGGCACCCACCTCTACGAACACGCCGACCCCCGCCAGCGAGTGCAACCGGACTGGCAGAGCTGGATCTTCAACTACGGCCGCAACGAGGTTCGCAGCTTCTTGATCTCGAGCGCGTGCTTCTGGCTCGACCGGTTCCATGCTGACGGGTTGCGCATGGACGGCGTCGCCTCGATGCTCTATCTCGACTACTCGCGCGGGGTCGGAGAGTGGGTCCCGAACCGCTTCGGCGGCAACGAGAACCTCGAAGCGATCGAGATGCTCCAAGCCTGCAACACCGAGGCGTACGGATCATTTCCCGATATCACGACCGTCGCGGAAGAGTCCACCGCGTGGCCCGGAGTCTCCCGACCAGTCGACGCCGGCGGTCTTGGCTTCGGCTACAAGTGGGATATGGGCTGGATGCACGACACGCTCGACTACCTGGCGAAAGATCCTGTTTACCGGCCTTGGCATCACGACAGGTTGACCTTCCGCGCGGTTTACGCCAACAGCGAGCATTTCGTGCTCCCGCTGTCGCACGACGAGGTCGTGCACGGCAAGGGCTCACTGTTCAGCCGCATGGCCGGCGACGAGTGGCAAAAGTTTGCCAACCTGCGGCTCTTATATGGCTACCAGTTCACCCAACCCGGCAAGAAGCTGCTCTTCATGGGCGGCGAATTCGCTCAGCGCTCGGAGTGGAACCACGATGTGAGCCTCGATTGGCACCTCCTCGACTCTTCCGCCCACCAAGGCGTCTCCGCCTGGGTGCGCAGGCTGAACGAGCTGTACCGCTCCGAGCCGTCCCTGTACCGCGACGACCTCGCCGGCAGAGGCTTCGCCTGGATCGACTGCGAAGACCGGTCGCAGAGCGTGCTCTCCTACGAACGGCGCGACGGCGGCGAGGGTGTGCTCGTGGTGATCGCCAACTTCACCCCGGTGCCACGCGAGAACTACCGCGTGGGCATGCCGAGCGCCGGTCGTTGGCAAGTGCTCGCCAATAGCGACGAGCCGGAATTCGGCGGCAGCGGCTATGTCGTACCCGAGTCGGTCGACACGACCGAGACGCCCTGGCACGGGCGCGACCAAAGCGCCTTGCTCGTGCTGCCACCGCTCGGACTCCTCGTCCTGAGCCCGACGAAATAGGTGGCGATGCCGCTCGCTGGCGATGCCGTGGCCTCGGAGGGGACCGTCAAGGCCTTCGGCGCGCTCGGCCGTCTGGCAAAAGCGGCGTCGGTCGAGTGGCCGAGCAGCCTCGGCGAATGTGAGCCGGTGCCGCTCAACCATTAGGTTCACACCTTATGAATACGCCTCGCGACCGCGATCTCCACCTGGACGGTACGAACGACTTGGTTCGAGCTGTGGACCGCCTCGGCCGACGGCTGCCGGAGCCCTTGTATCCGCTGGCTCAGATCGCTTACAACTACAGCTGGTCGTGGACACCCGGTGGCCGTGAGCTCTTCGCGCGGCTGGGCCCGCACCGGTTCAATCTGAGCGGCGAGAACCCCGTTCGCTTCCTGCGTGACCTTCCGGAGCGCTCGCTGCTCGAGGCGGCGACCGACGACGAGTACCTAGCCCGCGTCAACTCGGTAGCCCATATGCTCGACGACGATCTGGCTCGCCCGGCTCGTACGGACTTCGGTGAAGGGCCGGTCGCCTTCTTGTGTGCCGAGTTCGGCGTGCACCAGTCCCTGCCGGTGTATTCGGGAGGACTCGGAGTGCTCGCCAGCGACCTCCTGAAGGAGGCGTCGGATCAGGCGCTGCCAATGGTCGGCGTCGGGCTCCTCTATCGCCGGGGTTACTTCCACCAGCGCGTCGACCGGGCAGGATGGCAGTACGAGTACTGGGTCGAGGCCGATCCCGAGACGCTGCCCGCGGCGCGCGTGAGCGCCGCCAACGGTTCGCCGCTGACGATCAAGGTCCCGGTCTGGGATGGTCACGTCGCCGCTCACGTCTGGCGGACCGACATCGGTCGTGTGCCGCTCTACCTCCTCGACACCGACATCGCGGAGAACACCCCGCTGCAGCGCTGGATCGGCGCCCGTCTGTACGAAGGCAACCGGCCGATCCGTCTCGCGCAGTACGCGCTTCTCGGGGTTGGCGCGGTCCGTGCGCTCGAAGCGATGTCGATCAGGCCCACCCTCTTCCACCTCAACGAGGGCCATGCCGCCCTGGCGAGCGTGGCCGCCGCGTCGGCAATCGCCCACCTTCCGGAGGGGCAAGTCGATGACCTGGCTGCCGCGCTCGAGCGCGGCCGCGACCGCTTCGTGTTCACGACACACACCCCGGTACAGGCCGGCAATGAGACCTACAACCGTGAGGAGATCCTCCCGGTGCTCGCATCGCTCGCCTCCGAGCTCGACTTCGACCCGGAGGCGTTCCTGAGCCTCGGCCGCATCCATCCAGCCGATGTGAGCGAGCCCAGCGGCCTGACGCCGCTGGCGATCCGTGCGGCCCGCTCGACGAACGCAGTGAGCGCCCGTCACGAGTCTGTCGCGCGGGTCATGTGGCACGAGATGTTCCCGGGCCGGACCTCCGACCAGGTGCCGATTCGCCACGTCACCAACGGTGTGCACCTCCCGACCTGGATGGCGCCACCGATGCGGGCGCTGCTGGCGCGCTACTTCGGCGAGGGCTGGGAACGGCACGCCTCCGACCCGGCGGTCTGGGCAGGCCTGGAATCGATCCCGGACGAGGAGCTCTGGGAGGTCCGTTGCCAACAAAGACGCGATCTCATCGCGCTGATCAGGCGCAAGGTCGTCGTCGACCGCCTGGCACGCGGCGAGAACCTCGATTTCGTGCAGGCCGGAGCCGAAGCGTTCGACCCTTCCTTCCTCACGATCGGGTTCGCTCGACGCCTGGCGACCTACAAGCGGCTCGACTTGATCATGCACCCTGCCACCCGAGCCTTGGAGCTGCTGGATCATGACAAGCCCACACAGGTGGTCCTGGCGGGGAAAGCTCATCCGCTCGACGACGCCGCGAAAGCGATCGCACAGCACCTGTTCGCGCTGAAACGCTCGCCTGGGGTCGGCAATCGCGTGGTCTTCGTAGAGGACTACGACTTGAGCGTCGCGAGCACGCTGATAGCCGGCTGCGACGTATGGCTCAACCTGCCCCGCCCGCCGCTCGAGGCGAGCGGCACGAGCGGCATGAAGGCGGCTCTCAACGGGTGCCTCAACCTGAGCGTGCTCGACGGCTGGTGGGCGGAGGGTTTCGACGGCTCGAACGGCTGGGCCATCGACGGCGACGTCGATCCCGACGAGGCTGCAAAAGACGAGCGGGACGCCACGAGACTCCATGCCTTGCTCGAGGACGAGGTCCGGCCGTTGTTCTTCGAGCGCGACCGGTTTGGGATTCCGAGGCTCTGGCTGCAACGTGTCCGCGCGTCGATGCGCACCCTTGTCCCGAACTTCAGCGCCACGCGCATGCTCGACCAGTACGTGAACCAGGTCTACAAGCTCCGATAGAGCTGCCTTTGGCTACTCGTCTGTGATGACGCTGAGCACGCTCGAGGTCGGAAATGCCGCTCGCACCTTGGCCTCGGCACCTTTGGGATCGTTGGAAGCACCATGTTGCCGTGTGCGCTCGCTCAAGGTTGGGAAGAAGAACTCCCTGCTCGGAACCGCTGTCAGAGGGGCGTTGTGCAGCCATAGGCAGGAGGAAAGGGCAGCTCACGGGCCTGGGCGCCCAGTGGTTGGCTTCGGGCCCAGTTGCCCGGTCGCTACTCGACGACAGTCCTCAGGTGGCGCACGGCCGGGGAGCCGTGGCTCAGCAGACGGTCATGGAGCGTGCGCAAAGTCCAGTCTGGATGCCGACGGCGGAGATCACCGACGAGGCCGCTCAGCTCGCTATAGCCGACGTAGTACGTGGAGAGCTGCGCGGAAGTAAGCAGGGCGCGGCGCCACTTGCCGGCCGCCTCGCCTTCTTCTTGAAAGCCGCGCTCGATCATGAGCTTCATGGCGGCGTCCTCGGCGAGCTCCCCAGCGTGGACTCTGGCATCGAGGATCGCGTTCAGGATCGTGCGCAGCTGCCGTTTCAGTTGCTGGAGGCGCAGTGCGACCGGGTCGGCTTCTCCCGGGTAGCCGAGCTCGACCATCACGCTCTCGGCGTAAACCGCCCAACCTTCGACGAAGGAGCCCGAGTACCACACGGCGCGTACCGGGCTTGATCCGACAAAGCGCCTGGCGTGCTGTTCCTGCAGCAGGTGGCCGGGCATCGCCTCATGGGTCATGAGGTTGTACACCGAGTGGCGGTTGTACTCACGGTAGAAGGACGCGACGCGCTCCTCGGTCCACTCGGCGGGAGTAGGTGAGACCGCTATGAACGTCGGAATCTCGGCTGTCTCGAGAGGACCGGGCGGATCGCAGTAGGCGACGACGACGCCACGGTCGATCTCCGGCATCGCAATCACTTCGAAGGGATCCTCGTAGGTGCTCACGATGGCCCACTTCTCCACGAAGGCGCTCTCGGCTTGGATCGCCGAGCGCGCGACGTCGAGGATGGTGTCGTTGTCGGGCCTGTCAGCGGCGAGCGCGTCGAGCGCTTCCCGGACGAGGCCCGGCGAGGAGGGAGGACGTGAGAGGCGGCGGGAGGCGGCTTCGGTGATCTCCTCGGTGACGCGCTCGAGGTCGGCCCCGGCACGAGCGAGGATTGACACAGCGTCGCTCTCCGCGTCGAGTGTGAGCGCGAGCTTGCGCGAGAAGCGCTCAGGACCGAGGCGTGGATCGCGGAACGAGTCGTCGCGTTCCGAGACGGCCAAGCGCTCTCCCAGCCAAGCTCGGTGTGCCTCGAGCGCCTCGAGGGCAGCCGGGCGTACCGCGTCGATCTCGGCCCGGCTCGCCGGCGAGTCCTCGAGCAAGCGATCGATCTCTCCGATGATGAGTGCCGACGTGCCTGCGAACTGGCCGAGGGCGGTCTCGAGGTGCACCTTCGGCATCGCCTCCAGGCTCGCCCGGGCAGTGGCGAGCGCTCGGGGGATGGCGGCGAGTCGGCCCGCGAGCGAGCGCAAGCGATCTCCCGGCGGCGCGAACTCCCTCGCCGTGATGTCGTAGACGGCACGACCGGGATTGGCGACCATCGGATTCCACGTGTGCTCGCGCAGTTCGTCCAGCTCGAAGGCGAGCAGCTCGAAGGAGTTCCCGAGAAGACGCGCGTCCACGCGGTTCTCCGGGCTGAGCATGTCAGGATCGAAACCGGCCAGGCGCTCCAGATTCCGGCCGACTACCCCTCGCCAGCTCTCGAGCGCCTCCGGGCTCATGTCGGGCAGCTCAGCGTCGTAGCGATGGTCGCCGAGCGCCGTCGCCCAGTCGGGACGGTGCTCGAGCGCGTCCTCGAGCGCGCTCTTCGCGAACCCCCCGAAGGCGTCATCAACTGGCGAAGTGTTGTCGATTTCGATTGGCGTACCTTATCGTTTCATCCGTTTCCTGGGCCGCCGGAAAGCCACTCGAAGCTCACGAGGGAGACCAAATCGCCCGCTTCCCGGACTGGCTCCTTCGCCCCCGCAAGTGACCAGTACGAGCTGCCTCCGGTGCCTCGCAAGTCCCGTCTCCTCGAACGCCAACCCGCGGACTCGCTCCCGACTTCAAGTTCCTGCCGCGGATTCTCGCACCAGTCGTGAGCTCGCCCTCAGAACCGAAGGTCATCAATCGGCGCACGGATGACAGCCCTCCAGCTCCGCCGGGCCACGGCGTCGCTCGACGGGCCCGCGATGCTCCCCATAATCGCCGCCGGCTCGCAATCCATTTTGGGTCTCCCTTCCGTGAGTCGTAAACTCTTCTTGTCAGGATCACGAAGGGAGAAGTTATGCCCAGGTACGTCGTGGTCACCCGCATAATCGTCAGGCCGCAGCCATTGAACGGGTTGACTGGCTATTCGCCGACAGAGAGGGTTCCGGGCACCTGGCACCTCGCCGAGGTCGCTGTCAACGGCAAACTGAGCGTTGCTCATGCCTGTGGTGCCCCGACCGCCCAGGTCGAAGTGAGGCACCCAGTTCGAGAGTGGGGCGTCCTTGAGCCCTGGTGTCCTGAGTGTGAAGCTCGGGCCGGGGACGCAGCCAGGGCGCAGGCCGCGCTCGAGGCGGCGGCGTCCTAGCTGGCCCGGCGCAAGAGCCCTGGTCGCAGATCGTTTCTATGCAGCTGAAATCGTCGTGGGGGCGTAGGTGCGCGCCCCGACCGACATTCACACTCTTGCAAACCGAACGCCATGGTGATTCCCCACAGGTCGAAGCAGGATTCCTACTTGGTTTGTGGGTTCTCACCATCGGCTGGGAGGGACGATCATGCAGATCTCCACGGTACTGAAGACCAAGGGCGCGTCAGTAGCGACGATCGATCGAGACGCCACCGTAGCTGCGGCCGTGGCAGAGATGGCGCGACATAACGTCGGTGCCTTGGTCGTTTCGAGCGACGGTCGGACAGTTGAGGGAATCATCTCCGAACGTGACGTCACACGCGCCCTTGACAGCTTTGGAGGTGCGCTTCTCGTCAAGCCGGTCCGGACGATCATGTCGAGAGAAGTGCGAACCGTCTCTCCTGAAGAGGAAGTCGAGTCCCTGGCCGTCATGATGACCGAGCATCGCATCCGTCACGTTCCCGTACTCGAGGATGGAGCCCTCGCCGGAGTCGTGAGCATCGGCGATGTCGTAAAGAGCCGGATCGAAGAACTGGAACAGGATCGGGAAGCCCTGTTCAAGTACATAGACGCCCGCTAGGCGTCCCTCCCGCAGGCCGGTGGCTTCGGGTCGGACAAGTCCTTACCACGAAAGCCAAGTTCGCAGTTCGTCTCTGAGCCCCTCTGGAATCGTCGTCGAGGCTGCAGGTCTTGGCCTGCTTCGGCTTGCGCCAACCTCGGCCATGCTGCTGACAGAAGCTCGAGCGGCGACATCTGGCACGGTAGGTCTCGGAGCCCCTAGTGCTCTCAGGGTACCTTTGATGCCCTGCATCTGCCCTCGAGTGTTTTCCGCGATTTCATTCAGAAGCCTGAGCACGTATCCGAAGAAGGCCAGCATGCTCGCCAGCACCACGCCACTCAATGCAACCGCTGCCCCGATGGCGATCGATCGACCCACCGAGTCAGACATGTGCTCGTGGGCATACAAGCCCATGCCGGCCGCACCTAAGAGCCCGACCGAGAGCACCACGGCAGCCAACGACAGGAACACTGCCACCACGGCGGATGACCCTCGGTGCTGCGCCACACTCATTTCATCGGATTCTCGCGCCTATAGGTTGAGCCCTCGCGGACGTGGGACCAGGGCTGCTCGATCCTCGGTCCACCCTCAGGAACTGCTCGATATTGCCTCAAAAAGGGCGAGTGCCGTTAACGGCAACTCTTCCAACGTGTCGGAGGACCGACTCGAAACCTAGAGCCTTGCGCAGCGTGATCGACAAATAGTTGTCTATGCCGCGGCGGGCAGGTCGGTCGTGGTGATGCCGAGATGACCGAAGAGGGTCTGCATGTCGACGCGGAGAGATTCGTAGTCG
>Ga0187872_10000599_pt1 | contig 40540 bp, 23 predicted proteins | sample June2016WEW_16_4_FD_132973 | JGI IMG/M metagenome (GOLD analysis project Ga0187872, IMG submission 132973) | Peatland microbial communities from SPRUCE experiment site at the Marcell Experimental Forest, Minnesota, USA - June2016WEW_16_40 | ecosystem: Environmental > Terrestrial > Soil >...
ACCTGTGACCGACACGATGGCCGGCAGGCATAGCCATCTGCCGCCGCTGCTCTTATACCACTTCGCAATGGAACTCGGTAGGAATGAGTGGAAGCCCCCGCCCCTGAACCGCCAGGCATAGACGGACCCCTCCCCTTGGGAAGGGGAGAGGGTGGTCGCAGGCCGGGGGATGGGAACATACCGATTGTTTCAGTGAAATGGTATTATAGACGCCTGATGTCGCTCCCGCATTCAACCGGAGCCACCCTCGTAAATCGCAAATCGTCAGTGCTGATTGTGCATCTGCCAGATGATGGTTCCGCCGTGAATTAGCGCCAGGATCAGCAGGCCCGCGCCGGAGTAGTGTTCCATCCGCAGCAGCGTCTTCTCGCCGAGTTTGCCATGGCCGAGCGACACCACCCAGCTCAGCCCGGTAAACCATGCGCTCGTGCCCGCCGCGACGCCCGCCACACAGGCAAGCTTGCCCGGCCAATCCGGCGTGACCCATTCGCGCGAGATGAAGTTGGCCGCCAGAATGATCCAGAACACCAGCACCCCGACATTGCCCATCACCCGCACCAGCCCCGTCATGAACGCGGAATGCGGATGCAGCCGTTTTTCGAGCCGCACCTCGATCCGGTCCGCCGCCGCGCCCAGGCGCAGCGCTGGCCCCTGCACCGACTTGGCGAGCAGGAACTTTACCCCGATGAACAACATGAAAACGAAGCTGAACAACTCCATCGCCGCCTTGACGTAGCCCTGGGTGAAGAAAGAGGCAAAGCCAGTGAAAGCGATGAAGCAGTAGATGACCTCCATGGTCGTCGCGCCCAGGCCGATCAGCGCCGCCCACTTGAATCCGCGCCGCGTCCCCTCGTTCAGGATCGTCAGGTTGATCGGCCCCACCGGCATCGAGAGCAACAGACCGCTGATCAGGCCTGTGATGCCGGCAACCAGAATAGGCGGCAGCTCGGGCATCTGCGGTCAACCGGGCGCCGCTGGCCCCCCTTCCTCCTCTTCCTCTTCCTCCTCTTCAATCTCGTGCCGCATCTGGCGTGAAATCCGCGGCCGAATGAACCCATAAACCAGATAGGCCGTGAAAAACGCCGGCAGCACGAACACCAGGATTTTCTCCCGGAAAATCAGGATGCTGCCCAGGAACAGGATGGCCACCAGTGTCTTCGTAAAGGTCCGGGTCGCCCGCAAATCCAGCGTCTTGAAGCTCGGGTACTTCACGTTGCTCACCATCATCCACGACAGGAACAGCAGGAGGACCGGCAGACCGTACCGCCAGTTGCCGGTGGCGAAGTCCTTCTCGTCCCACCAGATCATGAACAGCGTCAGCGAGGCGACCAATCCTGCCGCCGAGGGAATCGGAAAGCCCAGAAACTCCTTCGAGTGCTCTGCGCGCAGCGCCGTCAGACAATTGAACCGCGCCAGGCGGAACGCGCCGCAGAGCAGATAAACCGACGCGATAAACCAGCCGAACTCCGGGTGCCGCGGAAGGACATCCTTCAGCACCACCCGATGCACCAGAAAGGCCGGGGCCGCCCCGAACGATATCAAATCGGCCAGCGAATCGAACTCGCGCCCAAACGGGCTTTCCACCCCGCCCATACGCGCCACGCGGCCGTCAAACAGGTCAAAGATGCACGCCAGCAGAATGAACCCCAGCGCCACTTTGATCTGCTCGTAATCGCCGCCTGAAATATCGGCTTCGACGATCTTGGTCAGCGCCACGAACCCGCAGAACAGGTTGGCCGCCGTCAGCAGGTTCGGCAGGAAATAAATCTTCAGCTTCGGCTCGCCCGTGCCGTTGACTGGGGGATTGGGGGATGGCGTTTCCATAACCGGGTTGCTCATGCTAAATCAAAATCACTCAAACACCGCCAGCACGGTTTCGCCCCCGACGACGTGGTCGTCCACCTTCACTTTGATTTTGGCGCCCCGCGGCAGATACACGTCGGCCCGCGAGCCGAACTGGATCAGGCTGATGCGGTCGCCGCGGGCGACCTCGTCGCCCTGCTGGACAAAGGGCACGATCCGCCGCGCAATCACCCCGGCGATCAGCCGCACGCCGACCTTCTGCCCGCGCAGCTCGCTCGCCTCGAAGCCGAGCAGGACGTTCTCGTTGTAAACTGCCGATTCGGCCTTCAGCGCGTTGAGAAACTGGCCAGTGGTGTATTTGAGCCAGGCGACCTTCCCGCTGACCGGCGCGTTCTGCACGTGCACGTCGATGACCGAGAGAAAGATGGAAACCCGCTGGCACTCTCCGCCCATGAACTCGGGCTCCGTCGCCGTCCCGATCACATCCACTTTGCCATGCGCCGGAGCCACCACGAGATTGGCGCCCGCCGGCACCCGCGCCCTCGGGTCGCGGAAAAAGTAGAGCGTGAATAACGCGAACAGGACCCAGGCCACGATCAGCACCGGGGTAATCGCCACGGCCACCGTCGCGATAATGGCGGTCACTGCCGCGGTAACAAAGCCGAGCGCCCCGACCACGACCAGCACGATCAGCGAAATCAGCATCAGCTTGAAGGCCGCCTTTCTGGCCTTGCCCGAGTGTTTCATGCGGCCCGAGGGTAAGGTCTAAAGGGCGCGCGGCAAAGGCCAAAGTTGCCGGGACATGGGGCCGCAACAGGGAATCACCTTGCCTTTTTTATAGCCATGCGTCAGAGTGACTGCGCCGGAATACGGGCGGCTCGGGCAGCGTCGCTCGATGGTTGAACGGCGGCTCCGTAACAAGGTCTAATTCCATGGCATATCGCTGCCAAGAGGCAGGTGGGCGAGGCTGGGAGGATCCAGCATTTCTCGTGAACTGCTCAACGTATTTCGCAAAGGATTGTTGTTTATGACTGATACAACCGTTAGTTCACCGGCGCCCAGGAAGCGGCGTGGCTGGCTCCGGGCGATAGCCTGGGTTTTCGGGATTCTCATTGTGCTGCTCGTCGTCGTGTATTTCGTGGCGACAAGCGGGGCCTTTTTCAAGGGCGTAATTCTGCCACGCGTCAGCAAGGCGATCAATGCGGAAGTGACAGTGAGCGACGCGTCGATCAGCCCGTTCAAACAGGTGGTCCTGCACAATCTGAAGGTGCAAACGACGGGGGCGGAGCCGTTGGTCACCGCCGCCGAGGTGCGCCTGCGCTACAGCCTGATGGATATTATCGGCGGCAACATCCACGTGGATGAGGTCGGCCTTTCTTCCCCGACCGTCACGCTGGTTGAGAATGCGGACGGGAGCAGCAACCTGGACCCCATCCTGAAGGCGCTGCAGGCGAAGCCGGCGGAGAAGAAGCCCGAGCAGCCGGTCAAACCGCCCGGCGCCAAGCCGCCGCAAATTGACTTGAAAAAGTTCGCCCTGACGGATGCCACCATCCGCCGGGTGAAGAATTACGCGAATGGCGCTCGCGATGTCATGGAGCTTTCGCACGTCAACGTCACGCTGGACGATTTGAAGAACGGACAGACGGGCAAGTTGGCGCTGAATGCCGATATTCGCGTCGAGAACACCAACGGAGTGTTGCAAGCCAGGCTGGCCGGTAGCTATACCGTTGCCCTGACGGCGGATTCGAAGCCCGGCGCGATCAAAGGCAGCACGCGCCTGGACGTCACCCGCGCCGAGGGCGGTTTGGCGGGTTTGGCGGCGCTAGGCTCCGAGCTGGAGGTGGAAATTACACCGACGGACGTTAAGGGAGTGGTGCTGCGTTTCCAAAAGGGTGACACGCGCCTGGGCGAACTGCGGGTGAGCGGGCCATTTGACATGGAGCAGACCGAGGGCCGCCTGAGCATCCAACTCACCGGCATCGACCAGCGGCTGCTGAACTTGGCGGGCGCGAAGAGCGGCATGGACTTCGCCGGCACCACGATCAGCTCGACTAACGAAGTCGAACTGGCCAAGGGCGGTTCGGTGATTACCGCCAGCGGACAGTTGGACATGAACGGTTTCCAGTTGACCCGGATGAATCAGACCACGCCCCGGCTGGACCTGCGGAAGGAGTACAGCGTCACGGTTGACCGCGGGCAAAGCCTGGCCACCCTGCGCCGCCTGACGGTGACCGGCACGCAAAACGGCAACGCCCTGCTCAAGGCCGAGCTGACCAGTCCCATGCAAATCTCGTGGGGCAATGTCAGTAATGCGGTCGGCGACTCGGCGCTGACGTTCACCGTCTCGAGCCTGAACCTCGCGGACTGGAAGCCCTTTGTGGGCGACGCCGCGCCAGCAGGAATCGTGAACGCGAAAATGAAAGTGCTGTCGCAGCAAGGCGGCCAGAAAGTGACGTTTGACTTCGACTCCCGGATTGACCATCTGACCGTGAACGCCGGCAGTAATCAAATCTCCGACGCGACCATCACGTTGCAGGCGAGCGGCAAGGCGGCGGGCATGAACCAGTTTAACCTGACCAGTTGCAAGCTGGAAGTCGCGCGGCAGAATGAGACTTTGATGGCGGTATCCGCCTCGGGCCTCTACGACAAGGCAAGCGACACGGCGGACATGCAGGTCGCGGTCCAGGCGGCGCTGGCGCCACTGCTCCAGGCTCTGCCGCAACCGGACATGAGCGTCTCCTCCGGCACGGTCGATTTGAAAGCGCACCTCACGCAAAAGCAGAAGGCACAAACCGTCGCCGGCAATCTGACGCTGGCGGATTTCACCGGGCGGTTTGGCACGAACGAGGTCCGCGGTTTGGGCGCGGCGGCGGACTTCGACGTGGCCATGACGCCGCAGCAAGTGGCCGACGTGCGGCAGTTCCAGATTACGCTGACGCCGACGGCGCGCGCGACCAATCAACTGCAGTTAAGCGGTCAGGTGGATATGTCGCAGACCAACGCCATCCAGGGGAACCTCAAGCTGGTGGCAGACTCGCTGGATGTGACGAGCTTCTACGACTTGTTTATGGGAGGGAAGAAAGCTTCCGGGGCAGGAGGTGGGACCGCCCCTGCCACGGCCACCGCGCCCGCGCCCACAACTGCGCCAGCCGATGCCAACAAGGAACCCGAAGCAATCAAACTGCCGTTCCACAACTTCACGGTCGAAGCGGCCATCCGGCGGTTCTATTTGCGCGAAGTAGAGATCGCCGATTGGCAGGCGACGGCGAAGATTGACGGCGGCCACATGGTGTTGAATCCATTCAAGCTGACGCTGAATGGCGCGCCCGTGAATACTACGGTGGATCTGGACCTGGGCGTGCCGGGCTTCAAATACGATGTGTCTCTGAGCGCCCAAGCCATTCCGCTGGCGCCGCTGGTGAACTCGTTCCAGCCGGACCGCAAAGGAATGCTGAGCGGCACACTGACCGCCCAGGCAAAGTTGGCCGGCGCAGGCACAACCGGGGCCAGCCTCCAGAAGAATCTGAGCGGCCAGTTCGACATGACCTCCACCAATCTCAATCTCTCGGTTGATAACATCCAGGGGAACACCGCCTCCACTCGCCTGCTCAAGACCCTGGTCAAGACGATCACGGCCATCCCCGATCTGGCAAAGAACCCCGCGAGCGCGGCAACGTCGTTGCTCGGCCTGGGCGGCAGCAGCGCCAGCGGCAGCGGCGGAGGAACGGCCGACCTGAAGAAGTCCCCGATCAATTCGATCAGCCTGCGCGGCACCGCGGGGTCCGGTCGCGTGGATCTGCAGAACGCGGTGGTGCAAAGCCCAACCTTTGAAGCCCGGGCGAAGGGCACTATCACCTTGGCCGAGGTGTTGACCAACTCGCTCCTCCAAATCCCTGTTTCGGTTTCCCTCGAACGGTCGGTCGCGCAACGCATCAATATGGCGGGCAATACCCCCGCCAGCGCAACCTATGCCCAACTGCCCGACTTCCTGACTATGACGGGCACCCTTGGCAACTCCAAAGCGGATGTTAATAAAGCCGCCCTGCTCAGCGCCGTTCTGCAAGGGGTGGGCGGCAAAGGCGGCCAGGCCGGCGGACTTTTGCAAGGCGTCGGCGGTCTCTTGGGCAACAACGCGTCCGCTGCCACCAATGCGCCCGCCACCAACCCATCGCCGGCAAACAATCTGCTCGACGGTCTCTTCGGCCCGAAGAAGAAATAAGGCACTACGAAGCGCCCCAAGACGGATTCAAGAATCCGTAGCCGCCGACGGCAGTCGGCGCTGACCTGCCCTGCGGCGGCAAAGTGCGCCGACTGCCGTCGGCGGCTACCAGTTCGTCAACTCTTGAATCGGCCTTGGAAGCGCCCTATCCGGCTAGAATCCCGCCCTGGCTGGCGTTGCTGACCTGTTTCTGATAACGCGCCAGCCAGCCGGACAGCTCGCGTTTCACGGGCTGCCAGGACTGCTTGCGCGCGGCCAGATCGGCTTCGGGCACCACAATGTCGATGCGGCGGTTTGGGAAATCAATGCGCACGCGGTCGCCGTCGCGGAGCAGGCCGATGGGACCGCCTTCTTCCGCCTCGGGCGAGACGTGGCCGATGCAGGCTCCCGTCGTGCCGCCGCTGAAACGGCCATCGGTGACCAGGGCGACCTTGTCCCCCAGGCCCATGCCGACGATGTAGCTGGTGGGCGAGAGCATTTCCTGCATGCCCGGCCCGCCGCGCGGCCCTTCGTTGCGGATAACGACCACATCGCCGGCCTTGACCTTGCCGCCGAGAATGCCGGCGCAGGCGTCATCTTGGCTTTCAAAGATCACACAAGGCCCTTCAAAGACGAAGCCGGGGCCGCAGTTCTTCTTGAATTCGGCGCTGATGCCGGCGGTCTTGACCACGCTACCCTCCGGCGCGAGCTGGCCGTAGAGGATGGCGAGGCCGCCGTCCTGCGTGTAGGCGGTGTCCTTCGTGCGGATGCAGTCCCGGGCGTCAAACATGAACGCCGAGTCGTAGGGCATGAGGCCGCTGGGTTGGGCCTCTTTAAGCTGCGCGGGCCGGTAATCGTGGTGGGCCTTGTGGATTTGCCAGCCGCGAAATCGGGCGACGCGCACCAGGCAGCAGACCTTCTTTTCTCCCTCTTTGGCGTATTGCCACATCACCAGCAACGGCGTTTGTTTGAGGTGCCCCAGCTCGGCGCGCACAAGCCCCTTGAAACCGGCGAGCTTCTCTTTGAGCCCGGCTTCAATGGCCGCCGGGCCTTTCCAGGTGGTGGTTTCGTCCACCTGAAACTCGGCCTCGTCGGTGAACAAGGCGGCGGCGGCGGCGGCATCGCCCGCATTGAACGCCGCGGCGAAGCGCCAGAGCGTAATGCCGCGCGGGTCGCCGGGGAAGAACAGCAAAGGCTTGGGCGCCAGGTTGCCGCTGGCGGTGCGGGCGGCCGGGCCGAGCTTGTCGCTCGGGTCGAGCACCAGCGCGGCGCAGCCGGCGACGCGCGCGGTCCTGGCCCAGGCGGTGCATTTCTCCGAGCGCACGTCCCATTCGTCAATGTTCTCGCCGATGGTCTTGCCGGTGACGGTCTTGCAGGTGGGAGTGAGCGCGCCCATGCGCTTGAGTTCGCCCAGAATGGTGTGGATGCCGCCGGCGCGATGCACGTCCTGAACGTGGTAGTTCGAGGAGGGCGACACTTTGCAGAGGCAGGGCACGCGGCGCGAGATGTCGTCGATGCGCTTAATGTCGTAGGCAATGCCCGCCTCGCGCGCGATGGCCAGCGTGTGGAGGATGGTATTGGTCGAACCGCCCATAGCCACGTCGAGGACGATGGCGTTGTCGAACGCTTCGAGAGTGGCGATGTCGCGGGGTTTGAGGTCCGCCTGGACCAGTTTGACGATGGCGCGGGCAGCGCGCTCGTAAAGCGCTTCCCGCTCCTTGGAGACGGCCAGGATGGTGCCGTTGCCGGGCAGCGCCATGCCAAGGGCTTCGCAGAGACAGTTCATCGAATTGGCGGTGAACATGCCGGAACAGGAGCCGCAGGTGGGGCAGGCGCTCTGTTCAAGTTTCTGCAAGTCCTCGGCGGAGATTTTGCCCGCCTGCAACTCGCCCACCCCTTTGAACACGGAGATGAGGTCGGAGCTCTGCACCGCGGGCCGGAGGTGGGCCGGGAGGTCGCCTTCGGGGGCCTGTTGGGCGACGCCGGCGGCCATCGGGCCGCCGCTCACGAAGACCGTCGGGACGTTGAGGCGCATCGAGGCCATGAGCATCCCCGGCACGATCTTGTCGCAGTTCGGGATGCACACCATGCCGTCAAAGCAATGGGCGCGCATCATCGACTCGACGCAGTCGGCGATCAACTCGCGGGAGGGCAGCGAATACTTCATGCCGCCGTGGCCCATGGCGATGCCGTCATCGATCCCGATGGTGTTGAAGATGAACGGAACGCCGCCCGCCTCGCGGACCAGACGTTTGACCAGCAGGCCGACCTCGTTGAGGTGGGCATGGCCCGGGATGCAATCGGTGTAGGAGTTGCAAATGGCGATAAACGGCTTGTCCCAATCCGCCTCGGATTCGATGGAGCCGGTGGCCCGCAACAGCGAGCGGTGCGGCGCGCGTTCAAAGCCTTTCTTGATGATGTCAGAGCGCATAGTTTTCAAAATGTTAAGTTGGTATTATTGACGGCCTAAGTGCCGGCGCAAAGTAGCAGGGCCTAACGCGGTTGTCACGCGCAGGAATTGGGAGCCGGGAATGGTGATGGGTGATCGGTGGTTGGGGGCAGGTCGCGAGACCGACCCCGCGCGAGTTTCTCCGCCGGCGATGGCTGCCGGCATTTGAGCTTTACGGGTCGGGGCCGCGGGACTTCCGGCAAACCGGATGCACCGCAGACGGGCCGAATGGTTCGCCACAACGCGCGGCCCTGCGGACGGAATCTCCGACCTGCTATTTCCCTGCAAGTGCCGGTGAAGCTTGAGAGTACTCCACTACGGGCAATCCGTTAACTTTCATGCTGTTGCTGCCGCGCAGGAAAACGATGCGCTGGTAGCCCAGCCCCTTGAGGTCGTTCGTCCAGGCCAGCTTGGTGGACTCCTCTCTCGCCGCGTCCACATAATGAATCAGCACAACGACCGCCAGGTCGCGCCGAGGCTGCTGCCCGGCCAGCTTCAGCAGCAGGGCCCGGTCGCAGATTGATTGATACGCCCCATCCATCGTTAGCGGCTTCAGCGCGTAGCTGGTTTGGTCGGAATAGTACCGGGCGATGAAGTCGGCGGCTTCCTCCTCGCCGAACCGCGGCGCCTGCGCCATCGGTGTCGAGCAGGATGCTAATTGCAAGAGTCCCGCTATCAATAAAGCGGATTTAATATATCGCATGAGTTTCATACATGAGTATCGCCTTGCCTTGCTTCAGGCTCAATGGGGTGTTCACCCCATATCCAGGCAGAGTGGGGCCAATGGGAAGAGGGCACTCCGACCCTTTGACGCGCTGTGCGCCCCTGAACCTGGCAAGGACGCGTTCCACCGCGTCCCTGACTTCGCCCAGTATGAATGGGACGCGGGGGAACGCGTCCTTGCCATCGAGGAAGTTACTTGGCCTGCCAGACGACCTGGCCGTCCATAACCGTCAGGACCACTCGGGCCTTGTCGATGTCCGCGGGCCTGATCTGGTAGAGGTCGCGGTCGAGCATCACCAGGTCGGCAAGTTTGCCGGGAGTAATCGTGCCTTTCACGTGCTCCGCAAACTCGGCGTAGGCGGAGCCGACGGTGTAAGCGCGCACGGCTTGATCGAGGGAGAGTTTCTGCTCCGGCATCCAGCCGTCGGGATGTTTGCCATCGAGCGTTTGGCGCGTCACCGCCGCCTTGAGGCCATCCAGCGGGTTGAGCGGGGCAACGGTCCAGTCCGAGCCGAATGCGAGCACGGCACCCGAGTCAAGCAGGGAGCGGAAGGCGTAGCTGCTTTTCGAGCGTTCCGGGCCGATGCGTTTGTCGCACCAGCGTCCGTCGTCAGCGGCGTGATACGGTTGCATCGAGGCGATCACCTTTTGCTGGCCGAAGCGGGGGATTTCGGCGGGGCGCAAATGCTGGGCGTGTTCGATGCGGAACCGCCGGTCGCGCGGCCCGTTCTTCTCGGCTGCTTGCCGATAAATTTCGAGGATGCGCAGGTTTGCCTCGTCCCCGATGGCATGGATCATCACCTGCAGGCCGAGCTTGTCGGCGCCTTCAACGCGTTCGAGCATGATGCCTTCGGGCAACATCTGGTCGAACAGCAAGCCGCGCGTGCCGGGCGCATCGTTGTAAGGCTCGAAGAAGAGCGCGGTGGACGAGCCGAGGCTGCCATCAGCAAACCCCTTCAGCCCGCCGATGCGCAGCCGGTCGCTGCCGAACGCGGCGCGCACGCCGGTCCTGGCCAACGCTTCCCATGAGATAATTGAGCGAATGGCGTAAATGCGCGTCTTCAGTTCGCCGCGCTCCAGCATATATTGGTAAAGGCCGACATCCCCGTCGGCGGACATGTCGGTCAGGCTGGTCACCCCCACTTGGGCGGCGTGGTCGGTGGCGGCCTGCGCGGCAACATGCTTTTCATCAAACGTCTTGTCCGGCACCACTCGGTCCACCAGGCTCTCGGCGCCATCCTTCAGAATACCGGTCGGCTCGCCGGTCTTGGGGTCGCGCAAGATGAGGCCGCCGGGCGGGTCTTTGGTTTCCTTCGTGACGCCCGCCAGTTTGAGGGCGAGGCTGTTCGCAAGCGCCATGTGGCCGTCGAGGCGGTTCACGAACACCGGGTGGTCCGGCGTGACGGCATCAATCATTTCCTTGGTCGGCAGCGGCGCGCCCGGCCATTTCTCGTGGTCCCAATCGCCGCCGAGAATCCACCGGCCCTTCGGGAGGTTCTGCGCATAAGCGCCCAGGCGCCGGGCCAGTTCTTCCGGGGAACCGGCGTCACGCAGATCGACGTTCGCCAGGGAGAACCCGCCCATAAGGAAATGCACATGGGCGTCGTTGAATCCCGGGAAGACGGTCTTTCCGGCGGCATCGATGACGCGGGTCCCCTTCCCCGCCAGCGCGCGGATCTCGCGTGTGGAACCGATGGCCGCGATGCGGTTCCCCATAATCGCCACGGCGCTGGCGGTGGGGTGGGCCTCATCCATCGTGTGGATGGAGGCGTTAATGATGACAAGGTCGGGAGCGAGCGACGAGGCTTTGGCCGGAGCAGGAGAGGTCAGCATAGTGAAAGAAACCGCGATGACGGCAGCCAGTGTTTTCATTGGACGATGGTTTAGCTCATCCGATTGGCAGAGTGTTGCCGGAGCACCGGGCGTTTGTCACGCCGGATAAGCCGATTCTGATTGTGACACTTCCAGCACCCCTTCGCGATGCTTGCGAGTGTTCGGTTCATTTGGAGCGCGGGTTGAAGCCCGCGCTCCTTCCTGGAGCGAGTTGCGACTATGGCCTGAAAATCAGGCGATAAAACTTCTGTGGGGCACCCCCTGCCGCCGGAGCGGCGATGGCGGTGGTCTGGGTGTTGCCGGAACCCCCGGCGGCAACCGCCTCCTCAGTGAAGGGCAGCGTGGAGTCCACCCACACACCACTGGACAGGTCAGTGGTTTCCTGCAGGACATACGGACTGCCGGTCCAACTGAGGCTGATCGTGCCGCCAGACACCGTGGCCGAGAGGACGGGTTGTGTGCCAACCGAGGTCTGGTTCGCCGGAGCCGGGCCATTGTCAGGCGAACCCATGCCGGCAATCTGTTGGGGCGCCAGCGCGGCGGCGGCGAACTGGATGCTGGAGACATAGAACTCAGCGTTGGGGCTGACATCGTTTGTCTGACGGCTGAGCAGCGTCGGCGGACCGTTGCTCCAGTTGATGGGCAGCCCGACGGGCGTGGGCACAGTGAGGCTGCCGACCTGTTGGCCGTTGAGATAGAGGCCCAGGTTGACGGCGACTCCATCCTGAGGATCATCCACCACCAGGGCCACGCGGTTCCAGGCATCCACCGCCAGATTCGTAGTCGGGCCAGTGTCAAACGGCACTCCGGCGGCGGAGCCGGTGACGTGCAGGTTGTTTTGCGCGTCCAGAGTCAAGGTAACGCCGTCCTGCCCGCTGCTGCTCAGGTTGCTGACGCAACAAGGAATACTTTGGCAGAGCGTGCTGGGAGTTCCGAGCGAGGTGTCCGGCTCATAGAGGTCCATCATGACCGTGTAGCTGGGGTCGGTGCTGCTGCCGGACGCGGAAAGGAGGGGTATCTGGATGGAGGCCGCCGCGTTCGGGTTGATGTCCATGACGTTGACAACCTGGCCGCCTTCCTCGGGCAGGCCAAAGTCTTCCGTCGTCCCGGCGGTGATGGCAAAATTGGTGGCGACGCTCGACCCAACCAGAACCAAGTCGGGTCCGATGGTGGCGGCGAGCGGGCTGGAGAGCACTGCCACGTTCCAGAGGCCAATGGGCCACCCCAATGGCGGCGTCACATTCAGGCTAACGTATCCGGTCACGACGCCGCAAGGATTGGCGATGACGACGGAGTAGAGGCCGCCGTCGGCGTAGCCGAGCGGGTGGACTTGCAGAGTGGGAGTGGTGACCCCGGAATAGTGGCCGTTATTGACCAACGGCACCCCGTTTAGGTACCACTGGTAAGCCAATGGCGGCGTGCCGCCCGCATTGACCGTGAACGTGGCGGTGCTGCCCACCGGCAAGGAGGTTAAAGTGGACACCAAACCGTAGGTACTGCTGCTGCTCACCATAGGCCCCGTGATCAAATTGTGGATGACGGGCGGCGAGCAGGTGCAGCAATTGGCGATGGCGTTGGTGAATTCAACCCGCAAGCCAGTCCAAGAGCAGGCGTCGGTGTTAGTCACGATGAACACTAGATTGTTGTTCGGGCCTGTATTGAAACTGCCGGGGGGAATGGTAAAGGACGTCCATTGGGCAAAACCGTAGATACCACCGAGCGTAACCCCCCCGTCGCCGGCCGGCACCGGCGCGCCATTGAGATAAATGCCGGCCCTGTTGTCCGCCGCAAACCGTCCCTGGATGGTCGCGGTGGCCAGGTTAATGGTGCTCGGCAGCGTGAAGGCCAGCGTATAGGTGTAAGGGCCGGACGGGCAGCAGCCGTTGTTGGTATAATCGGGAGCGATCCACTTGGACACGGCGGTTGTAGTATGAGCCGGGTCTGGAGGCAAGCTCCAGGGAACATATTCGTAGCAGGTGTAGCTAACGTAATTATTATCCCACGCACAATAGTTGCCGGAGGACCAGCATCTATCAGAGACGGCGACTGCAGTGCCGAAGTAGTCAGAGCGGAGAGGGTTGCCCGGGCATCCCACGCCCGTGCCACCAGGCACCTCGTTGGACGGCAGCGCGTAATGAGGATCCACGGCGTCATCCACCAGCAAACTGGCCGGCTGGCCGGCCGGGTTGTGGTTTCCGGTGTTGTACAGATTACCCAGGAAGGATTGCGGCCCGCTAAAGTTCAAGGCAACCGACCGGGTGACGGTACTGCCACAATCCGTGACGGTCACGGTGACGAAGCTTCCCGGGCACGGTGTGTTCGCCGGCGGCTGCTGGGTGATCACCGGTGGATTCGTGCAACAGGGGTCCGTGGCGGTGACGGGCACCAGGGGCACGAGACAGTTGGTCACGGTCATACTGGTCGGGCAGGTGACGACGAGGCCCCCGGTTTGGGTGCCCAGTCCCACGACCTGAACTACGCAGTGGCTCGAATTGCCGCAGAGGTCGGTCACGGTCACGGTGACGGAGGCGGAAGGCCCGGACACGATGGTATTGGCCGGCGGCGACTGCGACCAGTGCAACAGGCTGGTCGGGGTGCAGTTGTCCGTCGCGATGAGCTTAATGGCGGGGATGAGAATCTGATTACAGGGCCTCAACGGCACGGTCACCGTGGGGTATGGGCAGTTGAGGATGACCGGGGCCGTAGTATCGACTACCGTCACCGTCTGGCTGCAGGTGGCCCGGTTGGAGCAACAATCCGTCGCCTCCCAGGTGCGCGTGTAAACGTTGGTGCAAGCATTGGGTTGGCTGGCCACCAAGGTCCCGAGCACGGTGATGGCCACATTGGTGCAGCAGGCGTCGGTGGCCGTCGGCGCGTCAAAACTCCACAGCGTGCCGCACTGGACCGTCTTGTTGCTCGCGCAATGCATCACCGGCGGATTGGTGTTAACCACCGTCACCGTCTGGCTGCACGTGTTGGTGTTGCCGCACACGTCGGTGAACAGCCAGGTCCGGGTGATGACCTGCGGGCAGAGGCCGTTGGTCACGGTGCTCAGAATGGTCGCCGGCACCGGCGCTCCGCTGCACGCATCCACCGCGGTGGGCACGTCAAAAGTCCAACCGCTCCCGCACTGGACGGTCTTGTTGGTCGAGCAGCAGCATGTCACCACCGTCAATTGCAGGTAATCGACCCCCGTGTCGTCCTCGAGCTCGAAGTCCAGGAAGCCGTACCGGTTCAAATCCGAAAGGAGGCTCGTCGGCCCGCCGGTCCCGGGGGGCAGGTTGCCGAGGTCAAGCGTGATGACTTGCCCGCTCGTGTAGCTGCTCCAAGTTCCGGGCACCAAGCCGGATGTTGACGTCCCGTTGTCCACTGTGCCAATGTAGCTGCTCCAAGAGTCGGAGCCGATCTCCAAAATGCCGCCCGCGCCGGTGAAGGCCAGGTTGATGGCGTCGTTGTCGGGGATGTCGCCGCAGGGTTTGAGGCCCATGGTGAGATAGGCCGACGTAATGCAGGGCGGCAGGTGGCTGAACGTGTCGATAAAGACGCTGTTGATCAGGCATTGGTCGAATTGCTTGAAGGTGTCGCCGGCGAACCGGGCCAGCAGACCCGCACTGGGTGAACTAGGCACCGGGGTGGTGAAACCATTGCCGCCGCCGGCAAAATAGACGTTGGTCACGCAGAGCACGTTGACAATGGGCGGCAGGTCGTTGACCACGGTCACCGTCTGGCTGCAAGTGGCCGTGTTGGTGCAACAATCCGTCACCAGCCAGGTGCGCGTGTAGTTGATGCCGCATGGAGAGGTGACGCCGTTGGTCATGACGCCGTTGGTGACGGTGCCAATCACGGTGATCGTCAGATTGGTGCAACAGGCGTCGGTGGCTGTCGGCGCATCAAAACTCCACGCCGTGCCGCACGGCACCGTCTTGTTGCTCGCGCAGTGCAGCCCCGGCGGATTGGTGTTAACCACCGTCACCGTCTGGCTGCACGTGTTGCTGTTGCCGCAAGCGTCGGTCAACAGCCAGGTCTGGGTGATGACCCACGGACAGGGACCGCTGTTCGTCACTGTGCCGGTCGCTGTGATGATCACGTTAGTCACGACACCGGTCGAGGTGATCACGTTGCTGCCACAGCAAGACGAAGCCAACGGCAGATCAAACGTCCAGGCGCTACCACACGGCACCGTCTTGTCGGTCGGACAGATTACGGCGATTGTGGCGCAAGGCGGTTTGCATTTGCCACACGGACCGGCGCTGTAAATCCCATAAAGTTCATTGGTGGATAGTGCGCGGTCGTACACCTCCACTTCGTCAAGATCGCCCAGCCAGGGCCGGTTGCCGCCCAGAGGCGAAGCTCCAACCCAGAAGGCGCTCGTGTTTGAAACGTCGGTCGGGATCAGAGCAACCGTGCTGTTGGCAACGCCGTCAATATAGAACAAGACATTCCTGGCGCTTTGACTCACGCTGACAGCGACGAAGTGCCACAGACCGTCCGGCGGCACCTTGAGACTGCCGGTGTCAGCGTAGTTGCCCCCCCATGACAGAATGAGGCGGCCGTAACTGACCGATAAGGAGTAGCCGACATAATTGGCATCGCGCTTATCAACGATCACGCTCGGCAGTGAGTTGGGGCCGTTGGTGGCGCGGTTGACCCAGGCATCAATGGTGCAATCGTTCGTGCCGATCTCAATGGCGGGGTAGTTCAGCACCGTGACGTGCTGGTTCGCACCATTGAAACTCAGGCTGTTGTCCACGTGAGCCCCGACAACGACACCTGGGCCACCAACCTGCAGGCCATTGTTGGCGCCCAGGACCGGGGCAATATTGGCCGAAACGGGGCCGATGCTTTCGTCAAACGGCAGCCACAAAACCATATTGGTCGGTGGGGTCACGCAGCCTTGGACCGTCACCGTAAAGCTGCAAGTGGCCGTGTTGCCGCAACAGTCCTTCGCCACGCAATTGACTGTGGTCACCGTTCCCGGCGCAAAGGACGAGCAGGAGGGCGGCGTGCAGACCACCGTCACGTTGCTGCAGCAGGCGCTGGTGGCCGTAACGCTGTAACAGACCGGCACGTTCGTGCAGGACACCACCACGATGTTGCTCGGACAGTTGATCACCGGCGGATTGGTGTTCACCACCGTCACCGTCTGGCTGCAGGTGGCCGTGTTGGTGCAACAGTCCGTCACCTGCCAGGTGCGCGTGTAGTTGATGGCGCAAGGAACGATGACGCCGTTGGTCGTGACGGCGTTGGTTACGGTGCCAATCACGGTGATCGCCAAATTGGTGCAACAGGCGTCGAAGGCCGTCGGCGCATCAAAACTCCACGCCGTGCCGCACTGCACCGTCTTGTTGCTCGCGCACGTCAGCACCGGCAGATTGGTGTTAACCACGGTCACCGTCTGGCTGCACGCCGCCGTGCGCTGCAAGCAGTCGATAACCTGCCAGGTGCGTGTAAAGACATTGGAGCAGGACGTGCCGTTGGTCACAGTGGTGAAGGTGAGGGTGTAATTGGTGCCGCAGCACGGGTCCGAGACGGAGGGCGGGTCGAAGCTCCACTTGGCGGGGCACTGGACAATCTTGTTCGTGGCACAGGTCAGGGTGAGCGCTCCGAGACAATTGGTCTTGCACTTGCCAGCGGAACCGGCGTTGAAGATGCTTTGCAGTTCCTGCGGCGCGAGCACCCGCTTGAAGATTTCCAATTCGTCGAGGCAACCCGAGTAATAGCTGAATCCATAATAGGGATCGGGCAGCCCAATCGCCAGGCTCGCCGTGTTGTTGAGATCTCCGGTTCGTGGGTCGAGGAAGGTCAGAACCGCATTGTTGTCCACGTAGAGCGTGCCGGCGTTCCCATTGGTGCCGCAGCGGGCCACCGTCACGGCGATGAAATGCCATTGCCCATCCCGCAAATCGGGCGCGGGGGCTATGTAGTTTCCGTACCCCGCCCCATCGGCGATTTGGAAGCCCAGCTTGCCATAATACAGGAACAGTTCGTAGCCCTGCGGAGCCGTATTTACGTTGACACGCTTGTCCAATACGGTCTGCTGGCCCGGCCCGTTGGCAGTGGCTCGGATCCAAGTGTCAATGGTAAAGGATTCCGCCCCGTTAGTCCCGCTGATGCAGGAGCCGATGAAGTCGATCTCCGCTTGGTCGGGCACCAGGACGTAGTCAGTAACCCCGTTAAAGCAGAGCGCATTGCCGACCTTGCCTGGGGTTGGCGTCGGGCTGCCATAGTAGGTCCCCATATTGTTAAACGTGCCGGCGATGTCGTTGGCCACTGGCCCGGCCGCCTCATCGAAGGTCCACCAGGCGGTCATCCCGGAGGGCGGCGGCACACAGCAGCAAGCGCTGCCGCTTAGTTCCAATCGCAGCCCGGTCGGTCCGCTCTGGTTGGTCACCACGCAGATCAGCGTATGCGTTCCCGCCGTCAAGCCGCCACTGATCGTGAACGGATGCCACGTGGTAAAACTGCTGGAAGTGACGGTCGTGATGGTCGAGACCGGGCTGTTGGCGGTGGAATCAATATAGATGGCCCCCAGATTGTCCACCGCCCACTGTCCGGTGATGACAAGGTTATTCGTGCAAGGGACGTCGAACGTCATTTGATAGGTGTAGGTCCCCGGAGCGCTCCCGCCGTTGGTCGCCGGGCCGATCCATTGGGAGATGGCGTCATTGGCCAACCAACCGGGCACAGTGGGAAGGACCGCAAAGGCCTGGGCCCCGCCGCCGTTGGGATTCGTGGTCAGCGTGTAGTTGGGATCAACCGAGTTTGGACCGAGCAACGAGCCGTTCGTGCTCACCCCGGTGTTGAACAGCGTCAATGGCGGACAGCATTGCACCGTCACCGTAAAGCTGCACGTCACCGTGTTGGTGCAACAGTCCGTCGCCACGCAATTCACCGTGGTCACCGTTCCCGGCGCAAAGGATGAGCACGAGGGCGGCGTGCAGACCACCGTCACGTTGCTACAGCAGGCGGTTGTGGCGGTAACGCTGTAGCAGACCGACACGTTCGTGCACGACACCACAACTATGTTGCTCGGACAGTTGATCGCCGGCAGATTGGTGTTAACCACGGTCACCGTCTGGCTGCAGGTGTCGCTGTTGCTGCAGGCGTCGGTAATCAGCCAGGTCTGAGTGATGAACTGCGGGCAGACGCCGTTGGTCACGATGCCGGTCGAGCTGATGATCACGTTGGTCACGACGCCGGACAAGGTGAACACGTTGGTACAGCAGGACGAAGCCAACGGCAGATCAAATGTCCAGACGCTCCCGCACGGCACCGTCTTGTTTGTCGGGCAGGTTACGACCAGGCCCAGGCTGGGGTTGACATGGACCCACGCCGACTGGCCAACTGCCAGCACCGGCGCCGAGGGCATCCAAACGCCATTGACATAGGTGTAGGTGGTGTACTGCTGGGTGAGCGGGTTGAAAATGAGGACCTCCGTCCCGCAAGGAGGCGGGCAACTGAACAGGTTGGTCCAAGTGGCAGGGGTAGTGCCGAACCCGCCGACCAGCGACCACCCATTGGTGGGCATGCAAGGCGGAGGACAAGTGGGTTCGCAACCGTAAATGGTGAGGGTAAGGATCGTGGTGGTAGGATTGTATAGGATGAAGCCCTCTCCGGGGGACAGCGTCACGGTGGGATTATTCCATCCGCCCAGGGAGTATGTCACGACAGGGTTGTAAGACTGGCTCGTTTGGTTCCAGGTGTATAATTGTGTTCCATCCGGAACGCTGGGCAGCAGGTCGGCCACGGTGTCGTTCGTTCCCTGGCACAGGTCGTCCGCCAGGTAATTGTAGCCCGGATACAGCGTCACCGTATAGCTGTCCGGATAGGGCGCCACGCAGCCGGCGCAGCAGTTGCTGCAGAGCACCGTCACCGTAAAGCTGCAGGTGGCCGTGTTGGTGCAACAGTCCGTCGCCGTGCAATTCACCGTGGTCACCGTTCCCGGCGCAAAGGAAGAGCACGAGAGCGGCGTGCAGACCACGGTCACGTTGCTGCAGCAGGCGCTGGTGGCGGTCACATTATAACAGACCGGCACGTTCGTGCAGGACGTCACCACGATGTTGCCCGGACAGTTGATCACCGGCGGATTGGTGTTCACGACTGTCACCGTCTGGCTGCAGGTGTTGCTGTCGCCGCAGCCGTCGGTAATCAGCCAGGTCTGGGTGATGACCCACGGACAGGGACCGCTGTTCGTCACGGTGCCGGTCGAGGTGATGATCACATTGGTCGCAACGCCGAACGAGGTGACAATCTCGTTGGTGCAGCAGGACAAAGCGGTCGGCTGATCAAACGTCCAGCCACTGCCGCACGGAACCGTCTTGTTCGTCGGGCAGGTTACGATCAATCCCGGGTTGGGGTTGACATAGACCCACGCCGACTGGCCGACTGCCAGCACCGGCGCCGAGGGCGCCCAAACGCCATTGACATAGGTGTTGGTGGTGTACTGCTGGGTGACCGGGTTGAAAAGGATGACCTCCGTCCCGCAAGGAGGCGGGCAACTGAACAGGTTGGACCAGGTGGCCGTGGCCGTGCCAAACCCGCCGACCAGCGACCATTCATTGGCGGGCGTGCAAGGCGGAGGACAAGTGGGGTCGCAACCGTAAATGGTGAGCGTGAAGTTTGTGCCGGAAGGATTGTCGAGAATAAAGCCCTCTCCGGGAGACAGCGTCACGGTCGGATTATCCCATCCGCCCAGCAGAGCGTCGTAAGTCAAGGCAGTGAAACCCCCGCCCGTCCAGATATATAAATATGTTCCGTCCGGAACGCTGGGCAGCAGGTCCGCCACCGTATTGTTCGTTCCCTGGCACAGGTCGTCCGCCAGGAAATTCAATCCGGGATACACCGTCACCGTATAGCTGTCCGGATAGGGCGCCACGCAGCCGGAGCAGCAGTTGGTGCAATTGGCGCCTTGAACGACCGTGACCGTGAAGCTGCACGTGGCCGGCGGGGTGCTGGCGCAGTCAGGGTCATAGGCCGTGACTTGCACCGTGTTGGTTCCGAGCGGGAAACACGAGCCCGATTGAATGCTGTAACCCACCACCACGTTGCTAAAGCAACAGGTATTGGTCGCCGTGGCCGCGTAGAAGACCGTCGCGCAATTGCTGCAGGTTGTCACCACGATGTTGGTCGGACAGGTGAGGACCAGCGAACAAGAGTTGGTGGCGGTGGTGATCTTGAAGGCCATGTTGAGCGGGAGGCCCTGGGCGTCAGTCATCGGATACCAGTCTCCCGGCTGAGGATAGAAATTGCCGCTAGAAGCAGAAACTGCAGCGTCGTTGTAGGCCGTCGCAGAGGACTTCCAACCGAAGTAGTTGCTGCCGGTGGAGGACTGCACGGTCACGGACAACCAATAATTGGTTGTCGCGGTCGGGCTTCCGGTCTGATAGAACGTATTCGTTGGACTGGCGTCGAAACACAGATAAAACAGGTTGCTCGAGCTTCCCAGCCAGCTCGGAATCCCGTAAAGATTGCTGTCCCCATCATAGAAGTTCTCGAACTGATTGGTGTAGGGGCAAAGCGCGTACTGGCCGTTGGCATAGGTTTGCGTCCATAACAGTTGATCCGGATGGCTGTAGTACGTACCCGCCGTATTCGCAGGAGCGTCGCTCCAAATGGCCAGCGTATAGACCGCGTTGTAGTCCACCTGGTCATACAGCCACGAACCCCATATATGAATGTCGGTGATCGGCCCGCTGTTCGTGCAGGGGAAATCATCGGCCAGCACCCAAGGGCGAAAATCGTTGGGGTCTAGCGGGGTAAAGGTCGCGTTCACGTCAATGCCATTGGCGAGATCGGGACTCTGCAAGTACTTGACCCCGCCTGTGTCCGGGCAGCAGGGTGGCGGATTGGAGCAGGGCACGGAGATGAAGGCGGATTCGCCCAGGTTCAGGAGTGGCGTGTTGGGCGTCCAGCCCGTGCCAGAGAAGGTGTAAACGGTGTAGTAGGGCGCTGTCAACGGGTCTGAAGGGCCGCCCGGCTCGCCCGGATTGTACCGGTACAGGGTGGTGCCTGCCGTGGGTGAGAAGCCGGTCAGGTCCTGGAATGTGGCTGAGGCGGTGGTGGCCTGGCAGCTTAACAAAATAGGAGCATTGCAGCCGCACGGGAGGACCACCGGCAGCACCGGAACGTGAGGGGTTCCGCTAAAGGTTATTGCCACGGCGTACGGCAGCCAGATAAACGCCCCCTCGCCAGGGTTCAAAGTCAACGTGCCGGGATACCAGCCATAGCCGGCGTAATACTCGTCAGGGGTTGAAAATCCGGTTTTGCAGGCATATTTGTAAACCGCGGTAGAGTCCGGCATATTCGGCAGGACATTGTCCAGCGTATTGCCGCCAGACAGTGTGGAGTCGAGTTGGTTGGCAATCAGGCTCCACCCACCGGGAAGGGTTATTGTGTAGCTGTTAGCGAAACCGTTCATGGTAAACAAAACGCAACAAAGGGAGGCGAGGACACGAATTCTCATAGTGGATGAGTTTTTGATTTCAGGCTTGCGGCAGCAGGGTTCATTGTTCTTGGATTCCCCTCCCGGCGCCGGCAGCGTCTGCCGGCGCAAAAGACCTGAGAATACACGCTCGAAGCTGCTCTTATGTTTCATAAGCACATTTTTTCCTGGTTGTTAAACATTCTGGTTGAGCTTCCAATAAAGCACATCCCGGGCGGGGGTGTTAGTCGCCGATTGACTTTCTTTAGCCGCCAATTGACTTTTGGGCAGGAAAGGCGGGCTGATGAAGGAGATAAGCGCGGATCGTTGCTGGTCAGGACGCGTTCCACCGCGTCGCGCTTCTTCCTCCGGGCATTTCCCGGGACGCGGTGGAGCGCGTCCTTGCCAGATTTGCGCGCGGCTGTGCCGCGCCAAGTCCATCCGTGGTTAAACGCCCTTCCGGCGAAACTCCGTCGGGGTCGTTCCCACGCTGGCCTTGAAGACGCGGTTGAAGTCGGAGGCGGATTGGAAGCCGGTGGCGGAGGCGATTTCGCCGATGCGCTGGTGGCTGTTCAGGAGCAAGGTCCTGGCCTGTTCGACGCGCGCCTGGGCCACATGAGCATGGAAGGTCATCTTCGTCACCCGGTGAAACAAGCGGCAGAAATAGGACTCCTCCAGATGAACGGCTTGGGCGACTTGACGATTGGTGAGTCGTTCCCCCAGGTGCAGCCGCACGAATTGCTTGGCCGCGCAAATACAGGGCGGGTCGGTGAGCGAGCGCGGCGGAGGTGGGTGAACCAGGGTTTCGCCAAAAAGCCGGGCCAGCATATCCAGGAGCCGGACGGCGGCGCGCAGCTTCTGGACCGTCAAAACCGGCACGCGGTAGTAATCCGCGCGCAGTCGCCGGAGGGCACGTTTGCCTCCGTGCAGCCGCAATTGCGGGAGCAGGGCCTCTAACGCCCGGGCGCCGCTGCGCCCAACGCGCACCTTGCCGCCGATAACAGTCGCCACGTGCCGGCCCGCCGCCACGACCGGCACGGCGAACAGGATCAACCCGCACCGGCAGGAGACCTGTTGCGGCTTGAGTTTGCCGCCCAACCGGCGCAGCAACGCCAGTTGCGCCTGGTGACAACCACGGCACCCGTCCGGGTTGCACACCACCGCGCGGACGAAGTCATTTTCCTGCGCCCCAAATCGAATGAGCCGCGTTGGCAGCACCGCCGGCACCAGCTTGGCGGCCAGTCCCGTCGCTCGACGAAATTCGGCCAGCGCCCCGCGAACCAAAGGCGATTGCGCCAGCCCTCGAGGCAGAGTGCTCGCTTCCGGTCCACCAAGAGATAGTTGGCAGGGATGCTGGCGGACGCGCGACAGAGCTGGGATGTCCATCAGTCTCTGGGTATTCACAAGCCAAACTTTAACTCTCGCGCCTGCGGAGAGCAAGTCGCCAGCAAGGCTTCAACGCAACCTGAGTATCAGCCCCGAACGCTTCCGGGGGTGCTGGATATCCCCCCACCACTTGATGGCCCTTGATTGTATTAACTGATATAATGTAACTTGGCAGTGTCGAAGTGTCCTGTTTGTGGACAGTGCCGAAATAGCAGAGTGCTTTTGCAGCCCACCATCCTCCAGCCAGATCTCAACCTGTCCTCTGCCAGCCCCCACTCTTCTTTCATAAGTCTTTTATTATAAACAAGATACATATCCACCAGATATTCCCCCACCGCCAACCCCAGCCAGCCCTCTGATTGCTTGCATAAGTCACTGATTATAAGCAAGATAAATGCATATCGTCCAGTCGCCGGCAAAGGACCGCAACCTGAACCCCCTGCTGCCCCCATGCTCGCCCCCTGCTGCTAATTGGCCAGGGGATCGTTTGCGGGTCCAAAAGTGTCAGCTATTAGCCATGTTTATTTAAGTGCGTGGAAAAGCCCATCCCGTGGAAGGGGGAAAGGCTGCGGAAGTGCGGGGGGTTTACGCGGCGGGTGGGCGCCTTAACCCGGCGGGTGAGTCATTTGAGCCGGGCTTTCTCTCGCCATCTTTCTGCACCGCGTGTGCTTGCCTCTCGGGGTCTGCGCGCTAACAGCTTTCTATTCAAGGGCCACTATGGCTTTTCGTTGGCGCAGTGGGCCCATGAGGTGCAACCCCCACAGGACGAGAGCAACGGGCTGGACGTGACAGAATCGTTTTGCATGGCGGCTCGATCGTGGTTCACTATTCCGGAACGTGACAGAATCGTCATAATAGGCCATGCCGGATCAAAACCCAGCGTTTGAGAAATGCCCGCAGACTTGGATTGAGGAGCGGGACATTGAGGGACTTTCTTTTGCGAAAGCCACATGGATCCCTCTGGTTGTCGAGAAGGTTGACGTTTTGCATGGGCGGTTTGGAACTGTGGGCTATCGGAAAGCCTATCAGGACATTGACTCGATTATTGTGCCGCTTGACCTGCAAGCCGAATTCGCAAAAGTGGATTGGCAGTCTGTCACTCGTAATTCGTCGGATTCGGCTTGGGCTAATGAAAAAATCTTTCTGCCTCCCGGTTGTTACCTCGAAGACCCACGGGTTCTCTATCCCGTAATTCAGCGGTCGTTTGAAACGGATGAGCCGACGCAGTGGGATCTCCTTCAGGAACTCGAAGTGGGATTACAGTTGTTTCGCCGAGGCGACACTTGGATTCGACCCGACGAGAATGACGTCGAAGTGGCAAAGTTGGAGCGCGATAAAGACGGCAGGCCGGCATCGCTGTTGTTTCGTACGGAGCATCTTCGTGACTATTTGTGCGCCAAGAAGGCGTCGCTGTTGCTCACGATTTTCACGTTTAGAGACGCCATCGAGGAGAGTTTTCCGGGGCTAACCTGGAGCTCTGACCAGCGAGAGAGGCGATTTGCTCACGGTGAATGGGAGGGAACGTTCGCTGACGTTCACGAGGGCGGAGAACCATACGGCATTAAGGGGACGGTCTTGCATATGTGGCGAGAAAGCGTGAATCCAAAAGATGACGTGCCAGAAATGCCTCATCCCTGCGTTGAGACAGCCGCTAAAGCTGAATCCTCTTCTGTTGAGGCCACGGGCCGGAAGCTGTCCGCACTTCGCGGGAGAATTTGGGTGAAGCATTGGATTCAACCCGCGGCCAAGAGCCCTCGGATTCGGCGCGACAAGGTTGAGGCCCGTGTTCATTTTCAGGTGGAGAATCAGGAACAAAAGACCCTCGCTGGCAGTGCACTGCTAGATTATCGGGGTTGGCTCTGGTTCAAGCCTTCAGTTATCCGTCAGATGTTGGGCGAACCAAAGAGTCACATTAAATGGTTCACACAAAACACCGGCGAAGTCGGCCCGGCCTCCAACCAAATGCTTCACTTCGGCATTAATGGGCTGGGATTGATAAATATCCTCGGCTACGATATGGCACAACTACCTGAGTGGGCCCAAAAGATGTGGGTTACCCACAATGTCGGTCCTGATGGCGGCCTGTCTGAGGAACTGCATATGTCACAAAATCTGGCTCGCCCGGCGAATACGACAGCTCCTGAAACAATGCTCTGGCACAACTTGCAACTTCTTTAAAAACGGACGGCGATCGTTTATGAGCAGGCACTTCTCCAACAGCTTCCGTCCGATTCTGAATTCTTTCGTCAGATTCACCGCTTTTACTGCGATTCGTTTGAAGACGTGTGCAAGTTGTGCAAGGAACTGCATCGTATCGTCTGCGAACCCGTCGACATTGGCTTGCTGAACGCCAAAATCGACCCCACGAATGCTGAGAAAGCGAACAAGGAGGGATTGCGTCAGGTTAAGCGCCTCGCGTTGTGGCTCGACACTCTCCAACTCGACGGACGCAAAATTACGCAGGCGCTTGCTGGTGTCGCTGATCTCCGGCAGGGAGATGCTCACTCCAAGAGCAGCAAGTTGCGTGAATCACTCGCGCTGTTTGGAATCCCCACGGATTCCGCCGACTACCAGCAAATGTGTTGTGAAATTATTGGTCAAGTTGCGAACTGCATCGGCGCGGTGGCGGATGCTGCACCAGCCAAACCAGCCAACTGATTTCCGCCTCACCCGCTGCGGCTCGTGCTGCGCACACAGCCGCTGTCCGGGCATCCTCACCTGCGGGTTTTGATAGTGTCCCGCGCCAGGACCCGAAGCATCACCGGGCGGGACGCCCGGTCAACTCGCAGGCGAGACGCTACTTTGTCAACGGCCCGGGGTCAGGAGGTCGTCCACCGCCGGGGCCAATTCGACGAGATAGTCGTCCCCTTTCGGATGGCGGGTGAGGGCCACAAGGATGTAGTGCCGGCCAGGACCGGTGATGACCGCCGAGTCGTGAAACCAGTTCTCCCAGGTGCCCGACTTGCGAATGATTTGCACGTCCCGACCGGCCAGGCCCTTCACGAACTTGATGTTGTCGTGAGGAATGTCCGGGGAAGCGAATATCTCGCGCATGGTCTGCGAGGCTTCGGGCGAGACAAGTTTGCCCTGTTCGAGCAACAGGAAAAAGCGGAGCAACTGGCGCACGGTCGCCGCGTGCGAGTTATCGCTGAGGGGGTCGCCAATGCGTTCGCCGCCGCCGCCGTAGTGCCGGCCCATCCAAATCCCGCCGCCGTGGTTGGTGTCATAGAAGTGATAGGAGTTGAGCACCTGTTGAATCTGGCGCAAACCCAGCTCGCGGGAGAACTTCGCCGCCATCTCGTTGCTGGAGACTTTGACCATCAGTCCCAGCTCGTGGCGCGTCTGCGGATCGAGGCGAGTGGCCGCCTCGGGATGCAACTGGAAGTAAGCGAGCAAGATGCCCACTTTCGCCACGCTCGCGGCGTAGTCAATGCGGTCCGGGTGAACCATCGCCAGGCGCAGGTCTTTCAAGTCCAGTACGCCAACCGCCGCTTGCTCGGTCGTCATGCCGTATTTGGCGCGCAACCGGGCGTCAATCGCTTCGAGCTGGGCTTGCAGGAAGGCATTGGTCGGCGTGGTGTAATCCAGGGTATAGTTTGCGAACGAAGGGGTCCCTGGTCCGCCAGCCGATTCGCAACCAGAGAGGCATAATGCTATCGCCATAAATAAGAAGATGCGCGTCAGGGTTTTCCCAAGAGCTTGTGAGACTACTTCGCAATGGAACTCGGTAGGAATCAGTGGGAACCCCTCTCCCTGCCCCCCAATTGTATGGGGAGAGGGTGGCCGCAGGCCGGGAGAGGGGAACATACCGGTTGTTTCAGTAAACTGGTATCATTTCCGTTTACGGGCGACACCCGCCCGGAGGGCGGCACGCTGGACGGCAGCAGCGACGCGCTGGACCACCTGCCGGTTGAACACGCTCGGCACGATGTATTCGACGCTCAGTTCGCGCGGAGCGATGCATTGGGCAATGGCGCGCGCGGCAGCCTGCTTCATGCTTTCGGTAATTTGCGTGGAACGAACGTCCAGGGCGCCACGGAAGATGCCCGGGAAGGCGAGCACATTGTTAATCTGGTTGGGGTAATCACTGCGGCCCGTGGCGACGATGAACGCGACCCGGGCGGCTTCTTCGGGCATGATTTCCGGTGTGGGATTGGCCAGGGCAAAGACGATGGCTTTGGGGGCCATGCGCCGGAGGTGTTTGGCCTGCAACGTCCCCGGCCCGGAAACGCCGATGAAGACGTTCGCGCCGCGGAGCGCGTCTTCCGCCCGGCCACGCAGGTTGCGGGGGTTGGTGTGCCGGACCAACCACGCTTTGCTCTCATTGAGATTGGGCAGCCGGCCTTCGTGCAGGACGCCTGCACGGTCGCAGACCACGATGTCGCGCGCGCCCCCGCGCAGGAGGATGCGGGCAACGGCCACACCTGCGGCGCCCGCGCCCGAGATCACGATCCGCAGCCGCTCGAGCTTCTGTCGCGTGAGGCGCAGGGCGTTGAGCAGGGCCGCCAGGACCACGACCGCGGTGCCGTGCTGGTCGTCGTGAAACACCGGGATGTCCAATTGCGCCTGGAGTTCGCGCTCGATGTCGAAGCAGCGCGGAGCCGAGATGTCTTCCAGGTTGATGCCCCCGAAGCCCACCGAGAGGTGTTTGACTGCCGCAATGATCTCCTGAGTGTCCTTTGTCCTGAGGCAGATCGGGTAGGCGTCAATGCCGGCGAACTCCTTGAAGAGCATCGCTTTGCCTTCCATGACCGGCATGGCGGCTTCGGGGCCGATGTCGCCCAGGCCCAGAACGGCGGTGCCATCACTGACGACGGCGACGGAGTTGCCTTTGATGGTAAGCTGCCAGGCCTTGCGCGGGTGGGCGGCAATGGCTTCGCACACGCGGGCCACTCCCGGGGTGTAGGCCATCGAGAGCGCGTCGCGCGTGACCAGCGGCACTTTGTTTTGGATGGCAATCTTGCCCCCGAGGTGCAGCAGGAACACGCGGTCGGAGACGTTGATCACCTTGACGCCGCTCAGACGGCGAACCCGGGCGACGATCTGCTCTTGGTGCGCCGCGTCGCGGGGCCGGACCGTGATGTCGCGCGTCATGGCTTTCGTGTCGGAGGCGACAATGTCCACGGCGCCGATGTCGCCGCCTTCTTTTCCGATGGCGCTCACGATGCGAGCCAACGTGCCGATTCGGTTCGGATACGCCAGCCGCATGGTGAAACTGTAACTGATCGAGGGAGTAGCCGGGTTGGCGCTCATGAACAGAATTGTCCACCTATCTTCTCTCAAAGTCAATAAAGCCCTTGGCCACGTCCACGGCGGCCAGGCGCACCTGGACCTTGTCGCCGACATCGATCCCCTGCGCGCCCCGAACCACCCGGCCTTCGGCGGGGAGCTTCAGCAGGCGAACGTAAGTCCCTTTGGGCGAAGCGCCGGTGATCACTCCGTCGAACACCTCGCCGATGCGCCGGTTCAGCAGGCAGGCGGCAGCCACTTTGCGCATCAGGCGCTCGACTTTGCGGGCGGCATCCTCGCGCTCGGTGCAGCGCGCCGCGATCTGGCTTAAATCCGCTTCACCATAGGGTCCGGGGCCGGCGGCAAGGGCGGCCTTGAGGAGCCGTTGAGTGACCAGATCAGCGTAGCGCCGGTTCGGCGCGGTGGAATGGGTGTAATCCTGCACGGCCAGTCCAAAATGGCCTTCGTGTTCGGTGCCGGGCGGTTCGACGATGTATTCTCCCGGGCCGAGGAGTTTGACGACCGAGAGCGAGAGGTCGGCGAAACGCACGGGGTCGGCGGCGTTGCGCTGGTCCAGGAATTCAGACAGGGCGCGCGGATCGGGCGCCGGCGGCAGTTTCACACCGAATTGGGCCGCAATGGCCTGGATGCGGTCCCAACGCCTGGGCGTTCGCACCACCCGGCGGATGGAGAGCGAATCTCTTTCCTTCAGGTGCTGGGCCATGGCGGTATTGGCGGCGACCATGAAGCTTTCGATGATGTCTTCGGCGACGTTATGCCGGCTCACGACCAGGTCTTTGACCTCGCCGTTTTCCACCACCGGCGTGGCTTCGATTGATCCGAAGGTGAGCGCGCCATTTCGCTTGCGCAGGCCGCGCAACTGCTCGGCGGTTTCCTGTTGCAGGCGCAGTTGCGGTTCCATTCCCGGCGTGCTGGCAACCGCGGGCGGCATCGGCGCGCGCCCTTCCAACCAGGCGCCGGTCGAACTGTAGGCCAGTTTCGCCCGGTTGCGCAGCCAGGCCGGGTAAACCTCGTGCCCGTCCACCTCGCCGGAAACGGCCACGCGCATTTCGATGACGAGGGAAAGGCGATCCTGCTCGTCGAGCAACGAAGTCAGGTCGGTGGAGAGTTCGCCCGGCAGCATCGGGAAGGTCGTCACGCCGGTATAGACCGAAGTGCTCTCCGCGGCCGCCTGGCGGTCCGTGGCGGACCCTTTGGGGACCGAGGCATCGACGTCGGCAATGCCCACCAACAGCCGCGTGGCGCCATCGGGCAGCTTCTCGACGTATTCGACCTGGTCAAGGTCGCGCGAGCTGTCATTGTCAATCGAGGACCAAAGCAACGAGCGCAGGTCGCGCACTGCCGGGCCGTTGTTCTTTGGCACGCCTTGCTTCAAAAGTTGCACTTCGTGGAGGACGTCCGGCGGAAAGTCGGGCCGGAATCCCGCCTCGAGCATGGCCTGATGGGCGCGGGCTTTAAGATCAATCGGGGCGTTTGTCATGGGGCCATGTTGAAGCGACCCGGGGAGCGCTGGCAACCGGAAAGGTGTTGCGGATTCAGGGAGAGTTGTCGTTCGGGGCGTTGGTTTTCCGAAGGGCAGTTCTCCGAGCCGCGGGAGAGGCGTGCAGCGCGTCTGGAAGCGCGGCATTGGGGAGGCCGGAGCTGCGGAGCGGGGGCCTTTTGCGTGCCTCAAAACTGACGGACACTGTCCGCTTTCTGGACGGCCATACGGGTGCGCCCTCCGTCTGTAAGCTTCTGTGGATCGCGTCAAAGTGGCAGAAAAAATGCGGTGCGAGGAGGGTAATGATAAAAGCTTCAGTCCCGCTCCTGTTGGCAATGCTCTTGTTGACCTCCTGTGCGACGCCGAAGTCCCCCTGGGCTGCGCTGCCGCGGTTTAACGAGCAGGACCAGGCAAACCTCGTGGTGCGGTACTATTCCGACGACACCAGCTATGTGTTGAAGCCCCAACAGACCGACGGCCCGTTTCTGACCATCCTCAGCAAGGACGCCGTCCTTGACGTGGCCAAACAGCAGCCGGGCCGCCAGTTGGCCGTGGTCATTCTGATTCACTACGGGGCTTGTGAAATCGAAACGGTGGAGCAGAGCTGGAAGAATCTGCTTACGGGGGCCGGCTACCAGCGCGTCGTCTTCTTGCGCGCCTCAAGCGGCATGAGGGTGAATGGGCTGCCCGTCCTGGCGAGTGGGGGCTGATATGTCCCGGGACCGGGGTTGCTGAAACGCGACGGCAAGATGGTGCGGCAGCTTATTCCGCGAGCAAAGGGTCAAACCCTGCTATGCGAAAATGATTATCTGTCGCCAGCGCATCCGTGAGGCGAAGCTCTTTCATCACCACAAAACTCACGCAATCCGTGAAAGAAAACTCATGATGTTCCTGAATCTCGTTGCGCTGACCGGACGCCAATCGGCATACCCCTTCGTGTCCCCCGCTTGAGCATGATGTTCGTGAACCTCGTTGCGCTGACCGGACGCTCCACAATCAGCCTTCCATCGTAGATAATGCTGAACACGCCATAGGGCGTCGGAAGCTCCCTGGATGCCTTGGCGCTCCTGATGCGAACCACTTTCGGCTTCAGCCCCAGGGCTCGGGCCGCCTGCGAAATCCTCTCCACCGACTTGACGACATAAGGGCACTGATCGGCAGCCAGGATCGTGAGGCCCTTCGTGTGTCTCTTCAATGCTCGCTCCCTGTTGACGATGAAACGAGGATCAGGCGCTGTTGCCTTGAATTTCTTGACGAGCAGCTCGTACGGAGGGGAGCTATCCACCGGGGTAAAACCGGCTTTGATGAACAAATCCCTTCGTGCCATGAGAGCATCGGAACTCGTCACGACGGCGACCCCTCGGCACTTGCTTTTCCTCGCGTCCCTCAGACAATCTTCCAGCAGGACAGCGCCGAGTCCTTTCCCCTTGTGCTTGGCATTGACCATCAAGCAATGGATGACAAGGTAACCCTCCGCCTCGACGGGTCTCCACGCATGACTGCCAGGGGCATACTCGATCATCCCGATATCACCGAATTCGCGTGAGCGGAGCACCTTGTACCTCAAGCCTTCCGCGTAGCGCTTCTTGAGCCAATCACACTTGCGACGATGTCCCTCGTTCTTCGCAGCCTTGTTGCCGCAGAGACTGCATGCGCCGATGTTGTCCGCATTGGTATCGACAATCTCGTATTCTCTCATCCTGATCCTCCGCCCGGTCTTGCCAGGCTGCGTTGCGGCACCGGAAAAATCTGAGCGAGCTTGTGGCCGCGATGAATCAGCCCTACGGCTTGCCCGTTCTCCAACGAGCGCGCCAGCGAGCGAGTCTTCGAGCGCAACTCGGTTGTCGAGATCGTTTTCACGGCAGCAGTCTAACACAGGCGGGGGTGCTTTGCCAAGCAGCGCACGCGCATGTCCAAGCCCCCTTTGCAAGGCAGGGCAGGCGTGCCGCCGGCCGCACCGGTTGGTCGGGGGCTGCCGCGCCCGAAGACGGGCGCCCTCCGCATTTGTTATTGGCAAGCAGCCGGGGAGGTTTGATATTCAGCGGGTTGAAGACTATGGCAGACGACAAGAAACACGTCTATGACGAGAGCAAGATCAAGACGCTCTCGTCGCTGGAACATATCCGGCTGCGGACGGGCATGTACATCGGGCGGATTGGCGATGGCTCGCATTACGATGACGGGTGCTACATTCTGCTCAAAGAGGTGATTGATAACGCCATTGACGAGTTCATCATGGGCTACGGCAAGGAGGTGCAGATCGGGATTGAGGAGCAGTCGGTGACGGTGCGGGATTTCGGGCGTGGCATTCCGCTGGGCAAAGTGGTGGATTGCGTGTCGAAGATCAACACGGGGGCGAAGTACAACGACGAGGTGTTCCAGTTCAGCGTGGGGCTGAACGGGGTCGGGACCAAGGCGGTCAATGCGCTGTCGAAGGTGTTTCTGGTGCGGAGCTTCCGCGAGGGGCAATTCGTCGAGGCCTCGTTCAAACAGGGCAAACTCAAGAACGAAAAGGGCGGCAAAGCGCCCAAGGAAGCGGACGGGACGCTCATCCAGTTTCAGCCCGACCCGGAGGTGTTCAAGCAGGTCGAGTTCCGGCCCGAGCACGTCGAGCGGCGGCTGCGGCATTACAGTTACCTGAACACGGGCCTGAGACTGTTGTATAACGGCAAGACGTTCCAGTCGCGCAACGGGCTGTTCGACCTGGTGATGGAGGACTTGCAGGCGGACGGCAGCGAGCCGATTTATCCGCCGCTGCATTACGCGGAGAAGACGCTGGAGTTTTGTTTCACGCACAGCAACAGCCGGTACGGGGAGACGTTCTACTCGTTTGTGAACGGCCAATACACGACGGACGGCGGCACGCACTTGAGCGCGTTCCGTGAGGGGTTGCTCAAGGCGGTCAATGAATACGGGCACGAGAAGTTCGACGGCGACGACGTGCGCGAGAGCATGGTGGGGGCGGTGTCAATCCGGCTGAAGGACCCGGTATTCGAGTCGCAGACGAAGAACAAGCTGGGGAACACGGAAATTCGGACGGACCTGGTGAACCGAGTGCGGGAGGAGTTGCTGCAATTCTTCAACCGGAACAAGGACATCGCGGAGAAGATTGTTACCAAGGTTCAGGACACCCGCCAGCTTCGCAAGGAGTTGCAGGAGGTGAAGAAGCTGGCGCGGGAACGGGCCAAGGCGATCACCATTCGGATTCCGCAGTTGAAGGATTGCAAGGAGCATTACAACGCGGCCAAAGGGAAGGGAAAAGGGACGATGGTGTTCATCACCGAAGGGCAGTCGGCGGCAGGCTCGATTGTAAGCTGCCGCGAGGTCGAGACGCAGGCGATCTTCGTGCTCAAGGGCAAGCCACTGAACGTGTGGGACCTCAAGCGGGACGTGGTCTATAAGAATGACGAGCTATACAACCTGATGCGCAGCCTGGACATCGAGGACAATCTTGAGGGGCTGCGTTATGAGAAGGTGATTCTGGCCACGGACGCCGACGTGGACGGGCTGCACATCCGCAATCTGCTGATCACGTATTTCTTCCGGTTCTTCGACCAGCTTGTGCACGACGGCCACCTGTTCGTCCTGGAGACCCCGCTGTTCCGCGCGCGGAACAAGGAGCAGACGATTTACTGTTATTCCGAGGCGGAGCGGGACGCGGCGGCGGAGAAACTGGGCAAAGGCTGCGAGATCACGCGGTTCAAGGGCCTGGGGGAAATCAACCCGACGGAGTTCAAGCAGTTCATCGGCAAAGGAATGCGCCTGAGCCAGGTGGAATACGCGCCGAAGAACGACGCGGCGGGCATCCTGGGCTTTTACATGGGCAAGAACACGCCCGAGCGCAAGGATTACATCATGGAGAACCTCGTCGTGCCGGTGGAGGAGTGAGACGCCGGGCCTCTATTGTCTCAAAAGCCGACACTGCGGCTGCTTTGGGCCGGCAGCCAGGGGGGAGGGGGGTAGGGGCACCACCGTCGCACCACCGTCCCACCACCGTCGTACCACCGTCATACCACCGTCATACTACCGTCATACTACCGTCATACTACGATCCCAAGGCTGGCTCAGGACGGACGGAAGGTGGAAGCGTCCTAAAAGCGGACGGTTGAGTGGCCTGGCGGCTTTTGCGGCTTCGTGGGCTGTGGCTTGGATATTACGGATGACGCGAGAGCGGGCAGCTTGCTGGCGCTTTGGTTGGGGCCGGGCGTTCGACAGCGGCAGCAAGCTGCGCGCAAATGCTGGCGCGCAATTCGTCCGCTCCATCCGCCAAGATGCCCCGCCCAGGCCCATACCATCACGGACCACCCGGCATATCCGGTCGCGCGAGTTTTCAAAGGGACGGCGAATGGTTCTCCATCTCCGTGGGGATCAGGCCCGATTAAGTGAGGAAAATGGGCGACACTAGATGATAACCGAGTACGTCTCAGGACATAGTTTAGCCCTTACCACAACCGTGGCCGCATATCCGTTCATATCCAGCAGTTTTCTCACGTCGGCCTCTTGCAATGGGCAGCAATACCCCAAAATCACCTGCTTCAGCCCCTCACGAGGAATTTGCCAATAGTGCCTACCGTCAGACAATTGGCAGTGCACCCGGTCATTAATATCAATCTGCAATCTGCGCTCCTGCTCAAAGGACCAGCTAGGCGATTTCTGTCTCATCATACCATCGACAAGAGACAGGAGGTATTTATCCCATTCGCCCTTATCGCGAATCCCGCGCAGCCGGTTCCAATCCAAAACAGGGCGTTCTGGTGAATATCTCATGTCCACAATATGTTTGTCCCCCCACGGATATTTCACTTCAAACGCAACACCCGAATGCTTGTTGGCATAAAACGACCATAGAGCAGGATCAGACATTGTCTTACTGAAACTCAAAATCCCCATCTGCGTTTCCAGCCACCGAAGATGTCCTTCCCTGAAGTTCTTTGCGAGCTCGTGCTCATGCGGGGCAGCCGCCCCTCTAAAACCGAGGTTCCACTCGAACGGATCATTGAGCGTGGACACCAGTGCAACCCTGAATCTCCCAGCAGCGAGCGTTTTCAATGCGGCATCCGAATCTAAATACCTATAGATTGGAATTGAGTCAGCCATAATGCGTTAGGCCAGGAACTCCCGAACCATCGCTGCGGTTAAGCCACCGCTTTTGATGAAGAAGCGCTGGAGGCCATCCGGCCCAAGGGTTAGCTGGAGCGGAGCACGCAGTTTCGCCTCCACAATCAGCACCAACGCTTCGGCTTCGAGGAGGACGACTTCCCTGACCTCTGTTTCCATCTTGATCGAAGCAATTGCGTCATCAAAATCGTCAGCGAACGAACCCGAAACAATGATATAGTAAATGTTCCGATAGCTACGACTCAACTCGCGGTTTTGGGTGGTAATGTATTCTCGGATCGCTCGGTCGTCAGTGCCCAAACTGTACGGGCCCTCACGGACCTTCCCATCCCACAGAATTGCGTAGTGGTCGTCGCGGGCCAACGCTAGCCCATCGGGGACGCGTCCTTGCCCTTGCCCCAATAGTTTTGTCTTGTAACCCAGTATCGTGAACGCCGCATCAATGTGTTTTTCAAATGCCTTCACAAGGCTCGTGCCGGAACGCTTTGCTGCCTCGACCAACCATTTTTCGTGGCGAGCCATCGCTGGCAGGATGGCAACAATCGGTGGAACGTAGCTTTCGGGCAAGCGGTCTTCGCCGGCGGATGCTGGGAGCTTGCCGTCTGGCTTGACCAGCGAAGGTTCATCTGCCTTCTGCCCTGCCCTGAGCGCGTCGAATGGATTGCCGCCCTTGAACCAAAAGACATGCTCAACATCGTAAAGGCCAAAGGTCCGCCCGCTTGTCTCGCTGAATAGCTTTGCCAAAAGTTCATGTATCCGCTTGAACGCCAAATAATCCTCGGCAGCGTCCTCAGACGGTCGCCAGATGTTTAGATCGGTCATCGTATTCACGCCGTTGGTATAGTAAACTGGCCACACCTCGCGATCCTGAATCTGCCAAAAGTACGAAAGAAAGAAAGGAGCGCTTCCCGCTTTTGGCGCGCCGTATCGGGTGTTTCCTCCACCAACCCATTGCTGTCCCAGCCGCCTGACATAGCTCAGGAAGGTCTTGATCCTGCTGGACGCGATTTGTTCATTGGCCGGAACGGCCAAAGCCGATTTCAGCTCTTGGTCACATTCTTGAGCGTCATCAGCAACATTGACCACCATGTTAAAGAACATTTGGCCTTTGATTCCGTTGAATCCCCAAAGCTCGTTTCGCCTATTTATTCCATTTACTTTGGATTTGAAGTCGGCGAGCATGACCCTGCCTGCGAGGTAATCGGCAAGGAGTGGTTTCAACTCATTCTCAATGAGCTTAGCCCGGGCTGCATCAAGTTCAGCTTCGGCTTCCACCGGCGTCTTTCCCTCTGGGCCAGGCGGCGCAGAGAGATATTCATTCATGACCTCAATAGCGCGCTTGCGCTTCTGCTCATCGAGCGTTAATTCCTTCTCATTCATGCCCCGAGTTCACACCCCGCCTTTGGGGAATGCAAGCCCATAAAAGCACAATTGTGGGCCATGCTTTCTTCTTGAGCTGGCGGGCGGGCGTAGAACCGGGGCGACGGAAATCAAACCAAAGATTGCTTGCCCCGAATCTCGATCCCAGCTTGCCGGCCGATAACTCGCCGTTGGTCTCGGGCGAAAGGCGCGGGCAGTTCCAGGCCAGCCAGAACAATTTCGACGACCTCCGTGCGCGCCTCATCGCCCTCACGCCGCTGGTGGCCCTGACGGTTTCCAATCCGCCCACCCAGGCCGAGGTGCAGGCGCTGGCGGACAAACTGGATGAGTTATTCAACACCTTGAGCGCCTGAGCCGCCGATTCGTGCCACCGAGCGCGCTTGACCCGGAGAAAGCGGGCCGGTAGATTCTGCGTATGCGGCAAGTCATTGTTTATCCGGGCGAAGACGGCTTTTGGGTGGCCGAGTGCCCCAGCCTGCCGGGTTGTGTTTCTCAGGGTGAGAGCCGGGAACAAGCCATCGTGAATATCCGCGAGGCGATCGAGGGTTATATTCTTGCGCTCCAAGAGGACAAGCTGGCCGTGCCCCCGGAACACTTTGACGCGCTGGTCGTAGCCGTGTGAACCGGCTGCCACAGGTTTCCGGCCCGGAGGTGGTTCGTGCGCTTCAAAAGATTGGCGTTTCAGTTCGGCGGCAGCACGGCATTCAGTTCCCGCGTTAAATGCCCAGATTTTCGTCGCGTGGCTGCGGCGGAGGCTGTATTTTTTGATTATGAGCTACTTAACGGTGGAAGTCGAAATTGACCATGGTCGCCTGGTGGTCGCCGAGCCTGGGAAATTGCCTGAGAAGGGGAAGGGGCTGTTAACGGTGTTGGAACCAGCCGCGCCGACAGCCTCTGGCAAGCTCACGCCTTTGGAGGCGCTCGAAGCGCTCCAGAGGCACCTGAAGCTGGATGAGAAAAAGGCGGCCGCATGGATGGCTGCCGTCCGTGATGCCCGCCGCTAACGCCAACGGCTCGGCGCATGATTCATCTCGACACTAATTTCCTCATTCGAGCTACAGTGGCAGGCTCGTCGGCCCATGCTGGCTTTCGGAAGTGGTCTGCTGCAGGAGAAAGCTTTGGGGTCAGCGCCGTGGCTTGGGCTGAATATCTTTGTGGACCGCTCAATCCGCAAGGTGAAGCAATCGCGAAGCAGATGTTTCCTCTTCCGGAGAGCTTTCTTGCCGGTGATGCAGCCTTGGCCGCCGACCTTTTCAACAAGACTGGTCGTCGTTCCCGCTCGCTGGCCGATTGCATGATTGCGGCAGTGGCTATCCGCTGTGGTGCAAGGTTGGCTACGATCAACACCGCTGATTTCCACCCCTTCATCCAGCACGGGTTGGTTTTGGCCTGAGTCATTACCCCACCCTGCGAATAGACTTCCCTGACGGAGAGTCATCCCATGTCATCCAAACGAAAGGCCAATCCCAACCAGCCGGAACTGCCGATTCAGGAACTGCCGGACAATACACCGGGTGTGGTCAACGCCGCGCCCGTTCCGAAAGACGGCAATGGCGAAGCTCCGAAGTCCAAGCCCGCCAAGGGCAGCAACGGCGCCACCCACGTCCTCGCCGAGAACGTCGCCTTGCCTGGGCTGGCGCGTCCGTTCGTTCCGGGCAAGATTGAGCTGCCGCTCCATCGCCGGGTCAACCGCAGTTTCCTCGACTACGCCTCCTACGTCATCCGCGACCGCGCCATCCCCAATCTGGCGGACGGCCTCAAGCCCGTCCAGCGCCGCATCCTCTGGGCCTTGCACGACAAGGACGACGGCCGCTTCATCAAAGTCGCCAACGTCGTCGGCCACACGATGCAATATCATCCGCACGGCGACGCCTCGATTGGCGACGCGCTGGTGGTGCTGGCCAACAAGCGTTACCTCATCGAAGGGCAGGGCAATTTCGGCAATATCTTCACGGGCGACCCCGCCGCCGCGCCGCGTTACATCGAGTGCCGGCTGACCGAGCTGGCGCGCACGGAGGTGTTCAACGACGAGATCACCGACTTCGTGCCGAGCTACGATGGCCGCAACAAGGAGCCTGTGGCCCTGCCCAGCAAGCTGCCGTTGCTGCTCATGCTCGGCACCGAAGGCATCGCGGTGGGCATGGCCTCGCGCATTCTGCCGCACAACTTCCCCGAGCTGCTCAAAGCGCAGGTGGCCATCCTCAAGAAGCAGCCGTTCAAGTGCCTGCCCGATTTCCAGACCGGCGGCCTCATGGACGCCCGCGGCTACAAGGACGGCGCGGGCGAAGTCAAGGTCCGCGCCAGGATCAAGGTCAAGGACGAGTCCACAGTCGTTATCAAGGAAATCCCGCCAACGACCACGACCGACTCGCTGATCGGCTCCATCGAGGACGCCTCGCGCAAGGGCAAGATCAAGGTCAAGAGCATCAACGATTTCACGTCCGAGGAAGTCGAGATTGAGGTGAAAGCGCCGAGCGGCGTCAGCGCGGAGCAGTTGGCGGATGCTCTCTATGCGTTCACCGACTGCGAGGTCACCATCGCCAGCCGCATTGTCGTCATCAAGAACAACCGGCCAGTGGAGATGACGGTGTCCGAGGTGCTCCGCGAGAACACGGCCCAACTGGTCGAGACGCTCAAGCGGGAACTCGAACTCAAGGAAGCCAAGCTCCAGGACGAACTCCATTTCCGCACGCTGGAACGCATCTTCATTGAGGAGCGCATCTACAAGAGAATCGAGCAGTGCAAGACCAACGAAGCCGTCCAGGCCGCCGTGCACGACGGTTTCAAGCCGTTCCGCAAGCAACTGATTCGCGAACTGGCGGACCCGGACGTCGAGCGCCTGCTGACCGTGCGCATCCGCCGCATCTCGCTGTTCGACATCAACAAGCACCGCGAGGAAATGGAGCAGGTGAAGGCGGCGCTCGCCGAGACGCGGAAGAACCTGAAGAACCTTACCAAGCACGTCATCGGCCATCTCGAAGAGTTGCTCGCCAAGTATGGGCCGCAATATCCGCGCCTCACGAAATCGAGCCGTTACGACGAGGTGGATGCCAAAGAGGTTGCCTTCAAGGCGTTCAAAGTGGCCTACGACCGCGAGTCCGGCTATGTCGGCCACAAAGTCTCCGGCGAGGAATTCAACGTCGAGTGCACGAAGTTCGACAAGCTGATCCTCGTCTTCAAGGACGGCCATTACCAGGTGACCGAGCTGCCGGAGAAGTTCTTTGTCGGCCCGGACTTGGTTTATTGCGGCCTGCCGGAGCGCGACCGGGTGTTCACGCTCGCCTACACGAATCGCGAGGCGACGTATCTGAAGCGGTTTACGTTCGGGGGCACGATCCTGAACAAGGTCTATCACTGCATCCCGCTCAAATCGCGGGTCCTGTTTTTCGAGCCGGACACGCCGGACGCGCTCTACATCAGGTATAAGCCGGCGCCCTACCAGAAGATCAACCAGCAGACGTGCTGTCCGGCCGAGGTGGAAGTCAAAGGGCCGAAGACGCGCGGCCGGCAGATCTCGATCAAAGACGTCTCCTCCATCAACAGCCAGCCGTCCCGCGGCTGGGACCCTGAGGCGGCCACGACCCGGTTGCAGTTTACGTAGGCCTGAATCCGGCTGTTGCAGGGCCGTAACCCTGTTGGTAAGAACGCGTCCTTGCCTGGACATCGAATATCCCCGGCCCGGCGTTCGTCATCTCCTCGGAATCGGGCTTGTCCCCGACCGCTGCTTTGGTTTAACTATCGAACGAATGACGAACAAACTGAATACGACTCACAACTCGCTGCGACGCCCCATGACACTCTCGCTGCTGTCTGGCCTGACTGTCGCTGTCCTGAATCTCCTCCTCGCCTCATGCTTGCCGGCCGCTGACGCCCCCAAGGATCAGCCCGCCGCCGCAGGCGACATGGTGCCGCTGGTGATCAAACTGCCCGCGCCCGCTTTCAAGGGCACACCCAAGGATATCGTGACCAACTCCTATACGGAGCCCTACGACCCGAACAAGCCCCGGCCGCTGATGATGGTCCCGCCCGGCCTGAAGAACATCGCGCCCGGCAGCAAAATCACTTGCAGCGACAAGAACGTCCCCGCCGACAACCTGGCGAAGCTCACCGATGGCGACAAAGACGCATCCGACCAGAGCATCATCTTCCTGCGCAAAGGCACGCAATGGGTGCAAATGGATTTTGGCAGCCCGCAGGAACTCTTCGCCCTCGTGATCTGGCACGCCCACAACATGGCCAAGGTCTATCACAACGTCATCGTGCAGGTTGCCGATGACGCGGATTTCATCGAGAACGTCCGCACGATCTTCAACAACGACCGGGACAACACCTCGGGTCTGGGCGTCGGCACCGATCGCGAATACTTCGAGACCTACGAAGGCAAACTGATCAACGCCAAAGGCGTCAAAGCCCGCTACATTCGTTTCTACTCCAAAGGCAGCACCGAAAGCGCCCTCAACGAATACACCGAGCTGGAAGTCTATGGCCGCCCGGCCAAAT
>Ga0187872_10000611_pt1 | contig 40137 bp, 30 predicted proteins | sample June2016WEW_16_4_FD_132973 | JGI IMG/M metagenome (GOLD analysis project Ga0187872, IMG submission 132973) | Peatland microbial communities from SPRUCE experiment site at the Marcell Experimental Forest, Minnesota, USA - June2016WEW_16_40 | ecosystem: Environmental > Terrestrial > Soil >...
CATTTGTCGGACAACTCTGCGCCGGACTACGTCGACATCACGACCACGGCGAACGGCCAATACGATCGCAACTATACACTGATCTACAGCGCGGCCAGCTCCGGCCAGACCTTGACCGTGAGCTGGACCATGAATTCGGGCAGCGGAAACGTCACGCTGAATGCGGCGGGGCTTCAATAACGCATCCGGAGCTGCCACTTCACATACGATAAATTGAGAGCGGTGACCCACATTGGAGACTCAGTCGCAAAATACTGTCTCGGCTAGGCGAACGATTCAGGACTGCGCAGAGGGCGTGCAGCGCTTCATCGAGCAGCACAAAGCAGCCGTCGTCTTACTTCTGACTCTTCTCTATTTTGGAGGCACGGTCCTCCGCGCGCGCGCGAAGCCGTTTTGGTTCGACGAACTTCTTACTGTTCTTGCAGCGCGCCAGCCAACCTTCGCTGGAGTTATTCGAGCCGCTCGGGACATGGATTTGACCCCGCCATTTACCGATCTTGTGGGCCACCTGGTGTACCGGCTCGCGGGCAGCGGCGAAGTGGTATTTCGTATCCCGGCGATGATCGGATTCTGGGTTTTCTGTCTGTGCCTGTTTGCGTTCGCCGCGCGGCGAGTGAACATATGTTTTGCTCTCACCGCTCTTCTTCTCCCCTTCGTAACCGGCGGAAAAGTATATTCACTCGAGGCCCGAAGTTACGGCCTGATCCTGGGATTCTGTGGCATTGCGCTGCTGTGCTGGCAGTCCGCCGCATCCGGGAGGCGACGAGCATGGGCACTGGCCGGCATTTGCCTCGGGATCGCAGGCGCGGTTTCCTGCCACTACTACGCAGTCTTTATTTACCTTCCCCTCGCCGGGGCAGAGGCGTTTCGGAGTTTACGAAGACGCAGGATCGATAGAGCAATCTGGGCAGCCTTTGTCTTAGGCGCTATCCCTCTGGTGATTTCGTTGGTTCGCTTGATGCATATCGCAAAGGCCAATCAACACCCGGTTGTCCATGCCGGCTTCCAGGACTACTTCTGGTACTACGCTACGACCTTTGGAACCACGCTCTGGCTGTTAATTCCGGCCTTTGTATTGTGGTCGGCCTGGCTCATCGTGGGCGGTGACAGCGAGGAGCCGGGGGCTAATTATCGAGTCGAGATACCGGATCATGAACTGCTCGCGGCGCTTCTGTTGTTCCTGATTCCAGTAGCCGCGGTTACCGTCGCATTGGCCGTTCCGCCGCATCTCTTCACGGATCGGTACGCGCTTCCCTCGATTGGTGGTTTCGCGCTTCTCACATCGTTGCTCGCCGCCAATTTCGCCAAAGCGAAGCCCGTGCTCGGCATCGCGTTTCTACTGCCTGCGTTGGCGCTTTTCGCGGTCGACATGGTTCATCCACGCCAACCCTTTCAGAACCCCCTTCAAAAGGAGCCGTTGCTTGCTGCGGCTCTCGAACGCGGACCCGTTGTGGTGGACGATTATGCGGCTTTCCTGCAGTTCTGGTATTACGCGCCAGAAGCTTTGAAGCCGCGGCTGCTTTATCTTTCCGATCAAGACGCCTCGGTGGAGTTCTCGCACATTGACGACATCATGCAGCCCTTCCAGAAGTATGGTGTGCCGGTTGTAAAATACAACGATTTTGATACTCCGGGAAAGGATTTCCTCCTCTATTACACGACGGGCGTGGGTTGGGTGACGGAGAAAGTTTTGGCCGATGGAGGCAACATTCAGCTTGTGGGTTGGAACCACGGCGACAAAGCCCTGTTTCACATCCAACTGAGGTAGCATTCAGGCGCTGGGGGCGCCTTCTTTAATCATCACCCGCAACTCGTGTCCGCACCATAGCCGGCTCAGGTCTTCTCTCACCACGACGCGCATCCCGCCGTCGGCGGCCCAGCTTTCGACGCTCTGGATCGGCGCGTACTGAATCCACTCGCGCGCGACCACCAGATCCTGAAGCCGGTTGGCTTGAGCCATCCACCAGGGTCGCAAGCACATGTCCTTGTAGACCAAAGTTCCGCCCGGTTTCACCTTCGACATAACTTGCCCCAAGAACGGCCTGTGAATCTTGGGAGGAATATGATGCAGCACGTCCACCACGAACACAATGTCGAACTCGCCCTTTGGCCACGCTTCTTCAACATTCAGTCGCTGGAAGGACAACTTGGCTTTCGGTGCAAGCTGGGCGGCACGGCCCGTCATTCGGGTGGCGAGGTCAATGCCTTGCCGGGAAACGTCGAAACCCACTCCATGGAACTGGGCGCCGGTGCCCGCCGCGAGGCTGAGAAGCAGGCCGGAGCCACAGCCAATATCCAGCACCCGCGACCCATCCCTTACGTGCCCAACCAGTCGTTCAAAGGGGCAAATGTAGGGACGCCAATGCTGGAGTTTTCGCAGGAGAAAGGGACCGGAGGTGTACATGGTCCGTGCGATCCGGGACAGATGACGCGCGGTCAGGCCCTCCGCATCGCGGGTGGGCGGCGTCGATCCAACAAGGCTCGGTCCTCCTTGTACTTCCATGCGAATTCCTTCGGCTTGTTCGCAACCTGCCATTAGTCGCCTGGGGCGAGAAACGTGGCGAACAGCGGCTCCTGATGTCTAGTTTACTGGTTTTGGGGCCGCACGCGACTCTTGCGCTGTTGAAACGCCGCTGTCACGGACGCCATTTCGGGCCCGGTGAGCAATGAGGGGTCGCAGGCCGGCAGCCCTCGTTTGCAGGACTCCACATTCCGGTTTCGAAAGCTGCTACGGGTGGCGTTCAGATCGGCTTCTCGCAGCTCCAGAGGCTGGCAATTTGCAAGACCATCTCTGCAGGCGGCTTGGTTGCGCCGCTCAAAAATAGTCCGGACCGCTTTGGCCTCAGCGGCAGTCAGCAAGGTTGGATCGCAGCTGAACAGTCCGTCCTGGCAGTGCTCCAGATTACGCCTCGCGGCCTGCACTTTTACCACCGAGGCTTGCGTGGGAGTGAGCAGAAGCGGGTCGCAAGTCGGCGAGCCCTCGTTACATCGGTCCAAATTGCGGCGCAGCGATGCGGTCTGGACGGCCTTGCTTTGGAGCGGGGTCAGACGCGTTGGATCGCACGTCGCAGAACCTTCCAGGCACTTATCGTAGTTCCGTTGTTCCACTGTTTTGTGAAGCGCGTCAGCGTCCTTGGGAGTAAGCAACAAAGGCTCGCAGGTGGGTGAACCGGTGTCGCATTTTGTCAGATTCCGCCGGTAGCGAGACGCCTGGACCGCAGTGGCTTCAGTCGGGGCTAGCCGGGTGGGGTCACAAAGCGTTGAACCCTCCATGCAGGAATCGAAATTTCTCTTCTTGGAAACCATGGATACTTGCTTGATTTCGTCCGGGCTGAGGGCGGAAACGTCGCAACCCGACAGTCCGTGGAGGCAGTTGTCCACGTTGGAATCGCGTAACGCTGTGCCTCGTTTGGGCTTAGCCTTGGGCTGAGGTTTGGATTGGGCTGCGGCAGCCGCCATCGTCCCTAAACTCAGGCCGAGGAAGCCCAAACCGAAGCCCACCAAGCCCAAAACGAGGGTCGGTCGAATCAGCATCGTTACCAGTTTCCCTCAATTTTCCTTTTTTGTCATGAAGATTGCTCGTACTGGTACTACCTAAGAACCCCTTAGGTCTTCGAGTTCATTGACACTTGTCATTGAGATCCGCCATACTCCAGAAAGAACGCTGACGTTTGTAAAAAGTAGCACGCCAGCTCCGGGTCAGCAATAGCAATTTTAGCCATCTCTGGCGTGCAGTTCGAGCAGTTTGGCCGTTCCGGCGACCCTCAGACGGGACCATAAGGATGGGACCGAAAAAGCGGTAGCTTGTCCAATTGCTTGCCTTACTAATCCGTTGATTGATTGAGGAGGTATCCCGTGGCCGTATTGAAACCCAGGGAACGATTAGTCTATTTCCGAGTTTCGGAAGACGAATTCCGTCAGTTTGTGAGCGTGTGCGAGCAGGCGGGCGCCCGCAGCGTCTCGGACCTGGCCCGGAACGCGGTGCAACGGTTGATCGCTGAAGGCCAGAGACAGCGTGACGGAAACGAACTTGAAGAAAAAATGCAGGTGCTCGAGCGTCTTATTGCTGCGGTGACCGAGCAGTTACAGCTACTGTCCAGTCAAAGCAGGGAGACTGCGGTAGCGGCACTGCCCAGTGGCGCCGAACGGTTCTTTTGGGAAACCAATCGAACGGACCAAAACGGTCGGAGAGAAGAATAACCATGCGACTCCTTTCAAGCGGCCCGGATGACCCCATGAACGGCCTGGTGCATGACGAACGTCCGGTGTTTCCAACCATCGCTCGCCAGCCTTATGTGTTGCCCAACGGCAACGAGGAACCGGAGCCTCCACAGAGCTTCGACGTCCTTGCGCTAGCGCGGAGATACTGGCTCCTCTTGCTTTCGTTCCTGATTCTCGGCTCGGCGGTGGGATTTGCTTCTGTTGTCCTTAGTTCCCCGATGTACAAGACTCTACTGCTGATGGAGGTTCAAAACACCACCAGCGCCCTCACGCCAAACGGCCAGCCCCAGGCCAGTGCGGAGACCAATGAGTTGGACATTCAAACTCAGGTGAACATTTTGCATAGCGGATCGTTCTTGCGGCGTGGAGCTGAGCGCATGCAATCGGAAACCGTGCCGCTGGCTCCCATCGGAAGAGACCTATTTTCTCGTCTGCGCCAGCGCATTCATCCGGTCACCCAGGATCCTTTGGAAGCTGCCCGGACGGGTCTCCTGGTGGCCGTGAAGACATTTGAAGCGCGGCCGGTCCTCCGCACGCGGCTGATCGAGCTCAGCTGTGAATCCACCAGCCCGGAGGTGGCCTCGGAATTCTTGAATGCCATGGCGCAGGAGTTTCTCGAGGACACTTCTCATTCGCGCATCCAGACCGCGCAGAAGACCAGCGAATGGCTGGCCGCACAGATCGAAGAAACCAAATCGCGCGTCCAGGAAGCGGAAGAGAAATTGCGCGACTTTGTACAGGCCTCCGGAAACGTGTTCGCCGGCCAAGATGCAACACTCGACGACACCAAACTGGCGCAGCTCAAAGGCGAACTGGCCAAGATTCAAAACGAGCGGATAGCGCGGCAGACGCGCTATGAGCTGACGGTACATAACCCGCCCGAGTCGCTGGCCGAGGTGCTGGACGACGGCATACTGCGCGGCTACAAGGCACAACTGGAGACCCTCAAGCGCGACCGCGCCGTGCTCTCCATCACCTACACCCCGAAACACGAGAAAATTCAAAAGATCGATGCCCAGATTGCAGAGGTACAGAGGTCGTACGATAACGAGCTCAACAGCACGGTCCGACGCATCAAGAACGATTATGACGCGTCGCTGCGGCAGGAAAAACTGCTGACTGGGGCCTATGATTCGCAATCGCAGCGCGTGGGATCGGAAGCCAGCAAGACTGCCCAATACAATTCCCTCAAACGCGAGGTGGACACGCAGCACCAGATGTACCAAACACTTTTGGTGCAACAGAGCGAAGCCAACCTGAGCAGCTCGGTTCCAATCAATCCGATCCGTATCGTGGAGGCGAGCACTGCGCCCGAAGAACCCTATAAGCCCAAGCCAGTCCTGAACATTTCCTTGGGCACCCTGTTTGGCATAGTGCTGGCGGGTGGCATCGTTTTCCTGAGAGAACGGATGGACCGCAGCATTAAGAATCCAGGCGTCTCGCGCCGGTTGTTCAATGCACCCGAATTGGGCGTCATCCCCAATCTCGGTTCCAATGGAAACATGGTTCCCAAGATGAACGGACATGGAGCCAAAGACATGCTTCTGAATGGCGCTCACGACGATTCCACGGCGCTAGCCACCTGGCAGAGCGGCCCCGCATTCATCACCGAATCGTTCCGCGGCACGCTGGCGTCGATTCTCCGTAATCAAGCGTCCAACAAGAATCAAAAGATGATCCTCATCACCAGTCCCGGACCTGCGGAGGGGAAGACCACCGTGGTGCAGAATCTGGGAATCGCTCTGGCCGAGTCCGGCCGCAAAGTGCTGCTGGTGGACGCCGATTTTCGCCGGCCGCATTTGCATCGGAAATTCAGCCTGCCGAACGAATGGGGGCTGATCGACGTGCTTTGCGACGACCGGCCGTTGAGCGACTACTCGCCCGAGCAGATGGGTGTGTTTACCGGATTCCCCGGCCTGTCGATTCTTCCCAACCGGGTCACCCACCACAACATATCCAAAGCGCTTTACTCGCCCCGGCTGCGGACCATCCTGGAAACGCTGGTGCATCGTTACGATATGGTGATCGTGGATGCTCCGCCCATCTTGAGCGTCGCCGACACGCGGATCGTCGCATCGCTCACCGATGCGCTCATTCTAGTTCTCCGGTCCGGTGTCACGCAGCGCGATGCCGCGATGGAAACCTACCAACTGATCCAAGAGGACGGTCTGACGCTGCTCGGCACGGTGCTGACGGACTACGATCTTACCAGCGACCGCCGGCGGCAATATTACTACGATTATGGCGATCCCACTCGAGCATAAGACCTCGGAAAGGGCGACCCTCTCCAACTCCGTCGCGACTTCGCCGGTCCCTCACGCGGTCCCCGGTATTCAAGCTCTGGCCCTCGGCGCGCTACTGGCGATCGCGTTCTGGCCCGTCTTGGCCAGCATCTACGGAAGCTGGTTTGACGAGCGCGCCTATATGGAGCACGGCATCCTGGTGGTTCCCGCCGCTGCTTACATGGCATGGGCGAAGCGGGACAAATTAGCGGCGATTTCAGCCCAGCCGTCGTTCTGGTGGGGCGTGAGCCTTGTGGCTTGGGGCGCTTTGCAAGCCCTGTTGGGCACTCTGGGGCAGTGGGTGTGGGCCAGCCGGATGGCGTTTCTCATCTCATTCGTGGGATGCATCATCTTGGTCTACGGCTTTCGGATGGTGAAGGAACTAACCTATCCGTTATGCACTTTGCTTCTGATGATCGCTCCGCCGAATTTTGTCTTTGAGCGTCTCACCTTGCAACTCCAGCTGCTGGCTAGCCGGTTGGGGGCCGCGGCATTGGAGGCGCTCGGATACTCCGTGCTGCGCGAAGGCAATATTCTCGAGATGGTGGGAATCAAACTGTCCGTCGAAGAAGCGTGCAGCGGAATTCGCTCCCTGGTCGCCATTGTGTTTATGTGCGTGCTTTACAACTACTTCTTCGTCGAAAAGAAGTCCATGCGGGTTTGGATCCTGGTGTTCGCGATTCCCATCGCCATTTTGGGAAACGCGGTCCGCATCGTGGCGACCGGCGTCGCCGGCCAATATAACCATGCCTGGGTGAGCGGAGCCACACACGAGGCCTTCGGTTACGTGAGTGTTTTGGTGGCCGCGGCCGGTTGCATTGGCGTCCACATGGCGCTGCTGCGCCTTGAAAAAATGCGGGAGGCTCGTCATGCCTAACAAGATCTCCGAACCCAATCACGGCTCCGAGCTGGATACCAGCTACCAGGCGGATCCGAGCTCAAAGCCGAGTCTGCTTCGTTCCGCCCTGAAGCTATGGCTTTTGCCCGCCGTCGCCATACTGGCCGCGCAGGCAGCGGCCATGCATATTCTTTCCATTCCGGAGAAGAATCTTGTCATCCCCCAGCTCCATAACGTGCCAGGCCAACTGGGCAAATGGAAGACCGTTTCAGAACAAGCTCTCGACCCGGATGTGCAGGCTTATCTGAGGCCGGATTCCTATATCTTGCGTGATTATGCGAACCAGGAATCCGGTAGCACAGTCAACGTGTTCGTGGCATATTTCAAGTCCCTGCAGAGCGGCTATGGTCCGCATTCTCCGGCGGTCTGCTTGCCGGGCAACGGGTGGCTGGTCCATGAGAGAAATATCATTAACCTTTCCGTCCCGGGTCGCGAAGCTGGCATCACGGTGAACAAGTTCGTTCTGGAAAAGGCGGATCAGCACATTCTGGTGCTTTATTGGTATCAGAATGACCGCAATGTATGGGCCCAGGAGATCCAGGGGAAAATCAGGTTGATTCCGGACTTGATCAAATATAAGCGATCCGACGTGAGCCTGGTCCGGCTGGTCGAGCCTCTGCGGGGAGACGACGCCAGCCAAGCCCTCACGGAGTTGAGGCAGTTCAGCAAGCTGGTTTTTCCGGCCCTTTCTGAGGATTTCCGCAGAGCCGACTAGCGGCGGCGCTTCATGCGAGTGGTCTATCTCAATCCGTCCGGCCAAATGGGCGGCGCTGAAATGAGCCTGATGGACTTGCTCATCAGCATGCGCGCGGCAGAGCCCCACTGGCAGTTTTGGGTGGTGCTGGGCGAAGACGGCCCTTTAGCCGATCAAGCCAAGGCGGCGGGTGCGCGGGTGATACTGGCGCCGTTTCCCCGCGCATTGGCGCGCTTGGGAGATTCCGGAAGCGGTCCCATCCGGGCATTGTGGTCTTGTTTGCACGCGGCCGCCGGAGCTATCCGCTACGCCTGGAATCTGCGCCGGACGTTGAAGGAATTGGAGCCGGACATCGTGCATACCAACGGGTTCAAGATGCATGTTCTGGGTGCTTGGGCGCATCCCGGGAACACTCCCGTGATCTGGCACGTGCGCGACTATGTGAGCACGCGGCCGCTGATGATGCGGTTGCTTCGCATGCACGCGCGGCGCTGCGCGGCGGCGATCGGAAACTCGCACAGTGTCGCCAGGGACATTCAGAACGTGTGCGGCCCGCAGCTCGAGACGCTTTGCATCTATAACGCGATCGATCTGAAGCGCTACTCGCCGGTGGGGGAGAAGATGGATCTCGATTCGCTCGCCGGTCTCCCATCCCCGCCCCAGGACACGGTCCGCGTTGGGCTCGCCGCGACACTGGCCCATTGGAAAGGACACACCGTCTTCTTGCGGGCGCTGGCGCGGCTGCCGAAGGATCTCCCTTATCGGGCCTACGTGATCGGAGGAGCGATTTATCAAACTGAGAACAGCCAACGGACGCTCGACGAGCTTCGCGCATTGGCCGCCGAACTGGGGATCGCCGACAAGGTGGGCTTTACCGGGTATGTCGCCGACACCGCGAGCGCGATTCGCGCGCTGGACATCCTGGTCCACGCGAGCACTCAGCCTGAGCCTTTCGGCCGCGTGATCGCCGAGGGGATGGCGTGTGGCCGCGCCGTGATTTGCAGCGCCGCGGGTGGCGCGGCCGAACTGATCGTTGACGGACAAGACGCGCTGGCTCATGAGCCGGGCGACGATGCGGCTTTGGCGGAACGCATTACGGAGCTGGTGCGCGATCCGGAGCTTCGCGCCCGCCTGGGGCGAGCCGCGAGAATCACCGCTGAGCTTCGTTTCGAACGCAGCCGATTGGCGGAAGAAGTGATCCCCCTGTACCAAAGGCTCAGCGGCCATCTGGCCCCGCAGCCTGAAGCGCGTATGGCGGTGACGCAATAATATGTGTGGAATTCTGGGAGCCATCGGACTGAACGCGCCGCAGATGAGCGAGCGCATCGTGCGCGCCGCGAATCTGATGAGTCACCGCGGCCCGGACGACTGGGGCACTTACAGCGACGACCATGCCGCTCTCGGGTTCCGCAGGCTCTCCATCATCGATCTCTCGCCGGCCGGCCATCAGCCCATGGTCAGCAAAGACGGCAACACGGTTCTGGTTTTCAACGGCGAGATCTACAACTACCTCGAGCTACGCAAGGAGCTGGAGCCGAATTTTCCGTTCTATTCTCAAACCGACTCCGAAGCTCTGTTGAACGGCTATCGGGCCTGGGGTTTTGAAGAGCTTCTACAACGGATCGATGGCATGTTCGCCTTCGCCATCTGGGACAAACGGACGCGGCGCGTCCACATCGCTCGCGATCGGGCAGGAAAGAAGCCGCTATTTTACGCGCACGTTGGCGGACGGTTCCTGTTCGCATCGACGCTGAACTCGATTTTGGAGCTGCATCCATCCAGGCCTGAGATCGACCCTCAGGGAATTGACGCATATCTGGTTTACCAAGCCGTGCCTGCGCCGCTTACGGCGTTCCAACGTGTGAAGCAACTGCCTCCGGCGCACCAGCTCACCTTCGATGTCGATAGCCAGAAGCTGAACGTCAAGAGATATTGGGACGTCCAGTACACGCCGAAACTGAAGCTGTCGGAAGAAGAGCTGCTGGAAGAGCTGGACGCGCGTCTGCGGCGTGCAGTCCGCCAACGGCTGATGAGTGACGTGAAGCTGGGCGCTTTCTTGTCCGGAGGCGTGGATTCCAGCCTGGTGGTTGCGCTCATGGCGCAGGAACTGCGCCAGCCGGTGGAGTCGGTGGTAATCGGATTTGCCGATCCGGCGTTCGACGAACGGCGGCACGCGCGCGCCGCGGCCAGGCATCTCAACGTCCACCTGCACGAGCATGAACTGCCCGTGGACGCTCTCGACACATTGCCCGAGATTATCTGGCATTACGGCCAGCCGTTCGCCGACCCGTCCATGGTGCCTACCTACTACGTAGCCAAGTATGCGCGGCAGCACGTTACCGTGGTGCTCAATGGAGACGGAGGCGACGAATTGTTCGGCGGTTATTCCCGGCCCGTGGTCGCTCGCGCGGCTGCGCCTTACAAAAAGTTAGTTCCGGCGGGAATCCGCCGATCGGTCGGCGATTGGTTTTCAGGCACGCAAAACCCGTTATTGCGCAAAGCCAGCCTGCTGGCGCGGGCCGGACAGTACGACGGCTATCGGGGATTTCTCTACGAGCGTGGTTTTCAGGAATATCGCGACCTGATGTATACCGACGCCTTCCGCGCCGAGACCTCTTCCATTGCTCCGAGCGAATACTATCGCGCAGTTTGGGAGCAGGCGGATGGCTGCGACGACGTCGATCGGGTGCTGTGCCTCGATTTCAAAACTTATCTTCCCGATCAATTGCTCACCAAGATGGATGTCTCCACCATGGCCCACAGCGTGGAAGCGCGTTCGCCGCTTTTGTCGAAGGAGCTGATCGAGTTTGCGGCCCTGATTCCGGCCTCCTTGCGCCTGCGCGGCTACAACACCAAATATCTTTTGAAGAAGCTGGCGGCGCGCTACGTGCCACCCGAAATTGTCTATCGCAAGAAGCGCGGATTCGTCATGCCTATCTCCGCATGGCTGCGCGGCGAACTGGCCGGAAGTATGCGCGCGGTGCTGCAAAGCCGGTCTTTTGTGGAACGCGACTGGATTCGTCCGGACTCGGTGAATCGCATGATCGCCGAGCACGCCAGCGAGCAACGCAACTGGAGCGAGCAGCTCTGGACGCTGTTTGTTCTGGAGTTGTGGGCGCGTACGGCTCTCGATAACACGTTGGACCGAGACGTGCCTCTGCACGCGGTGGCTTAACCCGCATGCGCGTCCTGCATGTCAATAGCGGCAATCCGTGCTGAAAGATTTACATCGAATGAGCCAGCATTTGAGTGAGCGAGCGTTTCGGCGAGTGCTCATGCTGTGCCTGTTGGTCTTTGTATTTTCGGCCAAGGGTGACCTTGAAGTAGAAGATACCCATTACTCTTTGGAAACTTCTCAAGCGATTGTCAACCGCGGACAGCTCGATATTCCGAAGGCAGACGCTTACACGCTCCAAGGGACCAATGGCGAGAACTACTCGAAATACGGAATTGGATTGCCCTTATATTTCATCCCGTGGGTGGCTGCGGGTGAGGCTCTTTCCAGGTTGACCCATTTGCCCGCTCGCGAATTGACGGGGTTTCTGCTTTCCTTCGCGAATATTCCGTTCGCGCTGTTGACCCTACTGGTGTTCGCCAAGCTCTTGAAATTATTGGGTGTGACCGGGGTATCCCCGTGGCTGCTTCCGCTGGCACTTGGGCTCGGCACTCTGGCGTGGCGATATGCCGTGTACGACTTCAGCGAGGAAATGCAGATGTGTTTTCTGTTGACGACGGTATACGGTGTCGCGCGGGGGACATCCAAGGCCATTGCCCTCGCGGGAGCCGGGTTCGCCGCTCTGTTTCTAATCAAACTATTGTACGTTGCATTTTGGCCGCTCTTTCTCTGTTATCTGCTCACGCGTACTGGCGACTTACCAGGCCGCATCCGCAAGGCCGCCGTTTTCACCTTCCCGTTCGTTTTGGCAGGCGGTGCTGTCGGTTGGCTAAATGCGGTCCGATTTGGGAGCCCACTTGAATCCGGGTATGGAAACGAAGCGCACCAGTTTTTCCCCTCGCAGATATGGCACACTGTTCCGCTGCTACTCGGTTCGCTGGATAAGGGGCTGTTCCTCTTCTGCCCCATACTGATTCTCGCCATACTTGGTTGGAAGGAGTTCGCGACAGAATACCGGGCGGAGGCCTTTCTGTGCGGCGGGCTGATAGTTCTGAATCTTGTCCTCGCTGGGGCTTGGCACAGTTGGCAAGGGGGATGGAGTTGGGGGCCGCGCCTCTTGGTCCCAGCAATCCCCATGTGGTTGTTGCCCGCGGCATTCTGGTTGGAGCGTCGGCGGTCTCAGGCGAAATATTCGACTTTTGTGCTGTTGATGTTGATTTCGATCCTAGTCCAAATACCTGGCATTCTGGTGAAGGACAATGAGATTCATGTCGTTAAGCAAGAGGTCCTGACGACCCGCGAACGCCTCTCTGTGCCGTCCGATTACGTCACCTCATGGATATTTCTTTGGCACAAGCTAGAAGGGAGAGATGAAGTTTACCGGGCCGCCGACCTTCACGTTGCAGGGGATCGCGAATTAGACCTAACGAGATACAGCACCTTCAGCGGACTGAATGTTTGGACCGAGCAGGCCGCCCGGCGAATGAATATGCCAACTCTCCGGTGGCTTCCCCTGATCGCGTTCTTTCTTCTGGGATACCTGGCAATCGAGATTGGTTTTATGCTCAGGACGGCGGCAGGACCGACAACGTTCGAGGCTGCAACTTGAACTCTCGCGATCCACATCCTTCTTTTTCAAACCAGCCCTGGGTCATCATCGCCGCTGGTTTCCATCAAAAGGGCGGGATGGATAAAGCCAATCTCGCTTTAGCCGATTATCTGTTAGAGCGTGAAATTCCAGTGCATGTTGTCACTCACAGCGTGGATCCGTCGCTCGAGAAGCATCCGCTGGCTACCGTGCATCTGGCGGCCCGTCCAGCGGACTCGTTCTTCCTGGGGGAATTCGCTCTGGCTGCACGCGGAAGAAGAGTAGCTCGTCGAATCCTCAGGGAGTATCCCTTGGCGCAGGTAGTGGTCAATGGCGGAAACTGCGTCTGGCCGGGGATTAACTGGGCGCATTACGTCCATCGGGCTTGGGCAGCTCCCCAGCGCGGACCGCTGGCGTATCAGTTGAAAAATGCCTTGGCCGCCAACCGCGCCAGACGCACCGAGAAGGCCGCGTTCCAGCGAGCGCGGCTGATCATTTCCAATTCCAAACGCACCACCGATGAATTGGTGAAGTATTTCGAAGTGGATCCGGACCGTGTGTACACGGTCTACTTAGGGAGCGATCCCGAGTGGGGGCCGATTTCACCCGAAGAGCGCGCCGCCAGCCGAAAGCTACTGCAGGTAACCGAATCGCGCAGCCTGGCGGTTTTCGTGGGAGCTCTCGGATACGATGATCGGAAGGGTTTCGATGTGCTGTTTCACGCTTGGAAGAGGCTTTGTTCCCGGCCCGATTGGGACGTGGATTTGATGGTGGCCGGCAATGGACCCGCAGCACCGGAATGGCACGCCAAGGTCAAGGAAGCGGGCTTGGAAGATCGTATTCGGCTGCTCGGGTTCACCGACCAGGTGAAGAGTGTACTGGCCGCGGCCGACTTGCTGGTCAGTCCGGTGCGATACGAATCCTACGGCCTGAACGTACAGGAGGCGATTTGCCGCGGCGTTCCGGCCATGGTCTCGGCTTCGGCGGGCGTTGCCGAGCAATACGACCCGGAATTCGCGCCGCTGTTGATTCCCGATCCCGAAAATGTTTCCGGCATTGTGGAGCGGCTGATCGCTTGGAGATCCAACAAAGCACAGTGGCGGGCGCGTTTCCAACCGTTCGGCGACCGGCTTCGAAGCCGAAGTTGGCGCGATACGGCTGCGGATTTTGTCTCCATTGTTGAAAAGGAACGTCCGGCGCAAGCCACTGGTTTATCACGCCTGGTTAGTAATCCAAACTCATGATCGCATTACTTCTTTGCGCCCTCGGCGCGTTGGCGGCGTTTTTCATAGGGCGTCGATCTTTGTGGGGCGGGATCGTAGTTGTGATGACCGTCGGTTATTCGTATGGAATTGTTCGTGCAAATCTGGCCTCGACGTTCTCCCATTTCATTTTTGACGCTGCTTTGGTTGGACTCTATGCAGCACAATTCCTTGGCAGGCGCAAGAATCAGCCAACACCCAACCATGCCTCGCTGAATATGTGGATGTACATCCTCATCGGCTGGCCACTCCTGATGGTCCTCATGCCATTTCAGCCGTTTCTGGTTTCGCTGGTGGGTCTGCGTGGCAACATGTTTTTTCTTCTCGCCGTATTTTTGGGGGCTCGCCTGCGCGCTCAGGATCTACGCCCCTTGGCATTTGGCCTCGCGGCCTTGAACCTGATCGCCCTCGCTTTCGGTGTAGCGGAGTCTTTCAAGGGTATCGAGCCCTTCTTTCCGTACGGGCCCATGACCGTGACCATGTACAACAGTTTGGATTCCGGCGGAGGAAGTCGCATTCCCTCGATCTTCCAGAACGCGCACACCTATGCGGGTGTCATGGTGTTTACCGTTCCGATTCTATTCGGCGCCTGGTCGCTCAGCACCGGCGCCCGCTGGCGAAAAATGTTCCTGCTGATCGGCATGGCGGCCGCATTCATCGGCGTTCTGATGGCGGCTACCCGCCAGGGCATGATCATGGCTGGAGTAGTGGTCGTGATTGCCAGCGTGAGCGGTAAACTGGGCCCGCTCAAGCGCGTGGTCTGGGCTCTGGCGATTGTCGCGGTGGTCTGGGCCGCCATGCATAATGACCGATGGCAGAGATATAAGGAACTAGATAGCCAAACCGTCGAAGACCGGATCTCGGGAAGCGTCAACCGCACCTTCTGGGAAGTGTTAGTGGAGTATCCGATGGGGAATGGACTCGGCGGTGGAGGTACCAGCATTCCCTACTTTCTTGCTTCCCAGGTAAGGAACCCTGTTTGGGTTGAGAACGACTACTGCCGGATACTGCTGGAAGAGGGGCTGGTTGGATTGTTGTTGTGGACTGCTTTCATTGTTTGGTATGCCACCAATCGAGTAGCCTTCGTGAAGGATGAATGGCTCACCGGGCGCCGCATGGTCTGGTATCTGTGCATCCTGACTTTTCTCATTGGCCTGATCGGAGTCGGGATGCTGTCTTCGGTACCGAACACCTTCCTGTTCCTGCTGTGCGTGGGTTGGACGTCCGTGCGCCCCGAAAAAATGGCGGCGGTGGTGCAAGACAAGGCGGCACGGCGGGTCGCGATGCCCGTGGTTACGGGGGCTCGATCATATTAGGAACCCGGCGAATCTGTTGGCGGCCGGAACGTCCGTGCGCAATAGGCCCCGTAAAAACCCGGGAGCCGCAACGCCCACCGGGATTTAACCGAGCCGCCACGCCAGGAAACCAGTAGCTTCCTGTGGCGGACCAACCGCACATAATTACTCATGCAAGTGCTCCATATAGCGCCGGCCATCTTTGGCGAGGACGGTGTGGTGGGCGGCGCCGAACGCTACGCGCTGGAACTAGCCAAGCACATGGCGGCCCAAGTTCCCACCCTGTTCGCCGCATTCGGCGAGCACGCGCGAACCGAGCAGGTGGGCGATTTGAAAGTGCACGTGCTTGGCCCGGCGTCTTATGTGCGCGGGCAGCGCGCCAATCCCTTCGCCGCCTCGCTGCTTTCCGAGATCCGGCGGGCCGATATCATCCACTGCCACCAGCAGCACATCCTGGCTAGTAGCGTGGCGTCTCTGGCCTGTCGCCTCACCGGCCGCAAGGTTTTTGTCAGCGATCTGGGCGGTGGCGGCTGGGATGTGTCGGCATACGTATCAACCGATCGCTGGTATCATGGACACCTCCACATTAGCGAATACAGCCGTAGCGTCTTCGGCCACGCCGGCAAGCCATGGGCGCATGTGATCTATGGCGGCGTCGATACCCTTAAATTTTCTCCCAGCGAACAGGTTCAAAAAGACGGCTCCGTGCTTTTCGTGGGCAGACTCCTGCCCCATAAAGGCATCGACGACCTCATCAAGGCCCTCCCCCAGGACATGGCGCTTGAAATCGTGGGGCGTCCCACCGACGCCCGCTACTTTCAGGATTTGAACGCACTTGCCGAAGGCAAACGAGTGGCGTTTCGCACCGGATACTCCGACGACCAAATCATCGAAGCTTACCGGCGAGCCAGCTGCATCGTCTTGCCCAGCGTGTACCAAACCATGTACGGCGCGACATCCAACGTGCCGGAACTCCTGGGTCAAACCTTGCTCGAAGGGATGGCGTGCGGAACGCCCGCGATCTGCACGGACGTCGCCAGCATGCCCGAGGTTGTCCGGGACCAAGTCACCGGCTTCGTCGTTCCACCCAATCGCCCGGATGCATTGCGCGAGAAGCTTCTGTGGATGCGCGATCATCCCACCGAAACCAACGCCATGGGGCAGGCTGCCCGGCGGCGCGTTCTAGAGAAATTCACCTGGCCCGCGGTGGTGCGGCGCTGCCTGGACATCTACGGCACAAAATCGTGACGACTTGGGACTCGATGGCGTCACGGCAGCCGGCCAGGAACGCGAGATATCAATGAAACTCTCTCATCGCCTAGGACAACTCGCGGCTCGTTCGATAGCACGCGCCGTCCCCAAGCGCCTGATGTGTTCTCCGCGTTTCTTCTCGATTTGGGAAGAGAGCGGCTATCACGTTGTGCCGGTCTTTTACGAGTCGCCCATACCGCCGGCGCCGGAGCTTCCCGCATCGCTCTGGCAGAAACCCTCGGAAATGGTGGGAATCTATCCGCGGACCAGCGCCCAACTCCGGCTGCTCGAAGCATTTCAATCGCGCTTTAGGTCCGAGTACGACGCCTTTCCTCGCGGCGCTTCGAATGGCGGGAACCAGTTTCACCTGAACAATGGCTGGTTCGAGAAGGTCGACGCCGAGATTTTATATTGCATGATTCGCCATTTTCAGCCTGCTCGTATGATCGAAATTGGATCGGGTTTGACAACCATGCTATCGGCGCAGGCCATTCTTAAGAATCACGAAGAGAATTCCAGCTACCACTGCGAATTCACATCCATCGAGCCGTCTCCAGTACGCCTGAATCCGGCTGCGCTTCCGCCTGATTTCAGATTCATTCAAGAACGCGTTCAAGAAGTACCGCTCAGCACCTTCTCCGCGCTGGGAGTCAATGACATCCTGTTCATTGATTCGAGTCATGTCTGCCGCACCGGCTCGGACGTGAACTACGAGATTCTGGAAATCCTGCCGCGCCTCAACAAAGGAACACTGGTTCATTTCCACGACATTTTTCTGCCGTGGGAATATCCCCAGTCCTGGGTAGTCGGCAACCATCGATTTCTGAGCGAGCAATACATGCTGCAAGCTTACCTGTCGAGCAATCGGGACTTTGAGATCGTCTGGGGCTCGTATTACATGCTTCGCAAACGCCCGGACGCTTTGGACCGGGCTTTTACAACATTCCGAACGGATATAACGCCTCCGGGGACTTTCTTGCCAGGCAGCTTCTGGATCCGGCGAGCCACCGCCGCGCCAGACGACAGCGGGCTGGCCGGGGACCCCGACTGAACAGTCTATTAGGGCGAACTGAGGCGCTAGGCAGATAGTGACGCCGGAACCCATTGCATCGAAGCGTGACGTGCATAGAGTACAGCGGCATATCATCACGTCTGAATATCCTCCGCAGCCAGGAGGAGTCAGCGACTATACGAAGCTGGTTGCCGAGGGCCTCGCTCAGAAAGGGGAAGAGGTGCATGTGTGGTGTCCGGGAACCGCGGGAGAATCCATCTCAACGGGCGGCGTGTCCGTCCATGCCAGCCTCGGGCGAGTAACGCCGGAGGACCTCGCAAGGGTCGGCGAACAGCTGGATCGATTTCCTGGACCGCGCCACATCCTGGTCCAGTATGTCCCGCACGGCTACGGCCGCAGGGCCATGAATGTGCCCTTCTGTGTGTGGCTCTGGCGGCGCGCGAAAAGGCGTGGCGACCGCATCGAGGTCATGGTTCATGAGCCTTTCCTTAGCTTCGAAGGTTCCTGGCGGCAATATGGCGCCGCGCTGATTCATCGCCTGATGACTGTCATTTTGTTACGAGCGGCCACCCGAGTTTGGTTCTCGGATCCCCAATGGAAGCGGCTCTGGAAGCCGTATGCCATGGGCCGCCGCGTTCCTTCTCAATGGCTGCCGGTTCCCAGCAATATTCGCGTAACCCGCAACGAAGCCGAAACCCAGACGGTTCGCCGGCGTTATCTGCCGGAGGGCGGAGGACTCCTGGTTGGACACTTCGGAACCTACGGAGCGCCAGTGCTCTCGGTTCTCGAGCCGATCGTTGTGACGATCGCGCGGGAGATCCCGGGGCAGACGCTGCTGCTCATGGGTAGAGGTAGCCAGGAATTTAGAAAGCATTTGCTTGAGCGGCATCCTGCCTTCGAGAAAACTCTGTTCGCAACCGGTGCCCTGGCGCCCGATGAACTATCCAGCCACATCGCCGCCTGCGATCTTCTGATCCAGCCCTACCCCGACGGCGCGACCACACGGCGAGGCAGTCTCATGGTCGGTTTATCGCATGGCAAGGCCATTGTTACCACCAGGAGTGAAGTGATCGAGCCAGTATGGAAGGATTTTGTTCCGGTGGGTCTCACGCCTTCCGGAGACGCGGAGGCATTCGTCAAGGCACTGCGCGAACTCTTGGAAGATCCCCAGGAACGCGCTCGAATGAGCCAAGCCGCTAAAAAGCTCTATCGGGAGCGGTTCGATATTTCCCATACCGTCGCAGCTCTTCGAACGCCCGCATCCGAGATGGCCGCTTCGGAATCAGTCGTATGCGCATCCTGATCGCCACCTCTCATCGCAACCTGGTGGGCGGGGCGGAAAAATACCTACAAAAGATTATTCCCTGTCTCGCGCAGCGCGGTCACCAACTCGCGCTGCTCTACGAATATCGTTTTGATCCTGAAAAGGAGCGTGTCGACCCCTTGGAGCTTGATATCTCATCCCTCGGGATTCAAGAAAATGGCGCGGAGGCGGGCTTGCGGTTCGTCCGCGATTGGAAGCCCGGCGTGGTGTATTCGCAGGGATTGGATGATGCCGCACTTCAGTCCGCTCTGCTGAACGAATATACGACAGTTTTTTATGCCCACAATTACGTAGGCACCTGCGCCAGCGGAGAGAAATGTCACGCGTTTCCGTCCCCCCAGCCGTGTGACCGGAAGTTCGGTCCTATGTGCCTGGCTCTCTATTACCCGCGCCGGTGCGGGGGCTTAAATCCGGCAACGATGTGGAAAATGTACCAGAGCTCGGCGGAAAGGAACGCCCAGCTTCCCCGATACGGAGCGATTTTGGTGGCGAGCGACCATATGCGCCGCGAGTACGAACGGCATGGCGTGAAGCCCGAGAAAGTCCATCTGGCGGCGCTCCCCAATCCGCATGAAGGCGCAGAGTTGAACCGGCCTACTCAGGCAACATTGAGGGGCCATCTTCTCTTCCTGGGTCGCCTCACTAAACTGAAAGGCGCCAGCCAATTGATCGAGGCGATCCCGCTGGCCGAAAAACGCTTGGGAAGGACGCTTGACGTCACGATTGCCGGGGATGGCCCGGAACGCCACCGTGTTGAGGAACTGGCTCGCCGCAACCAGCTCCAAGCGCACTTTACCGGCTGGGTGGGGAGCCGCCAGAAAGTGGATCTCATTCAACGCGCAGATCTGTTGGTTGTTCCTAGTTTGTGGCCCGAGCCGTTTGGCTTGGTTGGAATCGAGGCTGGCGCCTACGGAGTGCCCTCGGTGGCCTTCGATGTGGGCGGGATTCCCGAGTGGCTTATCCCCGGCCTCTCCGGTGAACTTGCTCCCGGAAACCCACCCTCTGTCGAGGGGCTGGCAGAGGCCATCCATCGGGCTTTGTCCGATCCATCCCACTACGCCGAATTGTCTCGCGGCGCCCGCGAAATTGCCGCTCGTTTTACGCTTGCCGCGCATGTTTCTAAGTTGGAAAACACGCTGGAAACAGTCTTAGGAACGATGGACCCGGTGCCCGCTCGATTGGAGCGTGGAGAAGAAACTACGCATGCCGAAGCTTGATACCCAGAGAGCGCCGTTTCCCGAGTACGCGCTCTTCCGATCCGTTTGCAGCGATGGATTATCCAAAATCCGTCCGCTCCGAAATGGAGCTGCCAAGAAAGACGATCCTTGGGGCTGGAATTATGGCAGCGGCTGGCCGCCCTCCTATTGGGCCTATGGCCGCCTGCGCGCCATGATGACTCTGATGGAGGCAGCCGCGCTGGCGCCTAAGACTGTCCTGGAAGTGGCGGCCGGAGATGGCGCATTGTCAGCCTGCCTGGCTACGATGGGCTGCTCTGTATCCGCTAACGATATTCGAGCCGACAATCTGGCTGGCGCCGTAGCCAATTTCACCAACGCCGAAAGCATTCGATGCCTGCCCGGGAATCTGTTCGATCTGGATCCAGCGGAAATCGGGCAGTTCGACCTGGTGATTGCCTGTGAAATCGTGGAGCACGTGGCTCATACCGTTGACTTTCTCCGCCAACTGAAAAGGTTTGTCGCACCCAGAGGCCGCATCCTCATTACCACCCCCAACGGCGCGTATTTTCGGAATAAATTGCCGACTCATTCCGAGATCCAGGATTTTACCGCACTCGAACAGCAGCAGTTTAAACCAGATTCGGATGGACACCTGTTCCTGATCACGCCGCAAGAAATGGAAAGCCTGGCCCATCAAGCTGGCTTGGACGTGGAAAGAATGGTTCTATGGGCCACTCCAGCGGTTACAGGCCACGTTCGGCTGGCGATGCTGTCCAATCCAGCCTTTTGTTGGGGCTGCTATCAACTGGAGCGTTTGTCTCAGAGTTTGCCTTTTCGTCTCAAAGAGAAGGCCTGCTTCAATTTTTCGACCGTTCTGACGATCTCTCAGTAACGTTGTTTGATCACGGCACCATGAACCAGGCCCAGGCGAGCGTAGCAACGATGTCCGAGACCATGCTTCGGAAACCGCGTATCGGCCTGATCTGCGATTTCGTTGAAGAGAATTGGCCCAGCATGGATCTGGTGGCGGACATGGTTCTTGAGCGACTGGAGCAGGAGCATTCCGCTACCTTGCAGGTTGCCCGGATCTGTCCACCGCTGCGCCGGCGCTTCGGACAGCTCCCGGGAATCGGGAAAGCGGCCGTTTTTCATAACGCCGACCGCTTGATGAATCGGTTCGTCGACTACCGGCGTACCCTAAAGCCGCTCGCAGGGGAGTTCGATCTGTTTCATTTGATTGACCATAGCTATTCACAGTTAATCCTGGATCTGCCTCCCGGCCGAACCGTCGTCACCTGCCATGATCTCGATACCTTCCGTTGTGTCCTGGAGCCGGAACGCCAGTCACGTCCGCGGTGGTTCCGCGCCATGACGGAACGAATTCTGGGCGGCTTCCGTAAGGCAGGTCACGTCATTGCAGTCAGCGCTGCTACAGGGGATGAGATTGTCCGGCTTGGTTTACATCCCCCCGGCCGGGTGACGGTTATATCCAATGGCGTACACCCCTCCTGTAATCCTTTGTCCAATCCAGTGGCGGACTCCCAATTGAGCCGCCTTCTGCCGATAGATTCCCAAGATGGGATGTTGCTGTTAAACGTGGGAAGCTCGATGCCTCGCAAACGATTGGATCTGCTGCTGCGGGTTTTCGCGGAAGTGCGCAAGCACCTCGCGAATATTCGCTTACTCCATATCGGTGAGCGTCTCACCGCCGAACAAAGGCAGCTGGCGCGGGAACTCGGAGTGGAAGCCTCGCTGATCGAATTGAGCGGATTGAATCGGGATGTTTTGGCTGCCGCCTACCGCCGCTCTGGCCTGCTGCTCCATACCGCCGAAGCGGAAGGTTTCGGATTGCCGCTGATCGAAGCCATGGCGTGTGGTTGCCAGGTGATCGCGAGCGATCTGCCGGTATTGCGCGAGGTGGGCGGAACCGCAGCCACTTACTGCGCTGTAGGAGATATAGAGGGCTGGAAGAACGCCGTTCTAGCGTCTATTGAAGGGGTGCCAAGCCAGGAAGATCGCAAGCTTGGCCGACAACAAGCTTTCTCGAACGCGGCGCGTTTCTCGTGGTCGGAAAATGCCGCACAAACTGCACGGGTCTATCGCCAGGTGCTGGGGGGGCAACTACTAGGAAAGGGATTATGACAAAGAGAGCGCTGATTACGGGAATCACTGGGCAGGACGGAAGCTATCTTGCCGAGCACCTCTTGGATTTGGGCTATGAGGTCCACGGGCTGGTGCGGCGCGTCGCGCTGGAGCAGCCGGGACTGCGTTTTAGCCGCTTGAAAAACAGCCTGAACCGCATTCACTTGCATCCGGGGAGCCTGGACAGCTACGCCAGCATCTTCCATATTTTCACCAAGCAACAGTTCGATGAATGCTACCATTTGGCGGCCCAGAGTTTCGTCGCGGAAAGCTTCGCCGATGGCTTCTCGACAATGGATACCAACATCAACGGGACGCATTATGTCCTGGCGGCGCTACGGGAGGTCCAGCCCAAGTGCCGATTCTACTTCGCTGGATCGAGCGAAATGTTCGGCAAGGTCCATGAGACGCCTCAGCGGGAGAGCACTCCGTTTCATCCGAGAAGTCCCTATGGTGTCAGTAAGGTAGCGGGTTTTTATCTGGCCCTGAATTACCGCGAAGCTTACGACATCCCTTGCTGCAACGGGATTTTGTTCAACCACGAGAGCCCGCGGCGCGGCTTGGAATTCGTCACGAGGAAAATCACCGACGGGGTGGCTCGAATCAAGCTCGGGCTCGCCTCCGAGTTGCTTCTGGGAAATCTGGAAGCCAAGCGCGATTGGGGTCACGCCCGGGACTTCGTCCGTGCCATGCACCTAATGCTGCAGCAGCCGGAAGCCGATGATTATGTGGTCGCAACGGGTGAAACCCATAGTGTGCGCGAGTTCTGCGAACTGGCATTCGGGGAAGTCGGTCTGGACTACAGAGACTACGTCCGGAAGAATGAAGCGGTCTATCGTCCCGCGGAGGTCGATCTGCTGATCGGAGATTACAGTAAGGCTCGCAAAGTGTTGCAATGGGAACCGAAGGTGAAGTTCGCCGCGCTGGTCAAAGAAATGGTCCATGCCGATTTGGAATTGCTTTCCTCTGCGCGGTACCATGAGCAGCCTGTAACAGTTTTGGCGAGATAGCGATCCATGGAGTGAAGCATGAAAAGTACCATTACGGGAGGCGCCAGCTTCATCCCAAGCACTGCCCGTAAGGATCCGGCGAAGCTTCGCGTTTTGCAAGTGGGGAAATTTTATCCGCCTCACAGGGGGGGTATTGAAACTCATCTGCAAGCGCTTTGCGGAGTACTGCGCAACCATGTCGATTTGAGCGTTATTGTCTCCAGCGAGAATCGCAACACCGTCGAAGAGATCGTCAACTCGGTTCCCGTAGCGCGTTTGGCCACTTTGCTGACTGCGTTCTCAACGCCTATCTCGCCGGGCATGGTTTCGCGCATTCGCCATTCTGGCGCCGACCTGGTACACATCCATTGGCCCAATCCTACTGCCGTGCTGGCCTATCTCGCCAGTGGCCATCGCGGATCGCTGGTAGTCACTTACCACAGCGACACGATCAAGCAGAAGGTGCTGGGCCCCCTGTTCGAGCCCATCCTCAGAGTGGCTCTGCGCAAGAGCGCCGCTATCATTGCAGCTTCGCCGAACTATGTGGCGAGCTCTCCCGTGCTGCAAGCGTTTCGCGATCGTTGCCATGTGATTCCTTTTGGCATCGACACAGCACATTTTGAGCGGCGCGATCCGGAAGCCGTGCGGGGTGTCCGCGAGCGGTATGGTGATCGTTTAATCATCGGCGTGGGCCGGCTGGTCTATTACAAAGGATTTGACGTTCTGATTCGCGCCATGACCTCGGTGCGCGGGAAACTTGTCATCATAGGTGACGGTCCATTGCGTGGAGAACTGGAGAGCCTCGCCATGCAGTTGGGAGTCTCGGACAAGGTCGTCTTCGCGGGCGGAATCAGCGATGCTGCCGTCAGGGCCTATTATCATGCCGCCGATCTGTTCGTGCTGGCGTCGGTGGCGCGCAGCGAAGCTCTTGGAATTGTTCAGATTGAGGCCATGGCGGCTGGTCTACCCGTGGTCAATACCAACCTCGATACCGGCGTACCGTTTGTTTCACTCGACGGACAAACCGGTTTGACGGTACCGCCCGGCGACTCGCAAGCTTTGGCGGTAGCCATCAACCGGCTGCTGGACGACGACGGTTTGCGACACACGTTCGGGCAAGCAGGCGTACGCCGGGCCACGCAGGAGTTCAGCTTGGACACCATGCTTCGCCGCACGCTGGACCTTTATCAAACCGTGCGCACCGACGTAGGAGCACGCGTTCGCTAGGAACTCCGATGCACTTCGACAACAGTTTAGAAAAAATCGAAGATGCCGCGTCAGCGCCTGCCTTTGCGGATCGTGAGGGCGCTCTGCTCTCTATTCTCGTCCCGCTTTATAACGAAGCAGAGTTCATTCAGGCCGTTTTGAAGCGGATCGTACTTACTCCTCTTCCGCATGGGTTGAGGCGTGAAATTATTGTCGCCGATGACGCCTCCACCGATGGCTCGCCGGAGTTGGTGGAAGCGGTTGCCGCCCGGTACCCGGGACTGATTCGGTTGGTGCGATGTCCTCAAAATCGCGGGAAAGGCTCCGCCATCCGCGCGGCGCTCGAACATGCTACCGGTGACTATTGCCTGATCCAGGACGCGGACCTGGAGTACGATCCACAAGACTATCCGTTGCTGTTGGAACCGCTCCTGGACGGCTCGGCGGATGTCGTCTACGGCTCTCGATTCTTGAGTTCGGGCCGGCGTCGCGTGCTTTACTATTGGCACAGCGTCGCCAACCGCCTGCTCACTACGCTGTGCAACATCATTTCCAATCTCAACCTCACGGATATGGAAACGTGCTACAAAGCATTTCGTACTCCCTTACTGAAAAGTATTCCCATTCGGAGCAATCGGTTTGGTATTGAGCCGGAGATCACGATCAAGATTGCCAAGCGCCAGGCCAGGGTCTACGAAGTGCCTATCAGCTACAGCGGCCGCACCTATGAGGAGGGCAAAAAGATCGGGCTGAAGGACGCCTTCCAAGCTCTGGGGGTCATGTTGCGCTGTTGGATCTCTGACGATCTCTATAAAGATCCCGGCGCCGAGATACTGGATGCCTTCTCCGTTGCCCCTCGATTCAATGGTTGGATGGCCGATACCATCCGGCCCTACGTGAGGGAACGCGTGCTGGAGATTGGAGCCGGAATGGGTAATCTCACCCGCGTACTGGCTCGCGGGAGACAGCGTTATATCGCGAGCGATATAGACCCGGAACATCTGTCGCGCTTGCAGTCACGGCTGCGTCACTTCCTCAACGTGGAAACCTGCACGTGCGATCTTTCGAAATCCGCTGATTTCGAGCCCCTGGCTGAAGCAGTGGACACCGCGATTTGCCTGAACGTCTTAGAGCACATCGAAGATGACCTCGGCGCTCTGCGAAACATTTACAGCGCGCTATCGCCGGGCGGCCGCGCCATTGTTCTGGTGCCTTGCGGGCAGGAGATTTTCGGACAACTGGATGTGATCTTGGGCCACTATCGGAGATACTCCGACGCCCAGCTTCGTGGAGTATTTGAACAGGCGGGTTTTGAGGTGGAATGCGTCTTGCAGTTTAATCGTGTATCCCGGCCGAGTTGGTACGTCACCGGCAAGCTGGTAAAGCGATCGCGGATCAGCCGTTTTCAGCTTAAAATCTTCGACCGGCTGGTATGGCTCTGGCGGCGGATCGATCGCTTCATACCGTGGAAGCCGACGTCGCTGATAGCGATCGCCACCAAGCCCCAGAAGGACCCTGTCACTACATGATCCACAGTGAACGCCAGGGTGGCGCTAGGGAGTTGATGCCTTTTGGCAGCCAACAAGCTGCCAGCGCGTTTGAAGGAACATATGTCGAGAGCCCTCTCCGATACAAACAGTAATCCCGACTTTGCTCTCGCAGAGGAGGCGGTTGTCCCCACCAGACCAGCAGGCGTTTCCGCGCAGCCCGGCGTGCCGGTGCGGCCTAAGAACAATTTGTGGTTCACCTTCGAGATGCGAATCGTCTGGGGCGTTTTGCTCCTGTACGTCCTGGGCTTTGTCTGCTTTTATCCGCAGGGCCTCACCAACTCTGACGAAGTATGCTATGTCCGTCAGGCCGTCTCACTAGCGGCGGGCAGCTCCACGGTGGACGCTGTCGATCCGTTCACCGGCCAGCACCTGAGGGAGCATCCTAGCAACTATCCAGCAGGGACCTCAACCCTCATGGTCCCCTTTGTGTGGCTGGCTGGATGGCGTGGGACATTCCTGCTTGGATTGCTAGCGCTCCTGGGCTGCACTCTGTTCACGGCGCGCTGGATTGCCGACTCCGGAGGCTCACCCCTTTACGCCCTCGCGGTGGTGGGCTATGTACCAGCCATGGTGATGGCTCGCACGGGCATGAGCGATCTTCCCAGCGCCTGCTTAGTGGCAGCCGGATTGTGGCTGTTTTGGGGAGGGGGCGACTCAAGCACTCCCTGGCGACGCTTGGGCGCCGGTTTCCTGGCCGGTGCCTCCATCTGCCTTCGGGAACCCGTTCTGATACTCTTCGCGTTCTTTTTCGCGGGAGCCTTGCTCCGGCGTGAGCGTCACCTGGTGCCGCTGATTCTGGGCGGATTGGCCGGTGTTTTGTGCCGGCCTTTGAGCGCCGCGCTGGTGTACGGTAACCCCTTCTTCGTCAAAGACCCCGGCTATGGCTTCAGCGGTCAGTTCGCTGGAGAAAACTTGGTGATGTACTTGACGGCCCTCTTGGTGCTGGTGCCGGGCGGGCTGATCTTCGCGCTCTTTTACCGGGGCAAGCGGTGGATCGAACTCGTGTCGACGGTGGTGGTGTATATCGGCGTCTTCATCGACTACAACTACAATGGAGCGCCCAGCGGAGGATTGAAGCAGTGGATGCTGTCGCTGCGCTTCTTAATCCCTGTGGTTCCTATTGTGGCGTTCGCGATGGCGCATACCTGCACGCGCTGGTATCAGGCGATAAACCGAGCGCTGCGCCCCGATCGCCGATTGGCCTTCCAGCGTGTTTCCCAGGGTGCGGTGGCCCTTTGGGTGGCGGGGATCATAATGGTGGGATTGCTCGTGAACTGGCGCAGCCAGCTCTGGTCGCAGCTTCATGCGGATGTCGTGCAGTCGCTGTACGCCAACACCGATCCGGCGCAACCAGTGATGGCGGACGTGCCCGCCACGGTAAAGTTTTTGAACGAGATCCATGGCCCCCGGATGGTGGTGGACTTAGATCTCGGCGACCAGAGCAACGAATTCCGGCGTTACCAGCTCTTGCGGCTCCTCGATCGCAACAAGACCGTTCAGATCGTTCTGTTCGGCCGCGATGACAGCGACTATTGGGTCAACAAGGCGAAGGACGATGAAGCCTTTATTGCAGCCATCTCGCAGCAGTTGCACGCGACCCTGAAGCTGCAACAGCGATTTCCGGGGTTGGGTGTGCTGCGGATCTGGAACGTGCGGACTTGAGCGCGAGTGACTGGTCTTGAGGATGCCGCGGTAGAAGGTGTGGTTCGGCCCTTCAAAAGACGCAGCCGCTGGCTGCTTCCATTCCTATTGGCCGCGCTGCTGCTCATCCTGATCCTGCTAGCCTTTCCTCAACCGGCTCTCACTGGGCTGGGCGAATCTCTAGTAGTCTCCGATCCGCTACGGCACGCCGACTTGATCTATGTACTGGCAGGTGACTTTTGGGGCAGTCGTGTGCTGTTAGGCGCTCGCCTGGGCGCGCAAGGATGGGCGTCGAAAGTAATCACGAGCGGTGGGTTTTACTCGAGCAATGAAATCGCAGGCTATCAGGGCGCTCTGGCCGAGGACTTTGCCGTAAAACAGGGTTACCCGCGTAGCCTTTTTCTTTCTATTCCGCTCGATGCGCGGTCGACCATCGAGGAGGCACGCGCCATGGGGCCAATCTTCCATCGGTTGGGCGCCAAGCGGATTATCCTAGTGACAAGCAACTTTCATTCCCGCCGCGCGGCGGAGGTTTTTCGCCTATTCCTTCCCGAATTCGACTTTCAAATGGAGGCTGCGGCGGACGATGCTTTCGATCCGCGCGCCTGGTGGAAGAAGCCGCAACAACGGCGCCTCCTGTTCTCCGAGTATCAAAAGATGATTGGGACGTTTCTGGTGAGATTCCATTTGGCCAATGCCGGTTGGCTTAGGCCCGGCCAGCAATAATAATGTCTCGCAGCCGGTCTTTCCTGGGAGGGGCGCTATTCGCTTACGTGCATCAAGCAGCGGTAATGCTGTTGGGGCTATGGCTCACTCCCTTTTACCTCCGTACGCTGGGGGAGCGCGACTATGGCATCTGGCTGGTTGCGCTGCAGGTCCTCAACTTCCTGCTGCTGTGCGACTTCGGCATCATCGTCGTTACTCCCCGGGATGTCGCTAACGCCAGTGGCGTGGATCACACCGAGCCCGGCTCCGGCGAAGTGGCGCGCGTGCTGGGCCAAACCCTGAAAGTGGTGCTGGCGCAAACCGGAGTAATCGCGCTGGCCGCCCTGGCGCTGTTCCTCATTCGGCCCGCGCACGATGTCGAGCTTCGTGGCCCGGTGGGCTTGATCCTGGCAGTGTTCGTGATCTCTTATCCGCTGCGCGTCTTCCCAGCCGTGCTGCAGGGCCTGCAAGATTTAAAGTTCCTCGGACAGTTACGGCTGACGCTGTGGGGCATCTCAACGGCGCTGGTGATCGGGATGCTCATTTTGGGCGCGCGATTCTATGCCCTGGCTTGCGGCTGGTGCTTGCAACAGATGGGGCATGATCTGGTGGCGTTTTTCCGTCTGCTCCGGTCTCGCCGCGATCTTTCGCCGGCCCAGGCCTGGCGGCGGGCGGGTCCCCTTCGCTGGCGTTGGTTCGCGCGAGGATTCTGGGTCAATGTAAACCAGCTCGCGACGCAGCTAGTGGCCGGCAGCGATCTGTTGATTGTGGGCCGCGCTATCAGCGCCGCCACGGTGGTGGTCTACTCCTCCACCAACAAGTTGGTCGCGGTGCTGCAGAACCAACCGCAGATTCTTGCCAGTGTGGCGCTTCCCGGGCTCAGCCACATGAAAACCAGTGAATCGCGCGAGCGGATTCTGCAGGCCACCACCTCGCTCACGCAAGCCATGCTGCTGCTCGCTGGCTTCGTTTTTTGTATCATCCTGGCCGTCAATCAGCAGTTCGTCACGTGGTGGCTGGGGGCGCATTTCTTTGGTGGCATGCAACTGACGGTCATACTGCTTCTTACTTTTCTGTTGCGACAGGCCGACTATACGCTGACGGTCACGCTGTTTGCGTTCGGGCATGAAAAGCTGCTCTCGATGAAGTCTTTGGTCGACGGAGCGGTGAGTGTTCTGCTGGCAATCCTCTTCGTGCGGCACTGGGCCATGCCGGGAGTGGCACTGGGGTTCCTGTGCGGAGCGGCGTTTATCTCCATTCCCGCGGACGTCTATTTGCTGACTCGGACCCTACAGGTTTCGTTGACGGAGCTGAGCCGGCCCTATCTGCCGTTCGTTTGGCGTTTTGCCGTCGCGGGTTCAATTGCTCTGGCGGTCCACAATTGGTTTGGAGCGGCAACTATTCTGGACATGGCGATTGCGATCTCGATCACCGGCGTAGCCTACCTGCTGCTTGTGATCCCCTATGTATGGACCACGCCCCTGCGCGGCTACATCCAAAATGCAACCGCGGCGCTCAAGTCCGCAATGCGAACTCGCGTTCTGGGTTGGGCGGGAAAAGCTTGATCCGCGGAACACCCAGTGGATCGAGCGAGCATCGCGGGCTGTCGCGTCCTGGCGGAGACAACGCAACGCCCGATCGCAGGCAGCGGTACCTTAGGACGTTCTACCGCGCCACCAAATATTCCGTAGCTCATGTGCTGGCCTTTCAACCAAGTAGGTGCTGAGTGTAGCGGCGGCGATCGAGCATGCGATGTTCTGCGGGAAATGACCGAACCATCCAACCGCGGGCCTCTCACAAAACATTTGCTGCCATAGATAGAGGCTGTAGGAAATCGTCCCGATCCACGCGATCGGCTTCCATTCCAAGAAGCTCGAGGGCGTATTCACCGCGAGGTTGGAGCGCGGCCACTGTTGTTCCTTCGACAATACCAACCACCATACCGGCGTGTGGCACGATTTGGCTCACGGCTAAAGCGAGCAGCCCGAGTATGGGTATCGCTGCCCAGCTGGGAGGCTTGGCCGCAAGTCGGGCGGGGTAAAGGTCCTTGAGAAGCGCTAACAGGCAGCCGAAAGCGATGGCTGAGAACCGCAAGTCGAAACGCATGGGGTTGACGTTCTGTGCGCCGCCCGCCATGCGGTACAGCACATTTGCCCAGAGCGGTTCAATCGCTACGAAAACGCCTACAACGGCGAGATCCTTCGTTTTGGCTCGCGAAGGAGCAAGAACAGCACGCCGGCGGAAGAATGCGGAAAGCCCGCTTCCAATAGAAATGTCCGATATGGATCCGCCCGGCCGCGTGCTCTTTTAAGCGGCGCTCAGCGAAACTGGCAGATCGTGAAGCCTGGCAGCCCCGGCTCCTGGGTCTCAGGAGCCGCCGTACAACGAGAGTAGATGTCTTTCTCCCAATAGGGGACCCATGGCACTAACGCCATTCGGTTCGTTGAGGGAGGTGTGTCCTTCCGGAATTGTGCGTCGGACACGGGATGCCCGGCCGCGCGGCGATCGCTGAGGCCCCAAGAAAAATCGTACAGGTGACCTTCCGCCATCAGAATGGTCAAAGGGAACTGCGGAAAGTAGATTTGACCTGGATGCGAACGCGAAAAGTTGTATACCTCTTCCATCGAGCTACGGCCGGATGCCTTCAAGACCGAGTAAATATTCTCCGGAAGTTTCACGGCGGCATAAGTTCCGAGCAGGAGCACCAATGCCATAAACGCGAATCGTGGCCTGGAACCGGCAGGCGAGCCAAAGAGGTGCGCTGAGAGCTCTAACATGCAGGCCAGAGCAAAGAAGTAGACGGCCGGGCTCAGAGCGTTTTCGGCCCCGCCGGCTTTAATGCGCCCCAACACGGAGGTGGGGACGAGCCAGCAACCAACCCACAGAAGTAGGATCGACAGCGGGCGCAATCGCGCTTTCCACGTGGAGCTATCGGGCTCCCGCATATACCTCCAAAGCAGTGCCGCGATGGGAAGCAAATAAAGCAGAAGTGACCGGTCCAAGGTGTCGATGACCGAGAAGAGCAGCGCTTTGTCATAAGGCTGGTGAGTCGGAATCTGGAACCAGTTGAACCAAGCCGCCTCAAGGTTGGTGGAGACGGCCAGAATCCCGGTCCAGATCGTCAGCAACGAAGCCGCTCCTCCGGCGACAAAGGCGAGCGCGCCTTTCCACGAAACAAACAGCCACCACAGGGCCAGTGCGAACGCCAGGGGCACCATATTCTGCTTGGCCATGACAGCGACGACCGTAAGCACACCTGCCAGGAGCGCACGGCCCCACCCAGGGCGTGAACCTCTCGCTGCGCTGAACCAGCATGCCAGGCCTCCTGCCGCCAGTGCGGGAGAATCGGCGTGAACAAGTGTGGAGGACATGATAAGAGAAGTGCTGAAGGACGTCAGCGCGGCAGCCAATCCCAGGACGTAAACGTACCTCTGCCACCCGTTGCCAGCCTCTCCCTTTCCGGCCACTAAGAACATCGGGAGGAAGAATAGGATGATGGTTATGATCGTGGCCAGCCGCACAGCTGCCATGGGAGTGGAGGCCAATAACGAGGGCGCATAGGTCAGCGCTGTTACCGGACCGTAGATGGTGCTCAATACCGGCCCTTGCTGGGGCCCATAGTACAGCCGGTATCCGTGAGCCAAAGCAAAAGTGGGGGCGAGGCGATGGTCGTTTTCTGGAATGGACGGGGCTTGGAACACAGCCAGGCAGAACCCAATGAGCGCTGAGACGGCCGCCAGCAGAGCCAGCGCCCGAATCACACGGTCCGCCACGGCAGCCGGTTCCTTGGTTCTCAAAGTGGGGGAGGGTGGTGAAGGCTGCTTCATTCGCTTCTCAAATGTCCCGCATGTATTTCCAATAAATTCGGAGGATGTCTCTCATTGCAACGAAGAAATCGACTCCTTTGACTTTCGACCCGCCGACGTCTTCCCAGGAGTGGAGTGGGAACTCGTAGATCCGCTGCGAGGCCAACACAGGTGATCGGAGCTGACCGATATAGCGGGCCAGAAGTTCAACGTCGAAAATCCATCGGGTCCGGAATGGTTCTGCAAACAGCGCGCGAGTTTCTGGACAGACACGGAACATCTTCGCACCGCACTGGGTGTCGTAGATGGGCATTCGCAGCATGACGGAGGCCACGGTTGCGAAGACCCTACCAAGATAGTGACGGCTGGCACGGCGGATTACTTGACGGCCGAGCAGCTTTACTCTGGAACCAAACACCATATCGAGATCGGGCCGCTCGGCGAAGATGGCCAGGAACTCAAGAATCGCGCTGAGCGGAGTGGCCAGGTCGGCATCCCAATAACCGATGTACTCCGCGTCTTGTTTCAGAGCAAAGTTGATACCCAGGCGAACCGCTTCGGCCTTGCCTCGATTGACAGGAGACCGGAGTAGGACCACCCGGTCCCCATTCTTTACGCGCAGGCTCTCGATTCGTTCAATGGTGTTATCCCGGCTGCCATCATCCACGAAAACGAAGCGGATTTGTGACTTATCGAGAAATTGCTCAAACTGATCGGCCGGCAGTCGAAGGCCTTCGTTGTAGCAAGGCACAACGATCATGCAGCGCGCATTGGGCACTTTTGAGCGGGATCCGTGTCGGCCCCTTTGTGACGATAGCACATGACAGGTTCCGGTCTTTGATTCCTCAGAGGGCACTTCGGTCCCTACATTTCAGCCGCAGGAGCCCCATCATAAGAGGATTCTTCGTCGCCCAATCCTCAAGTTTATCGAGGACGCTCTGCGTTCGCGCTGCAACATGCGGTAGATTTCTTAAAAGTTCTTTCCCCGGAGGTTACACTTGAAGCAGATGCGTGAATTGGAAGTGTATCGATGCGTAATTTGTCATGTGGGTTCGCTCGTCGCGCAAGCTGGCGACGAATCCGAAGTTGTCTGCGCATCGTGCCAGGCCCGGTATCCAGTCCGGCATAACGTCCTCGACACAATGGTACGTCCGTCGCACGAAGTCTTGAAGGAGCTTCGAGGCATGGCCGTGGAGCAGGGCCGATCGGCCGAAGAGTGGGATTCGATTCGCATCCGGCATTTGGATGCGGTACCCACGTTCGCATCGCGTTTGCGGGAAACAGAGGGCCAGGCGATTGAGTACTATCAACAGACCCTGGAGCACTTCGAACAAGCGCTGAGGGACTTGGGAATCAATCCGGGGCGAGTGCTTGAGATAGGATCAGAGGCCGATTATTTCTTTCTTCAGCATTTTCGCGATCGAGGAGCAAAATGTCACGCGCTCAACATCTCTTTCATGTACCAAGAACCAGACGAGTTTCTGGAATGGCCAGAGAAAACCCTTGCGGATATGAATGAACTTCCCTTCCAGGATGGCGTCTTCGATCTTGTCTTGTTCTCCGCGACTCTTCACCACTCACCCGACTTAAAGCGCACCATGCGGGAGGTGGCTCGTGTCACCAGTTCCGCTGGGACAGTATTGGTGCTGAGCGAGCAAATAGGAGGCTGGTTTAAACGCAGCGACCGGTATTCCCATCGGAGCGATCAGATCCACGAAACCTATCGTTCATTTTTCGAATACCACACTAGTTTCACGCGCGCTGGCCTGCACCCTAAGTACCTGTTTTCGGAGCATTTTGACAAGAAACTGCGGGAACGAAGGATTCATCCAGAGGGCCGGTATGCCAGCCTGGGTAACATGGTTGCGCGGTTGTGGAAACGTCAACAATTTCGAAAGTTGGCACGCGGTCCGCTGCTATACGTGGCTCACACGTTGTTCGGGTTCCCTCTGAACGCGATCCTCCGCAAGCGCCGTCCGGGCCCACATCGCTAATCCGTGCGCGAGTTGCTTCACAACTCGTGTCAAAATAATCCTTGGTTGGGAATCTTCACCGGGTCGCCGATACTGCGCGGCAGATCGTTTGAATCGGCATAGATCACTCGATAATAAGCATCCAAGTTGTGATGGTCAATGGCGATCATGCAGGGCGTCGTGCAATCCGTCACCGGATCGTCTTGCATGGCATTGAGGTAGTACCCAACCTGAACCAAGAACTTCGACGCACTGAACGGAAGCGTGGCCGGCGGAGCGAAGGTGATATTGTCTGCACGCGGCGTAGCTGGCGAAGCCGGTAGGGCTACGTAGGTGGTCGTGCGGCCCGGCGCCGCGATCGTGGGATTCCCCGGCATGCCGCAGAACTCATCGGTATCGGTCGTCGGGTTCCCGGCCATCACGGTCATGCTCAGCGAGTAGCCAGTGAGAATGTACTTGAGCATCGTGCCGCCGCTGATCTGAGGCAGCGTCACCGGAAATTCGCCGTATGGACTTTCGGAGCCGCACACGATTTGGAGTTCATTCCCGTAAGTGGCGCTGGTATGAGCGTCCGTGGTGAAATACGGCCCAAAGTAAGGCTTGTTCGCCTCGGGCTGCAATTCCGTATCGGTATCCAAGGTCAGTTGCGCATTAGCAAAGGCTGCCGCCGCGAACGCCTTCGGTGCGATGGTGGGGCTGTTTCCGGTGCCAGAGACGCCCGCAGCCTGCCATCCGCAACAGAAGTAGCTATAGGCGTTCAGTGTGTCCGCCATCAGGTCGTAGTTAACCAGCGCCGCGTAGTCGTGGGTCTTTTGTCCCATAATCTCGGCGATGATGTCCTCTGGACGCCAGATCAACTGATCGGGCCGGTCGCATCCGGGATTGAAGGTAAAACTACGGCAGGTGGTCTGCATCGACGCGCCTCCGCTTGCGACGCCCCAAGGCCAGAGAACGGAACGGGGTTTGAGCATGAGGGCACGAGTGCTGAGACCGCCTCCATTGCCGAGAAGCAGCGTGTCGCTGTTCATCCACTGAAAAACTCCCGCGCTGTCGCCGAGGTAGTAGTAAGGGGCGTTGGCGACATAGACGTACGAACTTTCCGTGTTGGTCTGTTTGCCTTCGTAGCTGTACACGCTGGCCGGAGTGCTGTAAAAGCTGCCCAGCATCGAGTAGCTTTTTGCCGGATGACCCGAGACCGCGTTGATGATCGAGTAGAAAGATCCCATTGGGTCGGGTCCCCAGTTGGGATCGACCGTGATATAGAGACCCGAATCCGTGGAAGAGGTGTAAGTGCCATTCGCCGGACACGCTTCGCCTGTACCGATGTTTGGATAGGTGAACGTGAACGAGTTCGTTCCCGAAGTGATCGGAGCGACGATGTTGAGATTCGCCGTGGTCGCGCCCCAGATGCGGATCGCAGTTCCGTTCGGGATTGCGTTTCCGGTCCAGTTGACAGTCGCCGCGCAACTGCTAACGCCGATGCTGGTTAGCGCTGAACTCCATCCTTGCTGAACAGCGGAAAGATTCGAGGGAAGCGCCGAGATGTTCTGTTGGTTGTTCACGCCGGGAGTACCGAGCGGGGAAGGATTGATGACCACTTGCGCGCCGGTTTCGGTGAATGGCGAACTGGCGCCGGGGCTGTAGGTTCCGTTCGCGCACGAATTGATGTTGTTCGATGTCCATTCACCTGTCGGCTGCGAGAGGATCGGATACCAACCACTCAAAGAACAGGTCGCATTATTCGAGTTGACAATGTGAATCCACGCCCCCGTTCCAGCCGACTGCGACCAGTTGCCCGCTAGCGATCCAGGGTTGGTCACGTTGAAAGTGATTGCGGTGCCGGAAACGACGATGCTTGTTAGCCCCGAGCCGTAAGTAGTGTTGACGGCGTTTTGAATCGTTGGCGTCATTCTTAGCACCGCGCCGAAAATATCCGTTACTTCATCGTCGTGGTGAAAGCGCCAGTATAGTTGAGACGTGACGATGTGATTCATCAGACCTGTCAAGCACGCCTGCCGGTTATAGCCCGTGTTGGCAAGAATTACCGGAAGTCCGCCACCATTGAAACCCCATCCGTTTCCGAAGTTGAAAATGAGGTTGAACAAATCGTAATCGAGCCGGATGCCGTAGGTCGTGGCAAAGCTCTCCCAAGCGGTCATGTAGGTATCTGGCCAAGAGGGGCATGAGCCGCTGGTTGGATTAACCAGCGCTGAGCCAGGATTAGATGACGACATGCCGACCAGCGCGGAATTGAAGTGGCCGTTCTGGTAGACTGCGGGGCCTATCCAGGCAGGAGTATACCCTGGATCGAGATTAACGGACTGGATGGACAGCGGGAAGAAAGAGTGGCACGGGCCTGTGGTGAACGATGTCGCGATTGTCCCGCAAGTTGTCCAATGCGGATACACTGGGGCCGAGCCGGGGTCTTCTTCGATGTAAACCGTTACCGATGTGATTCCGACGTTGCAAGTCGTGCAGGTGACCGTGGCTTTCGCCCAGGCGGTCGGCGCGGATGGGCTTGACCAACTGCTCGTAGCGGCGTAGGTGATCGCCCCGGTGGATGCGTTCACCGAAATCGCGCCCGTCACCGTGCCATCGGCGATCACCGAATAGCTGCATCCGCTACCGCAGGCCGTGCTGCTCAGGTCCGTGTTTTCGATTACCGCTGCAAGCGTGTCTCCGGTCTTCCCAGGCCAACCGTGATATTCCCAATAGGGCGGCCGGATTTCCATCGGCGTGCCCGCTCCGTTGCTGAATATGACCTGCTTCGTCACCAGCGCCGGGCCGCCATTCTTCGCGTAGTCGGTACCGTTTTGGACACTGACTTGGCTATTCGCTCCCGTCCAGTATGGTGAGCGGATGCGCTGATTTACCGTGCAGGTTCCGGTACAGGAGCCGGAGAGCGTGATGGGGGATGATCCGCTGGGCAATGCAGAGACGCTGATGTGCTGGGCATCGATCCAGTTTGTGAAGTAGGGATTGATGTCTACTTCCAGATTCCCGGTGTAGCTCAGGGCGGCTGCAAAAGTTCCCGCGCCGAAAGTACCGAAGCCGCTGCTGTTGACGCTAGGTGCTGTGCGGCCGCCTTGTGCGAAGGTATAGACGCCAGCCGATACCTGGGAGAGCAGATACACTTGGCCATTCACGGTGGACCAGCCGGTGCCGGTGAGCCCCGAAAGAATGATGTAATCTCCAACGGCGGGTAGCGTGCCGCTCAAGGTGATCGTGGCAGGATTCGCGTTGCTTCCAGCGGTCACCGTCCCGTTCGGACAGGTGGGATTGGTTGACTGGGCGAGATTGATCGTCGTTCCGCTGGTGCCTGACGCAGCGCTGTAGAGCCCGTCACAGCCATTGACCCCCGTCGATTGGTTCGTGTAGCCCAGATTGCGGACATAAATCGGCGTACCGCTGGTTGCGCCGTGCGCGGCGCTCGTGGTTAGGACGATGGTCGAGCCAGAGAGCGTTTGGCTAACCGTATTGGAGGTGCTAGGCGAGGACTGCCAATACCATTGCGATCCGTTGTTGACTCCGGTGTATTGCGTGCCGGTGGTGGCAAACGTCACAACGTCGGGATTCGTGGCCGTGGTTTGCGTCGAGAAGTGCCACGGCGAAAAGGCAATGCTCGTTCCGCTGACGCTGGCGATCGTGGAGCTTAGGACATATGGGTCAGTGATGCCCGTTTGGTTGTAGCCGTAAGAGATCAGATGAAGGCCGTTGGTGAATCCGCAGGTGGTGATTAAATTGGGAACCTGGGAGCCTCCAGTGCCGGGGACCTGTGGACTTTGGCTCGTGGTTCCCGAAGTTCCGCAAAGCTGTCCGCTGGGCAGATTAATCGGCCTTCCATCGACAAAAGGCGACGTTCCACGGTTGATCCCATCGAATGTCAGAATACCCAGCGCCCCGGTGCCGCTGATTGTGTTGCCGCTCAGGTTTGGCAGGAGGTTGATGGAATTGTTCGCCATCCCTTCGATGTTGACGGTGAAATTGACGGTCGGGCAGGTGGCGAGAATGTTACCGAAGATGTCACGCAGTATTCCCGAGACCACGTGCGGCCCGTCTCCATAGAGCCCCGAATACCACGTTGCTACCCACGGCCCCTGCCAATTGTCTCCGAAGTCGCCGATTCTGGGGTGCTGATCGGCGTTGTAGGCTTTCCGCCAGCGGCGATAGTCCACATCGTACTCAAGCGAATAGGCGGTGGGAGCCGATGAGATTGTGGCCGTGAGCTGAACCGGCGCGGCGGCGAGGATGAGCTGCGAGGCTGTAGGACTGGTAATGGTGCAGGTCTGGCCCAGAAGCAGGCAAGGCAAAGCAAGCGCTGCTGCAAGAAAGAGATGTACCCCTTTCATTGCAGGCGCTCCAGCGCCGCGTGCAAATCCCACGATGAGGCTCCAGTCGTGCAGGATCCTGTAACCGGGGCGTTGTATGTGACATTGCCGCTTCCGACATAGATGGGTAATGTTCCAGAGACATAGCCACTCGTGCTCTGGGTGCTCCCCAAGGTTAGACTCGAGGTGGTCAAGACACGTGCATTGGTTCCATCCGTCCAGTTGAAGCTCAGGGCGACGGAATCGGACCCAGTAGTGCAAGTGCCACTTTGATCGAGGTAATATGTGACCCGGTAGCTGCCCGCGGTGACACCGGACGCCAGCGTCACCGTACCCTGAGATGACGACTGCGCGGTCAAGTTTGACACCCAGCCCGTCGCAGGCGAGCCATCCGGACTCAGTATGAACGCGCTCACCGGACTGCCGTACGCCCGTAGCAAGATCGGAACGTTCTGAACGCAATCGCCGGCCGCAATGCCGATCAGCGATCCTCCGATGATTTTCTTGATGGCAATGGGCCCGACACCGTCGATATTGAGCGTAGACGCAGCCGCGCAGGCATGGTCGGTTGCGAGGAAGCTCAACGTTTGATTCTGTGTGTAAGTGGTGAACGTGGGGCTCCCACTCGCCACAAAACTAACTCCCGCGCCGCCGCTTGTTGCGATGATGCTGTGGTCGGTTCCGGCCTGATCCATTGACCGCGAGGGCGCGTACGCGGTGTCCAGTGCCGGCGTGCAGTCCACTCGGTTGGCTCCCGTATTGTTTGCGCACGCCTGAATAATCCCGGTACCGGAGATCAAATTGAGTGTTGATTGCGTACCTTGTGAGGAGCCGTTCACGTCGATGTTTAGCCCTGCGATCCCGGCGCCCGTGCAGTCCGTCCTGCTGTTGGTAGGATCGTCCGTGCACCCTCCGCCGGTGAAATTCAGTGTACCCTCCACGGGCAGGTTTGTGCCGCCGTTTTGAACGTGCGCAATCGCCCCATTCGATCCAGTCGGCCCTGTTGGCCCGGTCGATCCTGTTGGGCCCGGGGTGCCCGATTGCAGCGTCCAAGAATTCTGTGAGGTGCAAAGATACAGATTCGATCCCGCTGGCGCATTGGTTTGGAAAAATGCCTCTCCTACGCCACACGCCGCCGGTAGGACGGTCCCGGTCTTCATTGGTTTCGTAGTGCTCGCCGCCGTGAAGTCGACGCTCTTCGATTGTGTTCGCAAGTCAACCAGAGTTTGAGCGTGTGTGGCGCACACCACCCCAGCAAGAAGCGCGCAACGAAAAAACATCAATACAAACCTCTCTTTCGACTACCTATACATTAATTGCGGCCTTAGCCGCAAACCAGCGGTCGAGATGTTGTATCGCGAAGAAAAAGAGCCTGCGACAAGCCCTGCGAGTGACGTGATTGCGCTCCACGCAAAACGACATGCTGTGGTCGATAGCACTCTACTTGCTGGGTTTGGGAGGGATGCTTCCGAGGGTGGGACTGGCGTAGCCCGGCTGTTGGCCCCGCGAACGGGAAAGGGCCGGATGCCGAGCTGATCGACATCCGGCTACCATCGTCTAGTGGGCTGTCCGTGAGATACCTTTAGCATTGAGGCAACGTCATTACAATGATGGCGTTGCCTGAACCACTCCCCCTGAGCGCTGCACAGAGATCCGAATTGCAGACGTATCTGCGAA
>Ga0187872_10000613_pt1 | contig 40097 bp, 19 predicted proteins | sample June2016WEW_16_4_FD_132973 | JGI IMG/M metagenome (GOLD analysis project Ga0187872, IMG submission 132973) | Peatland microbial communities from SPRUCE experiment site at the Marcell Experimental Forest, Minnesota, USA - June2016WEW_16_40 | ecosystem: Environmental > Terrestrial > Soil >...
CCCTGCGCTCCCCCCATCCGAGGGGCAAGAGGGCCGGGGTGCCTCCGTTTCAGGAATAGTGCGTTTTCAATCAAGGACCGCTATTATTCACTGAGTCCTGCTGGCGGCTTCGCCCTCAGTCGAGGAAGCCAATGGGTCTAACTCTCTACTTGACAGTGTGATAGAAATAGTATAAGTACCCCCCAGCCTCGTGGTTTACCCAGGCCACGGCTCCGGTGAACGGGCCTCAGAACCGTTGCCGGTAGAGTCGAACCCGACACGACTATGGGCGCAGGGGCCGAAAACCCCCCTGCGCCCCCTCGTGCGAGCGGCAAAAATGAAAGGTTTTGCTTTGAGAAGTCCGTCTGCGGCGTGACGCCGCTCCGATGATCCTCCCAATACCCGCCACACCGCCGCCCGCCGTAGTCTTCGTGCTTGCGGTAGCCCCCAAGGTCTGTACAAATATGGCGCAAACTACTGTGCCTGCTTGCCTTACAGGAAATAGTGCATCTTCGAGTTGGAAGTGGTATCAATCCAAAATCGGGAACTCTTCACCTGACAGGTGAACCATTCCAACTGCGGCGCAGTTGCGGTGCATCCCTGCGAAGTGCTTGATATGGCGAGACTTCTGACTGGCCGTGCACTTGAAATCACGGACCCAAGTGCGGCTTCTAGGATAAAAAGGCTGCAGCCAGGCAATCCTTCTCATCCCTCTAAAGAGGGATGACAACTGAAGCCGCAATTCATACGATTTAAGCGCAGATGTTGCCACTACAGCGATGCCGGGCAGCAATCGCCCAGGCCAACTGTGGGCGCCGAAACTGAGTATGAACCGAAGATCGGAAAAACTCCCGCGCCTGCGGGCGAGCAGCGGGGCGCAGAGTATGCCCCCATGCGGGTGGGGCTGCCGTCATGGCCGCTTTTACGCTGATCCAATTGCTCGTGGTCATCGCCAGCACCGGCGATCTGGCGTGGCTCAGGGCGGATTCAAGAATCCACAGAATTGTAGCCGCCGACGGCAGTCGGCGCACTTTTCCTCAGTCACGGAAATCAGCGCCGACTGCCGTCGGCGGCTACGGTTTCTTGAATCCACCCTGGGCGTGGCTCCGGCAGAGAAGTTCCTCCTTGACACAATGATGGAGAATGCGGAAAATGCGCCCACGATTGCAGAGAGTGCCGGCCTTCCTGATCGCATGGCCGGAACGCCACTCGAAGCGGGCTGCCGCTCTCGCTGAGCCGCGCCGCCGGAAGATTTGTAGAGCAATGCCGAAAATCAAACCTTATTAAAAAGCAAAGAAAGTTCCAAACCTATGAAACCATCCCATTACGCCCAACAACGCAAGCTTGAGTTCTGCCAAAACTCAACTCATCGGAACAGGTTGAACAGCCTGTTAATCACACTGATGGCCTCCGTGGCCATCCTGGCGCTCTCCGCCGCCTCCGCCCGCGCCTTCACCAACTATCTGGCCAACCCGGGTTTTGAAACCGGGACATTCGCCGGCTGGTCTGACACCTACGCTGCTTCCCACAGTGTTGATAGCACCGCCGGCTATGTTTATAACAGCGGCACCATCCATGAGCCAGCTCATTCTGGCACGTGGGCGCTGAAGATGTGGGGCGATTTTTGGGGTAATTTTGTGCAAACTCACACGGCCTATCAGCTCATCCCGGTTGCGCCCGGGTCCACTTGGTCGGCCGATATCTGGGCGTACACGGCCTCTCCGGACAATATCCAGGGCCAGAACTACGCTCAGTTGCAAGTGACCCTCATGGACGCGAGCACCAGCGCAGCGCCAATTAACGTGGTGTATTATTCGACCGTTGTTAACACGAGCACGCCGATCAACACCTGGCTCCACCTCATCGCCACGAACAGTGCGGACGGCACCACCAATCTGACCATCCCCGCTGGCGCAGCCTTCTTGCAATTCGGATTGTTTTTCCAGCAGGATGCGGCCCAGTCGGGCGGCTCCACGTATTTCGACGACGCCAACCTCATAAAGACCGCCTCGACCGACCCGGAAATCTCCCTCTCGCCGCAGCCTCTGACGGTGGTTTATGGGCAAACAGCCAACCTTAGCGTCATCGCCAGCGGCCGAACGACGCTGTCGTATCTGTGGTACGACAATCTCAATCTGGTCACCAATGGCGGCAGGATCAGCGGCGCCACGACCGCGATGCTGACGATTTCCAACGCAATGACTGCCGACGAGGGCAATTATACCGTGACGGTCACGGACAACAACGGCTCTGTTCCCAGCCCGTCGGGCGGGTACTTGACCGTATTGGACCCCGGCATCCTGACCAATCCGGTGAGCCTCCAGAAACTCGTAGGCCAGACCGCAACCTTCTCGGTCGTCGCCGCGGGGTCCGGGACGTTAACCTATGCCTGGTACAACACCGCCGGTCAGGTGTACAATGGCGGCCGCATCTCCGGCGCCGACACTGCGACCCTCACCATCACCAACCTTGCGCTGGCCGATAGTGACAGTTACTACGTCATCGTCAGCGGTGCTTATCAGGCGACCAGCACGACCGCCACCTTGTCGGTCGGCACGCAAGCCCAGGCCTCCAACCTCATGCTCAACGGCGGCTTCGAAACCGGAACACTGGCCTACTGGACATCGTGGAACAGCGGCGCCATAGAGACCGCACCGCCCGGTGCCGGCGAGACCAATTATGACGGCAGCTATATCTGCGAAATCTGGGGCACTGGCGCTGGCACTTGGAATGGAATAAATCAGTCCTCTGACACCCGTCCGGGGTTTGCCCCCCAGCCGGGGTACGTCTATAAGGCCAGTGCCTGGTTCCTCCAGTCCGCAGGCGTGCCGATCACTGACACCGGCACCGCGTGGCTCGAAGTCAACTTCTATAACAGTGGCACAATAATCGGCAACTTCCAATCCGCCATCATCAGCAGCAGCTCGCCAGTGGGCGTATGGACCAACCTGGTCGTGCCTTACGCGGTTGCGCCTGCCGGCGCCGATGAGGTCCGGTGCCAGATCAATTACCATGCCGGAAATGTTGGCGGCGGGGAAATCTTTGTTGACGACGTGAGCTGCTGGCTCAGAATACCTGTGAGTATCACCCCCTCGGTCATCAAGCCCAACCTGCTGCTCTCTTTCCCGACCCAGATCGGCGTCACCAATCAGATCCTCTACAAGAACAACTTGAGCGATCCCACTTGGCAGGTGCTGGAGAACGTGGTCGGCGATCTCTCGGGCCAGGCCAACGTCCCCATCTCGATGAGCGTGCCGCAACGCTTCTATCGCCTCAGTGCTCAGTGAGGGTTGGTTGCCCTTCCGCTCTGGGGGCCGGCTCCCCGCCGGCCCCCAGGACAAACAGACCCAAGGTACGCTAGGACAGAGCAGACGCATCTATGGCTTTTCGGACAGCAACGCTCGCCGCTGCTGCGCTTTGGTTGATCGGCTTGCCGGATGCCGAAGCTCAGCTCCAGCGCCTGAATCTGGCGAAGTTGCAGAGTGCCGTTTCTGATTCTGCGGCCCCCGGAAACCCGGCCTTCCTGGCTACCGACGGCGTCGTGGGCAACACCAATGTTTGGGTAAGCAGTGGCGCGGGGCCGCACTGGCTGGCGCTCACCCTGCCGGTGCCGATGCAGCTTGGAAGCGCCCAGCTCTATCTCGGGAGCGACGACACCGCGCCGGTGACCAATTTCTCGCTCCAGTGCTTCAGCAGCAATTCGTGGGTGACCATTCCCGGCGCCGGCTTCAGTGGGAACACGGCGACGGTGCTCAACGTGGTTTTCAGCTCGCCGGTCACGACTTCGTTGGTTCGTTTCTACAGCACGGATTCCACCGTCACCGTGCGGGAGATTGCCCTTTTTGGGACCAATGGCCCCTCGGGTTACCCCATCGGCACGGACGTGAGCCTGAACCTGGGCAAGCAGTGCCCGGTCATCGCCAGCTCCGTGGCCGGCACTAATTACGCGCTGTACGCGGTGGATGGCTATGCCGGAACCAACACCGGCTGGCAAACCGCCAGTGTCAACGGGCCGCACACGCTGGAGGTGGATTTTCCTGTCGCCTCGCGCATTGGCAGCGCCCACCTCTATTCCGGCTCGGCCACCTGCCCCGCCATCTCGAGTTTCACCCTGAACTATTGGACCGGCAGCGCCTGGGCGGCCATCCCGGGAGCAACGGTCAGCGGCAACACCCAAGGGCAACTTATCGTTGCTTTTGCTTCGCCGGTCTCGACCACCAAGGTCCAGCTTTCCATCCCCGGCAACGGCACTCAATTCGTCCGGGAGTTGGCCGTCTTCCCGGCCGGCACGGGCCTCACCAGTTACCCGCTCTGGACCGATGTGGTGAGCAATGACCCACCCGCCACGCAGTGGGAAACTTACGGAGACGGCTTCTGGAGCTTCCTGAACCAGTCCAATGCAAACGCGCTGGTCGTCAGCGCCAGCGGCGCCACCCAGGCGCCCGCCAACGCAACCGATCTCACTCAGCAGTTCGAGATCCTCTACAACATTGACAGCGACACCTTCCGCCTGCGCCACCGCTCCAGTTGGCTGTGCCTCGCCGCCCAGAACGCCGGCAGCGCCCCGGGCACCGCGGTGGTCGAGGAGCCTGTGTACTGCGCCATGCCGCACGAACTGTGGCGCTTCCAGAACCTGGGCGGAGGCTGCTGCCGCGTGGTCAATGTGTGGAATGGCTTGGCCTTGCAGACCGATGGCCAGACCCCGGCGACAGTCACGCTGGCCGCTTCCTCGGCGGACACCCGCCAGCAGTGGCAGATCAACTTCCAGACCAACTATCCCAAGAAGGGAGTCGCCGGCAACGAAGCAAACTGGGCAATGTTCGGCGCAAGCTGGGATTACAACTGGAGCCGCAATCCCAGCATGCCTTCGCCCGCGCAGGTGGTCTTTTTGCCCCAGCAATGGAACGGCGCGGCCATGAACACCCTGCCTCAGTGGTTGCCGGGCTGGCACACCAATCCCAAACCGATGGCCTTGCTCGGCTTCAACGAGCCTGACCAATCCGGCCAGGCCAATATGACGACGACCAACTGCATCTCCCTCTGGCCCCAACTCCAGGCCGCCAACGTCCCGCTGGTCGGCCCGGCGACCTCCTGGTGCATGCTGTCATGGACCAGCAACTTCTGGAGCCAAGCCAACAGTGCCGGCCTTCGCATAGACGAAAGCGGCTTCCATTGGTACTCCTATCCCTCCGCCGATACACTCATCGGCAACATACAAAGCGTCTATAGCGCTTGGGGCCGTCCCATCTGGATAACCGAGTTCTCCACCAGCAATCCCGGTACCGGTTATTCTGAGGAGATGAGCTATAATTTTCTGGCCGAGTTTCTCTGGCGCGCCGAGGGATTGGCCTGCCTCCACCGCTATGGCATCTTTTGCTTCAACGAGAACCCTCCCGCCTGCCCTTCGGAACCGACCAGTCCTGACGGCGCCGTGTTCATGAGCGACGGCGTCACCCTCACAGCCTATGGCCAGCTTTACGCCGCCTGGGACGCCGACCTGACCATCCATACCAATACTCGCTACATCCTCCACAACAAAGGCACTTACTACCGCATCAGCAATACCGGCGCCGCTGCTCCCGGCGTTGCCAACATCCGCACCAACGACCTCACCGTCCAGTGGCAGCTTGTCTCCTCCCCAACCGCCAATCAATTCTACATCGCTTCCATCGCCGACGGACGGTGCCTCAGTTGGAATGGAAGCGCGTTCAGCCTCGCTGCCTCCGGCACGACCGGCCCCAATGTCCAATGGACCTATACCGCCAACAGCAACGGCTATTTCTTCATTGATAATCCGGGCAACAACGCCCGCCTTGGCCTGAACCGCGTCAATAACAGCACAAACTTTCCCACCACCACCAACCTGCAGATATACGCCGCCGGGACGGTTAGTGACAATACGCGCTGGCGGTTCATCAAACCTTGCCAGCCGGTGCCGGTGGCTTTGAGCGCCGTCGCCGGCAACCAGCAGGCCGTATTGAGCTGGAACGCCGTTCCGGGTGCAATCAGCTACAATATCAAGTGCGCGACCGTCAGCGGCGGGCCTTACACGACGGTAGCCACCGGCCTTACGGCGACAAACTACACAAACACAGGACTAGTCAATAACACGGTTTATTACTATGTCGTCTCCGCCGTCCTTTCCACCGGCGAAACCGCCAACTCTGCCGAAGCCGCCATGATCGCCGGCGGCGTGGCGGTCAACGCGGGCGGCAGCGCCGCCGGTTGGTTCGGCGCGGACGCGTGTTGCTCCGGCGGGACGGCTTCTTCCACGACCTCGACGATTGATATGAGCGGCCTGACCAATCCCGCCCCCCAGGCCGTCTATCAATACAACCGTTACGGGACCTGCACTTATACCATCCCCAACTTGACGCCCAGCGCCACTTACTGGGTCAGGCTGCACTTCGCCGAATGTTATTGGACCGCTGCGGGCAAGCGGGTCTTCAACGTTTCCATTAACAGCGCCAGCCTGCTCAGCAGCTTTGACATATTTGCCGCTGCCGGAGCGCAGAACAAGGCCATCATCCGGGAGTTCTACGTCCAAGCCAACGGGAGCGGCCAGATGGTCATCCAGTTCACCACTGTAACCGATAATGCCCAGATCAACGGCATCGAAGTGCTGCAACCCGGCCCGCTGATTCCCTCGGGACTCTGGGCGGCAGGGGACAAAGGCCTGGTGTGGCTGAGCTGGCCCGCCTCCGCTGGCGCCGCCAGCTACAATGTCTATCGCTCAACAACCAGCGGCGGACCTTACAGCATGGTTTCAACTCCCGGTACTGTCACGAACACGGCCTTCACGGATCTTGCGGTGTCCGGCGGCACGACATATTACTATGTGGTGACGGCGAGGAATGCGTTCGGCGAGAGTGGCCGCTCCTCGGAGGCCAGCGCCACGGCGGTCTGCGTGCCTCCATCGGCGCCGGCGGCCGGCAACAACTGCCCGGTTTTTGCGGGCATGACCCTGTGCCTAACCGCCTCGACGGTGCCAGGGGCGACTTATAGTTGGAGCGGACCGAACGGCTTCTCCTCGAACAACCAGAATCCTTCGATTGCAGGCGCGACAATGAACGCTTCCGGCATCTACAGCGTGACGGCGACCATCGGCGCCTGCACTTCGATTTCCGCCACGACAACCGTGACAGTCAATCCGCCGGTGGTGTTGTCGCTGCAGCCCTCCGGCAACGGCCTCACACTCGTCTGGCCCGGCGGCACGCTCCAATCGGCAACGAATTTAAATGGTGCCTGGATTGATGTGCCCGGGGCGACATGCCCTTGCCCGGTAACACCGTCGGAGGCGCAGCAATTCTACCGGATCAAGCTGCAATAATGGCCTCTGAACGTGGTGCTGTTACTACCACCGAGCCTCAATCGTGAGAACGCCGACAGCGCCGGCAAATGTTCTGCGCAGGAGGTGTGATAGCGCAGTGGGGGAAATAGTGTGGACTCCGAGGCGCAGACATGCTTAGAATCGGTTATTGTCCGGAAGCGCCAATTGAAGAATTGCCCGGGCTTGCAGGTTGCCGGCCCCCTGTGGGGGTTTATTCTCTTCGCGTTCTTTAGCGGAACGCCGTCGGCTTCGGCGCAGGAATCCGGCGTGGTTCTGACCAACGCCGTTGACGTTATTTCTCTTCCCGCCCAAGAGGCTGCGCGTTCGCGCAAAGTGGCGGTTGCCGGCGTCGTCACCGCCGCCGACCCGGTTTTGAAGGGGAGATTCTTTCTTCAGGATTCAACCGGGGGAATTTTCGTTGACAACGTGGACGGGCTCCGGCCCGAACCTGGCACAGTCGTCGAGGTTGTCGGAATCAGCCATCCCGGGGCTTATGCGCCGGTCATCACCGCCCCGCAAGTGCGGCAAATCGGCACCGCGCCGCTGCCCCCCGCAAAACCGGTTACCATCGAGCGATTGATGTCGGGCGCTGAGGACAGCCAACGCATCGAAATCACCGGGGTCGTGCGCGATGCGCGGATAGATGGCTTGCGGCTGGCGGCTTACGTCGTGTCGGGCGGCTATCGTTTTCGTGTTTTTGCGCCCCTGCCGCCGGGCGCGGACCCGCAGAAGTTGATCGCCGCCCGGGTGCGCGTGCGCGGCACGGCGGCGGAAGCGCACAACCGCTCGTTGCGGCAATTGATCGCGGTAGAAATCTATGTGCCGGCCCTGACGGATTTCCTCGTCGAGGAACCCGAACCGGTCAACCCCTTCAGCCAACCCATCGTTCCACTCGACAGCCTGGCGCAATACCGGAGAGACAATTCTTTGGACCATCGGGTGCGGGTTCGAGGCGTGGTCACGTTCCAACGGCCGGGCGAAAACTTGTTTTTGCAGGATGCGACCGGCGGCCTGCAGATCCTGAGCGAGGCGCTGGATGTCTTCTCGCCGGGCGAGGTGATTGAAGCGGTCGGTTTTCCGAGTTTCGATCAATACCTGCCGGTATTACAGGACGCGGTATTCCGAAAGACCCAGGAACCCCGGGCGGCAGTTGCCCTCAAGCCGGTTCCCATCGAAGACCTGCAGAATGGCCTGCACCATGCCGATTTCATCTCCGTGAGAGGCGTCCTGATCAATCGCACGATTAGGCAGGAACGACCCCAGCCAAGCGGCCCGCTGGGCGCTCGGACCACCTTGGTGCTGCAAAACACCAATGTCACTTTTACCGCCGAGACCAGCGAGCCACGGGAGCAGGAGGAGTTGACGTCTATCCCGATCGGCAGCACCGTCGAGGTCAGCGGCGTCTGCCTGATAGAAATTGACAGCCAGGGGAAGATGAAATCCTTTCGCATTCTGCTTGGGGGCCCCAAAGCTGTGCGCGTGCTTGAGCGGCCAAGCTGGCTGACGCCGCGGCGTCTGCTCATCACCCTTGGCATCGTCTCTTCAGTCTTGCTGGCGATTGTGACCTGGACGGTGATGGTCTCGCGCAAGAATGCCACCTTGAGCTTCTTGGTCCGCGAACGTGAAAAGGCGCAAATCGAATTGCAGCAAGCGCATGACCTGCTGGAACAAAGGGTCAAGGAACGCACCGAGGAGTTGAAGTTTCAGATCACCGCGCGCAGGGAGGCCGAACTCCAATTCAAGGCCGTTCTGGGTGAACGAACGCGCCTGGCCCAGGAGCTGCACGACACGGTCGAGCAGACGCTCACCGGCATCGCTCTGCAGTTGGACACGGCCGCCAAGCTGTATGAGAGCAAGCCGGACAACGCGCTGAACCATCTTGAATTGGCCCGGAACCTCATGGCCAAAAGCCAAATCGAAATGCGGCGGTCGGTGTGGGATCTGCGGCGCCGGGCGCTGGAACAATTCGACCTGTCCGGCGCCTTGCGGGAGAGTGCCCGTCAAATCACTCACGGCACCCCTATCCAGGTCGAACTCGAAACCTCAGGCCCGGTGCAGGCATTGCCCGAAGTGGTCGAGGTGAATCTGCTGCGCATTGGCCAGGAAGCCCTCACGAATGTCATCAAACACTCCAAGGCCAGCAGGGTGAAAATCGAGCTGGCCTTTGGCCCGCAGCAGGTGGCCTTGCAGATAAAAGACAACGGCGCAGGCTTCACCCTGGAAAACTGCCTCGGCCCGGGCGATGGCCACTTCGGCCTGCAGGGCATGTCGGAAAGGGCCAAGCGGATCGGCGGCCATTTCGTCCCCGCCAGCGCGCCGGGACAGGGAACAACGGTGCGGGTTGAGGTCCCCCTCGGCCCGACCGAGGAATTTCGATGGCCCGCTCAGGCTGCGGCGCAGCCGGGCCGTGAGCAGCCCCTGACCACGCCCGACGCCTGAGCAGAGGACTTTGTATGAAGAAGGCGGAGAAGATTCGCATCCTGATTGCCGACGACCACTACATCGTCCGTATGGGCCTGGTGGCCCTGATGAATACCGAACCGGACATGGAGGTTGTGGCTGAGGCGGCGGATGGCGTCCAGGCCGTCGCATTGTTTCGCAAACACAATCCGGACCTCGCATTGCTGGATATGAGAATGCCGGTCAGGGACGGCATCGAGACCACCCGGGAAATCCGTGCCGCTTTTCCGACCGCCAAGGTCTTGATCCTCACAGCCTTCGATGGCGACGAAGAGATTCACCGAGCGCTTCAGGCCGGCGCCCAGGGATATGTGCTCAAGAGTTCCACCGGGCAAAAACTCATCCCGGCCATTCGCGCGGTCGCCGCCGGCCAACGATGGGTGCCCAAGGAGGTCGCTAACCGCCTGACGGCCCGCAACTTGTTCGAGGAACTCACTCCCCGGGAGGTCCAGGTGCTGCACTTGTTGGCCAAGGGCCTGGCCAACAAGGAAATCGCCGATGCCCTCAAAATCACCGAGTACACAGTGAAGGATCATTTGAAAAGCATTCTGGCGAAGTTGCGGGTGGCTGACCGAACGGAGGCCGTCACGGCTGCAATCCAGCGCGGGATCATCCACTTGTAGGGGGTGGCGTGGTCTCTTCGGTCTGCCACCAGGCCAGAGGTCGGTTGGGCCGCCAGCCCTGGCCATTTGCCCCGACGGCCCCTTGCATCCCTCCAAAGAGGGATGACCGCTGGCGGGAGAAATCCTGCCCGTATCCCTCTAAAGAGGGATACACATTTGCTTGTGTGATTTATGTTTAGCAGGTTAGCATTGGCCCCGAATGAATAATCGAGCGCAATCAGGTATGAAATTAGCTCGCGAGCAATTTCGTATGTGTGCTCACCTCAAAGTAATGACCTCAACCCCAAGAAATATATGAAAAGCTCCAACACTCGTCGGTCCTTTGCTCAGCACCCATTTGAAATCCGTTTGGATGGGTCAAACCTCCTGTTCCGCGCGCCTCTCGCAGCGGTTGTTTTTGCCTGCCTTTTGCTCGGGACGAATCTGGCTCCGGCGCAGGCTCCGGTCAACCAGTTGCATTTCGCCTTTACCGACGCGCCGGGCACCACCACCACAACGAGCGACACCACGCTCAACGCCGGCGCCATCACCGCCACGCTGACCATGTACAACCCCGCCGGCACGGCAGCCGTGGACTTGCACGGCGCCGTCGGTTCAGGGGTGAACGGCGTAGCAACGGGCATCCGGGCGATGGATTTTACGTCCGACCTGACGGCCAGCCAGGGCACCACTCAACCAGCTAACAACAGCGGCAACGCGGTTGTGGCGGTTGACTTGGGTGATGCAGCCTTGGCTTCCCTCGGAAACAGCGGAGTCATCACCAGCTTTGTGGCCACGATTTGGATGAAGCAAGTTGCGCTGGTGCCGGCGAACATCGGCCCGCGTGTATGGATTTTGAATGCCGGGTCTGCCGGCGTGGATGCCGGCGGTTCGGCCAACACTCTTAGCTTGAAGTTCCAAGGGAATAATCAACTTTATTTTCAGTTCGGTGCCGACACGGTCACGGTTGGGCCGGCTGTAGCCAGCCCTTTTCCGACGAATAAATGGCTTTTCTTCGCCATTGTCTATGACGGAACCAATGCCTCGCAGTATTACGGCAACGACGGTGCCCAGGCGCAATTGCTCGGCACGGCGATCTCAGCCGGCCGATCCATCACGTTAGGCTCCAGCGCCTGCTTGGCGATCGGCAACCGCCACATCGCGACCGCCAACATTCGCGGGTTCAACGGTTGGTTCAATGATTTCCGTTTCTACAACGGCGCTCCCTCGACCGCCAATGCCCTGGCCTTTGTGGAAAGCATCCGCGCGTCCATCGCTCCCAAGTTGCCGACGATCACCGGCATTTATCCCGATGGCACGGCCCTCATGCAAGCCACCAACGAACTGGTCTTCAATGCCATTTCGTCCAGCGGGTTGAATCTAACCAACATCGGTCTGAAGTTGAACAATGTGCCGGTCTCGGCGGGATCAATGCAGTTTGTGACCAACGGCACGGCGGGCACTTCAACGAACGTGAGCGTGAGTTACACTGGCCTGCCGCAGCAGACCACCATCGCCGCCGTGATGACCGCGACGGATGGGCTTGGTCTCGTGGGCGCGGCCACGGTGACGTTCGACACCTTCAGCCCCGCCAATTTCATCGTCAAGGCGGAGGAGTTCGACTTCAACGGCGGTCAGTTCATTGATAACCCCGACTACACGGACGGCAATCCGGCTGATGCCAACAGTTATTATGGATTGGCCAGCATCGAGCTCACTGACACGCACAAGGGCGTTGGCACAGGCGATAATGCTGGGGATTACCGCGACGACAGCAACACCCCGGCTGGCTACGAGACGCAGACGCCTCCGGCCACCGGCGAACTGCCGATGCCGTTGAAATACTACACCAATCTCGATGGCTCCCTCAATCCCATCCTGAACCACATGATCGGCAACTGGTCCAGCGCCGAATGGCAGAATTACACCAAGACGTTTCCGGCGGGCAATTACAATGTCTATGCCCGCTTGTCCACCTCCAGCGGTTCGACGATTCGCTTCGACCAGGTTACCGGCGGGCGGGGCACCCCGAACCAGACGACCGCCAATCTCGGGACGTTTACCCTCTCGGGCAGCAGCCTCGCCTCTTTTCAATGGGTGCCGCTGCTCAAGAACGGCACGCTGGCGGTTCTCAACCTGGCCGGTGTCAACACGGTGCGCGCGACGAGCGGCGGCGGAGCCAACGCGGACTTATACATGCTGGTGCCAGCCAATGGCAATCTGCCTGTGATCAGCAGCGTGTATCCGGACGGCCAATTTCTTTTCGAGGCCACCAACAAGCTCGTCTTCACCGCCAGTTCCGCGGTCACCACCATCTCCACCAACAACATTACAGTGACCCTGAACACCAGCAACGTTTCTGCCGGTCTGGTTTTCAGCGGCGGGCCCTCGACTTGGAACGTCAGCTATACCGGGTTGCAGTTTAACCAGACTTACGCCACGGTCATTCAGGTGACCGATGACAACGGCGGCCACGCCACCGCCACGCTTACTATTGACACTTGGAACCCCGTCTTTCAGGTCGAGGCGGAAGATTTTGACTTTGACCCCGCCCTAAGCCCCATTGCCGGAACAGGTCGCCGTTACATTGATAATGCGGTTCCTACCGCGCCTCACGTTGTAGCCGCCAACAGTTACGAAGATCAGGTGGGGGATTCACTCATTGACGAAGCCGGGCCGAATCCCGCTCTTCCAATAACGTCCCAACCCGGCTACAGCCTCACCAATTACCGGACGAATGATTACACGGCCACCACCATCGTGACCGATGCTGCGCGCCGGCAGTTTGCCCAGGCCAACGCGCTGGACTATAACGTCGGGTTCCTCGGGCCCAACTTCTGGCAGGGATACACCAGAACTTGGCCCAGCGGCACGTTCAATCTCTATGGCCGCATGGCTTCCGGAGCCAACATCGGGACCATTCACTCGTCCTGGCAAAACATCATCGCCGGATGGGGTACGACGAATCAAGTCGCCCGCACCGTCGGCACCTTTGCCATCCCGACAACCGGTGGCTACTCGGCTTACCTGTATGAGCCTTTGATTGACAGGTTCGGCAATTATGCGCAACTGACCCTGGGCGGCACCAATACCTTCCGCGCGCTTGACTTGACCGATGCGGGCAGCTACGGGCTTAACATCAACTTCTACATGCTGCTCGCGGCCAGAAACGACCTTCCTCGTATTGACAACGTCTATCCGGACGGCTCGGTGCTCCTGCAACAGACCAACACCCTCTCCTTCGTTGCCAGCAGCTCGACTTACGGCATCAATACCAACAACATTCAGGTGACGTTAAACACCACCAACATCTCCTCGAATCTGGCATTCGTCGGCTCGTCCGCCAGTTGGAACGTGAGTTATCCGGGACTGCAGCCCAACAAAGCTTACACTGCCGTCATTACCATAACCGATAACAACAATCAAACCCACACCACGACGGTGAATTTCGACACCTTCAGCCCAAATTACTATACTTGGGAAGCGGAAGATTTTGATTTTGACCCTACCCAGAGCCCGGTTCCAAATGGCAGCGGCCTCCGTTACATTGATAATCCAGTGCCCACTTCGGCCCCAGCGACCAATAGCTACTTCGGTCAAACCGGCGATCTCGGGATTGATGAATCTCCAGATTTCCTGAACGTCCTCCCGGCTATCGGAGTCTATCGTGGATCGGGGGATTTCGTCAACATTGAAGTTACCAGTGATGCGGCCCGGCAGAAATACCAAAATGCCCAACTCCAAAACGTCAATCCTTACATCAATGACCATGACGTCGATTATTTCACCAATTGGCTTAACTACACCCGCACATTGCCCACCGGCAATTTCCTCCTCTACGCCCGGCTGTCTGCCGGCAACGGGGCTTTCAATATGACGTGCGCGCAAGTGACCAGCGGATTCGGAACCTCAGTGCAGGCATCCAACGTTCTGGGCAATTTCGTAGGCACGGGCGCCAGCTTCGCCACCTGGCAATACGTGCCGCTCGTCAACACCAATACCGGTTTGTCGGTCATCCTTTCTCTCGGTGGCGTTGAGACGTTGCAAATGATCGGTGACCTCAACGAAAACGCGAACTTCTTCATGCTCGTGCCCGTTGCGGGGCCCACCATAACCGCATCAATCAGTGGAACAAATATCCTCGTCTCATTCGCGACGCAGACTGGATTTAGCTACACGGTCTATTACAAGAATAATCTGAGAGATCTCAGTTGGACGCAGTTGGGGAGTTCCGTGTTGGGTGATGGCACAGTCAAGTCGGTGCCTGACGGCATAATAAATGGAAGCTCGCGTTTCTACCGGTTGGTGGTTCAATAAATCGAGCTATGAGACAGGATTCCCACCGCCGTCGCTCTCGAATCATTGGCTTGGAGGCAAGCCTAATGAAAAAGGCGTTTGCCAACAGAGCGATGCTGAAAACACCAGGCTTTGACGCAAGTCGAACCGGCGGCGGTGTCTCCAGGCGGGTCAGCGGCGCCGGTCAAGGTGCTTTCACCTTGATCGAGCTGCTGGTGGTCATCGCCATTATTGCCATTCTTGCGGCGCTGTTGTTGCCGGCTTTGGCAACCGCCAAGGAAAAGGGCAAACGCACCCGGTGCCTTAGTAATTTAAGGCAGATTGCCATTGGAATGACCATCTACGCCGGTGACAACGGTGACCGTGTCGTTGAAGCACGCCCGCAAAGTTCAGAGGTTGCCGGCAGTGCCGCGTGGGTGCAATTAGCTTTGAATCCGCCGGACGCGAGCATGGCGAGCACGGTAAGTTTGGTGGTGCAGTCGAACTCTCCTTCCGTTTGGACGTGTCCCAATCGTCCTACCCTTCCCAATTTCAACAGTACCTACAACCAATGGAATATTGGTTATCAATATTTCGGTGGCATTACTACCTGGGTGAATCCGGTGGGCCAATTCCCCAGTTGCAGCCCTGTAAAACTCGGCACCTCCAAACCCTATTGGGTGCTCGCAGCGGATGCGGTGGTCGAAGTGGAAACCGGTTGGGGCGGCACGACGCCCACCGATCCTGACCTTTATCTAAACCTGCCTCCGCATCGGAATGGAACGGCAATGTTTCCCGCTGGTGGCAATGAAGTGTTCGCTGATGGTTCGGCTCAATGGATACAAAGTCAGCAAATGCGCTTTCTTACGACTTGGGACACCGCCGATAGGAAATGTTATTTTTATCAGAATAGCAGCGACTTTCCTGCCAGCTTGCTGTTGAGGCTGAATGCGGCTTATATGATCCCGCAATAAAAAGCACAAAAGCCGGGATCCATGAGCCAACCTCCTCCATCGCAGGGGTGCTGGCGCAAATAAACGGCGATGAAATCATCTACCACTCCGCTTGACCGCCGGCGCCAGGCCTCCTGGGTGGCGCGCCTGCTCCGGGCTGGCGGTTGCCTCGTCATTTCCTGCGCCATGGTCGCCTGCGCTAGTGCGCCAGGGGCCGAAGCCAAACCGGGTGATGAACCAGGCCGGCCGCACAGGCCCGCGCCGACCAACACCGCGCCGCAGTGGGTGCGCATCGAGGGGCGGAGCCTGGTGGCGGGCGGGCAACCTGTCCGCCTGCGGGGGATTGGCCTGGGGAACTGGATGCTCGTGGAGCATTTCATGATCGGTCTGCCCCAGGTTGATTATGTGATGCGCGAAACGTTCACCGAAGTGCTCGGTCCGGAGAAATCGGCTGCATTCTGGGATGCCTACATGGAGAACTACTTCACCGAGAAGGATGTCGCGCGAATCAGGGAGCTGGGTTTTAACCACGTGCGGCTGCCCTTCAGTTACCGGCATTTCGAGTCCGATGCCCAGCCTGGCCAGTGGCGCGAGGAGGGTTTTCGCCTGCTGGACCGCATGATTGGCTGGTGCCGCCAACATGGCCTGTGGGTGCTGCTCGATCTCCATAGCGCGCCGGGCTGCCAGGCAGCCGACTGGAACGCCGAAAGCGCGCACGGCGAGATTCTTTTGTGGGACAACGCCAGCGATCAGGAGCGGGTGGCTGCCTTATGGCGTGAAATCGCCCGCCGCTATCATGACGAACCAACCATTCTGGCTTATGAACTGCTCAATGAGCCGGACACGGCGTCCCCCCGCCAACTGGCCAGCCTCAATGCCTTTCATCTTCGTTGCATCCGGGCCATACGCGAGGTGGACGAACGCCACATTATCGTGGTGGACGGCGATAAGCATGCCACGGATTTGCGGGCGCTCGACTCCGCCACCTTCGCGGACCCGCAGGTGCTGGCGGCCTTTCATTTCTATCATCAGTCCACGGCGCCCTTGCGAAACATCGCCACCTTTCCCGGCGTCCAGGACGGGCAGACCATCGATGCCGATTTTGTCATCCATCGCACGGGCCTGACCGAGCGTTCCGATCGCGAACACATCGCCCGTCCCGAGTTTCTGGACGAGTTTGGCTTCCACTACGGGTCTCCGGCCGTCGCGGCGCAGCGCAAGATCATCGAAACGATCATCTGTTGGTGCGAGCGCGACAACGTGAACTGGAATCTCTGGCATTGGAAGGATGTCCGGGGCATGGGGCTATGGCACATGCGCGAGGGGACCCCCTGGCTGAAGTTGCTCGATCGTGTCGGCGCGCGCCGCCTGCAGCAGGAATCCGATGCCGCCGTCAAAGCTTACTTGGCACAGGTGGATGGCTTCCTCCCGCTCGAGAGCAAAGCTCGTCTCTGGCTCTCGCATGAAACGCATCGTGACCTGGAAAGGCAAGTCCTGCGAAGACTGGTCGAGCAGATGAAGGATCTGACGGCCGCCGAGCTTGCCGCGCTCGGGCGTTCCTTCAATAGCGACAACTTCGAGATCGATGAACCCATGGCTGCGGCCCTGCGGCGGGTGATGAAGGACCAGAGCCACGGGGACAGCGCGCCGGTGATTCCAGCCAGGACCAACCAACCTCATGCCGGTTTGGCCTCCTCCGCATACTCGGGCAAGCCCTATGGCGGCGAAGCGCGCCCCATCCCCGGCATCATCCAGGCCGAGCATTACGATGTCGCGCCCGGCGGGGTGGACGGAATCACGTTCCATTACAACGGCCCAGCCAGGAATGGCAACTTGCGCACCACCGGCGATGCCATTGCGCTCGCCAGGTTTGGTGCGGGTCACGTGAGCATCCAGGGTCAGCCGGAAGACCCGGACCAGGTTTACGTCGGCTGGACCCAAACCGGCCAGTGGATGAATTACTCGGTCCATGTCAAGGAAACGGCCACCTATCGGCTGGGCGGGCATTTTGCGGCTGGCGGCAATGACGCAACTCTCTCCGTCAGCTTCACCCCGGAGCTCAAAACCGGGCCGCTGGCGATTCCGACCACCGCCGGTTACCAGCCGGGAGTCGAGGTTTACCATGTCTGGGAAACACTCGACAACCTGGCCAGAATCAAGCTCGACGCGGGGGACTACGTGATGACGGTGAAGATCGAGAACGCAGGCGGAATGAACATCGACTATTTATCATTCACCAAGGAGCCATGAACTGAGCGTGGGAAACACAGCCATTATGAACCAACACATTCCAGTCAAAACAGCGAACCCCGATCGCCGGGAGTTCATCAAAGCAAGCGGAGCGGCTGTCGCCGCTTTGCTAACGCAGGCGGCGCTGCCGCCAAGCGTCCGTGCGGCGCCTGCAGCGCCTGTGCCGTCAAACCCTGCCACGCCGAATGCGATGCCGACGAGGAACCTGGGAAAGACCGGGCATCGCGTTGGCATCTTCAGCCTGGGCGGACAAATCGCGCTGGAGATCGGCCACAACGACGCTGTGGCGGTGCCGATTGTCGAGAAGGCGCTCGATCTTGGTGTGAACTACCTCGACACCTCTTCGATTTATGGCGGGCCGGAACGATGGAGCGAGCGCTACATCGGCCAGGTGATGAAGCGCCGCCGCGCGGAAGCATTCCTCGCCAGCAAGACCAAAGAGCGCACACGGGACGGTTCGTTGCGGATGCTGGAGCAGTCTTTCAAACTGCTGCAGACCGACCACCTTGATTTGTGGCAGCTCCACGACATGGGCACGCTTGAGGATGTGAAGGAGGTCTTCGCCCCGGGCGGAGCCATGGAAGCGCTCCAGCAGGCGCGCGAGCAGAAGCTGGTGCGTTATCTGGGCGTCACCGGCCATCACCGTCCCGACGCGTTGATGGAGCTGATCCGCCGGTTCCCCTTTGACACCGTGCTGCTGGCTTTGAACGCGGCAGACAGACACCATTTCAGCTTTGCCGAACAGTTGCTGCCCCTGGCGGTCGAAAGACAAATGGGCATTATCGGCATGAAAATCCCGGCCCGCGGCAGGATTCTCTCCACTTGGACCCCGCCGCCGCTCGAACGACAGCAGCATTCCTGGGAAGGAAGCGGGGCCATCGCCAGAACCCCCGGCACGCTCAGCATGCGCGAGGCCTTGTACTATACCCTCTCGCTCCCCGTCAGCACGGTCGTCATCGGCTGCGGTTCCGTCGCGCAACTGGAAGAGAACGTTCAACTGGCGCGCGAGTTCACGCCGCTCAGCGAACAGCAAATGGCCGCGCTGGCGCAGAAGACCGAGCCGATCTCGCAACAGGCGCTTTTCTTCCGCTTTCTGAAACGCGGCTAGAGCGCGCTGGTCGAACAATTTGGTTCATGAATTACCTTGCCCAAATTGGTCGGCCCCTGCCTCAGACGACCCTCTCAAGCCTGAGAAACGCCTTCGCCGGCGGCCTGGTCCTCTTCGGCCTCGCCATGTCCGCTGCGGCCCAGACCTATGTTCCTCCCGCCAACCACCGGGCGGATATTCTGCTGGACGCCGGCTGGCGGTTTATCCAGCAGGATGTTTCGGGAGCTCAGGCTGCCAACTTCGATGATTCGTCCTGGACAAACGTGAGCTTGCCGCACACTTGGGATATTCCTGACGGGCAGGACGGCCCCAGCACCACTTATTACCGTGGCATCGGCTGGTATCGAAGTCATTACACAGTGGACAACAGTTATGCCGGGCGCCATTTTTTCCTGAAGTTCGACGGCGCGTTCCTGGTGGCCGACGTTTGGATCAACGGGAGTTATCTCGGCGAACATCAAGGTGGTTTTGCGGCATTCGTTTTCGATGCGACGCCTTACGCCAACGTTGGCGCGGACAACGTCATCGCCGTCAAGGTTAACAATGCCTTTAACACCAACATCCCGCCGCTGAATGCGGATTTCACCTTTTGGGGCGGCATCTATCGCGACGCGCATCTGCTGGTGACCGACCCCGTGCAAGTTTCGCCTTTGGATTACGGCTCGCCCGGGGTTTATCTCATGCCGACCAACGTCAGTTCCGCTTCCGCCAACCTCCGGGTCACCACCGTGGTGTCCAACGCCACGGCGGCGGCGGCTACTGTGACCGTGCGGGCGGTGATCACGGATGCGGCTACCAACATTGTGACCACGCTCACTAATGTGGTGACCCTCCCACCGGCTTCGGTCTCGAACGTCGTGGCCAGCACCACCCTTGCCAACCCGCACCTGTGGAACGGCCTGTACGATCCGTACTTGTATCAAGCCTTTGTGGAAGTGTGGAACGGTTCGAGCGTGGTGGATGTCGTGGCGCAGCCGCTGGGTTTTCGCTATTTCAGCGTGGACCCGACCAATGGCTTCTTTCTCAACGGCCAGTACTATCCCCTGCATGGCGTCGATATGCACCAGGACTGGCTCAACTGCGGCTGGGCGCTCACCAATGCGCAGCGGGAAACGAATTTTGTTTTCCTCAAGGAGATCGGCGCAACGTGTGTGCGGCTCTCGCACTATGAGCACCATGACGAAACTTATCAACTGGCGGACCAGAACGGCATCGTTGTCTGGAGCGAAGTCCCGAATATTGACTACATCACCGCCTCAGCGGCCTATACTAACAACACTTTGCAGCAACTGAGGGAGATGATTCGCCAACGATACAATCATCCGTCGGTCGTTTGCTGGAGTTTGTTCAACGAAATCACACTTGATTCCGGCCCGGCCCCCAGTCCCCTGATCACCCTCGAGGCCCAACTCGCCGCCCAGGAAGACCCAACTCGCCCGACCACTGCGGCCGCCAACAGCAGCAACAATGACCCAACAACCCTCATTACCCAATTAATCGCCTTCAACGAGTACGACGGTTGGTACGGCGGAGTCGTCACCGACTTCGGGCCTTGGGCCGACGGTTTCCACACCACCTATCCGACCCGGACGGTCGGGGTCAGCGAATACGGCGCGGGCGCCAGCATTTATCAGCACAGTGAAGACCCGGTGACTGAACCTGCGAATGCCGGCCCCTACCATCCCGAGGAATATCAGAATCTGTTCCACCAATCCTATTGGCAGCAGATACAGACACGGCGGTTCCTCTGGGGAACATTTGTCTGGAACATGTTTGATTTCGCCTCGGACGGCCGCGACGAGGGCGACACGCCGGGCCGCAACGACAAGGGGCTTGTCACTTACGACCGCCAGGTCCGCAAGGACGCCTTCTACTGGTACAAAGCCAACTGGACCACCAACCCGATGGTCTATATCACCGGGCACACCTTCACGAACCGGTTGACCAACGTCATCACCGCCAGAGTCTATGCCAACTGCGATTCCGTCGAGCTTTTTCTTAACGGTCTCTCACAAGGGGTTATTCAGAGCACGAATTGCTTCACCAATTGCTTCTTCGCGTGGCCTTTGAGCTTGCAGTCAGGCACCAACAGGGTCCAGGCGATCGGCACGAAGGGCTCTACGAACGTCACCGATTCCTTGTTTTGGTTGGTCCCCGTCCTGCCGCCTGGTGCGGCGATTACCAACCCGTCCATAGCGACCGTGTATCTGAACAGCACGGATGTTGCCTTGTCACTGGCTGCCACAGCCACCGATAATCAAGTGGATTCACCGCCGCCGCTCACGACCAGTTGGGTTCAGGTCTCCGGCCCGGGCACAGTCACTTTCGCCAACCCCGCCGCTCTCACCACCACGGCCCAATTCAGCACAAACGGCGTTTACAGCCTGGCATTTCAGGCCACTAAAGGAACGATGGTGACCAGCGTCGGGCTGACGGTCGTGGTGGGCAACGTGGCGTACGGTCCGACCCTCAAGTTGCGATACCCCTTTGATGACGCCGGCAACGGCACGACGACACCGAGCGATACGAGCGGCGGCGGCGTGAATGTCACCCTGTCCATGCTCACCCAAAGCGGCGGAGCCACCAATCTCCACGGCTCGGCAAATTCCGGGGTCGCTGGACTCACCACCGGCAGCAGGGCTTTGAATCTCTCCTCGAATCTGAATCAGGGCGTCAGTGGAAATCTCGCCGCCGTAACCAACGCCGCCCTCGGTTTTGGCAACGTCACCAACTTCGCCGTAACCATGTGGTTCAAACAGTCGGTGGGATTGCCGAGTAATATTGGCCCGCGCATGTTCGTTTTGGGCAACAGCACCAACAGCGATTGTGGCACCGCCAACAGCATCGGGATGAAGTTCCAGGACGCCGCCGACCTGTATTTCTTCGTCAATACCGTCCAGGCCACGGCGGCTTTTGGCTCCAATCTGCCCACCAACAGTTGGGTCTTTGTGGCCATGGTCTATGACGGAACCAATGTAACGCTTTATGAGGGCACTGACCTGGCCGCCGCGGCGCTGGTCAGCGCGACCGGCGCTGCGGGCCAAACGGTTCCGCTGAGCAGCACCGCCTCTCTGTTCATCGGCAACCGCCTGGGCAGGGACCGCGATTTTGCCGGTTGGATCGATGATTTCCGTTTCTATACCGGGGCAGGGGATGCGAGTTTCGTCGAGGGCATCCGGCAGGCGGCGGCAGGCCCCTCTGGCCTGGCGGCTTCGCCGGGCAACAACCGGATCACGTTGGCCTGGAATCCGTTGTTGGGGGCGACCAGTTACAACGTCAAACGCTCTGCCGTGAGCGGCGGCCCCTACACCACCCTCACCGCACCCGGAACGGTGACCGGAACTTCCTACGTGGACCTGACGGCGGTCAACGGCACGACTTACTATTATGTGGTCTCCGCCGCGACCGAGATAAGTGCTGCGGCTGAAACGGCCAACTCCGCCACGGAAGCCAGCGCTGTGGCCGGTTGCACCACCATTGCGACCCCGACGGTCAGCTATAACAACCCAGTTTATGCGGGGATGACGTTATATCTCACCGCCTCGAGCGTTTCGGGAGCAACTTACAACTGGACAGGGCCAAATGGATTCAGCTCCGTCAGTCAGAATCCTTACCTGGCCGGTGCCGGGCAAAATGCTTCCGGCATCTACAGCGTGACGGCAACGGTTGGCGGCTGCGCCTCGGCAGCAGGCACAACCACCGTGACGGTCAATCCTCCAGTGAATCTGTCCATTCAAGCCTCGGCGAGCAGCCTGGTATTCAACTGGCCCTATGGCACGCTTCAATCGGCGACGAATGTTGCCGGTCCCTGGAGCGCCGTGACAGGAGTGACTTCGCCCTACACGAATTCACCGAGCGAACGACAACAGTTTTTCCGGGTCAAGGTCCAGTGAGTCTCCCAACTGGAGACGTTGATCGGTTCAGGGAAGATGGTGACGGGGTTTAATCAGACACACACCCTTCATGCTTCCGGGTCTGTGTGTGTACCGTACACCCCCACCTTCCCGGTACAACCCTGCCCTCGTACCCGCGGAAACCACTTGAAGCCAACCCTCCGGCTGTATTAGTCTCCGCACATGCCAGACGGCGCAACCTTCGAATCCTTCCAGCGCGAACTCACGCGCCTCGTGGACATCTTCGGCAAGAACCTGGCCGCCTACAAAAGCGGCGACTACGACGACAAGATGCTGGCGTTGACGCCGAAGCTGCGCGCGGCCAAAACGGACGCGGAACGGCAGACGTTGCAGAACGCAGTCACCGCCACCGACCAGCAAATTGACGCGCTGGTCTATGAGCTTTACGGCCTCACGCCGCAGGAAATCGCGCTGGTGGAGGGCGGAGGAGAATCTTGAGGGTTGGACCGTATTTGTCCAACCACCCCGGACAGAATGCTGGCGCATGAAAGTTCAGACAACATTGCCGGTAGGACGCCACACTCCTGCCCGCGCCCGGCGGGTTCGCCGCAAGACGCCTGACTGGTGGCCAGGCTTCCGCGCGTCGCTGCGCCCCGGCCTGGAGCGCGACACCCAACTCATGCCGTGGCTGATTGCCGACACCGTCTGCGGCGAAGTCTCCCGCTTTCTTGGCGTAGAGATTCCGGCCCGCTACTCGGATTGGCTCGACGCCAAGGCCGAGCGTTGCTACGCGAACCATCGTCATTTCCGCAAGCTGATGCGCGGACGCGGCAACGCCCCGCGCGACTGGCTTTACGCCTTCATGCGCCACTGGCTGGCCGCCTTGCTGGACCTGGAGCGGCCCGACCTCTACCAATGTCTGCCGGAAGATTTCAACCTGGGCCGCCGCCTGCCGGCGGGCCGGCCTCCGCTTATCCGCCGGAAGGGTTTCGTCCCCACCACAGCATGACCGGCCTTTGGAAAGCCGCTACACCCCCCTGCCCAAACTGCTACCGCCGACAGTGTCCAGTTTTTAGACACTATTGCTCAGTCATGAAGGAGTTGGCGTATTGCGACGGTAGCGCAACGGTAGCGCAACGGTAGCGGTGGGGGGGAGCGACACCCCTTCTCAGGCGGCTGTTGACACCCCTACTGTCCATTTATTGGACAAAACACGATGCCAAAGCAGTTATACCACTTCCAGCTCGACGATGCACTATTTGCTGTAAGGCAAGCAGGCACAGTAGTTTGTGCCATATTTGGACAGACCTTGGGGGCTACCGCAGGCACGAAGACTACAGCGGGCGACGGTATGAAAGGTATTAAGACCATCATCGGAGCGGCATCATGCCGCAGAGAGACTTCTCAAAGCAAAACCTTTCATTTTTGCCGCTCGCACGAGGGGGCGCAAGGGGGTTTTCGGCCCTTGCGCCCATAGTCGTGTCGGGTTCGACGCAACCGGCAACGGTTCTGAGGCCCGCTCACCGGAGCCGTGGTCTGAGCAATCCACGAGGCTGGGGGGGGAGGAGTGCTTATACTATTTCTATCACACTGTCAAGTAGAGAGTTAGACCCATTGGCTTGCTCGGCGGAGGGCGAAGCCGCCAGCAGGACTCAGCGAATAATAGCGGTCCTTGATTGAAACCGCACTATTCCTGAAACGGAGGCACCCCGGCCCTCTCGGATGGGGGGAGCGCAGGGGTGAGAATTCCCCGCCCATTTGACGCGCATTGGGACCAGGAACCCCCAAGCAAAGACGGACCCCTCACCCCTGCCCTCTCCCCTTCGGAAGGGGAGAGGGAGACTCATGGCCAGCTCTCTGGCGAATCAAGGTTCATGGAAAGGGGGCGCATCCTCAGAATAGCGCATTTTCGAGCTGGAAGTGGTATTATTGGAGCCTGAGGCGATAGAATCCCTGCGGCGCTGCCACCTGGTTGGTGCATGGACACGTTGCTCCGCTGACATCGCACCAGGGACCGCTGACATTGGTGGCCGATTGGAGGGTGCCGCACGGCCAACTCAGAATTGCCTTTCCGGCCGAGAACTGGATGGTCACTCCGGCAGGTGGATTAACGGTCACGGTCGTCATCCCTGGGGCAGAAGCACAGGCGCCAGTTGTAGCGGTCACGCTGTACAGGCCGGAGGCATTGGTGGTTGCGCTCGCAAGCGAAGGGCTTTGGTTGGTCGAAGTGAAGCCGTTTGGCCCCGTCCAATTGTAGGTCGCGCCGGGCACGGTCGAAGCGGTGAGATTCAAGGTTGAACCCTGGTAAATCGGGCCGTTGTTACCGGCGGTCGGAGTCGCTGGGGTTGCATTTACGGCAGCAGCGGTAGCGCCTGCCGTCGAAGTGCAGCCGTTGGCCGCAGCCGTTACGCTGTAGCTGCCCGAGGCGCTGGTCGTTGCGTTCGGGATCGAGGGATTCTGGGCACTGGAAGTGAATCCGTTGGGCCCGGTCCAAGTGTAAGTCGCCCCCGGCACCGTGGAAGCGGTGAGATTGAGGGCCGACCCGGCGCAGACCGGGCTGTTGTTGCCGGCCACCGGCGTGGCTGGCGGTGGCAGGAGGATTTCGATGCCGCTGGACTTGGCGTTGTCCACGACGGTGGTGTACTGAATAACGATCTGACCGCTGTTGGGGGTAGCGGTGAATTCCTGAATCGTGGCCTTGTCCTGGGCGCCAGTGACGGCGATGATGTCGAAGTTCGTCAGGACTTGCAGGCCGTTAATGAAGACGTTGAATAGCCGCTGTCCGACCGCAGTCCAGTAGATCTCAGCGAAGTGAAGGCGCACCTTGTAGTTCAGGCCGGAGGTCAGGCCCGTGAAGGTGTAAGTGAAGTTGCCGTAGCGTTCGGTTTGATAAACCGCCTGCGGCGCGGGGGCGGTCACTGCGCTGGTGTCGATCGTGTTAGCCGTCGATGCCTGCGTGCCACCCGAGAAGTTTGTGTCAGCGATGAACTGGCAGGCCGCGCTGCCGCCTGAATTCACCGCCAAAGCATAGGCCCCCAGCGCAGCGGCCTGCTCGCAGGAATTGGTGCTCTCGCCACAGGAGTTTGTGGCTGAAACCACGTAGTAGTAACTCGCGCAACTGGAGACGCCGGCGTCGGTGTAGTTGTTCGTGGTGGGACTGGCAATCGTAGTGTAGGATCCACCACTGATCGTGGAACGCTTGACATTGTAGCCCGTCGCGCCGGAGGTCGAGGCAGCCCAACTCAAATAGACTTTGGCGTTGCCCGGGCTGACCGTCAATCCCGTCGGCGCGGTCGGCGCATTGGTTGAGGGCACGTAGGCATAAACGTGCACATAATCCACCAGCATTTGTTGGGGAAAAACTGTGGTCGCATCCGGGTCGCCCGGCCAATTGCCGCCGACGGCGACGTTGAGTATGAAGAATTGCGGTTGCGTGAAGACCCAGGTCGCGCCGCTGGGCAGACTGGCGGGTGTGGCCGTGAAAAACAGATTAGTGTCCAGGAAGAATTTGATTTGGTTGGTCGTCCACTCCACGGCGTAAATATGAAAGTTGTCGGCCAGAGCCGCACCGCCCGGCAGCGTATAGGTGCCGCCAACCCCGGCGCCACCGTTGTAGTCCCCGCCGGACTGCGGGCCGTGAATCGTGCCGTGATCGGTGCCCTGATCGCTGGTTTTGCCGATGTTTTCCATGATGTCAATCTCGCCACAGGTGGGCCAGCCGACAGAGTCAATGTTTGTGCCCAGCATCCAGAAAGCGGGCCAGATTCCCTGTCCCCGCGGGATTTTGATGCTCGCCTCGAAGCGGCCGTAAGCCCATGACCATTTGCCCTGGGTCAGCAGCCGGGCCGAAGTGTAACTGCAGCCGCCGTAGCTTTCCTGGTCGGCTTCGATGACCAGTTGCCCTCCCACGATGCGGGCGTTGTTGGTGCGCGAGGTGTAACACTCCAGTTCGTTGTTGCCCCAGCCGCCGCCGCCGGTGTCGTAACACCAGTTGGTGGGATTCGGCGAACTGCCGTCCGGCTGGTTGAACTCGTCGCTCCAGACCAGTTGCCAGGCGCCGTAAGCCGAGCCTGTCCCGCAGGCCAGCGCGCCGAGCCCCAAGGCAGCGACAAGGGAAACCGAAGATCTAAAAGGCATGGGCTTCATTGTTGTTCTGTTCTTTCGAAACCGACTCGGGCTCTGGCCCTCGTCCGCTCTAAAAAAAAGGTCACGTCAACGCGACGTGACCTCCTTAATGCAGCCGTTGCGGCGGAATGAATTACTGCCGGCGCCGCCAAATCAGTGTGCCCAAAAGTCCCAGGCCCAACAGCGCCAGGCTGGAAGGCTCAGGTATTTGTGTTAGGTCAGCATCATCGTAATAGAGCTGGTCCCCATTACCTGCGTTATTGTCCATCCACATAAGGTATGCCCCGACATAAGCCGTATTAGCGGGTGCCTGAGCGATAACATCCGGTGACAGTGTCCACGTGTTTAGAGCGGGAGGACCCAGCCATCCTCCGAACGCGGCGCCTGGTATTCCAGTCCCGGTGCTATCAAAGAAGCTGATCTGGACCAGTTCCGAGACGCCACCTCCACCTACCCCGGTAGGGGTCATGTACCATGCGTTGAGATCGAACCAATTGCCCGGGTTGGCAGGGAGCAGTTGATACACCCCGTTTGGGCTCCAGGTATTGTTAGCAATGAGCACGGAATATATCCCCGAGTGGGCTGTAGGCGTCGCAATACTCGCTCCAAATGCAGCCCACCCTCCGCCGACACCCCCAGGGACTGGGATCGGATTTGGTTGTGGAATAACCCCAGTTTCAAAACCGGGGTCAACCAGTAAGTTCTGGGCCTGTGCTGTTGAAGCAGTGAGCGCGAGCGCTGCAGCGAAGCAGGCTGCGCTTGCGGTTACTCGGAGTGGCATTTTCATAAGAATTGCTTTATGTTATTGTAAACGGTTGTTTGTCTGTCTGACCGATCTATTTAGCCACGATTTTTACGAAACCGTTTGGCTTCTGTCAACACCTTTCTTCACTTTTTTTCACTTTTTTTGCGGTGGGGTATCCCGCTCGCTTGACCCCTTTAGTTAGCACGCCCTCCTTTTACAAGTGCCTGTACCACAATAAGATATGCATCTTCTGCTCAGCCGTGCATCCGCGGAAGGCTTCGGCGTTGCCTGGGAGAACCCCGCATTCCGAGCCAAAACCTCAATTCTCCACCCCGAAAGACCCCAATTCCGCAACGAGTCCGGGGTATTTCTCCGGGTGAATGCGCAGCAGGCGCAAGGTTGCCGGACCCAATCCCGACGGCGATTTTCCTGCAGGGCGGATTCAAGAATCCACAAAATTGTAGCCGCCGACGGTAGTCGGCGCTGATTTTCGTGATTGAGGAAAAGTGCGCCGACTGCCGTCGGCGGCTACGGTTTCTTGAATCCACCCTGATTTTCCTGTTTGTCCACCGATCCCGTCTTGCTAGATTAACGCGCCTTGAACCCGAGAAACCATCATTCGGAGAGCAATTGTCCGGCAGAAAAGAAAAGCAGTTCGCCCGTAAGCGTGCCCTCTGTGTCTGTTGTCAGCCGCGCGTCCAGGCGTCGTCTTTGGCTCATGCGGCTTTCCGCGATGATCTTCGTTCCGCTGCTGGTGTTTGGCAGCGCTGAATTGGCATTGCGCCTGGCTGGATACGGTTATCCCACCAGCTTTTTCCTTCGGACCCGCATCCACGGACACGAGGTTTATGTGCCGAATGCCGAATTCACCTTTCGGTTTTTCTCCGCCACGCAGGCGCGCTCCTCGTTGCCGATTCAGATGGCTGCGGATAAGCCGACTAACGCATATCGGATTTTCCTGTTCGGCGAGTCGGCTGTGAACGGAGACCCGGAGCCGAGTTATGGCGTTGGCAGATACCTGGAAGTGTTGCTGCGCGAGCGATTCCCTAAAACCGATTTTGAAGTGGTGTGTGTCGCCGTCACAGGGATCAACTCGCACACGATCCTGCCCATTGCGCGCGAGTGCGCCCGCCATCAGGGCGATTTGTGGCTTGTTTATATGGGCAACAACGAAATGGTCGGACCCTTTGGCGCGGAGACAGTTTTTGGCCCGCAGGCGCCGAGTCTGGGTCTGGTACGAGCCGCGCTCGCGGTCAAAACCACCAGGATTGGGCAATTGCTGGATGCGCTCGCCGGGCGGCTGAACCGCCATTCCCCATTCCCCAAATCATGGGGCGGCATGCAAATGTTCATGGAAAGCCGGCTTCGACATGACGATCCCGCCAGGCTGCGGGCTTATGCTAATTTTAGAAAGAACCTGGAAGACATCTTACGCGTGGCGCGACGGGCAGGCGTGCCCGTCACTTTGAGCACGGTGGCTGTTAACCTGAAGGATTGCGCTCCGTTCGCTTCGCTGCATGCACCTGGTCTGGCTGAGACCGAAGAGGCCGCATGGAACAAGACCTACGAGAAGGGCGTGGCGCTGGAGACTGCGGGCTCTTACCGGGAGGCGCTTGCTCTTTATCAACAAGCCGCCGGGATTGATTCGCAGTACGCGGACCTGCAATTTCGCATGGGAAGCTGCGCCCTCGCTTTGACCAATTATGATGAAGCCCGGCGGGACTTCGAATTGGCGAGGGACTACGATGCGCTGGCCTTTCGGGCGGATACTGCCATCAATCAGGCCATCAAAGCAGCGGCGGCCCGGCATGTGGGCCAAGGCGTTTATCTCGTGGATGCGGCCGAGGCTTTGGCGCAAAGTCCCGCCGCCAGGATTCCCGGGTGTGAGCTTTTTTATGAGCATGTGCATTTGAATTTTGACGGGAACTATCTGCTGGCGCTTAGCTTTGCCGAGCAGGCGAGAAGGCTGCTTCCAGACTCAATCACGGCCCGGGACAAGGGGAGTTGGGCATCAGCGGAATTGTGCGATCGCCGCCTGGCGGTTACGGTCTGGGATCGGCAGCGGGTCTGGCAACCCATCTTCAACAGAATACTATTCCCGCCGTTTACGGGGCAGTTGAACCACGCCGCCTTTTTCAAGATGTGCGAGGCGAAATTGAATCAAGCCAAGGCGCAGATGAGTTTCCAAACGCCGGAGCAGGCCCGGCGGATTTACGAACAGGCGCTGGCCCTGGCCCCGGAGGACAATCTCTTGCAGGGGAATTTTGAGCAGTTCCTGGAAGCGGGAGGCGAGCTGACGCAAGCTATCGCAGAATGTCAACGCCTCTGCGAACTGGCGCCGTATTTGCCGGGGCCTTACTGCCGCACCGGCAGCCTGCTCGTCCGCCAGGGAAGAATGCGCGAAGCGGAGGAATATTTTGCGCGCGCCGTTGCCATCCGAAGCGATTATGCGCCAGCCCACAACGAGCTGGGGTTGATCTTCGCCGGCCAGCAGAAACCAACTAAGGCCATCGCCTGTTTCACCCGCGCGCTGGCAACGGACCCGAACAACGCGGACATCTGGATCAATCTGGGGTTCCTGGAGCAGTGCCAGGGAAAAACGGAGAAAGCAATGGCCCACTATGAGCAAGCCGCGCGCCTGCAGCCACGGGGTCCGGCGGATTATTTCAACCACGCGGTTACTCTGGCCGCATCGCACCGGTCCGCGGAGGCGATTGAATGTTTTCGCATCGTCGTCCAGCAGGAGCCTGCCTTTTGGCAGGCCCGCTTTCTGCTGGGAGCCGAACTGGCGGCCGGAGGCAGGAATGATGAAGCTCAAGCCCAGTTCTCCGAAGTCCTTCGTTATCGTCCAGACTATGCGCAAATGCTGCCCGACCTCTCAGGCAGTGTGCAAAACAAGCCCGAACGGCAAACTGAGCACGTGCGCTGACCTAGCCTTTGCGCTCGTGCTGTCGAGTTAACGGCGATTAGGGTTGATTTGATGAGGCCAAATCAAGCAAACTTCTGCCGTGCGACAAGGCCTGCACTTCAGGTTAAGATGTCTGCTAAGAATGATCACCAGAATTCTATGACACAGAGCAATAGGTTCACGGTGCTGGTGGCGCTGGTCGTGGCGCTGGGCGGTTTTGTCTGGGGGTTCGATGCCACCGTCATCTCGGGAGCAGTTCCTTTCATCCAGAAGTACTTCATGCTGACAGGGGACCGTGGGGACTGGCTGCTTGGCTTGGCGGTGAGTTGTCTCGGCTGGGGTGTGCTGGGGGGCACTGCCGTAGCGGGGTTTTTCAGTGACCGTTTCGGCCGAAAAAAGGTCCTGATCACCACTGCTGTCTTTTTTACGTGTTCAGCCCTCTTGTCTGCGCTGACCACCCATTTTGCTGTGTTTGTTTTTTCACGGGTCCTGGGCGGGATCGCGGTCGGTGGGGCCATCCTCATCGCGCCGGTCTATATCGCGGAGATTTCGCCGCCGGCGCTCCGCGGCAGCATGGTGTCGCTCAACCAGCTCATGATCGTGCTGGGCATTTCAGCGTCCTTTTTCTCGAACTACTTTCTGCTGAATGTGGGGGAAAGCAACTGGCGCTGGATGCTGGGGATGGATGCTGTGCCGGCGAGTCTGTATTTCTGCCTGTTGTTCGCCGTGCCGGAAAGCCCACGCTGGCTCTTTGGCCGGGGCGACGTGGCCCGCGCCAGGGAGATTTTGACCAGGACCTGCGGCCTGGAAGCAGTGGACAAGGAACTTGAGAACATCCGGCAAAGCTTTGCTCAGAAAACCCACGGCGTCCGTCTGAACGGGCTCCTCAGCCGCAAGTTGAGCTTTATCATGTTCATTGCGCTGGCGATCGCGTTCTTTCAACAGATCACCGGCATCAATGCCATCTTCTATTATCTGCCCACGATCTTTGTGCAGGCGGGCGGTGGCACCAACGCGGCCTTCAAACAAGCCGTGCTGGTTGGCCTGGTCAACCTGGTCATGACCTTCGTGGCGATCGGGTTCGTTGATCGGCTGGGCCGCAAACCGCTGCTGCTCATTGGCGCGACTGGCATGGCGGTGTCGCTGTTGACGTGCAGTTGGGCCTTTCACGATTCCAGCTTCCAATTGACAGAGAAGTCGTTCGCCGTCCTGCAAGAGAACAAGGTGCCCGCCGACCTGATCACCGACCTCAGGAGTTTGCCCAAGAGCGTCTTCAGCACGGACAGGGAATTCATCACCGACCTTGAGAAGAGGTTCGGCGTCGAGCGGCTCAAGCCCCATCACGATGCGCTGGTAACAGCGGGTCTGAACATCCGGGCTTCGCTTGTGCTTCTTGCGATCATCGGATTCGTGGCCTCGTTTGCCATTTCGCTGGGGCCGGTGATGTGGGTGCTGCTTTCCGAGATTTTTCCCAACCAATACCGGGGTGTTGGCATGTCGGTGGCCGGGTTCTGGAATTCAGCCATCAGCGCCAGCGTCACGTTTGTTTTTCCCTGGGAATTGTCGCATTTCGGTTCCGCGGGCACTTTCCTGGGCTACGGCCTGATGGCCGCGGCAGCGCTGGTTTTTATTTGGCTGTTCATTCCCGAAACCAAGGGCAAGTCGCTGGAAGAGTTGGAAAACTTCCTGACGCGGGGAGCCAAGCCAGCCGCCAGCGCGACCCTCGCACAAGCGGAGTTTCCCCATGAAACCAAGTAAGAAACCTTTCATTCACCGGCTGAGGCGCCTTGATCCGCTGGCTCCAGCCTTCCTCATCGCAGCCGGCCTCCTCACCACTGGGGCCGGGCAATTACAGGGCGACGACACCAAAGCGTCCTGCGGCCCCGTGAAGGTTGAAATCCGCAAGACGGATGGCCGCTACCAGCTCTACGTTGACCATAAACCTTTTTACATCAAAGGTGCCGGCATCGAGTTGGGCTCGCAGGAAAGCCTGAAGGAGCACGGCGGCAACTCCTTCCGCACCTGGAGCACTGACAACGGTCGCGACACCTGTGAACAGCTCCTCGACCGCGCCCGCAAGAATGGACTCTATGTCACGATGGGCCTCGACATCATCCACGAACGCCGCGGCTTCGACTACAACGACACCAACGCCGTGGCCAGGCAGTTTGAGTCAGTCAAGGCCCAGGTCCTGAAGTATCGGGACCATCCGGCGCTGATCATCTGGGCCATTGGCAATGAACTAAATCTGAACTACACGAACGCCAAGGTCTGGGATGCCGTGAACGACATTTCCAGGATGATCCATAAGCTTGACACCAACCACCTGACTACCACCACGCTGGCGGGCTTCAGGAAGGACGTGGTGGACCAGGTCAAACAGAGGGCGCCGGATTTGGATTTCCTTTCCTTTCAAATGTATTACGACATCATCAACCTCCCACGGTACCTGCGCGAGGCGTCCTGGAACGAGCCCTACCTGATCACCGAATGGGGCGCAACCGGCCACTGGGAGTGCGGCAAAACCGCTTGGGGCGCGCCACTCGAAAACGACAGCACGACCAAGGCCGAGCTGTACAGGACGCGTTTTGAAAAGGTTATCCAATCGGACCACCGCCTGTGCCTTGGTTCGTATGTGTTCTTTTGGGGTCAAAAGCAGGAGCGCACCCCCACCTGGTACGGCATGTTCCTTGAATCCGGCGAGGAGACCGCCGCGGTCGATGTGATGCATTATCTCTGGAAGGGCGCTTGGCCGGCCAACCGCAGCCCTCGCGTAGAAGGCGCCTGGCTGGACGGCAAAACCGCCCACCAAAACGTCCGGTTGAAGCCGGGCCAGATTTGCGCGGCCAATGTGCAGAGCAGTGACCCCGACGGCGATTCACTCACCTATTCCTGGGAAGTGATGGAGGAAAGCACCGAACGCAAAGTGGGCGGAGATGTTGAATCCAAGCCTCGGGGCCTGCCCGGCTTGATCGCCGACCGTGATAAGAACGAGATCTCCCTAAAAGCACCGGCGAAACCCGGCGCCTATCGGCTCTTCGCCTATGTCTATGACGGCAAAGGCCACGCCGCCCATGTGAACATTCCGTTCCACGTGGACGAGCCAGCCGAGACCCGGCCAACGCATACCCCTGATTGAGCCTCGGTCAAAACACGGTCCGCCAGACAGTTGAAAAGTCAGGGAGACTGGGATTCGTTTACGCGATAGAATCTGCCGACTGCTTCCGACATTGCATTGGTATCCATTACTGCCGCGTCCAACCCGCTTCCCTCGACGACGCCACCCGGTAGCTCAAGCCAATTGCCAGCCGTAAGGTCTGACGTGTATTCCACCGTATATTGGCGTCCGGCAAACCCGTGGAAACGCAGGAGCGCGCTGTTGCCAAACGATGCAATGGACAGGATTTTCAAGCCTGCAGTTATGGCCATGCCGCGGCCCGTGTGCGCCGCAATCGTCACAACATCTGTCAGTCCCACCGGCACGTTGGTCTGGCCGTAAGTGTTGTCGCCCCAGGCGACGATCGTGCCGTCGTTTTTCAGCGCCAGACAGTGGCTGGCGTCAGCGGCGACCGCGACGATATTGCTCAATCCGACGGGCACACTGGCTTGGCCAAAGTAGTTGTTCCCCCACGCGACCACAGTGCTGTTGCTCAGAAGGGCGAGATTATGGAACGAACCCGCCGCGATGGCGACCACGTTGCTCAGGCCGGCCGGGACATTGGTTTGCCCGGCGGAATTGTCCCCCCAGCCAATCACGGTGCCATCATTGCGCAGAGCCAGACTGTGGACCTCTCCGGCGGCAATCGCCATGACATTGCTTAATCCAGCCGGAATCAGCGACTGGCCGAAGTGCGGGAATGGGCCGCCGTTGGTCAGTCCGGCTCCCCACGCGACCACCGTGCCATCATTGCGCAGGGCCAGGCTGTGGAGATTGCCTGCCGCAATCGCCACCACATTGCTCAATCCGACAGGCACATCGGTCTGGCCGTAGAGGTCATTTCCCCAGGCAAACACGGAGCCGTCGCTCCTGAGCGCCAGATCGTAATTGGCCCCCGCCGCAACGGCGATCACGTTATTCAACCCGGCGGGCGGATTGGTTTGATAATTGTAATCCCAGAGCACCACCGAGCCATCGCTTTCAAGGCCGAGGTTGTGGCCCCACGCGGCACTCATGGCGGCCACATTGTTCAATGCGGACGGCACAGTCGCATAATCGGCATTAGCATCGCCCCACGCGACGATTGAGCCATCGCGGGTGAGCGCGAGGTTGTAATAAGAGCCGGCGGCGATGGCCACGACACTACTCAACCCGGCGGGCACACTGGTCTGGCCGTAGTCGTTATTTCCCCAGGCGACCACGGTGCCATCGTTCCTGAGTGCCAGGCTGTGGCCGGTTTCCTCGCTGCCACCCGCGGCGATGGCCACGACACTGTTCAGCGCGGTCGGCACATTTGTTTGACCGTCATAATTGCATCCCCAAGCGATGACCGTTCCGTCCTGTTTGAGGGCCATGCTGTGGTTGGCTCCCGCCGCGATGGCGATTACGTTGCTCAGCCCGGCGGGCACGAGGTTTTGGCCGTAGTATGGAAACGAATTGGTGGCGGGCGTGCCGGCGCCCCACGCAACCATGCTGCCATCGCTCGTGAGTGCCAGACTGTGGTGGCTGCCTGCGGCGATGGCCACGACGTTGCTCAAGCCGGCCGGCACATCCGTCTGGCCATAGGCGTCGTAACCCCACGCGATCACATTCCCGTTGGTCGTGAGTGCCAGGTTATGAAATTTCCCAGCGGCGATGGCCATAACGGGAGGCAATGCGCCGGGTGTCCCCTGTGGGGCATTCGTGGACCCCCAGCCGACAACCGTTCCGTCGCTCTTCAGCGCGAGGCTGTACCCGCCGGCCCCAGCCGCAATTGCAACGACATTGCTCAACCCGCCGGGCACTACTGCCTGCCCCGCGAAGTTGCTTCCCCAGGCGATGACCGTTCCGTCGTTTTTGAGGGCCAAACTATGATCGGCTCCGGCGGCGATGTTCGTGAAGACCGTTCCCGGAGGCACGTTTGGCAGCACCCTCGAACCCCAGCTTGCCACTTGGCCGGACGGTGAACCGGCCATGAGGGATGAACAAGACGCAGCCTGGCAAATCGCCACGCAAACTGACAGCAACGGTCGTCCGGTATGAAGCAGAGATTGCTTGTGCCCCACCCAACCTTTTATTTGCAGGGATTTCATGTTATGTTTCCTTTCACGGCTGCGCCCGCATATATGCCGCTGACAATCTTAGGGCCAACAAGGACGGAAAGTCTTTGGGGTCCTGATAGAAATAGCACTTCCGGTCGCTGACATCCCAAGTGGTCAGGAAATACATTTCCTCGAACGGTATCCACCGGGCGGAGCCATCCACAAACACCTCGTTGCCACCCTGGGGCACCAGCGAGTCTGAACCATGGTGCTGTGGCAGATTGGCAGACGCAGTCCCAGTCTCGCCCCACCCTGGCTCAACTTCTATTACACAATCAGCCGCCAACGCCCAATAGGGCTGGGACTGGCTTAACTTGACGGGGCTGCGACTGGGGAACGTGCCGACGGGGTTGAGCCAGTTGGTAATGCCGCCAAAATACTGGTAGCCAATGTCCCATTGCGCGTAGATCGAATCATAGAAAGGCAATCCAGGGAGATTGGGGCAAGCCCAGATGGAGGCTGTGTTGGTCGGCAGCACGCCTATGTTGGTGGCAGTTGCTCCGGAAACTGGACTCAGAGCAATCTGCACAAAAGGGCCGCCTGACCCAGCCTGCGTCTGTTGGTGGGCCGGGACGACTGTGTCATTGTTGTTGCCGGCATAAACGGTCATGGCAATGCTGAGCTGGCGGAGGTTGTTCAGGCAGGCCGTGCGGATGGCTCTTTCAGCGCTGGAGGCGGCCAAGGCGGGCAACAGCATTACAGCCAGCAGCGCAATCGTGGCAATCACCACCAGTAATTCCGCCAATGTGAAAGCGGGAGGGGCCGCGGGCAACTTTGATCTCCCCCGAGGAATGGTATTCATGTTAATCCTTAAAAAGAGCGTAGTCGGATTTACTACACAATCCGAATCGAATAGTCAATCCTTTCTGGATGCCAAATGGGCCGGAAGTTGCGCTTGCACACAGGGGCCGGAAAGGTTCAAATGCGAGGCGCAATGCCCGAGGAAAGCGAGAGCAGCAATTCTGTTCGTTTTGTGAGGGTGGTGCTGCCTTGGGTGCTGGCGGCCGGGATGGGGGCGCTTTATCTGCTCACACTCAATCACTGGGTCTCGCCGGAGAGCCTGGGGCTGATTGTCAACGTCAGCGGCTTAAACTATCGTGTCGAGCTGCTCGGGCCTGTCACTTACCTGGTCACCTGGCCGTTCCGCTGGATGCCGCCGGCCTGGATTGCGCCGGCGCTGAATCTGTTCGCCGCCGGTTGCGCGGCGTTGAGCCTGGCGTGGCTGGCCCGTGCAGTGGCCCTGCTGCCGCACGATCGCACCGAGGCCCAGCGGCAGCGGCTCCAGGGTGACCCGCCTTTATTGACGATCCGCTTTGCCTGGCTGCCGCCGGCACTGGCGGTACTGGTCTGCGGCTTGCAACTGACATTTTGGGAGCATGCCATCGTGGCGACGGGCGAGATGTTCGACCTGTTACTGTTTGCATGGCTGATCCGCTGCTTGCTGGAATTGCGAACTGACGGGAACAACGCGCGACTACCCCGCTTCGCGTTGGTGTACGGCCTGGCGGTGGCGAACAACTGGGCGATGGCGGCCTTTGGTCCGCTCTTTTTCCTGGCCGCGATTTGGGCCGCCCGGGCCAACCCTTTCAGCAAGCGGTTCCTGGAGCGCATCATCAGGGAATTCAACGACCCCAGGCTCCCCATGTCCTTGCGCTTCCGCCAGGCGCTTCGGCCCTGCAATCCGCGGCTATGGGCAGCGATCCTGAGTTGCTTCCTAGCTGGGCTGTCACTGTTCCTGTTGCTGCCGCTGTTGGCCAGTTGGCCCGACAACGCGCAGACGGATTTCTGGCCGGCCGTGCTATTGGTCCTGCGAATCTACAAGAAGCTCTTGGGGACCCTTCCGCGAGGCATGATCCTCCTCCTGTGCCTGACTTCGGTAGTGCCAGCGCTGTTTGTGACCCTGCGCTGGCGCAGCCTGGTGGGCGGCGCGGGGGCCACCGGCAAACTTGCTAACGGCATGTTCCACTTCATCCACGGCTTTCTACTGGCGGTGTGCCTGTGCATGGCGTTGGATTTGCCGCTCAGTCCACGCTGGTTGGAAGTGGGTTTTCCTTGTTTGCCGCTCTACTACCTTGGCGGGTTGAGCATTGGTTATTTCAGCGGCTACCTGCTCTTGATCTCCGGGACTAAACCACGCGATGCCCGGCACCGGTCCCGTGGGCTGACGGCGTTGGTCAATCGCATCTTGACCGCCACAGTCCGCTTGACGCTGGTGGTCATGCCGGCGCTTCTGCTTTACAAGAACCTGCCCCACATCCTCTGGAGCCGGAACGGCGCGCTGGAAAGCTACGCCGCCCAGCTCGAGCGGTCCCTTCCACCCGCCGGAGCCGTCATGCTGAGCGACGACCCATTCCAACTGCACTGTTTGGAAGCCACCTTGATTCGCCGCGGTCAACAAGCCGCCTACCTCCCGATTGACACCTCCTTGCTTGCCGAAGCACCCGGCTATTTCCAATTCCTGCGGAAGCACCACTCTGAATTCCAACTGGTCCCGCCAGCTCTCCCCTTGGCCATCGACCCGATCAATCGGGTTATGCTGACCGCCTGGTTACGGAAGCTGGCGGCGGCACAGGAGGTTTATTATCTGCACCCGGTCTTCGGTTACCTGGGGGAGTCTTTCTGGGTCCAGCCGCGCCGGTTGTTTTACCAGCTCCAACCCTCTGCGGGCTCCGCTTTGCAAGCCGAGCTGCTGCCTCCGGATGCTCTGGCGGAGAACCGGGCCTTTTGGCGGGCCTTTGCCGCAGGGCCGCTGGCTGACTTGGTCCGGCGTACCCGCTCGCCCGAGCAATCCGCCCGGTCTGGCCCCGGGCAACGGCTCCGCCCAAGGGCGGAGGTCAGGCCCGAAACCGATCGCTGGGCGGTGCTGGTTGGGAGTTACTTTTCCGGCTCGCTCAATGCCTGGGGAGTCGAACTGCAAAGAGCCGGTTTGCTCGGCGAGGCAGCGGACTGCTTCACGGCGGCGCTTCAATTGAACCCGGACAACGCGGCGGCGCAGATCAACCGCAACTTCAACCAAGACCTTCAAGCCCATAAACCGCCCGTCATCCAATCCCCCCGGCAAGTCGAGGCCCAGCTCGGCAAGCGCCGGGCCTGGCAACAAGTTCTTCGCATCGATGGCCCGATCGATGAGCCCAACGCCTGTTACAGCCTGGGGACACGATTTGCTGCCGAGCGACTGCCCCGCCAGGCCATTCGGGAGTTTGCGCGCGCCCAGACCCTCGCCCCGGACTACATCACCGCCACAGTGCAGCTCGCCGAGCAGCTTGTCCTGCTGGCTGACTACACGAACGCTCTTGCCCAGGCCAATCACGCCCTTCAACTCAAAGCGCAAAATCCCAGCGGCCTGTATCTCAAGGGCTATGCACTGCTGCAGCTCAGAGATTACGAACACGCCCTTGCTCCGCTGAGCGACCTGCTGGCCGTCGAAACCAACCCTCCGGCTAGTCTAGCCCGCGGCTTTGCCTATCTCCAACTGAGCAACCTCGACGCCGCGCGACAGGATTTTGAACGGGCCGCCCAGTCCCTTACCAACGCCTACCCTGTCTTCTTTAACCTGGCCGAAATCGCTTATCGCCAGAGGGATACCGCTGCGGCAATCAAGTACGGCGAGTTCTACCTAAGCAACGCCCCGCCGAATCTCCCGAATGCGCAGATCGTGAAAGCGCACCTGCTTGAGTTGCGAAGGGAAACGAACCGCTGAGTGGGTTAAGGAAATTTAATAAGGAAGTGCGGCAGCGAGCTTTCAGCAACGGGCTTTCGGCTTGCGTTCGGGAGCGGCTGGCCTCAGGGTGGGGACAGTCGGCCTCCCGCGGCAGACCGGGTCTGGACCGGAGCCGGCGACCGGCACAGATGACAGCCATTCTGGGCATCTCCGCATTCTATCACGACAGTGCCGCGGCGCTGGTCGTGGATGGAGACCTTGTTGCGCAAGGAACAGATGCCGCCGGCCCGCACCGACGCCGAACGGGAGAAATACCTGGCCCAGTTCCAGCCCGACTGACACCCGCGTTGACGCCAACAAATCTCTTCTCCAGAGGGCCCGGTTGGTGGATATTGCTCTGAAGCGTGAATGAAATGGTCTGACCTTCCACTCCAACCGACCGCCCGGGCCTTGCGGCAGTTCGCCGGGGCGTGGCTGATCTTCTTCCTGGGGGTTGCCCTGCACCGCTACGTCGTGCGCGGTCAGCACCAGGCCGGGGTGGCGTTTGGAGTGCTGGCCGTCGGGCTGGGCGGGCTGGGACTGATCCGGCCGGCCGCCCTGCGCTGGCTC
>Ga0187872_10000619_pt1 | contig 39956 bp, 29 predicted proteins | sample June2016WEW_16_4_FD_132973 | JGI IMG/M metagenome (GOLD analysis project Ga0187872, IMG submission 132973) | Peatland microbial communities from SPRUCE experiment site at the Marcell Experimental Forest, Minnesota, USA - June2016WEW_16_40 | ecosystem: Environmental > Terrestrial > Soil >...
GAGCGTAAGTGAGGCATTTGCAGCAGAAGCAGGCGTAGGGGGGGATGGGCAAGCGGGCAAACTTGAGCGCGCGGCAGAAGTTGGCATAAGCGGAGCGCAGGGTACGGCGCTTGCGGTCGGGGACAGAGACGCGCATTAACCAGGAGGCCGGCCCGGAGGCGGGTGGCGGGGCGGGGGCGGTTGTTGGGCGTGGCCGTGCCGCGGGGTGAAGGCGGGGCTGAAGGGCATGGCGACGGTTATGCCCATAGAGAACGGTTCGGGCGGGAGTTCAAAGGAGAGGGTGAAATTCATAGGGGGCCGAAGAAAGGGCGAGGGGCGGCAGCGGCTACCGGTGGCAGAGCCGCAGCGCCGTCACAAGAAGCGCGGTATTGGCGCCGAAGTGTCGTCATAGATCCAAGTGAAGCGCATGATGTCACTGGGGGCGAGGCGGCGTCAAGCGCTGGCTTGCACGCTTTGGACCGAACGGGTTTAGTTGCGGCCTCAAGAACCGCAGCACAATCGCGCGCCAGCCGTGCCCATTGCCTGCACAACAACTGCCCTCTACGCCAAAACAGCAAAAGCGTCCCTTTCCCTCATTTTCTAATTCTCGCCCTCTCTCTCGTTCGCAAAATTAAGCAAAATAAAGCTTGCGTTCCCAGCCCGCTCGGCTAAAACAGCTTCCGGTTCATTTCCATAAACCAAAAGCGAGCGCAGTGCTTTTGGTGTGAGTCTTTGCGCTGCGAGGACTCGGACTCCATCCAAAAGCAACCACATAGATTTGGCAGTCAAGATCCACCTCGGACGCGCGCGAGCCGCGCGTCCCGGTGTGCTTTTGACTGCGGGCCGCGTGGTTGCTGCCCTGGATGGGAGCGCGCTGGGCGCGCACTCCCTCGCCACAGGGTTGGCTCATGGTTCGAGTCTTCGCAACACACCTGTTGCGAGAACCAAAAACAATCAACAGAAGAGACAGCTATGGAAAACATTACGAACACCATCAAACGACTGGTCGTGGGGACCGTCCTCGCGCTCAGTGTGACCACAAGCCTTCACGCTCAACCCGTCCTGCCGCCCCCGGGCCTTACCAACTCGCCACCCACAACGGAGGGAGGTGGGGGGGATTACGCGTCATTGGCGGCCGCACAGTGGGCGGATTATGAAACCAACTACGCCCCCTGGGCCGTGCAGGACATTCCCATGCCGGACGGCTCGCAGCTCACTTCCGACGCGCTGGCAGCCCAAAGCCAGGCTGATTTGCTGGCGCTCTCGACAAACATTTACAACGACCTCTTGCTCCAGCAAGTGGCCGTCAGCAACTTCCTTGCGAGCGTCACAAACATGGCCCCAAGCTGGACCGACCAGAGCGGCAACACTGTCTATATTGACGGGCTGGATGCCCTGGGCGACCCGATGATCAAATCGCCGTTCAACCTCGAATCAGCGCAGACCGTTTCCGCTCAGAAACTCTGGCCGGGTGGCGGCAGCGGGTTCAACCTCGCCGGCTCGAACGTCCTTATGGCGCAGTGGGACGGGGGCGACGTGCTGACCAATCACCAGGAGTTTTGGCTGGGGGGATTCCGAGTCAGTTTGCTCGACGGGCCGACTATCGGTCCAATCGACCATGCAACCCACGTGGCGGGGACCCTCGTGGGCTGGGGCGGATATGCTCCCGCAGAGGGGTTCGCCAATCGGGGGCGCTTGATCGAGGCTTATGATTACTGGGATTTTTCTGAGATGCCAGCCGTGGCCGCCACCAATTCAGTGCGGGTTTCCAATCATAGCTACGGGCATCTTGGTGGGTGGCAGCAGACCACGATCTACGGCACGAACGCCTGGCTGTGGGCTGGCGACGATTCCATCAGCACCAATCAAGATTGGCACTTTGGTTTCTACGACAGTTACGCCATGACCAATGACCAGATCATCTACACGGCGCAAACCTATCTGCCGGTGTTTGCCGCCGGTAATGAGCGTGGGCCGGGTCAGTATGAGCCGCCGAGCCAGCCGATTTTGCATTGGGACTTTTGGACAATCGGCGGAATTCAATATATTTATTACAACGATTACTTCCGACCGCTCAACGACGCCCAGGGAGGATTTAACAACCTGGACTCATACGCCGTGTCGAAGAACGCGCTCATCGTCGGCGGGGACAATGGGAACACCAACGGCTATAGCGGTCCGGGCAGTGTCGTGATGACCACTTTTTCAAGCTGGGGGCCAACCGCGGACGGGCGGATTAAGCCGGACATCACCGCGCCGGGCTACCTCATTTGGTCAACCGTCACCGAGGCCACCAACGCCTACGAGCAAATGTCCGGCACCAGCATGGCCGCGCCGGCGGTGACGGGGACCATCGGCCTGTTGGTTGGATACTACAGCCAGCTTTACGGCACGAACCGTCCGCCCATGCTCTCCTCGACGCTCGGTGGCATCATCATTCACACGGCGGACCAAACGGGAACGAACACGGGGCCGAATTACACGTTCGGATGGGGGCAGCTCAACGCCTTGTCCGCCGCGAACCTTATTTCCAACAACTTCGCCAGCGGCTCGCTCGCCTTCATCAAGGAAGTGCTCCTGGAGAGCGGCGACTACATCCAGTTCCCGGTCGTCCTGACCAACAATCAGCCGTTCAAGGCCACCATTCGGTGGACGGACCCGCCAGGGACCCCAACCGCTCCGGCCCTCAACCCGACCAACCACATGCTGGTCAACGACCTGGACTTGCGCGTTGTCAGCCCGAGTGGGGCGACCAATTACCCCTGGGTCCTCAATCCGGCCTCGCCCGCCAGCGCCCCCGCGACCGGCGACAACACGGTGGACAATGTCGAGCAGGTCTATATCCCCAGTCCGAGCAACGGCACCTACACCGTGCGAGTCACGCACAAAGGCAACCTGGTCAACGACAAGGGGCAGATCAGCTACCAGAATGTCTCTCTCATGCTGTCGGGCAATCTCGCCCAGCCGCCCGTCCTGCCGATGCTCACCGCCATCTCAGCCCAAACCGTTTCCAACACCGTCTCGCTCAAATGGTCTTCCGACGTGGGCCGGGTTTACAGAGTGCAATCCAGGAGCAATATTGTCTCCGGCACTTGGGCATACGCCACCGGTGAGCTGAGCGCCACGAAGACGAATACGGCGGTCCTGCTCCCGGCGGCAGGGGTGCCCAGTCAGTTTTATCGAATCGTTCAGGTCCGGTGAAAACACGATTGCAACGACAACGAACAGGCTGCCGGCGCTGGCTTTGGCTGGCGCTGGCAGTCATGCTGGCAGTGGCGGCAAGAAGGGCGAATGCCCAAAGCACCATCGTTTATGGGCAGTTTCCTTTGACGCCACCGCCGCCTCCCGGGATGACCATATTTCCTGAGGACAGCCAAGGATGGCAGGTGTTTGGCACCTACACTTCTCCCGCAGGTTACAACTGGCTCATCAATGGGCAACCGGCGTTCACATTTACCGCCGGGAATGGTGTCTCCATATACCCGGCTTCATCCCTGAACGGGGTGATCGGAATTGCTGCCGACCAATTCGGTGGCAACAACGCTGTTCCGCTCGTAGCGGGGCAGGAAATCGGTCCGGACGCCGCCGGCTATCAATGGTTTACCAGTCCGACTTTCGGCTCCCTCCTTACCGCAACCTTCGACGGTGGCCCCGAAGGCCCCCTGTACGAGGGCTATTTCACCGGCCTGGAGTCCGGCTATCTAGGGCTTGAGTTCCAACAAAACGGCCAGACATATTACGGGTGGGTGCGTGTTGGCACACCCTATGCCGGCCTTGAGGCCGTCTGGCTCTACGACTATGCCTACGAAACCGTCCCGAACACGCCTATCTTTGCGGGTGAGGGTGAGGTGCCTGAGCCGGGCACCTTTGCCCTGTTGCTCGTTTCCGGCGCGGCCTTCTGGCTGGTGCGGAAGCGCTTGTGAAAAAGCGGGTGAGACCGCGAGCCGGCTGGCGGCGCTGGCTTTGGCCGGCACTGGCCCTCCTTATCGCGCTGTCCCCAACGGACGGGCGCGCTCAGGGAACCATTGTTTATGGCCAGTTTCCTCTGACGCCTCCCGGCCCGCCTGGGACCACCAGCTTTCCCGAAGATAGCCAAGGGTGGCGGGTCGCTGGCGAATTGGGTTTCCCCCCGGCAACCTACACGCTGACCGTCAACGGCCAAGCGCTATATACGTTCACTTCAACGGGAGCGTATGTTGGCGTTTATCCCGCGTCATCACTCAGCGGGGTGATCGGAGTTCCGCTTGACCAATTCGGCGCCAACAACGCTCTTCCGCTGGCGGCAGGCCAGGAAATTGGTCCAGGTGCAGCCGGCTACCAGTGGTTTTCTGATCCCTCCTTCGGATCAGACCTCAGCGCAACCTACGACGGTGGCGCTGACGGCCCGTTGCAAGTCGGCTTGTTTACGGGCCTGGAATCGGCCTACCTCGGGCTTCAATTCCAAGAAGGTGGCCAGACCTACTACGGTTGGGCACGCGTCGGCGTTCCATACGCCGGCCTCGATGCTGTGTGGCTTTACGATTACGCCTACGAAACCGTCCCGAACACCCCCATCCTGGCGGGCCAGGGTGAGGTGCCTGAGCCGGCCACACTTTCTTTGCTGCTCGTCTTCGGCGCGGTGTTTTGGTTAGTGCGCAAGCGTTCTACCGCGTTGTTCACGTTTAATGAGAAAAAACCGCCCCCGCAAATCCCGCCCCTCCCCCCCGCAATAGAAGGTTCCCTTTTGCCGAGAAAGGGAGAGTGCTATACGTTGCTCTACACGACGCTGCGTCCGTTCGCAATTTCGTGTTTGCCCCGTTCGGTCGCACGATGCGGACAGCGGACACGCCCGTCTTTACGCGTAGTGCTTTAAGTACGTACTGGCCGGTGGGTCAGTCCGCTGTCGCACCCTTTGTTGGGGTGCCAGCCGGTCAGGGTTAGCAGGGGGTGACTATTTTAATACCACTTTACAATGCTGTTCGGTAGATATCGGAGGCAGCCCCTCACCCTGCCCGGCCCTGAGGGATGAGGGATGAGGGATGAAACCTGAGAGGGTGGCTGCAGGCCGGGTGAATACCGATTGTCTCCGTAAACTGGTATCAGTCCACCAATCCAGCACTCCATTACTTCAATACTCCACCACTCCACCACTCCGCTGGCTGCGCCTATTTTCGCAGCTTGGACGCGGCCATTTGGCCGGTGTCGGCAGTCCACCCGGCGCCCAGCGCTTTGATGAGGGAGACGCTGGCGGCCAGGCGTTGCTCCGCCAACTGCACGACGGTTTGTTCGAGAGCCAGCGCTGCGCTCTGGGCGATGACCACGTCGAGGTAGGTGATCACGCCGCCTTTGTACTTGGTCATAGAAATGTCCAGCGTACGGCGGGCGGAGTTGAGCGCAACGCTCTCCTTTTCTGATTGCTGGGCCAGCAGGCGCTGGGCGGCGAGCTGGTCTTCCACGTCCTGGAACGCGCTGAGGACAGTCTGGCGGTAGTTGGCGACGGCGGCGTCGTAGGCGGCGCGGGCGGCGGCAAGTTGGGCGCGGTTCCGGCCACCGGTGAAGAGCGGCAGGGACAAAGAAGGGCCCACCGACCAGACCCGGCTCTGCCAGTTAAAGAGCGTGCTGGCGTCAATGGACTGGAAACCCGCCAGGCCATTGAGCATGACGCGCGGATAGAACGCGGCGTGGGCCAGGCCAACGTCCGCGTTGGCGGCGGCCATGAGGCGCTCGGCGGCGGCAATATCGGGCCGGCGTTCCAGCAATTCACTCGGCACGGCAACCGGAATGCCGGGGCCAGCATCGAAGGCCCTCTTCGCGGCGGCCAGCGCGCCCTTGGTGGGGCTGACTTCGAACGTGGGGGCCGGCTGGCCGCAGAGGACGGCGAGCGCATGCAGAAAGGTGGCGCGCTGCAGTTGCACTGCGGGAATCTGGGCCTCGGCGCTCGCGAGCTGGGTTTCAGCCTGGGAAACATCGAGGTCGGTGGCGATGCCGCTTTTGTGGCGGTTTTGCGTCAGTTCGAGCGAGCGGCGGTAGGCGACCGCGGTGTCCTCCAGCACCCGGTACTGGGCGTCGAGCGAGCGGAGGGTGAAGTAGTCGATGGCGACTTCGGCCTGGATGGCGAGCTTGGAGGATTCAAGATCATCAGCGGAGGCAGCCAGGCTGGCCCGCGCGCTTTCGACCTCGCGCCGCACGCGGCCCCAAAGATCAAGCTCCCAACTGGCATCGAGCGGGACACTGAACGCGTTGTAGGTGTAAGTGTTGCCGCCGCTCTGAAATTGGTTCGCGCTGGTGCGCTGGCGGGTGACACTGGGCGCGGCGGAGAGCTGGGGAAAGAAATCAGCGCGAGCGACGCTCACGAGCGCGCGCGCCTGCTGGAAGTTCGCAAACGCGGCGGCGAGCTGCTGGTTGTTTGTGGTCGCGAGGCCTTCGAGGCCGTTTAACTCGGGGTCGCCGAAGAGTTCCCACCAGGAACCGCGCGGCAAGTGCGCCGACGGTTGGGCCGGCTTCCAAATGCCCGCGTTGGTGGGTATCGCGCCGGCAAAGGCCGCCGGCATGGCGTTGGCGCCCAGCGCCGCGGGCCGCTGGTAATTCGGGCCGACGGCGCAGCCGGCCAGCAGCCAGGCGGCGAGAGGCAAAATCCGAAATCCGAAACCCGAAGCCCGAAGGAAATCCGAAACCCGAAGCTCGAAAGGCAGCGGCAAAGGTCGCACGCTTGGGAGGACACACGCCTTGTCTGCCCTCACCACTGAGGGGGAGGGGAAAGGATGGCTCGGCGTTGGCGAAGCGACGGGGTCGTGCAAACGGTTCTCGGATTTCGGATGTCGGATTTCGGTTTTCATATTATGCCATCAGGCGGGCGCGAGTTGGACTCTTCGCTGACGACGCCGCGCCTTGACGCGCTGCCCCAGGCTCTCGAACGTCAGATAGATTACCGGCGTGGTGTAAAGCGTCAGGGTTTGCGAAAGCAACAGGCCGCCCACGACCGCGATGCCCAGCGGCTGGCGCAGCTCCGAGCCGGTCCCCAGACCCAGGGCCAGCGGCACCGCGCCGAACAGCGCGGCCATGGTGGTCATCATAATGGGCCGGAAACGGATGATGCAAGCCTTGTAGATAGCGTCGCGGGGATTCAGCCCCTCGTGGCGTTCGGCGTCGAGGGCAAAATTGATCATCAGGATGGCGTTCTTCTTCACGAGCCCCATCAGCAGAATGATGCCGATGAAGGAAACCAGCGACAGGTCGAGGCCGAAGAACATCATCGCCAGCAGGGCGCCAACGCCGGCCGACGGCAGGGTCGAGATGATAGTGAGCGGGTGAATCAGGCTTTCGTAGAGCATGCCCAGCACCACATAGACGGCGAGGATCGCCGCCGCGATCAGCAGCGGCATATTGGCCATGGAGGCGCGGAAGACCTGGGCGGTGCCCTGGAAACTGCCCAACACGCTCGAGGGCATTCTCAATTCCTCAACCGCTCGCTCGACGACCTCGGTGGCCTGGCCGAGCGCGACGCCCGGCGCCAGGTTGAAGGAGAGGGTCACGGCGGGAAATTGCCCCTGGTGATTAACCGACAGGAAGGTATTGGACGGTTTGAATTTGGCGACGGCGGCCAGCGGCACCTGGAACCCGTTGGTGGACCGGACATAGATCTGGTTGAGCGCAGAGGGGTCGAGCAAGTACTTAGGCTCGACTTCGAGGATGACGTAGAACTGGTTGTATTGCCGATACATGGTCGAGACCTGCCGCTGGCCGAACGCGTCGTAGAGGGTGTTGTCAATGGCGATGGGCGAGACGCCCAGGCGTGCCGCCGCGTCGCGGTCGATCACCACCATGGTTTGGAGGCCGCTGGTCTGCTGGTCGCTGCTGACGTCGCGCAATTCCGGCGCGACGCGCAACTTGTCCACCAGCAAGGTGGACCAGCGGTTGAGTTCAGCAAGGTCGCCCGACTGCAGCGCATACTGAAACTGCGCCCGGCTCAGCCGCCCGCCAACGCGGATGTCTTGCGAGGCCTGGAGGAATAAAGTGACGCCGCTGACCTCGGCCAGTTTTTTGCGCAGGCGGTTGATGATCTGGTCCGCGCTGACGTTCCGTTCCGCCCGCGGTTTCAGGGTAATAAACATGCGGCCGTTGTTGACTGTTGAAGCGCCCGCGCTCGCGCCGATGAAAGAAGCCATCGTGGCGACCGCCGGATCGTCGAGGACAATCCGGGCGACCTTCTGCTGCAACTCGGCCATCGCGGCAAAGGAGATGTCCTGGGCGGCGTCGGTCGTGCCGAAGATGATGCCGGTATCCTGCTGGGGAAAAAAGCCCTTCGGCACGGCCTGGTACAGGGCGACCGTGGCGACCAGCGTCAGGAAGGCCACCGCCAGCATGAAACTGTGATGGCGCAACACCCAGCGCAGGCCCGTTTCATAGTGGCCCAGCAGCCAGTTGAAGGACTGCTCGCAGCCGCGAATGAAGGCGCCGGGCTTCCGATAAGCCGCTTCCGGTCTCAGGAAGCGGGAACAGAGCATCGGCGTGAGCGTCAGCGAAATGACGCCCGAAACCAGAATGGCCAGGCTCACGGTCACGGCGAATTCGTGGAACAGCCGCCCGATCAGCCCGCCCATGAACAGCAGCGGAATGAACACCGCCACGAGCGACGTGCTCATCGAGATCACCGTGAAGCTGATCTGCCGCGCCCCCTTGAGGGCCGCCTGCATCGGCGCGTCGCCGTGTTCGATGAAGCGATGGATGTTCTCGATCACCACGATGGCGTCGTCCACCACAAACCCGACGGAGATGGTGACGGCCATCAGGGAGAGATTATCAATGCTGTAGTGGCACAAGTACATGAAGGCGAAGGTGCCGGCCAGCGCCAGCGGCACGGTGATGCTGGCGATGAACGTCGGCCAGAACCGCCGCAGGAACAGGAAGATGACCATCACCACCAGCGCGATGCTCAGCATCAGGGACAACTGCACGTCGTGCACCGAGGTGCGGATGGTGATCGTGCGGTCGCTGATCTCGCTGATCTTCACGGAGGGGGGGATCCACCGTTTGAGCTGCGGCAGCACGGCGCGTATCCGGTCCACGGTCTCAATCACGTTGGCATCCGCCTGTTTGAAGAGGATGACCAGCACGGCGCGATTGGTGCCGGACCAACCCGCCACCCGCGCGTTTTGGGTGCCGTCGATGGCCCGGCCCAGGGCGCTGAGTTTAATCGGCGCGTTGCTCCGCTGCGCCAGAATGAGGTCCTGGTAACCCTTGCCTTCCAGCAATTGGTCGTTGCTGGTCAGCGTGTAGGAAAGCTGGTCGCCGTCGAAACTTCCCTTGGGCGAATCCACGTTCACCTGGCCGAGCAGGGAACGCACGTCTTCCAGGCTCAGCCCCGTCGAGGCCAGCGCCCCCGGGTTGACCTGGACGCGCACCGCTGATTTATCGGCCCCGCTGATAAAGGCCTGGCTGACGCCTTCGACCTGGCTCAACCGCTGCCCGATGATGGAGTCGCCGTATTCAAAGACCTGCGAGGGGGGAAGGATGTCCGACTGCATCGCCAGGATCATCACGGGGGCGTCGGCCGGGTTGATTTTACGATAGGTGGGCGGGTTCGGCAAGTCGGTGGGCAAATCGCCGGCCGCGGCGTTGATGGCCGCCTGCACGTCGCGCGCCGCGCCGTCCACGTTCCGGTTCAGATCGAACTGGATGGTGACCGAGCAGCCGTCCAGGGTGCTGACGGAGGTGATCTCCGTGACGCCGGCAATTTGGGCCAGGCGGCGTTCCAGCGGCGCGGCCAGGGAGGAGGCTACCGTCGCCGGGTCGGCGCCAGGCAACGAGGCCGACACACTGATCATCGGGAAATCCACGCGCGGAATGGCGGCCACCGGCATGAAGTGATACGCGATAATGCCCGCCAGAAACAGGCCGATGGCCAGCAACGACGTGCCGACCGGGCGGCGAATGAAGGGCGCGCAAATGTTCATAGTTCAAGGAGGCTCTCGCCTCTAAAAGCCAGAACCGCCGCCACTGGCCCATTCGGGTTCATACTCAGGCCGTGCGGACATCTTTGGGCAAAGACGGTGCGCCCGCTTCCTTGGCCGCCGCCGCCGCCCGCCCGCGCCGGACCCAGCGTCCGAGCCGGTCCAGGTACAGATAAACGACCGGTGTGGTGTAGAGCGTGATAAGCTGGGAGAGCAGCAGGCCGCCGACGATGGAGATGCCCAGCGGGCGGCGCAACTCGGAACCGGTGCCCCGTTCCAACGCCAGCGGCAGCGCGCCGAGCAGCGCCGCCATCGTGGTCATCATGATCGGTCGAAACCGCAGCAGGCAGGCCTGGTAAATGGATTTGACCGGCGGCAACCCCTCGGTGCGCTCGGCATCAAGGGCAAAGTCAATCATCATGATGGCGTTCTTCTGGACGATGCCGATCAGCAGGATGATGCCGATCAGCGCCACCAGCGAGAGGTTCTCCCGGCACAGGAGCAGGGCCAGCAGCGCGCCCACGCCCGCCGAGGGCAGGCTCGACAGGATCGTGAGGGGATGGACGTAGCTCTCATAGAGCACCCCCAGCACGATGTAGATGACGATGATAGCGGCCAGGATCAGAAACGGTTCGCTCTTGAGGGAGGATTGGAATTCCGCCGCGCTGCCGGAAAACGTCGCCACGACGGCATCCGGCAGGCCGATTTCCTTTCCCGCCGCCTGAATCGCCTCCACCGCCTCGCCCAGCGAACCGCCCGGCCGCAGGTTAAAGGAAAGCGTCACCGCCGGAAACTGGCCCTGGTGGACGACGGTCAGCGGCGCGGTGGCAGCTTTCACCTTGGCAAAGGCGCCCAGCGGCACCATCTGCCCGGTGCTGGACTTGACGTAAATCCGGTTCAAGGATTCCGGGTTAAACTGGTAACGCGGCTCGACTTCGAGGACGACACGATATTGGTTGAGCTGGGTGAAAATAGTGGAGACCTGGCGCTGGCCGAAAGCGTCGTAGAGCGTGTCGTCAATGGCCTGCGTGAGCACGTTCAGGCGCGAGGCCTGCTCGCGGTCCACTTCCACGCTGACTTGCAAGCCGCCCGATTGCTGGTCCGAGGCCACATCGGCCAGCTCCGGCTTGTTGCGCAATACCGTCAGCAGCTTCGGCGCCCATTCCGACAACTCCACCACGTCGGCGTCGGTCAGCGTGTATTGATACTGGGTGCGGCTGATGCGGCTGTCGATCTGCACGTCCTGCGCCGCCTGCATAAAGAGGGAAATGCCTTCGACGGAGTCGGTGGCGGCGCGCAGGCGGTCGATGATCTGCCCGGCGCTGGCCTGGCGGCGGTCGCGCGGCTTGAGGTTGATGTAAAGGCGGCCTGAATTGACCGTGGCGTTCACGGTGCCGGCGCCGACGAAGGACGCCACGCTGACGACATCCGGGTCACGCCGCACAATGTCGGCAATGACGCGCTGGCGGGTGACCATTTCCTTGAACGAGATGGATTGCGCGGAGTCGGTGACGCCGACAATCAAGCCGGTGTCCTGCTGCGGCAGCAGGCCCTTGGGCACGATGACGTAGAGCCAGATCGTGGCGACCATGGTGACGATCGCCACGCCCAGCGTGAAGGCCTGGTGCCGCAGCACCCATTGCAAGCTGCGGTTGTAGGCGTCCAGCAATCCCTGGAACATTCGGTCGGTGAGCAAATACAGCCGCCCGGGTTTGGTTTCGGCCTCCGCTTTCAACAGCCGGGCGCACATCATGGGCGTGAGGGTCAGCGAAACAATCAGGGAAACCGCCACCGCCGCGCTCAGGGTGATGGCAAACTCCCGGAAGAGCCGGCCCACAATGCCCGTCATGAAGATCAACGGGATGAAGACCGCAATCAGCGAGAAGCTCAACGAGATGATCGTAAAGCCAATCTGCTTCGCCCCCTTGAGCGCGGCCGCCAGGGGCGCCTCGCCGCCTTCGATGAAGCGGACGATGTTCTCAATCATCACAATCGCGTCATCAACCACGAACCCGGTGGAGATGGTCAGGGCCATCAGTGAAAGGTTGTCCAGGCTGAAGCCCACCAGCTTCATGATGCCGAACGTGCCGATCACCGTCAGCGGCAGGGCCACGCCGGGAATCACGGTCGCCCAGAACTTCCGCAGGAAGACAAAGATCACCATGACCACGAGCACGACCGCCAGAACGAGCGTGAACTGGACATCCCGCACCGAGGCGCGAATGGTGGCCGTCCGGTCGGTCAGGACGGCGATCTTGACCGAGGGCGGAACCGTCGAGCGGAGCCTCGGCAACAACGCTTTCACGCGGTCGGCGGTTTCGATGATGTTGGCGCCGGGCTGGCGTTGGATATCGACAATGACGGCGGGCTGGCCGTCCACCCAGCCCGCCATGCGGACATTCTCGACGTTGTCAATGGCGTCCCCCACGTCGCGCAGGCGGACCGGCGCGCCATTTCGGGTGGCGATAATGACCTCGCGAAATTGCGCCGCGGTGAAGATCTGGTCATTGGCGTTGATGGCATAGGACTGGCGCTGGCCATCGAAGCTGCCTTTGGGGGCATTGACGTTGTTTTGCATCAGCGCCGTGCGCACGTCTTCCAGGCTAAGCCCCTGAGCGGCGAGGGCGGTTGGGTTGATGCGGGCGCGGACGGCGGGCTTCTGGTTGCCCTCGATGGTCACCAGGCCCACGCCGGTCACTTCGCTGAGCTTTTGCGCCAGCACCGTGTCCGCCAGGTCGTTGACCTTCTCCAACGGCAGGGTGGCGGAGGTGATTTGCAGCGTGAGGATCGGGGTGTCGGCCGGGTTGACTTTGTTGTAGATGGGCGGGTTGGGCATGTGCGGCAGGACGCCGCTGGCCGCGTTCATCGCCGCCTGCACATCCTGCGCCGCGGCGTCGATGTCCCGATCCAGCACGAATTGCAGCGTAATGCTGGCGTTACCGAAGGAACTGACCGAAGTCATCTGCGCCAGCCCGCTGATCTGGCCGAACTGCCGTTCCAGCGGGGTGGTCACCGAGGAGGCCATCACGTCGGGACTGGCCCCTGGATATTGGGCGGTGACCTGGATGGTGGGGAAATCCACCGGCGGCAGCGACGAGATCGGCAGCAAGGAGTAGCCGAGCGCTCCCATCAGCAAAACGCCCGCCATGAGCAGCGACGTAGCAATCGGGCGGTGAATGAATGGCTCGGAAACGTTCAAAGGGTGGAGGGGTTGATTACGTTCCTAGCTCTTGGTCTTGCTTCGGGTTTCGGTTTTCGGATTGTCTTCGGCCTCCGCCTTTCGGCCTTCGGATTTGGCCGCCGCGTCCGCCATCTTAACGCGGGAACCCTGCTGCAGCTTGTACTGGCCATCCACCACGATCCGCTCGCCGGGACGGAGCCCGTCCTCAATCACCGTTTCCCCTTGCCCGACCTGGGCCTGCCTCCGCGCGGCCACCTTCACGGGCCGGACCTCGACCCTCTGGTCCTCCTTGATGACGAAGGCGAAGTCCCCTTCCGGTCCGCGTTGGATTACCGAATCGGGCACCACGACGCTGCCCTTGAGGACGGTCAGCAGCAAGCGGGCGTTCACAAACTGGCCCGGCCAGAGCCGCAGATCGGTGTTGGGAAACGTCGCTTTGAGTTTGATGGTGGAGCTGTTGGGGTCAACCTGGTTGTCAATAACGGCGAGCTGGCCTTCGCCCAAAACGGTCGTGTTGTCCTCGCTGACCGCCAGGACGGGCAGGGCAGCGTCCGACAGTCGCATCTTGTCCTGGATGCTGCTCAGCGTTTGAGCCTCCAGAATGAAGACGACGGAGATCGGCCGCAGTTGGGTGATTACGACTATGCCATTGGCGTCACTGGCATGAACGATGTTGCCCGCGTCCACCAGCCGGATGCCGGTGCGCCCGTCAATGGGCGAGATAATGGTGGTGTAGGCAAGCTGAACCTTGGCGCTCTCGATGGCCGCCTGGTCCGCGTTGACCGTCGCTATCAACTGGTCCACCAGCGCTTTCTGCGTGTCGTATTGCTGCTGGGTGACGCCTTCATTAACCAGCAAATCGGCGTAGCGCTTCAGGTCCACCCGCGCGTTGGCGAGCTGCGCTTCATCCTGCCCTTTCTTGGCCACCGCCTGGTCCAGCGCAGTGCGGTAAGGATCGGGGTCAATCTGCGCCAGCAAATCCCCCGCCCGCACGTCCTGCCCTTCGGTAAAGGCGATCTTCTGCACCTGCCCATCCACCCGGGCGCGGACGGTCACCGTGTTAAACGCCTGGACGTTGCCGATGCCGCCCAGATAAACCGGCACATCTTTTTGGGCGACCGTGCCGGCCACGACCGGCACCGGCGGCAGCTCCAGCGAGCGGGCGCCCGGCCCTTTCTTGTCGGGGCCCGCCGCGCGACTCCGCGCCAGCCACACCGCCCCTCCCACCACCACCAGGCACAGCACAACGATCACCGCCATTCTCCCGCCGGAGGACTCCGGTTTTCCCCCGCCGGCTTCTGTCACCGGCGGACTGCCACCAGGCGACCGGTCTTCAGCCGCGCGGGGCGCATTGTTAGTGATGTGCTCTTTTGTCATTTGAATAGGCTCTGGTTTTCCAGCATGTCATTCCACTCGGATCGGCGGAGAATCGCTCAAGGGGTGTTGGTCTCCGGCCCGAACTTCTGGCGCAGGTAGTCGCGCCGCTCGCGCTCCAACTCCTCAAATCTCACCTTTTGCTCCGGCGTCAGCACGGTCAGCACCTGCTCGTGCAGGTTGGAGACGTTGGCGAAGACGTGGCTCGCCGTCTCCTTGCGGATGGCTTCGACCCGGCGCATCGCCTGGTCAATCATCGGATCGATCTTCTGAGCCTGGTCCGGTGTCAGTTCGAGCCGGGACTGAAACTGGGCACGCAAGCGCGCCCCGATCTCCGCCGGGGTCAGGGGCGCGACCGGCATGCGTCGGCACACCTGCCACGCAATGAGCGCGCCGCTGCCGCCGCCCGCCAGAAAGAGGGCCAGAACATACACACCGAGCTTCCATTTGCCAAGCGAGTTCATGGGTTCATGGGTTCAGGCTCATTTGGATATCGTAGTCGAGCAGGGCCGCTTCGTCGCCAGTCGCGTTGCCGCCGGATCGGGTCAGGCTCCAGGCGGCGCTCAACACCAGCACCAGGCCGGCACCCAGCGTCGCGCGGCGGAAGAACGCGAAGAGCGAAACGGATTCATCGTCCGCCCCCGCGGCGCGCCAATGGGCGAGCACCCGGGTTTCGAGGCCCAGTGGCGGCGCATCTGCCCTCTCGGGCGCCGCCTTGGCGGCGGCCCCCAGCAGCCTTTGGAGCGATTGGTCGTTTGGTTTCATAGGCGTTTCTCCGACATCAGCTTCTCGAAATACTTCCGCAGCTTCCGGCGCGCCCGGAAGGCGCGCACTTTAATGACCGGCACGTTCCAGCCCGTGATCTGCCGGACCTCGGCCACCGACCGGCCTTCGAGGTGCAGCAGCGTCAGCAGCAGCCGGTCCGCCGGGGCAAGCTGCGCCAGCAGTTTCTCGACCAGCTCCCGCGCCGCCAGGTTCCGCAGCGGCTCCAGCTCTTCCGGCCCCGCCGTCACCGCCTCCAGCGCCTGCGTCTGCTCCTCGCTCAAGTCAGCCCAGCGCAGTTCCGGGCGCACTTTCTCGGCCGCCAGTTGGTTGAGGCACGTATTGATCGCAATGCGCGAGACCCAATGCTCCAGCGGCACGGCGCCGGAGAACCGGTCCAGGTTCGCGAACACTTTCATAAACACGGTCTGCACTAAATCTTCCTGGCTCGTGCGCTGCGGCAGGTGCGACCGCACCAGCCGCGCCACCAGCGGATACAAATGCCGAAACAGCGCCCGCGCGGCATCCTCGTCCCGGCGGCGCACCCGCTCCACGCAGGCCGCCACCTCGAACCCCGGTTCAGGCATGACGCTCACGGGCGCAACAATGCCATAAGGACTAATGACCGGCTAGAGCCAGAGTGGTTACAACCGTCTCAGCAAGTCGGCTTCACGCTGCCACGAAATGTTACAGGCGATGGCCAAGGCCACCGCAAATCCCCTGCCGACTGGGGCTGGAATGACCGGAAGCGATTCCCGTGGGAAGTTCCGCGGAAGCCGGTTTCTTCGCGAGTCGTCGCCCCCGAGCCGGGCCGAGGGACGGTTGGTCTGGTGATTTATGGAGCATTATCAACATTGGTGTGATTGGCTGCGGCCACTGGGGCCCGAACCGTGTGCGGGTGTTCTGGCAGCTTCGGGATTCGCGGGTGACGGCATGCGCGGACCTGGACGCAAAGCGGCTGGAGGCGACCCAGGAGCGGCATGCGGCAGGGCGAGAGCGGCGGCACTTTGCAGGTTGGCAATGGCGGCACCAGCGGCACGCTCCCCGCCGGCACCGTAAGCGTCGGCTCCGGCGCCGCCCTGGTTTTCGACCGCAGCGACAAACTCGCGGTTCCCAGCGTCATTTCTGGTTTGGGCACGATCACACCTGTTTCCAGCTGTTACGAACGATGCTCCGGTGATTCATTTGCGGATGGATGGGCCGGCTTACTCCGCGCCGAGTGTCAGCACCTGGCCGGCGCTGACGAATTGTGGAAGCGCGGGCGCCAACGGCGTCTATACACCGAGCACGATGCCCGGCATCGTGACGGGTCCGGTTAATCCGAACGGCGTGCTTTTCTATGGATTAGCCGGCGCCAAAGTCGCTCAATTCAACGGCGTGAGCAGCTTTGCGGATGCCGGCTATGCCGCGCAGTATGACCCCACCGGCGCAGAACCGTTCACGGTGACCGCCATGTTCCGGGGCAATCCCACCGACAATCGTTTCCAGAACATTGCCGGGCACTCGGACAATTCCTGGCGCCTTGCCATGAATGTTCGCGCCCATAAGCCCCGAATTCTTCGCTTGCGCTGGTCGAAGACTCTGGAGTACCGTCCACCGCCATGTTGACGTTGACCGACAGTTTGAGCACTGCTTGGTGTTGCATTAACTTTCACGGCACAACACTAGCACAACGTCAAATGGCCGATAGCGTTTGCAGCGTAAGTGCTTGCAAATGAAGGGCTGGATGGGTAGCCAAGTTGATAGAGCAAAGGGGTGGAGAATCACCTTGCAAGGTTTGTCGAAGTTTCCGAGAATCAGGTCGTGATCTGATGGTGAAGAGCGGAGTGCGCACCCTTTACAACATCCTGTTTGCGGTCTGCTTTGCGCTGTCCTCGCCGTACTACTTCGTGCGAATGCGGCGGCGCGGCAATTGGCAGACGGGCTTCGCCGAGCGGTTTGGCAAATACGACACCAAACTCAAGCAAGCCATCACTAATCGTGACACGCTCTGGATGCACGCCGTCAGCGTCGGCGAGGTCAACCTCTGCACCCAGCTTATACGCGCGCTCGAACCGCGCTTGCCGAACCTCAAGATTGTCGTCTCCACCACCACGACGACGGGCATGGGTGAATTACGGCGCAAGCTGCCGAACCACATTAGCAAGATCTACTATCCGATCGACCATCGCCTGTACGTGACGCGGGCGCTGACCACCATCCGCCCCCAGGCAATCGTACTGGTGGAAGCGGAGATCTGGCCGAATTTTCTCTGGCGTGCCCGTGACCTGGGCGTCCCGGTTTTCCTGGTCAACGCGCGTTTGTCCGACCGCTCCTATCGTGGCTACCAGCGCTTTGGTTTTCTGTTCCGACCGCTGTTCGCTGCGCTGACGAGTATCGGCGCGCAAAACGAGGCTGACGCGGCCAAGCTCCGCAACCTGGGGTGCCGGCCGGAAGCGATTCATATCGTCGGCAGCTTGAAATTCGATGCGGCCAAGCTCGACGAGCGCCGTTTGCTCGATGTCCCGGCCCTGTTGCGGCAGCTTGGGGTGAGGGCGGGTGCGCGGGTGATCGTTGGGGGCAGCACGCATGCGGGCGAAGAAGCGATCCTCGCCGAGCAATTCCTCCGCTTGCGCGCGCAGTTTCCGGATTTGTTTCTGGTGCTGGTGCCGCGCCATTTTGAGCGCAGCCGGGAGGTCGGGCACGAGCTGGAAGCGCGCGCCCTGAAGTTTGCGTATCGCAGCGAAATCACGGCCCACAGCGAGTTTGAACCGGGCGGACTTGATTGTCTCGTCGTCAATACCACCGGGGAACTAAAATACTTCTACGAACAGGCGACGATCATCTTTGTCGGCAAGAGCTTGGCTGCGGAAGGCGGCCAAAACCCGATTGAGCCGGGCGCGCTGGGCAAGGCGATGGTCTTTGGTCCAAACATGCAGAACTTTGCGGAGGTCGTCCGCGGCTTCCTGGAGCAGAATGGCGCGGTGCAGGTGCGGGACGCGGCCGAATTGGAAAAGGTCCTGGGCGGCCTGCTGGCGGATGAGCCGCGCCGCGAGCAACTAGGCCGCAACGCGCTGAAAGTCGTTCACGAAAACCTCGGCGCCCTCGACCGGACCGTGGATATGATCGTGGAGCATCTCGCCACCGGCGACCTTTACGTTGCGCCCAAAAGGCGGCGCGCAGGTTGAAGTGCCAACACGCCGCGGTTAGGCAAGGATCCGCCGTCCTTCATCCAGGAAGATGCCCTTGAAGTTCATCTCGAGGGCCTGTGGATTGGAGGCTTTGCCCAGGGCTTCCTGTTCGCTGATCTTGCCCTGTTTTACGAGGTTGAACAGGGCTTGATTGAAGTTGATCATCCCATCGTCCGTGCCGGTTTCAATCGCCGCTGCCAGCTTGTCGAGCCGATTCTCCTCAATCAACTTCTTGACGGTGGCCGTGTTGATCATGATCTCCAGTGCGGGCGTCATACTGCCCGCCAGGGTGTTCACCATGCGCTGGCAAACGACCGCTTGCATGGTGCCGGCGAGTTGACGGCGAATCTGTTCGCGCTCGTCGGCCTTGAAAAAGTCAAGAATACGGCTGATCGACTGCGAGGCGTTAGTGGTGTGCAGCGTCGATAACACGAGGTGGCCGGTGTCAGCGGCACTCATGGCCGAGGTGAAACTGATCGAGTCACGCATCTCGCCAATCATGATGATGTCGGGGTCCTGCCGCAGGATGTGCTTGAGCGCGTGATGGAAAGAAAGCGTGTCCAAACCGACTTCCCGCTGCTCGATGACGCATTGATTGTCTTCAAACACGTATTCGATGGGGTCCTCCAGCGTGACGATGTGCCTTTTGAAGTTGGCGTTGATGTGCTCGATCATCGCGGCGAGCGTGGTCGATTTCCCGCAACCGGTCGAACCGGCCAGCAGCACGATGCCGCGGGGTGATTCGGCGATTCTCTTAATCTGCTCCAGGAGGCCCAGTTCCTCGAAGCTGGGCACATGGGTTTTCACGTAGCGCATGGCCAGGCACCACTGGCCGCGCTGTTGAAACAGATTGGTGCGAAATCGACCGATGCCGGGCACGAAGTAGGAGAAGTCCGCCTCACGCTCCTGCTCCACGCGCTTGCGCAAATGGGCCGGCGTGATCTGCTGCACGATGTTGTTCAGCCATTCCTCGGTCGGAAACGGGCATTCGATGGCGATCAATTGGCGGTTGATGCGGAAGATGACGGGAGTGCCCATCTTCAGGTGAACGTCCGATGCTCCACCCTCGACAGCCGTTTTCAGAACACGCTGAAATATTTCCATGCCCCGCAGGGTAACGAATCGGAGCGAAGAACCAAAGCCGAAAAGATGAAAACGACGAAGAACGTCCCGATGAATTCAACCAGATATTTGTTCCATCAGATTCCTGATTCTGCGTTGCTTGAATTGTCTCCCCTGTCCCCTGGGGCGAAACTACCCTGCCGGCGCGTAGGCCATCGTGGTCAGGCGTGCCTGCGCCTGCTTTGACAGCCCGGTGAAAACCATCGACACATGATAGCCGGTGTGCTTGTTGCCGGTGCAGGAAATGACGACCCCCGTGCAGTGGACCTTGCCGCCGTCGCCCGGCGACTGCAGCGTCAGCGTCATCTCGGCCCACTCCGAGAAAGGCGTGACGCTGCGAAACTCGATGCCATTCTTGTGGATGATCACCGAGTTGGGTGAGAGGGACAGGCGGGTTTGCCGTGCTTCGACGGTGACTTGTTGCAACGACCCAGTGCTTTCAATTTTTCTCGCGCTCATACAGCACCATCAGACTAACATGCCTTGCAAAATCGTCAAATTAGCTGCTCCAAACGAAAGCATAAGCTTTTACCATTCAATTACCGCTGCGCCCCACGTCAGCCCCGCGCCAAAAACCACCATCAAGATCAAGTCGCCACGCTGGACGCGCCCGGAGGCGAGGGCCTCGTCCAGCGCAATGGCCACGGAAGCGGCGGAGGTGTTCCCGTATTTGTGGAGATTGACAAAGAGTTGTTCAGGTTTGGCGCCGAGGCGTTCGACGACGGCATCGATGATGCGACGGTTGGCCTGGTGGGGGATGATGCACTTGATGCGCGAGATATCGATCTCACAGCGGCGCAACGCTTCCTCCGCGGCCGTCTGCATCGCTTGCACCGCATTCTTGAACGTCTCCTTGCCTTCCATGCGCAAGTAATGCATGCCCGAAGCGACTGACTCTGCGCTCGCCGGACAGCGGCTGCCGCCGCCGGCCATGAAAAGTAGATCGGCTTTTCGGCCATCCGCGCCCATCACCGCCGTTAGCAAACCATGCGCGTTGGGGCGATTCTGCAAGACCGCGGCCCCCGCGCCGTCGCCGAACAGCACGCAGGTGTTGCGGTCCTTCCAGTCAACAATTGAAGAGAGTTTTTCCGCGCCGATGACCAACACCGTGTCGTAGGTGCGCGACATAATGAACTGCTGTGCGATCTCCAGTCCGTAAATGAAGCCCGAACAAGCCGCTTCCAGATCGAAACCCGCGGCGCGGTGTGCGCCGATCTTCCGCTGCACCAGGCAGGCGGTCGAGGGGAAGGGCATGTCTGGTGTGATCGTGGCCACGATAATCAGCTCGATTTGTTCCGGGGTAACGCCGGCACGATGCATCGCGCGAAGGGCGGCCTGCGCGGCCAGGTCGGAAGTGAATTCACTTTTTGCCGCAAGCCGGCGTTCTTTGATGCCCGTGCGCGTAGTGATCCACTCATCGGAGGTGTCCACCATTCTTTCCAGTTCGGCATTGGTGAGGATTCTTGCGGGGACATAAGAACCAACACCGCTGATGGAGCAGGTTCGGCCCTGGAAGTTATATTTGGCCCGCGGGTTCTTGAACTTGGGAGTGGGCGATGGACTCATTTTGGCCCCGGCGTCGTTTGGCTGAAGGTTAACGGTCGGACGACGTGATGCGTGCGGCATGATAGTACACGAGCCAGAAGCCGGGTTCTAATGGCCTCCGCCTCTTGGCTCCTGATCCATGAGCTGGCATGGCAGGGCTAGTTCTGCGACAGGACAGCTACGGCAACCGTTTCGTCGGCGACCAGGCGTTTATTCGCGCGCGTAATTTCCTGAGCGATAATTTGATTCACATGATGCTGAATGTTCTCGGTGGTGACGTGGATGGCGTTGGCGATCGCGCGCTCGCGGGCGGAGCCGTGGGCTTTCATGACCGTGCCGTTGAAGCCGAGCAGGGGTGCCCCTCCAAAACCTTCGGGATCCATGCGGCGTTTGATGGTGCGGAACGCGTTTTGGGCGAGCAAGGCGCCAAGCTGCCGTCGGGGGTTTGCGGTCAGCTCACGTTTGAGCATGGAAAACATGGCCGAGGCCAGGCTTTCGCATGTTTTCAAAACGATATTGCCGACGAACCCATCGCAAACGACCACATCGACATGGTTCTTAAACAAATCATGGCCTTCCACGTTGCCGACGAAATTCAGGTCCAGCAGCTTGCAGAGTTTGAACGCTTCCAGCGTCAATTCATTGCCTTTGGTGTCTTCGGTGCCGATGCTGAGAATGCCGACGCGGGGATTTTTGTAGCCGAGAATCTCCCGCGAGTAGATGCTCCCCATTACCGCGTAATGAGCCAAGTGCACGGGTTTGCACTCGATGTTGGCGCCGGAATCGAGCAGGACAAATTCATGATCCGGCGTCGGGATGACCGTGGCAATGCCGCCCCGGTCAACACCGGGAATCCGGCCCAGCTTGAAAGTCGCGGCCGCGAAGATACCGCCGGTGTTGCCGAGGGAAACCACCGCATCGACTTTGCCCTCCTGGGCCAACTCGACTGCGCAGGCAATCGAGCAATCCTTTTTCTTCCTCAGTGCTGCGGCGGGTTTGTCTGCCATCGTCAAAACCTCGCTGGCGTGGACGACCCGCACCCGGTGGTCGCGAAACCCGCGCTGGGGCAAGGCGGCGTGGATTTCGCTTCGGTTGCCGACCAGATAGAGGGCGGTAATTCGCGGGTCAGCTTGGAGAGCCCGTTTGGCGCCTTCGATGACCACTCCGCAACCGTGGTCACCACCCATCACATCCACTGCAATTCGCATAAGAGGACCGGAAGCGGCGAAACCCGCTTCTGCGCCTTGGAACCGTCAGGCTCCGGCGGTCACGGTGATGACCTGGCGTCCCTTGTAGTAGCCGCAGGCGGGGCAAACCCGGTGTGGCACGTACGGGGCCGCGCACTGCGGACACGAACTGAGTTGAGGCAGGGTTAACGCGCTGTTATACGCGCGGCGCATGCGTTGACGACTCCGTGACGGCTTTCGCTTCGGGACACCCATAATTCTCTAAAGGCTAAAGTTTCAGTTTGTTTAATTCGGCCCACGCCGACGAACCCACTTCGGTCTTGCCGGTGCGGCTAGTGTTTTTTGATTTGCCAATAGACGTCTTTGGCAAACCGCGGCATTCCGGGCTACACAACGGATGCCGCGGAAACTCCAGCAGAATATCTTCCCGCACATAGGGCGTCAAGTCCACGCAGTCGTTGACCACAGCCACGCGATCCTCCCCTTGCAATGGCAAATGGCAGGTCCAGCCGTCCAGTTCGAGGTGATATTGGAAGGGTTTGAGGCAGCGGACGCACTGGCATTCCAGGTTCAAATGCAAATGGCCTTGCACCAGAATGCTGTTTTCCAGTTTCTGCACCTCCAAATCATGCTCCAGCGGCTGCGTGATCTGGATGACCTCGTCGCGCGTGTCGATGTCCATCTCTTCCGCCGGCAATTCGCCTTCCAGGCGGACGTTATGCGCCTCCAGATGGCGCAGATTCACGACCAACGGCATACAAGTCCCGACTAAGCCGGCTGCGGGCTAAACTTGCCAACCAGGGCCGTCCGCACGTGCGCCGGCACAAACGCGCTGACGTCACCTCCCAATTGCGCCATCTCCTTCACGATCCGCGAACTGAGAAAGGTGTAAGTGTCCTTTGGCATCATAAAAATGGTTTCGATTCGTTCGTTCAATTTACGGTTCATCAAAGCGAGTTGAAATTCAAATTCAAAGTCCGACACCGCCCGCAAACCGCGCACTACCGCCTGAGCGGAGCGCCTTTCCACGTAGGCCACCAGCAATCCTTCGAACGAATCGGCCTCCACGTTTGGCAGAGGCCGGATCGCGCGCTCGACCATCTGCACGCGCTCTTCCAGCGTGAACAACGGGTGTTTGCTCTCGCTCTTGGCCACCGCCACGATTACCCGGTCGAACAACTTGGTCGCTCGGTGGAGGACGTCTAAATGTCCGTTCGTGATGGGATCAAAACTTCCCGGATAAATCGCCGTGCGCATAAACCACACTCTAGCAGGGGCGGCGCGGATGACGAGCAGGAAATAGCTCCCATCAGATATGATTGGGTGGTCAGCCACCCCCGCGTTGAATGAAGCCGGTGACGGAGGTCGTATCGGCAGCCGGGGCGGTGGAGAACTCCTCGTCGAGCGGCGCCGCGCCGGGCGGACGCCAGGGCACTTCATAGGCCTTCACAGCGGTGCGGAAGCCTTTGAGGTCGCGCGAGGGCAACTCGATACATGTCGCCGCCAAAGCGGGGTCGTCGCGGAGCAAGTGCTCGTAAGTGGCTTGGCCGATGAAAATGCGGCCCCGGCCGGAAGCCGTTTCCAGGCGGCTGGCCAGATTCACTTCGCGGCCGAAGACCGTGTAATTCTGCATCTCGGCCGCCGACCCCATCAAGCCGACTGTCGCCATTCCTGTGTTGATGCCGCTGCCTAAGAGTAGAATCGGCAATATCGGTTTCGGCGGCTGGCCGCCGGAAAAGTGGGCCAGATTCTCGAGCTCGCGCTTCTTGTTTTCCGTCGAGCGTTGCTGGTTCAACTGATAGACCGCCCGTTGCGCCTCGATCGCCGCGCGCACGCAGGCCAGTGCGTGTTTCGGATTGGGCGTCGGCGCGCCCCAAAACGCCATCACGCAGTCGCCAATGAACTTGTCCAGTGTGCCGTCCTGTTTTATCACTGTGTCGGCCACCAATCCCAGATAATGGTTGACCGTGTTGAGGGTTTCCTTCGCCTGCTCATCAAAGCAGGCCTCGGCCGCTGCTCCGACCAAATTATGGTCCCGGACAAACTCGGCGACGCGCTCCTGGCTTGTGTCGGTCAGCTCGGTAAAGCCGCGCACGTCGGCAAAGAACACCGTGATTTCCCGCCGCGCGCCGCCCAGTGAAAGGGTTTCGGCGGCCAGCAATTCATTCACGATCTTCGGCGAGACAATCTTCGAGAAGATTGACTTCACTCGATGGCGCTCGGTTTGCTCGAAAACCACCCGCCAGGTGACCAGGCAGACGTGCGTCATCAGCAACGCGCCGCCCACAGGCAAGACCACCGGAAGCCAGTAGCGGGTCTGCACGTAAAGGACCAAGCCAAACACGACGTAGGCCGCGACCAACAGGGCGACCAACCCGGAGGCTGCCAGGACACGCAATTTCCAGGTCAACAGAGCGGCCAGGACGCCCAACAATACAATCAGGCCCAGCTCGGCCGCCAGCGGCGCCCGCCGGATGAATCGCCCGGTGATGATCGAGTTGGCCACATTCCAGTGTTGGCTCACCAGCAACGTGTCCGGTTTCAGGGGCGTGGCCCCACGGTCGGTCAGGTCGTTGCCCGTGGCGCTGGAGCCGACCACGACCAGTTTGCCGTTCCAACGGTTCTTCAGTTCATTCGTCCGCCCAACCAGGCGCAGGTGCTCCTGCCACAGGAGCCCTTGAATTGCTTCCTGCGTCAGTTGCGGATGGTTCGGGGGCAGACACCAGTCGATGTAAAAGTAACCCTCGGCATCAACCGGGATGACCCGTTCCACGCCGCCGGCGCCGCGCAGCGTGATCCGTCCCTGTTTGAGGTCAACCTCGGCTTTGGTTAGATCGACCTGCAATTCCTGGGCGGCCAGCACCACCCCCATGTGCCACAGGCGCTCCTCCGTGAACGGCTTCGCTTTGCGTGCCATGCCCGGCGGCAGGTTCTCACCGCCAAAGGCCGCCAAATCAAAGTTGCCCTCCCGGTCGAGCGGCACTTTTATGTCGTCGCCGCCGCCGCGAGGCAAAACCACTTGGCCGGATTCTACGCGCGCCTGGTCCAAATCCACGCCGAATTCCGGGTCCGCTGCCACCTGTCGAAAGGCAAAGTGCCACTTGCGGCTAACGCGGAACGCCTGCGCCCGGCGCAACACTCCTTCCGGATAGTCCTTGTGCGTCGAGATGTCGCCCCGGGCAAGCGCGTTGGTCAGAAAGAGCGACGGCGGAGTCAGTCCCGGCGGCACCGCGAGGATGACATTGTTCGCGCGCCGCATTTGGAGCGCGAAGAAATCATCCGATTCCATCGGGCTTTGGTCACCCATCTGCACCATCGAATCGAAAGGACGCAGTTCGCCGAAAATGACGTCGAGGGCGACCGCGCGCGCGCCTTGCGCAGCCAGTTCCTCGACCAACCGGCCGTAAACGTGGCGGGGCCAATACAGACCCGCTCGATAACCGAGCGATCGGTTGGTGCGCACAAACGCAATGCTGGCATCGTCGATGAAGACGAAACCGAGGTTCGTGGCGACGGTCGGTGCAAACTTGAGCGCTTCGCGGGCGCGCATGTCATAGGTCATCCGCTCCAGGCTCTCGAAGAAGCCCACCTGCACCCATCGCAGGAGGCCGATCAGCATAATGACGCCAGAGGCAATCAGGACAGGAACGCGCTTGATGGGCTGCCGCTTCACTGCAACGAAGTAAACAAAAAAACCAGAGCACCACAAGGCTGCTCTGGTCTTGGCGAATAAAAGGCCCGGCGATCAACCGGCCCGATCCTGCCGTTAATGCGGCGAAATGAAGTTGAGCGAATTATTAGGAGCGATCGGCACTATGGGAGGGTGGATCCCGGTGGGGACCTCTGTGACCAGGACGTCCATTGCTGTCTTGTCGAGGTCGGGCAGCGGCGTGAGCACGCCGGTGCGGGCATCAAACTCCTGCAGGCCCATGATGACTTGCGTCACCACTGTGCCATTGGGGCCAACATAGGCCAGCACGACAGAGCCCTCGAAGACCTTGATCACACCCTCTGCGCTAGTGTCCCAAACGCACCCGCGAATGCCGGCAACGCCATTCGGGATTTTCACTTCGTACTTCGAAGCCGCGGACGTCTTCTTCGTAATTCCAAAGATGTGGCCCGCCTTCAAATCCAGTTGCGTTTCCGTCACCACGTCCGCGCCCGTCTCGGTAAAAGTCAGCTTGTCGATGCCCAGCAGTGTGTTCTCCCAGATTCGAACCATGTTTTGCTCGGCGCGGGGTTGGTAAGTAAGCGTCTGGCTGGGGACCGGGCGGGCTATCGGCGCAGAACTGTCGCCCACAGCAAGATCGACGCGGGACTTGGCTGCGGTTTGAATGATGGTGCCGGGCTTGAGAAGGTCGCCGACCTTAAGCGGCTGCCAGTCAGTGCTGCCCGTTTTATATCGGGCGCCGCCTTTGAGACGGACGACTTTCGCGGTGCCCTGGTTAACCGTCTGGGCCGCGAGAGTGGCAACCATCGCGAGCGCAACCCCGCATGCAACCAAACTGTTTAGCAAGCTTCGAGTTTCTTTCATATTTGCTCCTGGTCAGTGGACTGCATTAATCATGGTTCAATTTTAGATTCCCGGGGTGGTTTGTCAACGGAATATTACACATTTTTTTGACCCCCTCAATTGGGGTCCGAACCCTTGCCCATCATGCCCTTTCGGCCGCAGATTTCCGGCCAATTCTCAGTCAATGCAGCGGTAAAATGAGTTTGGCGCTCATTTCGTTGGTGGCAGCCTCCTGCAACCTGTCCCTTACGATTTGCAGGTAATTCCGGGCGATGGAATTGTCCCGCCATTCCAAGCGGAGCGAGCGTTCGAACCACGACTTGGCAGCCGCTGGATTCCCCGATTGGACATAATGCAACCCGATATTGGCCGCCATGAAATAACCGTTCGGATCGAGTTGGGCCGCCCGCTCGAAATACACCGGCGACTCGGCGAACCGCTCAAGCCAGTCCAGGCACCAGCCATAGCGCGAATACCCATACCCGTCCCACGGATTCAATTTCATGCTGCGGCCGAACCACTCCATCGCCTGCTCCGCCAACGCCCGGTAATTATCGCCCCCCTCCGAGCTTTGGATGCGGAACGCTTCGCCTATCGCATAGGCGGTTTCCGGATTCCTCGGCTCGGCCGCGAACGCCTTCTCCAGACAAGCGGCCTGCGCGGGCGAGAAGGTCGCCGCGCGGGCGGCGCGCTGCAGCCAGACATATTCGACCGCACGATGCCAGCCCTGTTGCCCCAAGTAACCCACACCGGCCAACACCACTGCGCTGGCAAACACTTTCCCCCACTTGTTTACGCTCACCCAATACCGCTCGGTGGCGAAGCGAAGATGACTGCTCAACAACCCCATCAGCGCAATCGCTAAAATCGCGTTGGCCGGAATGTGCATGTTGAAATCAACCACCGAGTGAGCCAGAATTGCAGCCAAACCGACCGAGGCGCCGAGCACGAAAGCAAATTTGTTACTGGCCCTTTCTTTCCCGAGATCTCTGGGTTTGCCGCGCACGCAGGGCCACGTCTTTAACACCCCCAAGCCCAGCAACACCCACGCCGAGGCCAACAGCCCGGCCCCCACCATCCCCCATTCGGCCAGGGCATTGAGGTAATCATTGTGCGCCCAGCCGGGCCGCAACTGAATTTCCGCCGGCCGGAATTGACGGTACCGATAATCGTAATGCGCAGGCCCCACGCCCCACCAGGGATTCTCCCGCCAGACCCGAATGGCTGACTGCCAGAGAGGCACCCGGCAGTCATCCTCCATTCTCCACTCCCCCGCAAGCACTGTTTTGAGGCGTGCCTGAATGGGATAGGTCTTGGGCAGGTAGTAAGCTCCCGCCCCCAGAAGGACCACCAGCAACACGAGCGACGGCAGCCGGTAGGTGCGATGAAAGAGCAGCACGCCGAAAAACAGCAGCAAACCCAGCGCGCTCGAAACCCAGGCCCCACGCGAATTAGTAGCCGCGATGCCCGCCAGGATGACCAGCGAGGCGTAACCCAGGCAGACTTTGACCACAGCCTTCAGCCGGCTCGTCAACGTGTAGGCCAGACCGAGCGGCAGAATCATTTCCAGAAATCCGCCCAGGTGGTTCCGGGAAATGTAGGTGCCCGAGGCGGAAAAGTCATGGGGCACGTAGAAATGCCACACCCACCTCGAGTGGGTCAGGAACTGGTAAACCGCGTAAAATGAAATCGCCATCGCCAGAAAGACCAGCGTGCAACTGATGATCTGAGTCAATTCCTGCCGGTGCAAGTTGTTGAGGATGGCGAAAAACAGGAAGCCATAGACCAGGATGCGGATCAGTTCCTGCCGGGCAACGTACTCAATGTCCGCGTTGAGATACCGGACCATCGCGTAAACCGTGAAGGCAACCACCCCCCAGCAGATCGGCGGCCACAGCAGTTGAGGCCGCCGGTTGAGCCAGAACCGCGCCCCCCAAAGCAGCATCACCCCCAGCGTCAGTCCCTGAAGAATCAGAAACGACCGCGTGCGCACCGCGCCCGTTGCCAGCGGACCAAAAACCAGGATGGCCAGCACCAGTGCGAGGATGCCCCGCTCGCACCAGCGATCCAAAGCTTGGCGGTTCATCAGCCCTTCGGCAGTAACTCCCGCGGATCGGTAATCTTACCCGTCACTGCGCTCGCGGCCACCGTCGCCGGGGACGCCAGAAAGACTTGTGCATCTTTGTGGCCCATGCGGCCGGGGAAATTGCGGTTGGTCGCGCTAATGCATTTGAGTGGCGCGTTCATCCGGCCGAACGTGTCCACCGGCCCTCCGAGGCACGCGGCGCAGCCCGCGTTCTCGGTCATCTGCACCCCGGCCTCCGTGAGCATCTGCCAAACGGTCTGGCCGCCCCACCGGGCGGTCTGCAGGTCATGCACGATTTCCGGCGTCGCCGGCACCCCAAAGGTGTCAATGGCCACGCGCCGGCCCCGCAGCACGCGCGCAAATTCGAGAAAATCGCTCGTCTTGCCGCCCGTGCACGAGCCGATGTAAGCCCGGTCAAGCTGGATGTGGCCAAGCTCTTTCGCCAGCTTGCGCTGCCCGGGATTGGGATGGCAGGCCACCGTCGGTTCCAGTTCGGACAGATCGAGCACCAGTTCATAGACGAACTTCTGTTTCTTGTCACGGGTGACCGGCTCGTAAGCGTCTTTGGTACCGTTGAGTTTGCAGCGGTAATCCACGTAAGCCTGCGTTTGGGCGTCGAACTCGAAAATCCCGTTCTTGCCGCCGGCCTCAATCGCCATATTGGCGATCGTCATGCGATCATCCATGCTCAGGCTGGCAGCGCCCGCACCGTCAAACTGCATCGCGCGATAAGTGGCGCCGTCAAAACCGATTTCCCCTATGCAATGCAGAATAATATCCTTGGCCATGACGCCCGGTTGCAATTTGCCTTCGAGGCGGAAATGCATGGTTTCCGGCACCTTGAGCAGCAACTTGCCGGTGCCCAGCACGAATCCCGCATCCGTGTTGCCGATGCCCGTGGCAAATTCATTGAACGCCCCGGCCATGCAGGTATGCGAGTCGGTCCCCAACAACACTTCGCCCGGGCGCGTGTGGCCCTTTTGCGGCAGCGCCGTGTGGCACACGCCCGCGTAATGAGACCCGTGCTGGCGCTTGAGCATGCCTTGGCTCGCATCGAACACCCAATGCCCGTTCGGGTCGTCAATGACATCATAGAAATACGTGATGCCCTGCTCCTTCACGAACTCGCGCAGGATATCCACGTTCCGGTTCGACTTGGAATCCGCAGTGAAAATGTAATGGTCGGGGATGATGACCACCTTGTTCCGGTCCCACACTTTGGCGCCTTTGCCAAACTCGCGTTGGAACACGCCGATGGTCCCCGGCCCGCAGACGTCGTGCGTCATCAGCACATCCGCCTGGACCCAAACATTATCTCCGGCCTGAACCCGGGTTTTGCCCGCCGCGCGGGCAAGTATCTTCTCTGTCAAAGTCATAAACCATAACAAGCTAGTGGACCCGGCCCCTGACTTCAATACGGAATACCGGGCCGTGGGCGGACACCCGCGCCACGTGGCGCAGCCGTCCCGGCTGCGGGTTCGCGGGGCTTCCCAGCCCCGCCGCCCCAATTTTCAATCTGCCATTTTCAATCTGCCATTGGCAATTCCCCTCCTCTTCTTTGGATTCTGCCTTCTGCCTTCTGGTATCATCTTGCTCGTAATCTTAATCTTAATCTCCCCGTTTCGATCTCGCCCCCCGGAGCCGCGGGCGTTGGAATCCTGCCTGTCCCGTCCACCCTGTCCACCCCGTCCACTCAGTTTTGCCTCCCTCCCCCCCTCTGGCCCCGGCTCAGGCACCATCAACCATCAACTCCCCCAACTATCCACTTGCCGCCCCCCTTCGCCGCCTCCGCGCGACCCTTCCCCTTTGCTTTTTTCAACCTGCAATCTGCAATCTGCAATTGGCAGTTTTCAATTTGCAATTCCCCCTCCCCCCCTTATCCTCTGACCGATGGACGCCACCAGTTACCACGACATCAAGAGCGCTCTCCGGCCCTTCTCCTCTCACCGAGCCTCTGCCTTCTGCCTTCAGCATTCTACATTCTGCCTTCTGCATTCCTCCCTTGGCCCCCGCCCCTGGCTCGTCGGCTTCAGCGGCGGCAAGCCTACGAAGGCGGCGCACCTCAGTAATCAAACGAACATTGTTCCGTAATGCCCATCAAGAAGTCCGAACTCTACAGTTCCCTTTGGGCCAGTTGCGACGAATTGCGCGGCGGCATGGACGCCTCGCAATACAAGGATTACGTCCTCGTCCTGCTGTTCCTGAAATACGTGTCGGACAAGGCCGCGAGCCAGAAGGGCTACCTGCTCGACGTGCCCAAGGGCGGCAGTTTCGCCGACATGGTCGCGCTCAAGGGCGACAAGGAGATCGGCGACAAGATCAACAAGATCATCGCCAAGCTCGCCGAGGCCAACGACCTGAAGGGTGTGATTGACGTGGCCGACTTCAACGACGCCGACAAGCTCGGCAAGGGCAAGGAGATGGTGGACCGCCTCACCAACCTGGTGGCCATTTTCGAGAATCTCGACTTCGCCGCCAACCGCGCTGAGGGCGACGACCTGCTGGGGGACGCTTACGAATACCTCATGCGCCACTTCGCCACCGAGTCGGGCAAGAGCAAGGGGCAGTTCTACACTCCAGCCGAGGTTTCCCGCGTCATGGCCAAGGTGGTCGGCGTCGGCAGTGCCAGGAGCGCCAGCCAAACCATTCACGACCCTGCTGTGGGATCGGGTTCGCTTCTGCTCAAGGCCCATGACGAGGCCAAGAGCCGCACCGGCCTCGACCTCGCCCTCTATGGGCAGGAAATGGACAACGCCACCGCCGCGCTGGCGCAAATGAACATGATTCTCCATGACTGCCCTACGGCGGAAATCTGGAAAGACAACGTGCTCGCCAGCCCTCATTTCAAATCCCCGGATGACCGGCTCAAGACCTTCGACTTTGTGGTCGCCAATCCACCGTTCTCGTTCAAAGCATGGAGCACTGGGTTCGACCCAAACAACGACGAGTTTCATCGCTTCGAGTTCGGCATCCCCCCGAAGAAGAATGGGGACTTCGCCTTTCTGCTCCACATGCTCACCTGCCTCAAGAGCACCGGCAAAGCCGCCGTCAACCTGCCCCACGGCGTGCTATTCCGGGGCAATGTCGAGGCTGACATCCGCCGCGAGATCGTCCGCCGGGGTTATGTCAAGGGCATCATCGGTCTGCCGGCCAATCTGTTTTACGGCACGGGCATACCGGCCTGCCTCATCGTGCTCGACAAGGAAAACGCCGCCGCCCGCAAGGGCACCTTCATGATTGACGCCTCCAAGGGCTTCATTAAAGACGGTAACAAGAACCGCCTCCGCGCCCAGGACATCCACAAGATCGTGGACACCTTCACGCGCTTGGCCGAAATCCCTGGTTACTCGCGCATGGTCTCGCTGGCCGAGATCAGCGACCCGAAGAACGACTTCAACCTCAACCTCCCCCGCTACATTGACAGCACCGAACCGGAGGACATCCAGGACATTGACGCCCACCTGCGGGGCGGCATCCCCAACCGTGACCTTGACGCACTCGAACGCTACTGGCAGGTCATCCCCGGCGTGCGTGCCACGCTGTTCAAAAAAACGGCCCGCCCTGGTTACAGCCAGCTCAAGGTCGCCGTCGCGGACATCAAGCCTGCCATCTTCGGCCACGCGGAGTTCACGGCCTTTAATGAATCCGTGACCAGGCTGTTCGCCAGGTGGAAGGCAGCCAACACCCCGCGCCTGAAAGGTATCGCGCAGGGCGGCAAACCCAAGGCACTGATCGAGCAACTCTCAGAGGAGTTGCTGGCCGCTTTCGGATCTGTCAGCTCCGTCCGATCCGTCCGCTTGCTCGACCCTTACGACGTGTATCAACACCTCATGGACTACTGGGCCGAGACCATGCAGGACGACATTTACATGATCGTGAGCGACGGCTGGCGCGAAGCCGCCAAACTCCGGCCCATCACCGAGTCCAAGGACAAGCGGGAGAAGCCCGATTTCACCGTCGGCAAGCTGAAGTATAAAGCCGAGTTGATCCCCACCGCGCTGGTCATCGCCCGCTACTTAGCCGCCGATCAGGCGGCCATCGAGCGACTGGAAGCCGATGCCACGGCCATCCAGCAGGCGATGGAAGAAATGGCCGAGGAACACGGCGGAGAGGAGGGGCTGCTGGCCGAGGCCTGCACCGAAAAGGGCAAGCTCACCGCCAAGAGCGTCAAAGAGCGTCTCAAAGCAATTGCGTCCGATCCGTCCGATTCGTCCGATCCACCCGAGGAGCGTGCCCTCCTGGAACAGTACCTCGCCCTTCTCGAAAAAGCAGCCGCCACCAGCGCGAAGGCCAAAGACGAGCAAGAAGCGTTGCTGGCCAAGGTCGCGGCACAATATGGCAAGCTGACCGAGGACGAAATCAAGACACTGGTGGTTGACGACAAATGGCTGGCTGCGCTCGCCGCTGCCGTGCAGGCGGAACTGGACCGCGTCTCCCAGACCCTCACCGGGCGCATCCGTCAACTGGCCGAACGCTACGCCACCCCGCTGCCGCAGCTTACCGGCGAAGTCGCGACGCTCGCCGCTCGCGTAGATGAGCACCTCAAGAAGATAGGTGCGGTATGCAAGTGAAGCCCGGCTACAAACAGACCGAGGTGGGCGTGATTCCGGAGGAGTGGGACGCAGAGAAGCTCGGCACCTTTGTGGCCCTTCAGCGTGGCCATGATCTTACTTGGCGTGATCGCCGCCCAGGAGCTGTCCCCGTCATGGGTTCGGCTGGTCAGAACGGATTTCACGACACGGCGCTTGCAAGAGGTCCGGGAGTTATCCTTGGGCGCAGCGGAGCTTCATTCGGACAGGCCCATTATTGCGAGAAGGATTTCTGGCCTCACAACACCGCACTCTACGTTACCGACTTTCGAGGCAACGATCCGCTATTCGTCTTCTACTTTCTCAAGTCGATAGACTTCACGCGTCACAACTCAGGCGGCGCTCAACAATCATTGAATCGCAATTTCATCTACCCCATCCCAGTCGGAGTGCCGCGTCCCCCCGAACAACGCGCCATCGCGGGGGCGTTGAGCGATGTGGATGCGCTGATCGGCGCGCTGGACCAGCTCATCGCCAAGAAGCAGGACCTCAAACAGGCCGCGATGCAGCAGCTCCTCAGCGGCCACCAACGCCTCCCTGGCTTCCACGGGGAGTGGCAGGTGAAGCGGTTGGGAGACATCGCACACATCAAGACTGGAAGCCGGAACAACGAGGACAAGGTCGCGGATGGCCAATACCCATTCTTCGTGCGCTCAGAAACGGTGGAGCGCATCAATAGCTACTCGCATGACTGCGAGGCCATCCTCATTCCTGGCGAAGGGCGGATTGGAAGCATCTTCCACTACATTCACGGACGGTTCGACGTGCATCAGCGCGTTTACGCCATCACCCAGTTCAAACCGGACATTTCCGCTAGGTTTGTGCATTTCTACATGTCAAAGAACTTCGGCGCTTGGGCGATGCAGAACACCGTAAAGGCTACCGTGGACTCGCTGCGCCTCCCGACGTTTCAGACCTTCGAGATGCAGTTGCCTCCGACTTTGGCCGAACAAACCGCCATCGCCGAGGTGCTGTCGGACATGGACGCGGAGTTGGAGGCGTTGGAGCAGCGCCGCGACAAGACCCGCGCCCTCAAGCAGGGCATGATGCAGGAATTGCTGACCGGGAGGGTGCGATTGCGGTGAAGCGCGCGGCCCGCTAAACTGTGCCAGAAAACACCATGCCGGAGCAACCCAACCAGCCTGCATCCGACGGACTTGACCGGTCAGACCGATCCGAGGGAGATCACCCCCGCCGCCTGCGCCCGAGCGGCGGCTACCGGAAGCTGCGCAGCTACCAGGTCGCCACGATCATCTACGACGGCACGGTGTCGTTTTGCAATCGGTTCGTGGACAAGCGTTCGCGCACGCACGATCAAATGGTGCAGGCAGCGCGCAGCGGTGGAAAGAACATCGCCGAAGGCAGCCGCGCCGCAGCGACCACCAGCCAGACGGAGTTGCGCCTGGTGAACGTGGCGCGGGCGAGCCTGGAGGAGTTGCTGCTGGATTATGAGGATTACCTGCGGCAGCACGGCCACCGGCAGTGGGACAAGAACGATCCTGAAGCGCTGGCCGTCCGGGCGGTCGGGCGCCAATCAGATCAGTCCGATCAGTCCGATCAGCCTGACCGGTCCGACCCCGTCGCCCACTGGCAAGCCTATGCCCGCTGGCTGGAGCACGCTGACCCGGCGGTGGTGGCCAACACCCTGATTTGTCTGATTCACCAGACGAACTATCTGCTCGATCAGCAAATCAGCGCCCTGGAGCGTGATTTCGTGCACGAAGGCGGTTACAGCGAACAACTGGCGGCAGCGCGGATCGCGGAGCGGCAAAAGCAGCGGGAGCACCAGACTGCGCCCAGGCCGGCCGCTCCCGCCTGTCCGCAGTGTGGCAAGCCCCTGATCCTGCGAACCGCCCGCAAGGGGCCAAGGGCAGGCTCCCAATTCTGGGGCTGCTCAGGTTACCCGGAGTGCAAGGGTGTGCGGCCACTGGAAGCATCCGACGGATCAGACCGATCTGACAGATTAAAGCAGGGAAACCCATGAGCACCGTTGGCCAACGCGAAAAGCAGACCCAGCAGGGGGTGGTGAAGCTGTTCCGCGAGACGCTGGGTTACGCTTACCTCGGCAATTGGGAGGAGCGGGAGAACAACCGCAACATCGAGCCGGACCTGTTGCGCGCCTGGCTGAAGCGACAGGGCCACGCTGACGCCCTGATCTCCAAGGTGCTTTACGAATTGGAGAAGGCCGCAGGCGACACCAGCAAAAGCCTCTACGACCGCAACCGTGCCGTCTATGACCTGCTGCGCTATGGCGTGAAGGTGAAGCCGGACGTGGGTGAGAACACCGTCACTGTCTGGCTCGTGGATTGGAAGCAGCCGGAAAACAATGATTTTGCCATCGGCGAGGAAGTGACCGTGGCCGCAGCCAACGCCAAGGCCCACGACAAGCGCCCGGACATCGTGCTCTACGTGAACGGCATCGCCCTCAGCGTGCTGGAGTTGAAACGCTCGATTGTGTCCGTCGCTGAGGGCATCCGCCAGAATCTCGACAACCAAAAGAAGGAGTTCATCCAGCCCTTCTTCACAACCATGCAATTCGTGATGGCCGGCAACGACACCGAGGGCCTGCGCTACGGCACGATTGAGACCCCGGAGAAGTATTACCTGACGTGGAAAGAGGAGAGCACCACCGAGAACCCGCTCGACCGAGCGCTCATCCAGCTTTGCGGCAAGGCGCGTTTTCTCGAGTTGATTCACGACTTCATCGTGTTCGACGCCGGGGTGAAGAAACTTTGCCGGCACCACCAGTATTTCGGTGTGCGCGCCGCCCAGCCATTCGTCCAGCGGCGCGAGGGCGGCATCATTTGGAATACCCAGGGCAGCGGCAAGAGCCTGATCATGGTGTGGCTGGCCAAGTGGATTCGCGAACACGTTACCGACTCCCGCGTGCTCATCGTGACCGACCGGACCGAGCTGGACGAGCAGATTGAAAAGATCTTCAAAGGTGTGAAGGAGGACATTTACCGCACCGATAGCGGCGCGGACCTTGTGGCCACGCTCAACGCGACCAAGCCGTGGCTGATTTGTTCGCTGATTCACAAGTTCGGCAGCAAGAAAAGCGATGACGAGGAAGGCGACGCTGAGGAATTCATCAAGGAGATGAAGAAAGCGTTGCCACCGGATTTCAAAGCCAAGGGCAATCTCTTCGTCTTTGTGGACGAGTGCCATCGAACCCAATCCGGCAAGTTACATGAAGCGATGAAGGAAATCCTGCCCGGCGCGGTGTTCATCGGTTTCACCGGCACGCCGCTCTTGAAGGCCGACAAGCAGCGGAGCATTGAAGTCTTTGGGCGCTACATTCACACCTACAAGTTCGACCAGGCAGTGAAGGACGGCGTGGTGCTGGATTTGTGTTACGAGGCGCGGGAGATTGATCAGAACATCACCTCGCAGAAAAAGATTGATGAGTGGTTTGACCTGAAGACAAAAGGGTTGACCGATCTCGCCAAGGCCCAACTCAAACAGCGTTGGGGCACCATGCAGAAGGTGTTGTCGAGCCGGTCGCGGTTGGAGAACATCGTGGCCGACATCCTGATGGACATGGAGAAATGCGACCGGCTGAAAAGCGGACGCGGCAATGCGATGCTCGTGTCCGGCAGCATCTACGAGGCTTGCAAGTTCTTCGAGTTGTTCGACCAGACCGACCTGCACGGCAAGTGCGCCATCGTGACTTCCTACGTGCCCTCCACGGCAAACATCAAAGGCGAGGAATCCGGCGAGGGCCAGACTGAGAAGCTCAACCAGTATGCGATTTATCAGAAGATGCTGGCGGACTGGTTCAACGAAGCCCCGGAGAACGCGGTCAAGCGGGTCGAGGAGTTCGAGCTGACAGTGAAGAAAAAGTTCATTGAAGAGCCGGGCCAGATGAAGCTGCTAATCGTGGTGGACAAGTTGCTGACCGGCTTCGATGCGCCGCCGGCCACGTATCTCTACATTGACAAGGAGATGCGCGATCACGGCTTGTTCCAAGCTATCTGCCGCGTGAACCGGCTCGATGGCGACGACAAAAAATACGGCTACATCGTTGACTACAAGGATTTGTTCAAGAGTTTGGAAGGCGCAGTGCATGATTACACTAGCGGCGCGCTGGATGGCTACGACAAGGAAGATGTGGCTGGCTTGTTGGAAGACCGTTTGAGCAAGGCGAAGGAACAGTTGGAAGATGCCCTGGAGCAGGTGCGGGCTTTGTGCGAGCCGGTGGAAGTGCCAAAAGATCAGGCGGCCTACCTGCGTTATTTCTCGTCCAAAGAATCCGGCAATGCCGAGCAGCTCAAGGCCAACGAACCCCAACGCCTGTCGCTCTACAAACTGACCGCGTCGCTGGTGCGCGCCTACTCCAACCTCGCCAGCGAGATGACCGAAGCGGGCTACAGCGAGGCGCAAGCGGAGGCGATCAAGAAGGAGGTCACCTTCTACGAAAATCTGCGCAGCGAAGTGAAGCTGCACAGCGGCGACGCCATTGACCTGAAGCAATATGAGCCGGCCATGCGGCATTTGATTGATGCTTACATCCGTGCCGAACCGACCGAGAAAGTTTCCGCCTTCGATGACCTATCGCTCGTCCAGCTTATCGTCGAGCGCGGCGCGGATGCGTTGAAGGCCCTGCCCGAAGGCATCCGGAAGAACAAAGAAGCCGTGGCGGAAGCCATCGAGAACAACGTCCGCAGGCTCATCATTGATGAGTCGCCCATCAACCCGAAGTATTACGAGAGGATGTCGAAGTTGCTGGATGCGCTGATTGCGCAACGCAAGCACGAGGCGCTCGATTACGCGGCTTATCTGGCAAAGATTGTCGAGCTGACGAAGCAGGTGCAAAGCGGCCTTGGCGGCGCGGCGTATCCCAAATTGCTTGACACTTCCGCCAAACGGGCGCTTTACGACAACTTTGGCAAAATCGAGGCATTCGCCCTTCAAGTGGATCAGGCCGTCCGTGCCGCCAGTCAGGACGATTGGCGCAGCAACCCCTTCAAGGTCAAAAAGCTCAGGGGAGCGATCAAAATCGCGGTTGAGATGTATAAGAAGCAAGGCGGCATCAGTCCTGCGCCCATGAAGGAATCCTACAAGGGAAAGAGCATTGCGCCGGAGGATGAACTGGTTGAAGAAATTCTGGAACTGGTGAAGAACCAGCATGCATACTGAAAAGCACCAGATCGTGGTCAACGGCCAGGCAGTCCAGATCGTCCGGAAGGCCATCAAGAACCTGCACCTTGGGGTTTACCCCCCTAATGGCCGTGTGCGGGTGGCGGCCCCTTTGGCGGTGACCGATGCCGCTGTGCGCCTGGCAGTAATCAGCAAGCTCGGTTGGATCAAGCGGCAGCAGGCGCGCTTCGAGGCTCAGCCCCGCCAATCCGAGCGGGAAATGGTCAGCGGCGAGAGCCATTACTTTCTAGGGCGCCGCTATCGCCTGCGGGTGATCCCCCATGATGGCCCGGCCAAAGTCGTGCTTCGCAACCGGTCCAGGATAGAACTCCATACGCGGGCGGAGGCCACTGCCGCCCAACGCGAGCAGGTGTTGCATCGGTGGTATCGGCAGCAGCTCAAGAAGCTGATCCCGCCGCTCTTGGAGAAATGGCAAACCGCCTTGGGTGTTCCGGCTGCTGACTGGCGCATCAAGAAAATGAAGACGAAGTGGGGCACCTGCACCGTCGAAGCGCGCCGCGTCTGGCTGAACCTTGAGCTCGCCAAGAAGCCAGTGCCCTGCCTGGAATACATCATTGCCCATGAAATGGCCCACTTGTTGGAGCGGCACCACAACGACCGCTTCGTCGCCATCATGGACAGATGCCTGCCGCAATGGCACTCACACCGCCAGGAATTGAATTCCGCCCCGCTCGCACACGACACCTGGCGCTACTGATTCACCTGCCAGAAGCAGGTCATAGTCCGGTGACCTTGTTGGCGCGATGTGACCTTGTGCCGTCGTTCAGCACCGACGAATGTTCCACCGCCGAAGTGACAATATGCTTCTTCGCCGGGTTGGCCTTCAGCGCCGCGTGAATCGCCCCATTATTGCTCTCCGTTGCGCACGAGGTGAAAATAATCTCCGCTGCTCTCTGTGGCGTAGGCGTCTCGCCTGCGAGTTCAGCGGTGTCCCGCCGCCAACTAAAAACTGAGAACTAAAAACTGAGAACTCCACCCTCTGCCCCCGCGCCGCCTCCATCACCCCTTTCAGCTTCGACCCGAATTTGTATGTGTTGGCCGGGTTCCCCACTCCTCGCAGAAATACGGTCGCATTGCCTCAAAGACTTCAGGCAGAACCGGTGTGGTGGCGTTGTGGTCCAGATAAATCACAAGCTGATCCGGGATCAGCCTAGCCGGAGGCCCCTCAGCCTCGCAACCCCCTTTGCATTCTGCATTCTTCCTTCTGCCTTCTTTCCCTCGCCCCCCTCGCAACCGCCTTTGAACCTAAAAACAGCAGAAAGAGAGGTTTTTGCCCTCTGGGACGGCGTTGCTGCCTGGGCGGGGCCGCCGGGGACGCGGTGGTGGGGCCGGAGCAGGGCCATAGCGGGCCCGTTGCAA
>Ga0187872_10000620_pt1 | contig 39952 bp, 26 predicted proteins | sample June2016WEW_16_4_FD_132973 | JGI IMG/M metagenome (GOLD analysis project Ga0187872, IMG submission 132973) | Peatland microbial communities from SPRUCE experiment site at the Marcell Experimental Forest, Minnesota, USA - June2016WEW_16_40 | ecosystem: Environmental > Terrestrial > Soil >...
ACCCTGATTGCGCACAACAGAAGATCGACCTTACGCCCAATGCGCATGGGATCGTCACTAAGGAGAGCGGCATTGTTTTCATCGGTGTCGAACACGATGGGGACATCCAACGAAGTGATGAAGAGGTAGAACGGGTGAGAGCTGTTTACCACGAGTTGCTGGGCCGACCGTATACCGCATCGGATGGCGTCACAAAGCCACTCGCTTTGGAGGACTTTCTCTTTATCGCCCCCTACAATGCACAAGTCCGGGCTCTCCAAGCCGCGCTTCCAATCGCCGCGCGTGTTGGCAGTGTGGACAAGTTCCAAGGACAACAGGCTCCGGTGTGCATCCTGTCGCTCTGTTCCAGCTACGGCGAATATGGATCGCGGGGACTTGCCTTCATCCTGGACCGTAATCGGGTCAACGTAGCATTATCTCGCGCGAAATGCCTGGCAATCGTTGTTGGTGATCCGCGCATCGGGAGCGCCGCCGCTGGCTCAATCGAAGAAATGATGCTTATCAATCTGTTCTGTAAGCTAGTCAGTGCATAGCTCCTGCCGGTGCTCCACTCCCTGCGATGGCATTGATTAAGGCGGTCCAGGACCGTTGCGAGTCGTCCACCCAGGTCTTGCTCTCTGCCTCACGCTTCGCCAGGAGCTCGGCCCACTGACGGTCCTCATCGCGGCGCTCCTTTCGGAGCCTACGCTGGTTCCAGTCTGATTAGACAGTGCCGGGCTGCATTCCCTCACCGAACCGTGCTGGCTCGTAGACCCTCCTCAGGGCCGTGGTCAACTGTGGGCGAGGAACTCCGCCAGGAGTCCTACGTGGTGGCCGACGTTCCCCGGAGTCGACGGTTCTACGAAGACAACGGCGTTCAGGGATCTATCCTGGGTGGCGCGGATCAGGCAGACAGCTGCCTCTCGTTCGTTGTGCCTCTGCTTGAATTGATACTCGGCGATTTAGCGCGAAGCCAGAATTCCTCCCGGCTACATCGGCGTTCCGGAAGTGATCCGCCGTGCGATGGAAACTACCGAGTATCTTAAGAAGGAAGGGTCTCAGATCTCATGCCAGAACAAATGGACAAACCGACAGTAATTCTCTCGATTAAGAACGGCGGCAAGGGGATACCTTATGGTGGTGCCAATGAAGACCGACCAGATGGTTCCAGAAACCACGGCTTCAAACCGTTAAGAACAAATCAGGGAGAAATAGCGACAATTCCAGAGGCCATCGGGATCACGGCCCTGGAGAATGCGCTCATCGCGCTGAATGCCCCGACCTCCCCGTTTTTCACGGTCGGATGCGAGAAGGCTTTCGGTAAGAATGAGTCGGGCCACTGGGTTGGTGGTTATCTGGAATTTGCATTCAACTACGCCGAGTTGGTCACGGATGCCGCGTTTTATTTCAAACTGTTCTTTCTCTTTAATCAGTGGTACTGGAACCAGAAGCAGCAAGCCGGCGTAAAGTACACCTTCGAGTTGGGAGGCGCTACTTTCTTGAATGCCAACGTTAGCGGATTCACGATCACCGCTTGGATCTCCGCAGGCACTTATCCAACCAAGGAATTGGCACAGGTTGAATGGGAAGGCGCGCTTGATACGCTAGTAGCATTTCTAAAAGAGCACCCCGCCCCCGCTGATGGGCTCTACACTAAAATCTACTGACGGTCTTTTGAATCCTGCCCGCTTAGTCGTTTCGTAAGCGGACTGTCGCACAACATCGCGCATGATGTTGGAAGCGAAGCAAATGCTCGAATACGGCGTTACAAGCGGACGTGGCGGTTCGACACTAAAACTGACCCCTTAACAGCACGAGATGCTGAGCACGGAGGCAGGTAATGCCGACAGCCGAAGAGCAATTCCTTGAGACATTCCGCAGATTCAACAACAACTGGAACCTCGTTCTGTCTTTGCGGCAATTCCTCGCAGCGACGGGCAGCATTGCGCCGCTGGCAGTTCAGGAATACCATGCGGGACTCGTGGAGGCGGCAGCGACCGAGCCCGACTTCAGGCGGATCTTCGGCGATCCCGACAAACCAACCGATCCCGAGGTGCTGTCCTTCATTCAGACGCAGATAACACAGTTGGTGTTGAACAACGCATCTACAGCGATCGATGCCGCATCTCTCGTCTTCGCGCAATCCATCCTTGACGACGCGGCGTGGTCCTATCTCAAGGTGTGCGCGACGGCAGACCCCGTAGCTTGGGAATACATGCTCGAGAACAAGCAGGTAAGCGTGAAGGATTTCAAGACGAAGACTTTCGAGCAGGTCCGCGCGAACTTCATTGAAGATCGGCTCAAGCAAATCGGACGCGAATCGCTTCTCACGAAGATCAGTCTCTTGTTCAAGTTGTGCACGCCACCGAAAGACTACTCGCCGATGAACAACTACCAATACAGTGAGGACCGGCTCAAGACGATCGACGGTCAGCGACATAGCATCATTCACGAGAATGCGGCAGGGACCCCGCTGCCAACGCTTGCCGATGACCTCGAATACTTGCAAAAGACCGCATGGTTTTTAATGGGCCTCGTGAATCAAAAGTATAAGCTCAAGATCGATATGAGGAAGTATTTCAACCTGCAGACCGCAACGCCCCAAGAAGTGACGGCGCCGGAGTCGTGAGGTCAGAATTCCTTAGGGCTTCGATCCATTCTTCGATTTGACCCAGTCGAGAAATGCTTCGATCTGGTCTTGAGGAGCGGACGTGATCCCGTAACCAGCGAGCTCAATTACGGCGCGTCTAAGCACGCTCGCCACAAACTCTTCGAGTCCGTTTCGATCGATACCTATATGCGGTTGGAGTGTGGACATAGTGCCGTGGAGAATTTGCGACCGGTCCCCCACCAGCGATTTTGCAAAGTCCTCGGCGGTCGTTGGAGACCCAGGAACGACAGGATCTTCAAGCCTGAGACCGAAAAACGCCTCCAGCACGGACCGAATGCGTGATTGACTTCCTTTGGTACTTGTCGAGCGTAGGAGGACTTCGAGGGAAGTCTCTAGTTTTACGACTGCGATCGAGTCGATCCGTTCTGCCAACGCCTCGTGATACCAATAAGCGGCATCGCACCAGGCTTGTTCTAAGCGGGGAGCTGTAAAGCGGCCGTTGGCAAACGCGGTTACGCATCGTCCGACAGCATCGACCAACGGCGCGCAGGTCCGCAATATGTCCTGCATAGCTCCGTGGCCAATTGTGAGCCCGGCATCGTGGGTGCTGTGGCCGCCGCAATCCGTTGTGGCAGTCCGCGATAGCGTTTGGCTATTGGCTCCGCCGCGACGGGCATCGAGCCTCGACATGTTGCGCGTATTCCACGAGGTCGAAAGAGCCAGCTGAAGCGTCACGATGGCCAGATCGGCCGCAAGCGCTCCAATCTCCTCGCCTCGCTCTTGGTCACATCCTTCGACGCTGATCTGAGCAAGCCAATGAGCACGCTCCGACTTCATGCGCTCGAGCATTTTGTCGAAATCGCGTCTTCGCATCGAATCTGCATGAGGCGGGTAGAAGTCGGTTCGGGGGACATCATCCATGTATATGAAACGCACCGGTCCGATCGCAAATTCCGGAGCGGGCCAGGGCGAAACCGCGCAGGGAACGAAGACTTCGCGAGGCTCCGCTTCCTGTTGAAACCACTTCCCTAGCTGAGCAGCCAGTCCGGCCACGTCGTCTGACCGCAGCAACGCCGGGGCGCTCCCAATGTGGCTCTCTATCATCTTGAAAATCTCTCTTCCGATGCGCCGGAAAGCGATCCCACGGTCTAAGCCCGCGCATTCCTTGACCAACGCCGCCATCAAATCGTCGAACGCGTCCCGCGCGTCCCGCGTTAAGACGACGACCCCGCTCGAACTGGGTAAGGCCCACACCATCCCTTCCGACCGGAGGTAGTCCGAAGTAGCGTCATGGATATGGATCGCCCTCTTCTCGGCGCCTCCAACGACAACTCGCAACAATCCCAGCTCTCTTCCGTAGTCCGATCGCACGAATTTCACTCCATAATTCTGGATCAGCCCGAAGGCTGTTTGATAGAGCCCACAGTCACTCTGGCTGATGTCTGTCGGGTTGGTACCGGGAATCGGCCAGTGTCATGGGATCCTGGGACTGAATCTGGGATCGAAGATCCCGGGCGCCATGGACGTTTCATGGGACTGATCCCGATAGTCGTAATCGAATTCCCGCCCTATCCGAACTGGGGCGGGGCATCCCCGCTGGTTGTGGAGCGGCCATGGTGAGGGTTCGGCTGGACCACCGGCCCATGATTTTTGGCCATTTCTCCGCAGTCGCTCGAATGAACTAGACGTAGAACTTGAGCGGCTGCTTTTCCGCGTCGCGGGCCGATCCCATCGTCAGCACATCGCCGACCTTACTCGCAAAGCGTATCGTGACTGGTAATCCGTCATTGTAATTGCAGGCGTTGTAGTTGATCTTGGTAAGGCCCATGATGTCGGAGAGCACATTGCGGATGTCAGGAAGCTCCCCTGTGCTGCGTAGAACAGTGATCGACAGTGGGTTTGGTGTCTCCGGGCCGATATAGGTATCCAACCGAGGCACAAAGCCATTCGTCCACAACAAGGCGTTACGGTCATCAAGAATGATGGCGGTTCCGCGCATCACCGGATAATCGCCGTCACGGAAGAGCTTGAACTCGCCATGAGTCCCCTTGATACGCACACCGACGACGTTGGTTTCGGCTGGCGCGGCCTTCTTGAAGGCATTCCATTCTTCATCGTTGAACGTCGTCTTGCCATGAATAAAGAACTCTTTCGGCGGTTCGCCGTGCTTGCTTTTGAATGTTTCGAGCACCTTGGCAATCAGTCCTTCCGCTTCGGGTGCTTTGAGGTGGAACTCGAAGTCGCCGGTCTTCCAGGGTCCGTTTGCGCCCCGGAAAACAACAGCGTCTCCCTCATTGAGAAACATCTGCGCTGCACAGCAGGCGTGCTCCTTTGGGTCGTTAGGGATCATCTTGAAAACTAGCCCAATGTAGCAAACGCCCGGCCTGACGCGCGCCAGTTTCCACGGCGGCTCTGCCTGGGTTTTGTAGTAAAGCCCAGTCGCCAGATTCCACGCCACAGTCGCCGGGTCTTGTAGACCACGGATCGGATAGCCTGCCCGGTTCAGGAATTTATCGGGTGCCAGCGTTGTCTCGCGGATGAGCTGTGAGGTATGTCCGAGCTTGAGCAGCCGCGCCTTCACCTGTCGGTGAAAATCGGGCACATCGTCGAAGATTTCCTCGCCGGTCTGGTCAATCACGTCCCTGAAAAGCGGGAGATCAACTCTTTCTTTCTGGCTCTTGGTGAATTCACCTTTGGTTAGGTCAAGGCCGGAGCGCCGCGCCAGCGGCTTGCAACGCTCGAAGATGATCTCCGGCAGAATGAAAATCCAGACATCGACCGTCTTTTCCTCATTTTTATCATAGCGTTCGATCTCGCTCACGTAGAGGTCTACCGCTTTCCTCACGGCTTCGTGCTGGTTTAGCGTGCGGGTGGCATCGTCGAGCGCCTTTGCATCAACTGTGCGCTCTACAAACTCGCCGGGACTAACCATAATGCCGAACGCTTCTTCAAGTCCGGGGAAATTCGAGAGATGCAGTCGGTTTGCCTTGTCGGTTTTCTTGGGTGGCGGGACAGCAACAAAGCCACCAAGGGCGATGGCCCAATTCCGAAAATAGGTAAGTCCGTCCTTCGTCCCGATGACGCCGACCGAAACCTCACGCGAGCGCGCCGGAGCGGCGTGAGGCCCGTAGAGGAAAAGACCGTCCTTCGGATGATCGCAGGTCTGACCGTGACCGAAAGACAGCTCAGGCTCTTCGATATGGATGACTTCGAGAGATTTCTCGGGTAGGTCCATCAGTCCTCATCCTCCGGGTTGAACATGCCTAGCGTGGAATCGTCAGATTCCTCTGCGTCGTCTTCCATCGTGTCCGGCAGCGCAGTTGTCACCGGAGACATGAACAGGATCGGCCTGGCGTCAAGCGTGATGGCGCTCGCGGCGGAGAGCGGCACGTTAATACATGGAGCGTCGTCCGAGAGCAATTCGAGATAGGCCATGAGGCGACCATGCCATTGTTTGTTGCGCCAGCCTTTGCAGATGGTCCGCCGTAAGCGATGCTGTACTGCGGTGTCGCCGATGACGGGACCGGCCCGGCCAGAGGCCAGTTCCGCAAATAGCACGCGCGCTTTCAGCTTGAAATGTAGATACGGCCAAAAGGCCGGTGTTGCGGATACGCCATATTGCCAGACCCTGCCACCTGCGGCGTTACGCAGCATAGAGGATCTGCGCTTGCCTTGCCTGCCCCAAGAGATTCGCTTACCCAACGGGGTCTGCGCCTCACCGATGTGAAACGCCGTCTGCGTGGCGAAGAGGCGCTCGTACAGGCTCTTTGAACGGCAGAAGTTTTCCCATGCGCGGCGGAACATGGAGAACACGAGGTTTTTCGCTTCGCGTGGCTCTATGTCCGGCAATCGACTGCCGCGGTCGATGAAGTCGAGCAATTTATGCTCGGACTGGATTTCAAACGGGGCGACATCGGCGAAATCGCGCGCGATTTCCTCCGGCGACGCGAACGAAAAGAAGCCCCGGTGATAGTCTTCGGCGGGAAGCGTACTTTCGCGGCACGTCTTCTCCATCAATTCGAGATTGATCGGTCCCGGCGGATAGTAGTAGCGAATTGCGTCGGGAAGGCCGGCGACGCGAAGCCAGTTGGACGTGAGGACTTCCGGCTTTTTCTCGACCTTGATTGCCAGCCGTTTCCGGTAGTTCTCCCAATTCGGATTGATCACGGCCTGTGCCGCGCGCGGCACATTCTGCTTTTCTAACGTGTCCAGCAGGTCATACAGACCTCTGGCCCAGCTTCCCAGAAAATCGACCCATTGAAGCTCTCCGATACCAAACAGTTTTTTGAATGGCTCAAGGCGAAGCGGAATGATCAAACGCGGGTCTTTCAACTCTTTTGCCACATCCGAGGCGATGCCGATTTCTTCCTGAACGCCGATCTTGTTGAGCGTGGCATCCCGGCAGCATAGGAGCATTTTCACTGCCTTATTTTGCAGCGTTTCGGTAATCTGCCTGCGCCAGCGGTCTCCAGGCTCAAGAGTGAGGATGTCCGCAAAGACCGTGTACCCTGCGGCCTCGAGACGCGGGGCAAGCCAGAGCACAAATTCATCATCTTCGGGCGTGGCTTTGCTTATGAACACGATCTCCCGCGTTCTGCAGCCTCCGCCTTCTGCCGATTTGACCCCCTCGGGCGTGTCGCTCACTTCGTCCCTTCTGTCTTCGTGGCCAATCATATCTCGTCCGCTTTCATTTCGACTGCTAAAGAACCTCGAAGGTTCCCCAAAACCGCATCTAGCAACCTCCTTAGGGAGGCAGATAATACCTTCCCACAGAAGCGAGGATCAGTATCGACAATGTCGGCAAGGCTCCGTTGATCGGCCTTCGCGGAATTCTCGGTTTACGCCAAACCGCGTTTCCACGACCGCTCGCCCTCGAAGCACAGTTTGGGAATCTTGTATAAATCAACAGCCCTCTCGGCGACATCGGCGTTTTCGGGACTAATTCTTCCTTCAATGCTCGTTCACAGCCGATCGTGACCGTTCGAGTTGACCCTCCAGAGCTGAGAGGGCTTCTGTCAATTCCAGATTCTCGAATGATTTGACGAAGTCCTGCCGCCGAACGACCAGATCGTCGTATGATTTGGACCCCATCCAGACTAGTAGATCGCCCTTCGTCCGGGTCATCGCAACGTATGTGATTCTGCGTTCTTCTCGGTCGTTCGGGCTTGAGGACCACCACAGATTTGAGGGCATTCTTGCTCCTGAGCTCTCGTCTTTGACGACAAGAATCGTACATCCGTGCGTTTCTCCTTTTACTGCGTGCACGGTAGTTGCAGAGACGCACCCGGTAGTCTGGCCTTCTGCTTCTCGAGTGGGGAAGAAGATGCTCGCGGAGGTATCCCATCCTGCGTTTTTCTTGGGTTTGAGCTTGCACGGCTTGCGGAGCCGATGGGTTGCCGCGCAAAAGCGTGTGAGTTCTTCGTCGAGGCAGGTCCCTATCTCTGCCTGCCAGTCATACAGGTTCCCTGAGCTAGGAAGTTCGTTGGCCGAGAGGAGGCATCTGACTGCTAGCCGCTTCCATTCTGTCGGATCTAGGCACTGGGCCTTGAGTTCGAGGTCGCTGGCCCCCTCTTCGCCCAGTAGCGCGAGTTCCATGGCTGCCTTTGCGCTTGCCAGGGCTAGCTCCTGCCTTTCTTGACGTAGAGCTTGAATTGCTCGGCCCATGTGCGTTATGGGAGGGCAGCCGAGCTTCGGTAGTCTCTCTACTGTTTGGCACCGAAGGATGTCCACTGTCGAATTTGCCCTGGCGACCACCTTTACGGTCGCCGGTGGCCTGCTCTTGGCCGCGGCTGCGACTAATTGGGACACCTCGGACGTCATATCATTCCCGCGGATAAGTATCGCTCTTGCGCCGTTCTCCTCTGCCGGTTCGATTGTTCCACCGGTGTCCTTTAAGTACGATGCGACCTTCGCAATCGCCGGGGGACACCGCAAGCTGCGTGCAAGCTGCTGCGTGTGTGCGTTCCTTATCGACTGGAATTCACGAAATAGTTCAGGCCTAGCGCCGTTGAATTCGAATATTGCTTGGTCAGGGTCTCCGACAACCATCGCGCGAACTGCTCCGGAACTAAGCAGAGCTAGGACCGCCCTCCCTAGGAAGTATCCTGTATCCTGCGCCTCGTCCAGCACGATCAATGGGAAGCGCCGCACAAGCTCTTCTACGATTACCGGTCCGTATCTCCTATGGCTCAACACCTTGCTGGCCCACATCGCGGCGTCTGAGTGCGTAACCCAACCGAGTTGTTTCCAAATCTTTAGTTTCGCGGTTCTAACGTCCTCTAAGTCGGTGCCTTGGACCTGTTCCAGCGGCTGGTACTTCCACCTGTGCCACACTGTCGGCCTGCGATCCTCCTCGCCAAGGAATACGCATCCAAATGTGTTAATTCCCGACTTCGTTGTTATCAGCCCTCTTAGTCTTTTCCCTTGCCATTGTTGTGCTCCCCACTCTTCGGGGATCAGCCGGGGAGGTGATGGGAAGTAATCCGGGTAACAGGTCGTCAAGAATGGGCGCAACACATAGCGGAAGAGAAATGCGTCGATCGTCCCGATGAAGTTCGAGTGGTCGAGTTGATATCCGACGGCCTTTTTGATTTCTGTTGCTCCGATGCGGGTAAAGGAAAGTGCGGCGATTCCGCTCATGGGCGTGTTCCAGCGGGCAACTTCCTGGCGAATCAGCTCGGCGACAAGCCAGGTCTTTCCGCTGCCCGGCGCCGCTCGCACGACGCGCACTCGGGGCTCGGGCAAATTAAGCACTGCCTGCTGTTCTGGTGTCGGCTCCCGCATTCCCAGCCTTTTCGTGGTCCACGCTTATAGGCATCGAGCGGGCGACTACATGCTCGATGGATAGCTTCAAGTAGTCTGGGACGGAAAAGTTGCCGCACTTCCACTCTCCCTTTTCCGTCTTTTCTTCAAGATGCGCCGCCAGCTTTTGAGCAAACTCTGCTTTGCTCCCAGAATGATTGGCCCTGCAGATTCCGCGCCAAACCGCCAATGCGCGGGCTTTTCTGTCCTCCCCGGCCTCAGCGACGAGGGATTTGTTAAGCGTGCGGGGCGTGGTTTTGAAACAGCTTTCCCACACCTGGGCCATGACTAGGGCATTGTCGTCGCCTGCCTCCGCGAGATCGTATTCGAGCGTTAGCTTCGAAGGCATGACGCTCACGGTGGCGTGGCCGTTGAACAAGTCGATGAGGTTCTGGGTCCTTTCGCACTTTGGAAACTCGCCGTTCTCAACCCGTGGGGTCGCTAGCTGCCACGGTTGGTCGCCATCGACCGGAGGATCCGAGTCTGTCACGATCGAAATTGGGATGCCTAAGGCATCGGGCGAAAGCACTTTCTTGAAGGTCTCGAAGGCGACCCCGCAAATCGGTATGACTGAGATGTGATTTTGCGCGAGGTTGTGGTTCAACCTCCTCGCGAGAACGGGAATGAGCAAGGCTTCAGATATTCCCTCAACCAGGATTGCCGCTTTAGCGAAGTAGAGCGTTGAACGAGTGAGATCCATCATCCGCTGTAGTTGACGTTCTTCCTCGTCATCCATTCCCGCGTGCTTGAGGCTCTTGCACTGGATTGCCTGGTCTTTGGAGTCAGCAAATAGAACGTGGATCCGCCGAGGCTGTACGCTCGACGTGATCACTGGTGAGTGTGTCGTCATTATTGTCTGTGGTTTCTTGTCCCCCGGAGTGGTATTTGCGAGGTAGTCGGCGAGCAGCGCCGTCAATTGAGGGTGAAGGTGAGCCTCGGGTTCTTCTATCAGAAATATTGGGGTCTCATCCGGGTCAGGGTTCTTCAGGTGCTCCAGTATGACTGCTGTGTAAAGCAAGTTATTGTAGCCAAGCCCGTTCGCTTCCAACGATCCGACGGGGGTCCCGCTCATTTCCACCTGGAGTGTGCGCAAGATCCTCTCGAAGTCAGCTCCGGCAGCCTTGATTGTGTGTGGGAGGTAATCGCTGCCCGCCAAGTCGCGCGTTGTCGACCGCAAGGAGGTGACGGTTTGGTCGATTAGTGGCCTTGTTTCGAGGGCCGCGTTAGCCTCTTTAAATATCTTCTCGATATCCTCCTTGGTCGAGCCTCCCCTCCTCGTGGCGAGGTCACTTAGCAGGGAGGCAAGTCGACTTCGCACTCCCGGTGCTAAATGTGTCTCTGCGTTACGCAGAGCCGGGAGAAATGTGATGGGAATGGACTCCAGGAGTTTGGTCGGTACGTCGGGGCGGTCTTCGCTGGGCGAGCGGGTGCCGCCTCGCCTTCTAATGGATGGCTGCCGCTTGTTGGATGGCCACGACGCCTCGAATTCAATTGTCGCTTTGGAGTTGGCAAGGTTCTGGAGGTCGAACTGCACGATCTCAAAGAAATATGCGCGCTCGTTCGCTGTGAGGTCCTCAAACGTAAGGGTGATCGTGATTGTTCTTTCAGTTTTGTCGTCAGGGGAGCTTCGGTAGAAATCTTCCCGGTCGAGCCACAGGGGCTCACCCCTAGATGCGCTCGGACCAACAGCGTGTCTGATCGCCCAGAGGAGGTTTGTTTTTCCCGTATTGTTCCGGCCTACGAGTACATTGAGCCCTGGGCGCAGATCGACCCTCATTCTTTCAAGTGATCGAAAATTGGCGACCTCCACGGCGACGAGGTACATTCGTGCTCCTCTGGCTAGTCACTGGAGAATGGCGAATGGCGAATGACAATAGCTTAGCGCGTCGGCCTGGCCGCAGTCGGATTTGTCCCGGTAAGTCGGGATGCGGCAAGGTTTTCTCGAGGGCTTGGCTTTGCTCCGGGCGGATCACGAGCAAATCAGAGGTTGAGTCTGAGTCGTCGCTAAATGGACGGACCCTAGTACATTGCTTTGCACAAACGGGAATACACTTGTTCTGAAGGGAAGATCACCCCATTTAAACAGAATTTCCACAGCTTCCACACCGAGACATCCCCGTCTCACCCTAACTGGACGTTCGCGTTTTGTTCGCCTATCCTGTTCCCATGCCCCGTCAAGATGATCGCCACCGGGTTTACATGTCGTTCCAGTGTCGCTACGGCTGGCACTGCCAGTTCCTGGAGCAAGATTTGAAGACTCCCCTTCCCAGGAAGCTGCACTTCGCTTCACCGGACAAGGTCGTCGAGTTGGTTGATCGGGGCGGCGGGTTGCCGAACTTGGAAAGCCGGCAGGCGTTGGACCAAGCGGTCGAGATTGGCAGAGGCGGGGTATTCCTGAGCCTGACAGCAGAGCAGTACGCCAAGCTGAAGGCGAACCGGTGAGGTAGTGCTGGGCCCCGGCTTGATTGCACGGGCGCCAAGGTGGGACAGGTTCCGGGTAGCCGTCACCCGGCCATAATTGGAGGCAGACACCCAGAGCAGTCCTCCCAGGCGGGCCCGGGGAGCGTTCAGTTTACGCGAGCAAACGACTGGGTGAGGCCAGACGGGGAAGAAACGACCTTGGAGGGTTCAGTTCATGAGGCGATTTCTCACCAAGTGATCCGATCAGGACGCGGGCTCAACTTCTGGTTTGCCGACCATCCGTTCAGAAAGCCCGGACCCCTCTCAAACCCATCTTCTAAGCGGCTCAGATCCGCTAGACTGGTCCTTAGGTGTTAATATTGCAATGACTTAGGGCAGTATATTGCGTCAATCGTCTGCCTCGGTTGCGGTTGAGGTGCGAATGGCCACACAAGCACGAGACTTCATCGTCGGCTCCCTGGTTCGAGTCCGTAACCGCGAATGGGTTGTTCTTCCCTCTGATGAAAATGTCGTCAACCTGCGCCCGCTGAGCGGCAGTGAGGGTGAGGTCTGCGCGGTTCACCGGGTTCTTGAGGGCCATCTGGTTGAGTCTGCTGAGTTTCCCTTTCCGCAAGCGGGCGCCGCAGGGGACTTCGTTGCAGGAAAGTTGCTGCGAAATGCTGCCCGGCTTAGCCTGCGTTCGGGCGCTGGTCCCTTCCGCAGTTTGGGCCGCCTCTCGGTGCGTCCGCGCCCGTACCAATTTGTGCCCATGATTATGGCGCTACGCCTCGACGCCGCCCGCTTGCTAATCGCGGATGACGTCGGCATCGGTAAGACAATTGAAGCTGGACTGATCGCCAGTGAACTTCTCGCTCGCGGGGATGCTCGGCGACTATGCGTTTTGTGTCCTCCACACTTATGCGACCAGTGGCGGCAGGAATTGGCAGATAAATTTCACGTCCAGGCTGAGGTTGTCCGAACCAGTACAATCTCTCGGCTCGAACGTTCAATTCCGCGTAGTGGAATAAGCCTCTATGAATATTATCCGCACCTGATCATTAGCATCGACTTCGCCAAGGGCGACCGGCGCAAGTACCAGCTTCTGGAACACTGCCCAGATCTGGTTATTGTGGACGAAGTCCATGCGGCGGCTGATCCTGGCTTCAATGGTTCGAGAGATCAGCAGCAACGGCATGAACTCGTCGAAGCCATCGCTGCTGACCCAAACCGACATCTTCTACTCCTAAGTGCCACACCCCATAGCGGCGTAGAGGGAGCTTTCAAATCAATCCTCGGATTACTCCGTCCGGACTTTAGGCAATTTGATCTCGATAACATCACTGACCGTGAGCGCCGCGATTTAGCTCGACACATTGTTCAGCGACGCCGAGGTGATATCAGCGAAGCCTGGCTGGGAACCCCCGGCGAGGTTAGGCCCTTCCCGGTCCGGGTCCCACCGTTTGAAGCGACCTACCGGATGAGCAAGGAATATGGAGCACTGTTTAATGATGTGCTCGAATTCACACGACAGACGGTTACTGCCTCCGGGCTAACCGTGACGCGTCAGCGTGCACGGTATTGGGCTGCATTGTCACTCCTCAGAAGTCTCATGTCGAGTCCAGCCGCGGCTAAGCAGGCGTTCCAGAACCGCGAGGACAGTCTGCAGGACGGCAGCCGCCTGGAAGAGGACCTCAACGAAGATTTGTTGGCTCGCGAGTCCCTCGATCCGCTCACGGAAGACGGCGTACTCGACAACGTACCAGACGCAGCAATCGAGTTAAGCAAGGCGGACCTTTCCAAAACTGACCGCTCAAAACTTCGAGAGTTTCTCGAACGTGCCGAACTGATTGCGACAACTGGCAAGGACCCGAAGATCGAAAGGGCTGCGGAAATTATCCTTGATTGGCTGCGGCTCGGTCACCACCCAATCGTTTTCTGCCGGTTTATCGCAACAGCGAAATACGTTGCCGAGCAATTGGAGAGCCGGATCCAATCGAAATACCCGACGTTTCGTGCCCGTGCGGTTTCAGGTGAGACCGGCGGAGATGAGGAACGCAAAATCGTAATTGATGATTTGGTTGAGACTGAGCGGCGCGTATTGGTCGCGACCGACTGCCTCAGTGAAGGCATCAACCTTCAGGACAGCTTCGATGCAGTTCTGCACTATGACCTGCCCTGGAACCCAAATCGATTGGAGCAACGTGAAGGGCGTGTCGATCGCTTCGGCCAAAAGAAGGCCGAGGTCCGGGCAGTCGTCCTCTTCAGCGAAGACAATCCGATTGACGGCGTCGTCCTGAACGTCCTGATTCGAAAAGCAAGGCAGATTTATCGCGACTTGGGCATCAATGTTCCCGTACCGTCTGAAAGTGAAAGCGTTGTGAAAGCCCTCATGAAAGCTGTTTTCGAGGGGTGGCGTGGCCAGGATGAGCAACAACTCCGGCTTGATCTGCCTGAAATAAACAACGTCTCGGCATTTCACCAGAACTGGGAACGCAATGCAGACCGCGAGAAGATTCGCCGCTCCCGCTTCGCGCAGCACACCATCAATCCTGAAGAGGTCGCTCATGAGATTGAGGCAACGGACAGTGTGCTCGGAGATCCAGAGGCTGTTCGACACTTTATGCTCGATGCGGCCCAGCGCTTGAAGTTCTCGATGGAGAAGCGACACCACTACTACCTGCTTGATCCTAGCGGCCTGCCTTTGGAAATCCGGGAGCGCCTCGGTTGGAAGAAAGCTGTAAAGGTTGTGTTTGTCAGCCCGCCTCCAGAAGATGTGGAGAATGCCATTGTGCTCGGGCGCAATCACTCGCTTGTGGCCTTCCTCGCAGAGCGCATTTTTGGTCGTGCATTCCTTCCGGCTTCTGAGCAGGATTTTGCAAGATGCGGCGCTGCTTACACGGGTGCTGTGAGAGCCAGGACCGTCCTCGCATTGCTTCGTGTGCGTTACAGACTCACGCGACGGGGTCAGAGCGATCAGTTTGCTGAAGAGGTTGTAACTGCGGCATACGAGACGCCAGCTGGAAGGATTGAGTGGAAAGTCACTGACGCAACCGCTACTACTTTGCTTGAACAGGCGACTGCAATCAGCAATATCAGCCCGCAGGAAAAACAGCAGCGCATTGATCGTGCCCTTGAGGAGCTCAGCTCCGATCAGGCAGCTTTGGATTCAATTGCCAACCAACGAGCTTCGGAGCTTGAGGCTACCTACGAGCGGCTCAAACCCACAATGGGCGGGGGCAAGGTTACGGTCACGCCGTATTCACCTGATCTGCTCGGTGTTTACGTTCTGCTGCCGGGAGGTAAAGCCTGATGCGCTACGTGGCGATACGCTCCGAAGGTGGCTTGATCCCGTACGATCTGCTCGACAAGATCGCAAACGAAGATGTATCCGGCCAGAAGCCTTCCGACTTCGGCCTTCCAAAAGGTAGACGCCTCACTGACGAGATCAGCCGGGTATGGAGTGATGCTCAAAGTCTTTGGGACATCATCCGGCGCCGGCGCGAGTCCCTGAGCGAAAAAGACCCATACGGTACAACGCTCACCCGTGATCGTTGGATTGTGCCGCTGCTGTCCGACGCCGAGATGCTCGGCTTCGATCTCAGGTTGCAGCCGTCTGGCGTCGTCGTAGACAACCTGACATTCAACCTCTCCCATCGTTCTGGGGAAGGCGAAGACGCGATTCCGGTACACATCGAAGGACTGAAGATCGACCTTGACAAACGACTGCATACCAAGCTGCGCACAAGCCCGCAGGCCATGGTGCAGGAGTTCTTGAATCACAGTGAGTCGGTGCTTTGGGGCATCGTCACGAATGGCCTCACACTCCGCCTTTTGCGGGACTCTTCTCGCACATCCCGGCCAACGTACGTCGAATTCGACCTCGAAAACATTCTAGAGGGCAACCGCTTTGCCGAGTTCGCGCTTTTCTATCGGTTGTGTCACCGGAGCCGCTTCCCGCGGCCGGGTCAGGACCCATCGGAATGCATCCTTGAGAAGTACTACCAGCAGAGCATCGACGAGGGCTCACGCGTCCGTGAAGGACTGCGCGCCGGTGTCGAGGAGACGCTGAAGATATTCGGAAACGCCTTTCTCCAACACCCTGCAAACCGGACACTTTGTGAAAAACTGACCAGTGGGCGGTTGAACCCCGTTCAGTATCACCGCCAGCTACTTCTGCTCGTGTACCGGCTACTCTTCCTCATGGTTGCCGAAGAGCGTCGGTTGATTGTTTCCCAGGGCGAAGGCTCTGACAGTAATCAGAAAATCTACGATCAGTGGTACTCCGTTTCTGCTCTGCGCGACCGAGCGTCCAGGATCATCGAGGAGTCGCCCTTCGGTGACGTATGGCTTGGACTTTTACAGACGTTTTCGCTTTTCGAGTATGGCGTCGATTCCAACCCGCTTGGCATCCCACCGCTCAATGGAGACCTTTTCAACCAGAATCGAGCGGTCCCCGATTTGGTCCAGACGCAGCTCTACAACCATGATCTCCTTCGTGCTGTACGACACCTTTCGGTGTTCAAGGCTGATGGTCTTCAGCAGCGGGTTAATTACGCTGCGCTCGATGTTGAGGAACTCGGTTCTGTATATGAGAGCTTGCTCGACTACCAGCCAGTCGTGGAGCCTGGAGAGACCGGACTTAAATTTGATCTCCAAGCTGGCTCAGAACGGAAGTCAACTGGTTCTTACTACACGCGGCCTGAACTGGTGCATGAGCTGATTGAAAATGCGCTAGTGCCGGTCATGGAAGACCGCATTGCACAGGCAGAAAAGACCACCGAAGGCAAGGATTTGCAGGTTGAACGAGATGCAAAGATTAAAGCTATTCTCGCAATGACCGTATGTGATGCCGCTTGCGGCTCAGGCCACTTTCTCCTTGCCGCCGCCAGACGCCTAGGCAAGGAACTGGCGCGAATCAAGACCGGCGAAGACGAGCCGACGCCTAAAGAATTTCATTTGGCCGTTCGCGAGGTCATTCAGCACTGCATCTATGGTGTGGACTTGAACCCGCTTGCCGTTGACCTGTGCAAGTTGGCGATGTGGCTCGAAGGTCATTGGACTGGCAAGCCCCTAAGCTTCCTTGACCATCGTATCCGATGTGGCAACAGTTTGGTCGGTGTACTCGATACTGCCGTGCTGGAGGACGGCATCCCTGACGATGCCTTTACGGCTGTTGCGCCAGATGAAAAGAATGTTGCCTCATACTTCAAGAGGCGGAACAAACAGGAGCGTTTGTCAAAGCAACGTGGCTTCTCGTTTGAATTCGGAGATCATGGGGATGGGTACGCAAAAGCGAATCGTGAGCTCTCCGAAATTCAAGAAGACACTGCTGCTGCGGTTCGCCGGAAGGCGGAACTATACAGCAGCTGGCGGGCTGGAATGCAGCACTTTCATGATCAACTCGCCGCAGACCTTTGGACAGCGCAGTTTTTCCTGCCTATGACCGCCGTAACCGACCCTGTGATCTGTACCACGAAGGACTTTCTTGAGTTTGCAATAGACAAGCGTAAGAAGCCTCAGCAGGTGTCAGCGGCCGAAGATATAGCGCAACAATTTCGCTTCTTCCATTGGCATCTCGAGTTCCCGGAGGTGACAGAAAATGGTGGCTTCGACGTTATGCTCGGAAATCCACCTTTCATCAACATCATCGACGGCAAGTTGCCATTAAAGATTAAGCACTTTATCACAACTTCCGACGGACGTTTGACCGGAACTGCGGATGTTGCCTATCACTTTGTCAGTCTTGCCGATCGAATAACGCGGAAGTCCGGAAGAATCGGTCTGATTCAACCTCGTAGTGTATTGTCTGCTGATTCGGCGCTGCTGCTGAGGCGGGATTTGATGGCAAAACGACCGCCCGCATTTTTACACGTTCCGAGGTCAGCTACGTTCTTTGAAGGCGTTTCCGCATATGTTTGCCTGCTTGCGCTGGGTGGGGCTCCACAGTGCGCAGTGACTGATTCAGACGTTTTGTTGTCCGCTCCAGCCTTTCAGGGACGAGTGCTGCTAGAGAATTGGTGGTCTTCTTTTGTTTCAATCCTCACTGGGCAACCTCAAACAGACGCTCATGCCGAAAACACAATCGCCATTAGCGACATGTTCACGGTTGTAGGCAGCATGACAACGGCCGAGGCCTATATGTTGAAGGAATTCATAGTTGAAGGTGGTTGTGGACCGAAACTTGTCACCACAGGGCTCATCGATCCATTCAATTGCAAATGGGGGGAGGAGCCGTGTCGGTATCTGGGCGTAACATATGACGCGCCACGAATTGACATCGCTCGTCAGTTGCCCCCTCCTTTGGGAAAGCGTGTTCAGGAATCGTTGCGTCCTAAGCTCCTCGTCGCGGGTCTCAGCAACCGAATCGAGGCCTGCTTTGATAGACAAGGAGAGTTGTGCGGTGTGGTATCGACCTTTTCGATTTTTCACCCTACGAACTCACTCGATGCTTTGGAACAGCTTTGTTCGTGGCTAAATCGAGATGAGTCTTCCCATGTCCTCAGAATGCATTTAGGCGCATCGTCAGTGGGGGGTGGCTACATGACAATAAAGAAGAAGGTATTGCAGGAGTTGAGAATTCCAAAAACATTTTTGCTTGAAAGGGAAGGGAGACCTCATGCCGTTTAAGTTCAAAATCTGGGATCAAGGAAATGACGGAAGTACCATGGCGATCCGAGTTAAGAACGTGAAAGAACTCGCGAAATTCGCTGGAGCATGCACACAGCCAGATCTTTCGGGAAAATACCCAAACCTTGGTGCTTACCTTAGCAAAGCCGCAAAAGCGAAGGGTGCTCCACCAACGCCATATACGAGGTTGTTACATGTCGTTTGGCTAAACAGCAAGGGGTACAAAGCGCCGCAGTTCTTTCCGGGCCGAACACTTGTGGTGACGTACACGGGGCCTGAAAAAACAAAAGGCGGCTACGCAAGCCAGTGCTATTGCATCATCGATCCTGTCGGCTTCGCAGCGTTGAAAAAGCACCACCGGCAGCCAATTTCGGTCGAATACGTTGCTGACGTTTCCGGTGATGCCCTCGTAGTCCTTGCCTGAAGTATCGAGAGCGAGGCGCGTATTTCACTACGGATGCACTCCTTAGACTTCTCGGCGCTATGCGATACGGTTCTTGAGGAATACTGACGGTATCTTGGGGACTTCGCCCGCTCTTGCGATTAGATGAACCATCGCAAGTTGGTTCTCACTGGGGAAGCGAACTGAAGGGCCGACAGTAGTTTCCGAGGAGGAAAGTTCCTCGAGGCGGAACAAATTGTTGCCTTCCTGCAACGAAACAAGTCGAAACAGTATCAGGGAGCAAATGGCATACGCAGTTCAAACCTGAGTGGCATTTTCAACATACACGTCCTCGCCGTAGGGATTCAATTCGGGCGCAGCAGGAAGAAATTCCAAATGACCTTGGGGCCGATGCCATTCACTGGCAGCAACAGTTCCTCGATTCGCTTGCGATCCCCACCCGCTATCGTATCCGCAAATGAATCGACGCCCGTCGCCTCCACGGCCATACCCAGGCTGCAGAGTCGTAAGGCGAACAGATTGGTCATGAACGGGCCACGGTCACATCCTGCAGCAATCAACCGGGTTGCAACTTGTGCCAGATCCCATCGCATCAGATTCCTTGGATCGAGAAGTCCTTGCGCTCGGAGCCCGCCAATGGCACCGAACGTGCCATCGAGTGAGTATTGGTTCACGGACAAAATGCTGATGACTAAGTCTGCCCAAGGATCATCCATGGAGGATGTGCCATCTAATCGTTCCATATCGCGGATCGTGCTCCTGGCGTTGCATTGTCGGAATAGCAGAGAAGAAGTACTCCCTGAACCGACCGCACTGTCCTTTTAGCTTGTAAGGTACAACTTCGCATCCCAACTGTCGAGAGCGGAAAACTGTTTCCAATCAATGCGGTAACCGCGCTAAATTCAGTTGTCAGCATCACGTTGGCCCCTGAGGACCCTAATCGTAAAAGTGTTTGTGCTGCGAAGGGGGACATTCAACGGCAAGCCGTTACGTCTTGAACCGATTAAAGGTGACGGTTTCCCCGGTTCGGTCCACGGAAGCAACCTTCCAGCCAGCTCCCAGCCAGGCCGATGCCTGGACATGACGCCCTCCCCGCTCGTTCGCCCACCATGGGCGATGCTTCCGAGCCGACGGGGGGAAACTGATCGGCAATTGCCTCCTCAAGTTGAGCGAATGTAAAGCGCGCCGACGTGCCGTCTTCTTGTAGGAGTATGCGCGCAATGGGAAGGTACTTCCGTGTGCTGACCATGGTTTCAAGGTCCTCAAGATCGACCCTGGCAGCAGCCGTCTCGCCATTCAGTACCCGACGCATGTTCATTAAGGGAGTAACCTCCTGAACTTCCTCGATCCCTGAAGGCCTCTCTCTTGCAAATAAGCCTATGGAACGTGCCTGACTGTGGGCGGTTCTATCTGCAAATCTGTACGCGACGTCGTGCTTGCCCACAAATAGCACGACCGGAGGGCCAGGTTCCGACTCCCGAAAGATAATCCTGTAGTCGTCGTCAACACGGATTGACCACAGATCATTTGCCTTGCCTTGAAGTCGTTCCAGGTTCAGGCCTGCATTGCGCTGATCAGTCACGAAGTTCCGCAGCGCCTTGAAGACCTTCCTGGCGGTTTCCTTTGGCAAGTCGTAGGCGCTCGACAGAAACCAGTCCAGCACTGTGACCGCGGCAGCCATGGGGGAAGCGTACAACTAGAGGTTCAAATTGTCGAGCAGCCGAGCGCAAAATCTTTTCCATGAGACACTTGCGGCGTTACACTTGGGCCTGAGGTACAACAGGTACCCAAGGCTGGCAAAATGGACGTTTTTGCTCTGAGGAACCGGGTAGTTGCCGACTACAAGTCCTACATCGAGAGCTTTGTGAGGATTCGAGATGGGCAGATCGACCAGTTTGTCCGGGACAAATTCGCCTCAGGCGCCCTATGGCCGGACCCCATCCTGCAACTGAACCCGGCATACGAATCGGGCGGCACCCTCGATGAACTGGTAAAACTTGGGATTGTCCAGCCGGGAACGGCGAAATACTTTCGTAAGTTCGATGGCGGTCCGCTGAGACTGTACAGCCATCAGCGCGAGGCAATTGAGGTCGCAAAGCGTGGTGGGCCGTATGTAGTCACCACGGGCACGGGCTCGGGCAAGAGCCTGACGTACCTCATTCCGATCTACGACCACATTCTTCGAAACAATCCGGAGAAGGCCGGAGTGCGGGCAATCATCGTCTATCCGATGAACGCTCTGATCAACAGCCAGGAGCTTTCCCTCAGAGCCTATGAGGCCGGGTACCCGGAGAACCTGGTACGTGTGGAGCGATATACGGGCCAGGAAAAGCCTGAGGTGCGGCAGAGGATTCAAGACAACCCGCCGCACATTCTCCTGACAAACTACGTGATGCTTGAGTACATGTTGCTTCGGCCGGCGGAACGGCAGTTCACCGACGCGGCAACTGCCAATCTCGAATTCATTGTGCTTGACGAACTGCACACCTATAGAGGGCGGCAAGGCGCAGACGTTGCCATGCTTCTTCGTCGTCTCAGAGAACGAAGTAAGAATCCAAAGCTGTTGCACATTGGGACCAGTGCCACGATGTCCACGGAGGGCCGTCGCGACGCACGGAGGGTGGAGGTTGCGAAGGTCGCAACAAAGCTATTCGGCTCGGAGGTGACGCCGGAGAGCATAATCGACGAGACTCTTCGCCGTGCAATCGCGGCGCCAGCCCCGACAGACGGTGCTTCGCTCAGAATTGCTGTGGAGCAGGCGATCCCGACGTCCAACTCAGGCTTTGTACATCACAGCCTAGCGGCGTGGGCCGAGAATTGCTTCGGTCTCGCAGAGGAAGATGACCGCCTCGTGCGGAAGGTGCCGATCACGTTTCAGGAGGGCGTAAAGGAACTGAGCGATGCAAGCGGTCTTCCACGGGAGCAATGCGAAGCCAAGCTGCGGGAGTTATTGGCAGCAGGAAATGAAATGAAAACGGAGAGTGGCGACCCACTATTCGCATTCCGTTTACACCAGTTTCTTGCCGCCGGAGGGACAGTATACGCAACGCTTGAGCCGCCGGACAAACGGCAGTTTTCGATGGAAGGGCGTTACTACGCTGGAAGCGGTGAAGAGGAAAAGCTGCTTTATCCCTTGGTCTTCTGCCGCGAGTGCGGACAAGAGTATTACATGGTTAACCTCGGAGAAAACCTCTCACAACAACTCTTGCCCCGTGCGCCAATTTTCAGCAGTGATGATTCGGACTCGAATGTCATTCCAGGCTACGTCGCACTGAACCGTGACGCGGAAAACGAGGCGGATCTGTGGAATGAATCTCGGGAAAGCGATTTGCCAGATAACTGGTGGGAGCAACGAGCCAAGGGGCCACGCATCAAGAAGGACTTCAAGCCGCATATGCCTCGTGAATCGAAGGCTAGAACAGATGGCGCGGTCAACGCGGGAGCAGGAACAAAGGTATGGTTCCAGCCGAGTCCGTTTCTTCTCTGCTTGCGCTGTGGTGCTGCTTACGATAGACGTGAAAAGAATGACTTTCGAAAACTGACACGTCTCAGCCACACCGGCCGAAGCACGGCGACTACCTTAGTCAGTGGCTCAGCGATTGTTCAATTGAGAGCAGATGGGGACGTGGATGAAAAGGCCCGAAAGCTACTGAGCTTCACAGATAATCGTCAGGATGCCTCGCTCCAGGCAGGCCACTTTAACGACTTTATCCAAGTGGCGCTAATCCGCTCAGCCTTACACAAAGCGCTTTCGAAATCGGGATCGCTCGATCACGCAATGGTTACACCTGCCGTCTTCTCCGCACTTGGCTTGAAGCAGGAAGCATACGCCAAGGAGCCGTCCGACGCCGATCCCGGCAAGAGCCGTAACGAGAAGGCAATGATGCGGCTACTTGAGTATCGCCTATATGAGGATTTGCGCCGGGGCTGGCGGGTGATTCAGCCCAACCTCGAACAGTGCGGATTACTGGAGATAGAGTATCCAGGGCTCAAGGAGCTCTGCGAAAATGACGCACTCTGGGACGTTCATCCTGTGCTGCAGCAGGCTTCGCCAGAATGCCGGTACAGAGCCATTCATAGCTTTCTCGACCACCTGCGTCGCGAGATGGCCATCGATATAGGAGTGCTCGATCCAGCGGAGGAATGGGATTTGAGGCAGAGAGTGACGCAGAACTTGCGTGATCCCTGGGCCTTCGATAATGAGGACGTGCTACGGCAGAGCTGTTTGTTCGTCCTGCCTGGAGCAACAGGTGCGGAGGGGATTCGTGACAGAAGTCTCGCCGGACAATCTAAACTTTCGCGCTTTCTGCGTTCGCGCCATACCTGGAACATGCCAGCGGACATCACGCCAGGCGAGTGGGAGCAGTTTATCCATGCGCTGGTGAAGGTACTTCGGGGAAACTTCATATTGCTTACGAAGACGCATACGAAGAAGCCGGCCATCCAATTGCAAGCGTCTTCATTCCGGTGGAAACAGGGTACGGGGACACCCCCGCAGGCAGACCCAATTCGCACACGGTGGATGCGGACCCAGAAAGATGAAGCCGAAGAACGAAAGGGGAATGCATTCTTTGCGGCTTTGTATAAGGTAACCGCTCGGATGATGGCGGGAATTGAAGGTGGCGCCCATACGGGCCAAATACCACCAGATGTTCGTGAGGCGAGAGAAGAAAAGTTCAGGAACGGAAGCCTATCGGCCCTGTTTTGCTCGCCCACAATGGAGTTGGGCATCGATATTCGCGACCTGAATGTCGTCCATATGAGAAATGTGCCTCCTACTCCAGCAAACTATGCTCAGCGGAGTGGCCGCGCTGGACGGGGAGGACAGCCTGCCCTCGTTGTTGCTTTCTGTAGTGAAGGAAGTCCACACGATCAGTACTTCTTCCGGCAGCCAGAACTGATGGTTTCGGGAGTGGTTGCTCCGCCCCGGCTCGAATTGAGTAATGAGGAACTCATACGTGCGCATGTGCACTCAACATGGGTGAGTGCAACGGGTATCACGCTGAGAAGCGGGATGGCGGATGTTTTAGATTTGTCACAGCCAGGATTCCCCTTGAATGCGGACATTCAACACGCGATCGACCTCCCTCCCGAAAGGTCGGCGAAACTCCTCCAGGAGGGCAGCGCAATCCTTTCGGCGTGCGGCGAGGAGGTTATCGAGTCAGGGTGGTACGGGCCAAATTGGCTAGAGCTGACCTTTGAAGAGGCGCCTGCTAGGTTCAATGCAGCATTCGATCGCTGGCGCGAATTATATGCCAGTGCGGTCCGCCAACGTGATCAGGCCAGGGTCGTCGTTGATCGGCCTACGGCCACCAATGATGAGCGGAAGAGGGCTAAGGGCCAAGTAGCTGAGGCAGAGCGAGAGGTTGATCTCCTCCTGAATCGAACGAATCAGCCAACTGAGTCGGACTTTTACCCATATCGCTATTTGGCAGCGGAAGGCTTCTTGCCCGGTTACAACTTCCCACGGCTTCCATTACGTGCCCTGCTAGAAGGAGAGGCGACTTACATGGTGGACCGGCCTCGCTTCCTCGGTCTGAGTGAGTTCGGACCGCGCAACATTCTCTATCACGAGGGCCGAAAGTACCGGATGTCGAGATGTGTTCTCCCGACTGGAGGCATCGAAAGTCGCCTGAAAAAGGCAAAGTTCTGTCTGATGTGCGGCTACTTTCACGAAGATAAGGCTTCTGCCGCAGACGTTTGTGATCACTGCAAGACTACGTTCAACGGAGAGACGAGCCAATTCGTTCCGACGTTGTTTGAGATGACCACTGTGCGCGGCAATCGAGTCGAACGCATCACATGCGACGAAGAGGAGCGAACGCGTGAAGGGTACGAAATCGCAACGCACTACAGGTTTGCAAGTGGCCCCGACGGTCTGGCGATTGTCGAGAAGGCGATAACCTCAAATGAAGGTGGGCTGGCCCTGTGCGATCTAGCGATGGGGTCGCAAGCCGACCTATGGCGGGTGAACCGGCGATGGCGTCGGTCAGAACAGAAGGGGTTCACGTTGGATAAGAACACGGGGTTCTGGTCCAAGAAGCCCGGCGAAGAAGGACCAAACGACGTAGAGGGAAGGCAGTTGGCTACAGGGGTCCAGCCGTTTGTTCGTGATACGCGGAACTTGCTCTTGGTCAAGCCGCAGATACCTTCGACGGTTGAGGACAAAGAAAGCTTTCTTGCTAGCGCCAGCTTTGCTCTTCAACGCGGAATGCAGATTCTGTTCCAAGTAGAAGAGCAGGAGATTGCTGTGAGTCGAATTGGCGAGAAAGACGAACGGCGAATACTGTTCTGGGAGGCTGCGGAGGGTGGAAATGGAGTGTGGGCAAGGTTGCTTGAAGACCCGAATGCAATGGCCACCGTTGCCCGTCAGGCGCTGAGCATCTGCCACTTTGACCCCAACACTGGCGACGACTTGATCAAAGATGAATCATGCAGCCACGCGTGCTATCGATGCCTATTAAGTTATTCGAATCAGACGGACCATCCGCGTCTTGATCGATTTGTCATTCGCGACTTCCTGCTCAGTCTCATTGACGGCGTAACCGCTAGGCAGGCAAAGGGGCGAACGTACGAGGCGCAGTACGAATGGTTGCAACAAAAACGAGACCCAAACTCGTCGCTTGAAGCCGAGTTCCTATCTGTGCTGTTCGCCTCTAAACACCGGCTTCCGGACCGCGCCCAATACAGGCCAGAAGAAGGCGTGTACTGCGAAGCGGACTTTTTCTATGAGCGTGAAGGCCTGAAGGGGATTGCAGTTTTCATCGACGGGCCGCATCACGACGAGCCTCTTCGACAGCAAAAAGACAAAGAGGAAAGACACAAATTGGAGAATTGTGGCTACAGAGTGATCGTGATTCGATACGACAAGACATTGATCCTGCAAGTCCTTGAGCACTCGGATGTGTTTGGTCCAGGTATGCACAGACCTGTGCCGGTAGCCGCAGGATCTTGATGTCATTGTGGGATGACCAGAGAAGAAACTCGTTGAACCCAAAATTGACAGCGCTCGGTAGGGCATCACGGCGACTCCGTTTGCTCATGAGGCTTACGCATGGCTGCTTCGCTCCGGCGACGCAATGCGCGGAAACGGGATCAACCATGTTATGTCGACCGGCAATGTAGCTATCGTGACCGGATGATGAATTGGAGACCAAGGTTTCAGAGCGACGATTCTCCGGCACGTGGATGCCTACTCACCCTGTCATGCCGAAGTCCTTTATGATCTCTTCAGACAAACTCTTCATGATTTCCACGTGCCGCGACATGCCGACAGTGGCTCCGGCAGGAATATGTTTGCACGCAGACTCGAAAGGGGCGTTCAATTCGGGGTTGTCGGCAATTCTCTGCTCCAGGACATCGCTCAGAGCATGGCTGGACAGGGCGTGCATGAGACGTTCCAAACTGGATACGCTCACCGTCACCAGAGAAGTAATCGAGTGTTGCGCCGTCCATTCCGGCTTTAGCTGCTCCTGAAAACGCCGGTTCACGTAGTTGTTGATCACCCAGCTCGATCCAATTTCGTCCTTGGTGATGATGAGCGGGATGAACTTCTTGATCCCGCGCAGATTCTGAGGGATGGAGTCCGTGGATCCGACAGTGAGACCTTTGATCGCGGTGAGGAGCTGCGCAACACCTACTGGCCGATCGGTGCCGGTTACGAGTTTTTGCTCCAGGTAATCTTGCATCGCCTGATATTCCCCGGCGTAGCGCACCTTCGCCGGGCAGGTTCCCAGCTTCCCCTCGATCAGGACCGCAGTTGTGCCGCACAAGACGATAGCGTCGCAGATCGGCTTGCCATCGTTCTCGTAATGTGGCGAACCGTGAAATAGGTTGATTTGGCGATTGGAATAACTTTCAAACAGCCAGGCAATGTAATCTTCGAAGACATTTCCCCAGAATCCCAGGTACGCGACCTTCTTCTTTTCGGGCAGCGCTCGCAGGACGCGCCACAGCGCACCGCTCTCAAGCTTGGCAACTGCATACTCGTAGTCGAGACAGTAGAGCGACTCGCCGGTCGCGAAATACGGTCTGTCGCGCAGGAACTCAAAGTCGGCAAAACCCACAAACGGTTTTGTATCCGGAAGATCGCTCAAGGCGAAGCTCACAGTTGCGAACATCCGCTCGATTTGCTCTACCGGGACGGTCGTCTTCTGAAACCACGTCTTGCGCAAAGCGCCGTCGAGCCGGCCTGTACCGGCCATGTTCTTTCTCTCCAGGATTGCATGATTGATAAATGCGAAAATGAATTCGCAATAGAGTTTGAGAGAGAAACCAAACTCGCTCTCGAAGAGAGCGAATACGTCAAAATTTCTCAGTTCCTGCGGCAATCTGGGGATATCGATCGTGAGAAAGATATAGAACCGCAGAAAGCTCATAATGGGATCGCCCGGACTGTTCAGCTCGTAGTAGGGCAGGAAGAGCGCGACGTAGTTTGCCAGCTGCTCCATCTGGCCTTCGACTTTAACCGGCGGTTTGTAAAGCGCTTCGCCCGAGCGGAGCAGCAGTTCGCCGAGCTGCTGGTCGGGAACGGTCTCCAGGCCGTCGGACGGCGAGATTGGGAGCCGCATGACCTCGGCAGCCAAAGACCTGATCTGAGCCTGCATGAAGATGGGGCGACCCTGCTTGGCGAAGAAGAACACTCTTGGGATGAGCGCCGGCGGCAGGAGGAGCCGCGCCCAGAAGCCCGTCTGCTCGAGGCCGGCTGCTGTTTCGGCTTCTGGACCGAATTGGAAGCCGATTCCGAGTCTTGCGCACGCAGTCAGGAGCGAGGTCCGCGAATACTTGCGCAGCAGCGCCCGTAACTCCGCCAGTGTCGCGCGTGGCGGGCTCGTAAGAACAGACCATGGCACCCATTCTTGCAACTGCGTAGAGGTTTCTCCCATATCGGTCGGCTCCGCCCGCTGAGTAGGAAATCGGCGAGCGAGTAGCGATGGATATTCGCTCCTGAGCGAGTTTAAGCGAATTGGCCTGCAATCGGCCGCAATCGGCCGAAGAAAGGGGTTAGTTGAGCCGACGCGGAACCAGAGCGCCGGACGAAAAGGAAAAGCCCGCCAGTCTGGCGGGCTCTCTGGATCATGTAAGCTCTTATCCCGAAGGCGTTCCTGGGTGATACGCCGCCCAGGTCAGTACACCCGGTTGAAGGGTGAAAGCGAAGAACACGGCATAGACAAAAGCTTGGTCAAGATTGAAGGACCCCCACGCCTTGTCCTTATTATAGCGGCGCATGGGCCTGTTGATCAGAATCCTTCGAGCGGAACCGATTTCATGGCCAGGCCGGCAAAGAGCTTTCGCCCATTCAGCAGATCCTCAGCCGTCGGGATGAAGACTTCTCCGGGCCGCGTGATGGCCACCTCGTATCCTTCGCCGTCCCGATCGATCAGAACCATGCATTTTTGCTTCCGGTAGTGCGCCAAAGCGCCGCGCATCACCGGCTCGATGGAGCGCAGCATACCATCTCGCGCCCATCCCCTCGACGAGCCGAAGACGAAGATCCAATCAGGCCTCGAATCGAGGTGGGCGGTAGCTTGGCAGTAGCCTTCGGTGCGCCCCTTCAGCCGCGCAGTCACGTCGGCAAACTGCTTGCCGAGCGCCGCACGGTCGAGGAGAGGAAGGTCGGCTAGAACTTCCTGCATGAGCAGGTAGTTCTGTCTCTGATGCGGTGGATCGAAATGGGCCGCCAGATTTGGCATCAACCCATCCAGGCAGGTCACCGAACGCGTGGCCAGCGAATCGGCGACGTGCTCCAGCAGCCCGCTGCAAAGGCGGTACTCTTCGAACCGCTCCAGAATTCCATTGAGTTCGCCTTCTGCGGCTTGGACGCTCACTCTGGCGTGGTTGTGGCCGAGGCAGCCGGCCAGTGTGCCGTGCAGCAGGTAGAACTCGAAGAGCGCGAGTTCGTCGCCCACCGACCGTAGCGCAGCCTCCGGCAGCTCCCTTCGAGCATCGAGATACCGCATCAGTTCAGGTAGTGTTCTGAGTTGCAAGGCCACGTTGAGAAAGTCGCTTAACGAGAAATACGCGATGGCCACGCCATCCTTGGAAAGGGGCAGATCTTCGGCCGCATGCTGCAGATCCACTGGGCGAAGGGTCTCCACCGTGACCAGTCCATGCGCGATCGGCGGAAGACCGGCGGGAAAATCCACCCTTCCGCGCCGTGGATGCTCGCACCAGATTGGCTTCGAGGACGGGCGCAAGGCGCCGAGGAGCTGGCTGACGCCCTTTCGCGCCGCCTTCAGTACCCAGAGTTCATTCTTGCTGTCGCTTCGGCTTTCGGGATCTTCCTGAGCCTTCTGGGAGACGAGCAAACCATTGCCTTTGTGGACGATAAGCAGATCGGCGACTTCCTTCTGCGACGCGTCAATCATCTGCGGGCTGCGGAACACGAATTCAGAAATGAACGGAGCCGAGAGCAACTCCTCAGCCTGCCGTTCGGCCCATTGGGTCCTGGACTGGCTCAGTGCCACGTTACACCTGCTTCTCCGGGGTGGACCGGCGGTTCTGCCGTTGCGAATCTCCGGCTATGTGATATATTATCACATAGAATGGTTCCCAGGCTCAGCAGATCCGAGGCACTGAAGCTGCTGCGAAAGTGTCTGGAGAGCGGCATCGTGGAATATCACCCGCATTTCGCCCGGCGTTGCCGGGATCGTGGAATTGACCCGCTCGACGCTCAATATGTCCTGCGGAAAGGCGTCATCTACGACGAAGCGGAGCTGGACGTTCGTTTTCAGGAGTGGCGGTATAAGGTTGAGGGGAAACCGCCGGACGCAAAGAAGAACTTGAAAGTCGTGATCACGTTCTTGGAAAGAGATGAGGTGCTCGTCATCACGGTCATGCTGGATAACCAGTAACACGGATGAAGAGGGAAATGCCATGAAAGCAAAGCAGCGAGTCTGCCGGGAGTGCGGCGGCAAAGCCAATGTCGTTCGCAAGGACTATCGCTTTATCGAAAGTGGCTTGAACAACGTGTTTCTCAAGGACATTGAGGTTGTTGTCTGTTCGGGGTGCAAAGGAGAATCCCCGAGAATCCCCAATCACGATGACTTGATGAGAACGATTGCAGTGGCACTTGTAGACAAGCCATACGAGTTAGCCGGGGATGAAGTCCGATTTCTTCGAAAGTACTTGGGGGAAGGAAGCATCTCGTTCGCCAAGATGCTCGGGATCGATCGCTCTCACCTTTCGAGAGTAGAAAATGGCGCGATGGCGATCAGCCGTCAAACGGATCGTCTGGTCCGAACTCTTGCTCTTGTGCACAATCCCACTCTTGTACAGAAGCTGAAACGACTCGGACGTCACGAGGAGGTCCTTGGCCGCCTTAGCGAGATCGGATCTGACGTGAATCCCATTGAGATGCAATTGGATCATGCTGAGGATGGATACACATATGACCTCAGGGCAGCTGCCTAGGGTTTCCCCTGCTGGGTTCCGGAAAGGAAAGAGGCTCGATATCTGGCAAAGGGTTTCGGCCGCCGTGGAATGACGCATGACGATTCATCGAGAACAGACTGTGACAAGACCAGGCAACGATGCCTATGCAACGATCGCTGGTTTTGTCTTTCAGGTGAACTTGACGATTCTCCATTGGATGCAGCTGACGGAAGGTGAGTATCTCGAACTGGAGGCGGGAGAAGACATTGACCTTGTCCGCCAGGCGGCGGACGAATCCGGGTTCGAGCCTGAGCGATTGTTCATGCAGCCCAAACAGCATCTCTCAGGTGGGTCTCTCACACTCAAAAGCAGGGATGCTTTGGAGTCTATTGCCAACTTCTGCTACCACCGCCGGGCGTACCCGGATTGGAAGCTCCGATTCCGGTTCATAACGACTCTACCTGTGGGCAAGGAACAGGGATGGACAGCGAATGTCTCGGGGATTCAGACGTGGGAAGAGATCAGGCAGGATCATTTAAATCCGAAAGAGACTCAGATCGCCTTGGTGGCAATCCGGGGGTTCCTGCGGGGCTGTGACCGCCCTACAAAGCTTCCGTTGAGGTCGTGGAACTGCCTGAAATCGGTCCTCGACGCAGCCGGCACCAGTGAGCTTCTTGACGTCATCCGAACCTTTGAGTGGACAACGGCGCAGGGCAATCATCGCCAGGCAAAAGAAGAGGTCATTTCCGTTCTGAAACGCTCCACGGTCGACGGCTCTGCCGAGGCGGCCGAGAGGATCTTTGATCGTCTGTTCGCGGCCGTTTTTAGTCGGCTCAGCGAGCCAGGCCAGAAGGTTCTCGACACGGACAATCTGCGGACGGAACTGACCCGTGTCTCGGGAGATCAAGAGGATCTCAAGTCGGTTCGGCGTCTCCTGAACCGTCTCGACCAACTGGAGGGAAGGGTCACCACACTCGAATCCAGCGTGGAGGACCAAGGCGCCACCATCCAAACCATTGTCCGGGAAAGGGCGGAAGAGTTCGCCACTGCGGGTCGAACCTTCTATTCCCACGATGAGTTCTTTCGTGTTCCGCATCGGGGACAGGCGCTCTACGATTTTGAACAGCAGCTCCAGGGCAGAAGGCTGATTCAGGAGGGTCTCGATCAGTTTCTTATCGATCAGTCCAAGCTGATCGCTGTCCTGCCAGGCCGCGGCGGAATCGGCAAAACCAAATTACTGCGGGACTGGTCCCACCGGCAGAATGCATGGAAAGTGCTGTGGACGGCTCCTGGAGTTGCTCAGTGGCATCCTGGAACCGAGCGCGAGATTCCGAGCGAGGACACATTGATCATCGTAGATGATGCACATCGTTACGATGACTTGGATCGCTTGCTCGAGCTCGCCCTACGGCATGAAAGCGGAACTCTCAAACTCATCATCTCCCTACGACCAAGCGGCAACGATTACCTGAAACAGGCGCTTGCAACGTTCATGGACGGGAGTATTGTGACTCGGTTCGACCCGCTCAAACCATTGAGGGTTCAAGAGGTCGGAGCACTGGCGGTAGAGGTCCTGGGAATTGATTACCAGCACTACGCCGAGCGGCTGGCACAGGTGTCACACGATACGCCATTGATTACTGTCGCCGGCGGACGGTTGATTGCGCGCGGAAAGATTGCGCCGGAATTGCTCAACAACGACGAAGAGTTCACCACCGTCGTACTCGGCCACCTCGCGAGCGAGTACGAAGGCCAGATCCTCACGAGAGGTGTGCTGAAGCAGAGCTTCATGGAAGTAGTAGCGGCTTTGCAGCCCGTTCCGGAGAACTCGCCTTCGTTTTTTCAGGGAGTCAAAACTTACCTTGGCCTCCATGAGAGTCAGGCCCGGCGGAGTCTCGCCACTCTCGAAGAAGGGGGCGTTATGCTGCGCCGCGCTGGCAAAGCTGCCATCGTTCCAGACCTACTGGCGGACTACCTGCTCGAGCGAGCGTCACTCGAGCCCGATGGAACTCTCATCGGCTTTCCCGAGGATGTCTTCGAAGCATTCGGAGAAGATCATTTACCAAGCCTTCTTAAGAACCTGGCCGGATTGGACTGGCGCATTACGCAGCGAGATAACGGCTCGCATCTGTTGGACAGAATCTGGTCAACCGTCTCGGCGCGATTTCTCGAACAGGATGCTGCTGATCGAGCCAGCTATCTCCACCGAATGGAGGCTATCGCCCGCTACCAGCCGGAACGGATTCACGCTATTGTTCAGATGGCGATGGATCACGAAGCATTGCCTGCTAACCAATATGGTCTCTTTCGCATGAGCCATACCCAGGTTCTCCGGCGATTGCCGGCATTTCTCGGCGTCACGATCCTCAGCGAAAGCATATCGAGAGACGCGTTCGATCGACTATGGAGGTTGGCACATCACCCGGACGAGGACGTACGGCGCCAGGCAGAAGGCGTTCTCAAGAGCTCAATTGGCTATCACAAATATAAGGATGTCGAGTTCAACGAGCGAATCCTGTCATACGTCGAAGAGCTGGCTCTGGACCCCACGGCCTACACCACAGAGTTCACGCCTTTCGACCTTATCGATACCCTACTGGATCGGGAGATGGACGACCATGAGTGGGTTGGCAGGTCGTTTCGCGTAGGTGCATTGCCGGTCAACCCCGAGTACTTCAGACCGGTCCGGGAACGCGCGCTTGTTGTGATCTCGAGAGCCCTCAGTTCGGAGAACTCCCGTGTGGCAGTCCGCGCAGCTCGGTCTCTAGGAAAAGCAATCTCGGAGTTTCGGCCGATGATGCGCAACGGACCTACAGATGAAGAACGGGCATGGCAGGATGACGAGCGGCTGAAAGCTCTCAACCTGCTTCAAGCCCGGCTGGAATCCTCAGAAGTCTCGCTCCCGCAGACCTGGAGGTTCCACAAGATACTACGATCCGCGGAGGATAGCGCAGGCCAGTCCGAGAAAGTGAAGGAGGAGGCGCGCCGGCTTATTGCCCAGCTTCCTCAATTCCCCCTTTTTTCGTTGTTCCATGTCCTATGCACCGAAGAGTGGGAGGATTGCTCTCCGGATGGGTTAGTTTCCGACCATCGCAACCGCCTCGAAGCGGAAGGCGTCGCCGCATTAACTGAGCTCTATCCTGATCCGTCGGAGCGGGTTCAGGCTCTCGAAGACATCCTCCAACATGCAACGGACGCTGGCATCAAGATCAGCAGCAGCCTGCGTATTCTTTCCACCTTTTGCGAAGACGAACGCTTTCTCCGGACACTGTCTCGCCGCTTACAGGCGAATGAACTCCCTCGTTTGTCGGGTTACGCGTCCGTACCTTTGAGAGCCTGGAGAACCAGAAGCGCAACTGAGTTCCTGTTCTATGGCTCCGCATTCGCACGGTCTCCACGCCAGGAGATGGCGGTGGCAGCGGCCGCCGTCGCAGCATCGGACTTCACATATCGGGGTGCGACAGCTGCTGAGGTTGAGATTCTGTCGATCCTGACGCAAAGAACAGAACCGTGGATCCTTGTGAATCTCATCCATGGCCTGGGCACTCTTTCGAGACAGGCTCAATGGACCGAAAAAGCGATTTCCTTGATTCTGGACTTGGAGATCGGCGCGTACTATGGGCTGGCAGAAGCGTACTGCGGCATCGTTGGGACAGGAGCGATGAACGTGAGGGCCGAGTCGCTTAGTGCTGCGGCGATCGGAGCGATGCTTAGCAAACTCGTGCTCGTCCACGAACTTGACGGATACCACTTTGGCACTTTGGTCTATCACGTCTGCGGTCTCGCTCCTTTGGCCGTGGTCGATCTGTTTGAAGCACGACTTGAGCACGCACAGCATGTCTCCCCCGACGATGACGGCCCCATTTATCAACCAATCCCTGCGCCTCAGTCTTGGTCCACACTAGCTTCGATCCGCAACGCGCCGGGTTATGCTCGATCGCTTCAGCGGCTGCTAGGTCTGCTCCGAAAGTACCGGAACCATTCTGTCAACCTCGAGGAACTCTTTTGGCGCTTTGGAGCAGCAGATGACACAACGCTCTTGGTTCTCGGCTCGCTTCTGGAATCGGAGGACGAGTGCGACCAGCAAGTCGTCATTGGCTTGCTCTATGAGGGACCTGTCCAAGTTGTCTTCACTCACCCGCAATTCGTCGAACGAATATTGGAAGTTTGTACACGACGCGGCGAAGACCTCGAACGGAAAGCACGCCAAGCGTTCCTTGCGAATACCACGCGGATACGAGGAGCCTTTGCGACAGGTGGTGGACCAATCCAATTCCACGCCGGACTGAGTGAGAGGGCCCAGTCCCAACTCGCCTTATGTGAGCCGAACGGCCCGGTTTTTCGGTTGTATTCCGAGTTGGCAGGCGTCGGGCCGATTGTCTTCCCTGGAATACGAGAGGAGTTGTTGGACGAAGACACCGAGTAGCTCCACGCGGGATCATCGGCAAAGCGTAGGTTGGCCACTCCAGGCGCATTGTCTTTCACGCCCGCCGCCTCCTGACACCTCTTAGAATCTGTTTAAAAACTCCCGGAGGAATCGAGGAAGGACTATGCGCGGATAGATATTTTGTTTAAGTTGGGCGCATGTATCCGAGCGATTTGACAGATTCTCAGTGGGCTAAGCTGGAGCCATTGCTGCATGAGGCTGTTGGGGATCGGCATCGAGGAGGCAGACCGCGCAAGTATCCGTTGCGGCGAGTGACCGAGGCTGTGCTGTACGTGGTGAAGACGGGCTGTCAGTGGCGACAGTTGCCGGTCGATTTCCCACCCTGGCAGACGGTTTATCAGCAGTTTCGGGCTTGGCGTATAGGTGGGACCTGGGAGCGGGTGACCAAGTCCTTGAGGGAACAGGGCCGTAAGGCAGGTGGACGCAGTCCCACGCCCACGGTGGCGATCATCGATTCGCAGTCAGCCAAGACGGCCTTAAAAGGGGGCGGCGGGGTTACGATGCAGGCAAAAAGATCAAAGGGCGCAAGCGGCACATCGCGGTCGACACGCAAGGCAATGTGCTGACCGCGGTGGTGCATTCGGCCGGGGTGCAAGATCGGGTGGGAGCGCGGGCGGTGCTGATGCGGCTGTTCTGCCGCTTCGATACCATCGTCAAGGTATTTGTGGATGGCGGTTACACGGGCTCACTGATCGAATGGGCCAAACAGATGTTCGGCTACGATGTCGAAGTGGTCAAGCGCAACGAGCAACACCTGTTTCGCGTGCTGCCCAAACGCTGGATTGTGGAACGGACCTTGGCGTGGTTGAATTGGTCACGCCGCTTGTCCAAGGATTATGAGCTACTCCATACCACCGCAGAAACCATGATCCTCATTGCCTTCGCGCATCTGCTGCTGCGACGATATGCGTAGTTTTTAAACAGATTCTTAGAATTTCAGGTCCTCAGAGGCTGGATCACTGCTACTTGATTCTCAGGTGCCATCCCCGCCGCAACTCTGCCCCTGGAACCTGTTCCTCGTGTAGGATGGCTGCCTTGATCGAATCCGTGTCCGGCCTTGACTCTTCCACGGTGCTCTCGAGCATTTTGCCAAGCTCGTCGGGAAGATTCGCAAGAACCGTTTCCCAGAGGAGACCGCCGACGCGAGCATTGATCTTGCGAAAGGCGACTGGTAGCGCAGTCTCATCGTTGATCCGTACAGAGTCCTGACTGTTCTTCTGTGCGCGCAGGGTGAATTCGCGTCCCTCAATGGATTTGAGATCGCGGCTCATCAGGTAGTAGAGGACCATGTTCTTGGTTCGTTCCACCTTGCCGGCCGCGGCGCGCGCCCGGTCGCCGAGCCGGGCAACCTCGCTTCGGCAAAACTGCTCGCGCGCTTCCATCCGGCGCAGAAAGCGCCCTATCCTGTCCACCTTATCGTCGTGTGCCGAGCAGAATTGCTGGAAACGGGCAACGAGTTCCCCGGATGGTTCGCCGCCCTGTGCGGTCTGCTCCTCGATCTCATCAAGGAGGCTATCCAATTCCACGTCGATCTCAAAAAGCGAATTTGTTGCTGCAATCGTTGACATGGTCTGCTCCTTCACTGAAGTTGTGGTGTACAGGCAGCATCAGGCGGCAATTCGTTCCTGCACAGCAACGGCCCTGGCGGCTTGGTAGGCAATCGCATCGGCACGGGATTGGATTGGATGGCCGCTGTGCCCTTTGACCCATAGCCAACGAATAGTTCGATCCGCATTCAGCAGGAGCAACTCGCGCCACAGTTCCTGATGTTGCAGGTCAAAGCCACGGCTGTTGCGCCATCCGTAACGCCTCCAGCGGAAGACGCGGAAGCGCATTCCGTGGATCAACAGTTCCGAGTCCGAGCGCAACTCGATTCGGGCACCGGACGGCGTCAGGCGTAGCGCTTCGACTGCGGCGCGCAGTTCCATTTCAGAGACGGTCGACCACGGAACCGATCCGGCGATCTCCTGCCGTCTTGTCCCGTGGATCACGATAGCTGCCCAACCGGCAGGACCAGGGTTACCGATGGCCGAGCCATCGGTAAAGATGAAGAATTGCTTGTTCATGGGGATGCTCCGTAGCGCGTTACTACCAATGAGCCAAGCATTGGCTACGCCGCGTGCATGGGAATGACACTGCCAAAGGGCGCTTGGCGACTGCCGGTCGAGGCCCAGATTACGGGGTAATCTGGGGCGGACTCAGGGAAACTCCCATATAGATCAGTCAGAAAGACCATTGACTGTGGGTGGATTCCGTGCTCATTGAGCCAATCGAAGCAGGGACCGAAGTCGGTGCCGCCTCCACCGACCGGATCGAGATGGAGCGTCTCGCCGGCCGTGTAGGTATCGACTTTGTGAACCTCGGCGTCGAAGTAGAGGACATGCACCCGCTCGGGCCGCTGGCCTTCGAGGATTGAACGGATCTCCGCCTCGAAGAGCCGCAGTTGCCGTGCATTGACTGATCCCGAGCAATCGACGGCAATCGCAATTTCGCCCGTGCCTTCGCGCACAACGCCGGGCAGATAGAGACCGGACCAGATGTGACGGCGGTTGGGCCGCATCCAGCTCGAATCGGCCGGGATAGTGTCGGACCAGAGACGGCGCAACAGTTCCCGCCAATCGACCTGGGCTTCCGCCGCACCTTCAAGAGTCCGCTTGAGACCGGCAGGTACTTTGCCAGCCTGCTGGGCCACGGTCGCAGCCTGATTGACGGCGATCTCCCAACCGCGCACCTGTTCCTCGACGCTTGGCATGTCATCGCCGGCCTCGGGCGCGTCGATCACCTGACCGATGCCGCCCTGGCTCTCCGGAACAGACTGCGATCCATCATCGTTGTCACCGCCAGTCGAATCGTTCGATTCGGAGCCCTGATCATCATTCAAGTCCTGCGCCGAGTCGCTTTCACCGCCGGACTCGGGCTGCGCCTCAGCCTCGCGCAGGTTATAGATTTGCTCGGCGCTCATGCCGCGAAAGCGCGGATCGACGAGCACATCGACCGGCAGGCTCAGACCGGCATCGAGCAGCAGCGGATTGATGGCGTAGTCGCAGGCCTCGTTCCAGCGCACCGGGTCGCGCTTCGACCGGCGCGTGTGATGCTGCAGCGCGGGGTGCATGACCTCGTGGGCCAGCACCCCGGCCAGTGTGGCCGCGTTCAGCTTATCGACGAAGGCCGGGTTGTAGCGAAGGACCACGCCGTTGGTCGCCATGGTCTGAATTGTGCGGCACTCCTCGCTCTTCAGCCGGAATAAGAGCGAGCCAAAAAAGGGATGATCGAGCAGTAGCGCCGTCCGCGCCTTGCGGATGCGCTCAGCCGCCAGAGTTTCGTATGTCACTACAGGCATAAATTGTCCGGGCCTCCAATCATAAGTTTGCCGTGGGTTCTGTTTTCCGAGTAAAAATCGGCCGCGCCATCGGGCTTGACCGCGAAGGAAATACCGGCAATCAAGAGCCGGAGTATTTTCCGCAGCGTGAGCTCAGACGCGCTGGACTACACTTTGGGGTTCAAAGATTCTGAGAATGATTGGGGACGCGGAGGAAAGCAGCAGATCAACTATGGAGGCAAGCTGGTGGTCTACCTTGATAACTTGGGCCACGTCGTGGACTGGCAGAGCTTCGACTAAGTGCCCTTCGAATATCAGTTTTGTATAATCGACGTTTTTGGGTGCTCATGAGAGTAGTGCTCGAAAAACGAATCGACACTCAGGACATCCGAGAAGCCGCACTCCCCGACGAATGACTTCACTTCGCGACAAAAATCACTGTATTGCGCGCCCTCACTCTTCTTGTCGCCAAGCGGATAGTCAAAGGCAATGAGCGTATCTTCCACGCGCGCGTTGTAAACCGGCATCTCCTTGGGGTGGAGCATTGCGAGAACTTTGGTTGCGATGTTCATGCCAACCCCTGGAACATGGTATTTCCCGGTTGTTGGTACGACCTCATCAATCCTGGTTGCGAGTGGAATGTGGTCGTCGGCAAGGTAAAGAAAGGCCTTCCGCAATTTGTGCACAAGCTTTGCCGTGTTCCGCTTGATACGCTTCATACTGCCGAACTCTGGAATCGCCAAGAACTGGAGCCAATCGGATGCAGTGAATTGGAAGGCGGGCGGTTTCAGGCATTTCTTGATGCGCACCATCGCATTCTTGCGTTCTTGAGCGCCCCGTTTGCCATCGACAGAGGCGAAATACCGGCGCGCTTCTGCAATCGCTTCTTTTCGCTTCCACTCGATCTGGGCGTGTTCCAATTCATCGGCAGCCTCTTGAATCACCGCCCCAGCACGCATGCGTGGAAGCCTCGTTTTGTCGTACTGCTCGCGATATTTTCGGCAGAGCGCGGTGGTTAATGGAGAGGATACCTTCCAGAGAGCATCAAACCACGCTGTGAGAGATTCAGCGGAACGCTGGTCACTGAGGTATGCGGAGCACTCCGTATTCTGCACAAATCCCCCATACGACAGATTCGCGGAGCCCACGATTAGGTGGGTGCGGATAGGGGTCTTAATGATCCACACCTTGGGGTGGAAGGTCGGCTTTGGGGGCGCCAGCCTGCCTCGGAACAATACCTTCTTCTGTTCTTCGGCATACAGGCGATCAAGCACATCCGGCTCGGTTTGAAAGAATGCTTGGCCTACGAGAATCTCAATGCTGTTTGCGGAAGAGGCACGAAGGGCCTCTTTGATCTCGCGCCAGCCCTTCATATGACCAAACGCGACGGCGGCCTTAATCAAAACGGCTTCACGGAGGGCCGCGAGAAAATCAAACGTTTCCGGTGCGCCGATGAGCACGGACCCGCTTGCAGGATAGCCCTTGCCAAGAAACGGACGTGATGATGTCTTAACCATAAGGTGGAAACGCCCTCATTATAGCTTTGGCAACCCCGACCTAGTACATTGACGATCCCGCAGGTGCCAAGTACCAGGTTTTCATGCCGCCGCGGGCGCCTCCATGTACGCCGACATATGGTCAAAAATGTTCTGGACAGAGGCGAGTTTCTCTTCGGCCTGCTCGGCCTCACGATTGCGAATCGCCTCATCCATGCGGGAGACGATCCCCGCTGCCTCGGTCGCCGTGACCACACGCAGCAACTCATGCTTCTTGAGATCGTGCGCCGTATATGTGCAGAGCTTCTGGCGGGCCTCTTCGGCAAACCGGTTCAACTCCGGATCGCCCGTGACGTTTAGACGAGGCAGCAGATCCACCAGATCGAAGATGTTCGTCACCAGCGTCGCGTGAAAGCGCGATTCCGGCTCATTCAGCCGGTCCACCATGTGCGAGACCACATCGCGCAGCCGGCTCCAAAGATCCTCGGTCCCGCGC
>Ga0187872_10000624_pt1 | contig 39863 bp, 26 predicted proteins | sample June2016WEW_16_4_FD_132973 | JGI IMG/M metagenome (GOLD analysis project Ga0187872, IMG submission 132973) | Peatland microbial communities from SPRUCE experiment site at the Marcell Experimental Forest, Minnesota, USA - June2016WEW_16_40 | ecosystem: Environmental > Terrestrial > Soil >...
AGATGGAGACGCGAGTGGACATCGGCGAGAACGACGTGGTGCGCATCGCGCCGGGGCAAAAGGCGCGGCTGGAAGTGGATGCGTTCAAGAACCGCAAGTTCAACGGCACCGTCACCGAGATTGCCAACTCCGCCAAAGACACCGGCCAGAGCACGGGGTCCAGTCAGGAAGCGACCAAGTTCGAGGTGCGCATCCGCATCCAGGAAAAAGAAGCCTTCCGGCCCGGCATGTCGGTGACCGCCGAAATCGAAACCTGCTACCGCACCAATGCGCTCACCGTCCCTTTCGCCAGCGTCACGACCCGCCCGCCGAAAGAAAAGGAGAAAAAGGGCGAGGGAAAACTCGCCGGATTGGCTGACCCGCGGGGGACCAACTCACCAAAGGCCGGCACCAATGCGCTGATGGCGAAGTCCAGTCCGGCGGCGGCCAATACCAATGCCCCGGCAGTCGGCACGAATGCTCCCGTGGCCGACGGGACCAACGTCGCGAAGTCTGACAAGAAGTCCAAGGAAGCGGTCAAGCAAGTGGAGGTGGTGTTCGTGCTGGAAAACGACCACGCCAAAATGGCGCCGGTGAAGATCGGCATCAGCGACGACAATTATTGGGAAGTCACCGAGGGGCTCACCGAAGGGCAGGAAGTGGTTTCGGGCAGCTTCAAAGCCATCACCCGGGAGCTGGAAGATGGCAAGAAGATTCGCAAAGGCCCGGCGCCCGGCGACAAGGAGAAGACGGGCGAGAAGAAGGAATGAGTCATGCCCTTGATCCGGCTCCACCAGATCGCCCGCCGTTACCAAATGGGGGCGGAGACGATCCACGCGTTGCGGGAAGTGTCGCTGGAAATTCAGCGCGGCGAATACGTGGCCATTATGGGGCCCTCCGGTTCGGGCAAATCGACGCTGATGAACCTGATCGGCTGCCTGGACACGCCCACGGGGGGCGAGTACGAGTTGAACGGCGTTCAGGTGAGCCAGATGGATGACAACCAACTGGCGGAGATTCGGAACAGGGAAATCGGCTTCATCTTCCAGACCTTCAACTTGCTCCCTCGCTCCGACGCGCTGCGCAATGTCGAACTGCCCCTGATCTATTCCGGCATGCCCGCCGAAGAGCGGCGGCAGGTGGCGCTCGAAGCCTTGCGCAGCGTCGGGTTGGCCGACCGGGTTCATCACCGGCCCAACGAGCTGTCCGGCGGCCAGCGCCAGCGCGTCGCGGTGGCCCGCGCGCTGGTTAACCGGCCTTCCATTCTGCTGGCGGATGAGCCGACCGGCAATCTCGACAGCAAGACCGGCGCGGAAATCATGGCGTTGTTTGGGCAACTCTCAACGCAGGGCAATACCATCATCGTGGTGACGCATGAGGAAGACGTCGCCAAACACGCGCGGCGCATCCTTCGCATTCGGGACGGCCTGATCGCCAGCGACGAACCGCACGGCAAAGGACGGGAGATGACCGGAGGGGAGCGGGTTGTCGCCGGCGCGTAGGCAATGAAAGCGGAGCGGGAGTTGCTTCTCCTCACACCCTCCACATGAATCTGTTGACCGAGTTGAAAGAAGGGCTGGCCATTTCGTGGAGCGCGATCTGCGCCAACACGCTGCGCTCGGTGCTGACGACGCTGGGGATCGTGATCGGCATCGTCACGGTCACGCTGATGGGCACGGCGATTGAGGGATTGAACCGCGCGTTTCTCAAAGTCATTTCCGTCATGGGGGCGGACGTGCTCTTTGTCCAGCGCGAGGACTGGTCCGGCCCGGATTCGGAGGCGGAGTGGCTCAAAATCCAAAAGCGGCCCCATCTCACCATCGAGCAGGCCAGCGCGCTGGAGCGGGATTTGACGCTGGCCCGCGCGGTTACGCCAGTGGCTTTTGATCAACGGATGATCAAATACGAGAAACATGACGCCAGCGGCGTTCAGATCGTCGGCTCAACCGACCAGCTCTTGCTCACCGGCGGCATTTCGATCACCGAGGGGCGTTTTCTTTCCGCGGCCGATGCCGAGGGGGGGCGGCCCGTGTGCGTGATCGGTTCGACCGTGGCCACCAACCTGTTTCCGCGGGAATCGCCGCTCGGGAAAAGGGTTATTATTGGGCCGCGGCCCTTTGAAGTGATCGGCGTGCTGGAGAAACAGGGAGATATGTTTGGCCAATTCGACAACCAGGCGATCATTCCGCTGCGGCAATTAACGGCGGCCTTCTTGCACACGCGCGATCTGGAGATGATCCAGGTCAAGGTCAAGGACGTCGCGGACTTGGAGAACGCCAAAGACGAATTGCACAGTGTCATGCGCCGCATCCGGCGCCTGGCGCCGGGCGACCCGGATGATTTCGCCATCAACCAGCAAGAGCAAGCCCTGGAGATGGTTCACAAGGTAACGGCCATCATCGGCGGGATCGGCCTGTTCATCACCGGGTTGTCGCTCTTTGTCGGCGGCATCGGCATCATGAACATCATGTTCGTCTCCGTCACGGAGCGGACCCGCGAAATCGGCATCCGCAAAGCCATCGGCGCCAGGCGGCGCACCATCCTGCTGCAATTCCTGATCGAAGCGGCGACGATCTGTTTGATCGGCGGCGCCATCGGACTCGGCATCGCTTGGCCGCTGACCCTGCTGTTGCAGCAGTACATGCCGGCCGCCCTGTCGCCCACCGTCGTCAGCCTGGCCCTGCTCGTATCGCTGGTCACGGGAGTGTTGTCGGGCTTTGTGCCGGCCTGGCGCGCCGCGCGGATGAACCCGGTGGACGCGCTGAGGAACGAGTGAAGTCTGCATGCTCCCTAGAGGCATAACGATCCTGGCCGCCGAACTCCGCGAAAGCTTCCGCATGGCCATGAGTGCCGTGGCCGCGCACAAGCTGCGCTCCGCCCTGACGCTCCTGGGGGTCTTAGTCGGCGTCTTTTCCATCATTGTCGTGATGACGGCCCTGCGCGTGATGGCGAGCACCATCGAGGCCGAACTCAGCCAGCTTGGCGACCAGACCTTCATGATTCGGAAGTATCCCATAATTCTTTTTAGCCAGCCGGAAGGCCTGGAGAAGATCCGGCGGCGGAAGAACATCACGCTCCCGGAAGGCCGGCGATTGCTGGAGAGCGTCACGCTGGCGCGCGCCGTGGGCGTCGAGAGCTACTTCTGGGCCGGTCAGATTCAAACGCGGTACAAGCGCACTTCGCCGGATGTGCGCCTCTATGGCGAGACCCCCGGCAGTTTTCCCGCCCGCAATTGGATCGTGCAGGACGGACGCGGACTCGCCGACGCCGACGTGGAGGGCGCGCGCGACGTGTGCGTGCTCGGCAACAGCCTGGCCCGGACCATTTTTCCGGCCGGCCCAGCCGTGGGCGAACGGGTGAAGATCGACGGCCTCAATTACACCGTCGTCGGGGTGCTGCAGGCCAAAGGCGGCGCGCTGGGCAGCGATCAGGACAAGTTCGCGGTGATCCCCCTCACCACCGGCCTCAACCGTTTCGGCTACATCTGGCGCAGCCTGACCATCCTGGTCCAGGCCCGCGACCGCGCGAGCTATGACGCCTGCGTCGAGGAGGTGCGCGGCCTTCTGCGCGTCATCCGGAAGGTGCCGCCCGGCGAGCCGGATAGTTTTGACGTTGCCTCCAACGACTCCTTAATCGCCCAGTTCAGGGCTTTCACTCTAACTGTGCGCGTCGGGGTAGCCGTTGTCAGCTCCATCGCGTTGCTGGCCGCGGGCATCGGCATCATGAACATCATGCTCGTCTCGGTCACCGAACGCACGCGGGAGATCGGGGTTCGGCGTGCCGTGGGCGCCAAGAAGCGCAACATCATGACGCAGTTTATTATCGAGGCCATCGTGCTCTGCGAGATCGGCGGAGTCGTTGGCGTCCTGTGCGGTATCCTCGGCGGGAATGCCACAGCCTGGTTCTTCAAACTGGACCCCGTCATTCCCTTCGATTGGATCGTCCTGGGCCTGTTGATCTGCTCAGTGGTAGGCGTTGTCTTTGGCACCTACCCCGCCTACAAAGCGGCAAACCTGGACCCGATCGAATCGCTTCGCTACGAATAGCAGACTTGGGAACGCCCGCTGATCAAGCGCCGGTGCGCCCCCGGGTTTTCGCTTCCGCTTCGCGAGAGGAAGTGGCACCATCCCGGCATGTCCGCAAAGCTCACCATTGGTTTTCTCGGCGCCGGCAAAATGGCCACGGCCCTGGCCCGGGGTTTTATTCGGGCTGGACTCGTTACCGCCGGCCAGGTTACCGCCAGTGATCCCAGCGAGACGGCCCGCGCTTCGTTCGCCCAAGAAGTCGGCGCGAAAACGACGGCGTCCAACCCGAATGTGGCGAAGTTCGCCGATGTTCTGGTGCTGGCCGTCAAGCCGGATCAGGTCGGCGGCGTGCTGGCCGATATTCGCGACTGCTTCACCGCCAAACATTGTCTCCTCTCGATCGCTGCCGGCGTGCCGCTGGCGAAGCTCGAGGCCGGGCTGGGGGCGGGAGCGCGCCTCATTCGCGTGATGCCGAACACCCCCGCGCTGGTCGGCGCCTCGGCCAGCGCCTATGCCCTGGGCAAGTCAGCCCTCCTGGAAGATAGCGAGTTGGCCCAGACGCTTCTCTCCGCCGTCGGCGTGGCGTTTCAAGTCAAGGAGTCATTGCTTGATGCGGTCACCGGCCTGAGCGGCAGCGGGCCGGCCTATGCTTGCCTTTTCATCGAGGGCCTCAGCGATGGCGGGGTCGCGGCGGGCCTGCCGCGTGAAATCGCGACCCGGCTGGCGGCCCAGACCGTGCTGGGCAGCGCGAAAATGGTCCTCGAAACCGGCCTGCATCCCGGCGTCCTTAAGGACATGGTCACCAGCCCGGGCGGCACGACCATCGAGGGCCTGCACGAACTGGAAAAGGGCAAACTGCGCGGCACACTCATTAGCGCCGTGCGCGCGGCGACGGAGAAATCGAAGAAGCTGGGACAGGGTTGAATCAGCATGAACTTCCCTCCGCCCACCGAGCGACAGGCCCGCGTGATCTGGCTGGCCTTGACCGGTCTGGCGGTGGCGGCGCTGGTGGCGCTGGTGGTGGCGCTGATTTGGGGGCTGGGCCAGGTGCTGCGCATGCTTTCGCCGGTGCTGTGGCCCATCGCCGTGGCCGGCGTGATTGCCTACCTGCTCGATCCGGTCGTGGATTTTATCGAACGCAAAGGCGCCTCGCGGCCCCGCGCCATTCTTTGTGTGTTCGGCCTCGCGCTGGTGATGGTGGCCGCCGTGTTCGGCAGCGTCGTGCCACAGTTGATCAACGAGACCCGCCAGCTTGCCCTTCGCATCCCGGCTTACGCGGCCCGCGTCGAAAAGCGCGCGGAGTATTGGTTGAGTCATCCCCCGGAGGTGGTGAAGCGGTGGCTGGAGAGAGAATCGGGCGCTAAGGAAACTCACGGTTCCGTCACCGCGCCGAATGAGAGCGCGCCCGAGTTCCCCATGAACGGCGCCAGCACCGCCGCCTTGGGCGGCACCAACACCCCCTCGCTCCTCGAGGGCGCGCTCAGCACGGAACGCTTGCAGACGGCCACAGGCTGGGTGGCCAAGGCCTTGCCCAAAATCGGTTCCTGGCTCTTCGGCCAGGTCGGTCGGGTAGCGTCGTGGGTCAGTATGCTGGCCGGGGTGGCGCTGATCCCGGTTTACGCGTTTTATTTCCTCCTGGAAAAGCGTGGCATTTCCTCGCACTGGACGGACTACCTGCCGGTCGCCGACTCCGGGTTCAAGAACGAGCTGGTGTTCGTCCTCAATGCCATCAACAACTACCTCATCACCTTCTTCCGGGGCCAGGTCCTGGTGGCCATTTGCGACGGCACTCTCTACGGAATCGGCTTTCTGATCATCGGCCTGCCCTATGCCGTGCTCATCGGCGTCATGGCCGTCTTCCTGACCATGATTCCCTATTTAGGGGCTATTGTGACTTGCTTCACCGCGCTGGTCATCGCCCTCGTCCAATTCGGCGATTGGTTGCATCCGCTCCTGGTGCTCGCCGTATTTGGAGTCGTCCAGGCGCTGGAAGCCCTGTTCATTTCCCCCCGGATCATGGGCGGGCGCGTGGGGTTGCATCCGGTCACCATCATCATCGCGGTGATGGCCGGCACGACTTTGCTCGGCGGGCTGCTCGGCGGCATCCTGGCCATCCCCCTCACCGCCGCGCTCCGCGTCCTGATGTTCCGCTACGTCTGGAAAAGGCCGGAACGTGAGAAGTGAAACGTGAAACGTGGACATCTCGCCGGAACGTCCGCGTTTGTGCGCCAGCGGATAGCTCGGCGAGCGGTCCCGGCCTTCCCCTGGCGGTGGTGGGGTGCGCCCGGTGGCCAACATCTTCTTTCCACTTGGGGCTTGACTCCTGGCGGAAAATATGCTTCACTGCGCAAAACCCGAGGGTCTGGGTCGCCCGGACCCCTCCCGGCCCGGTCTGAGCCGCTGCCGCAGGGGAGTCCCATCCGACCCAGACTCGCGCCCCGGGGAGTTGCTCTCCCCCTCGCGCTGGGGTAGCGCCTATGCAGCACCGTTGACGGTCTGATTGCGGCCAAAAATCAGTGACGGAGTGTGTACCGGCCAAGCCCAACACGCGGTTTATCCCGGAAGTGATGCCAACACGGCGGTAGTGGCGAGGTGCGCCCGTCTGCCTATATCCCCGGGCCCTCTGGACCCCACAATACCCAAGAGGCGCTCGACAATTTGTGTATGCTGCCCTAGTGTGGCCGGGGTGAGCCAGGTGACGCTTATTCTCGATGCCATTCAGCACGGCGATTCCAAAGCGGCGGACGAATTGCTGCCGCTGATCTACGATGAACTGCGCCGGCTGGCCACGCACAAGATGGCCTACGAAGCCCCGGGCCAGACGTTGCAACCGACTGCACTCGTGCATGAAGCCTGGCTGCGCCTCGTCGGCGAGGGCGATCCCGGCTGGCAGAACCGTGCGCATTTCTTCGCCGCGGCTGCGGAAGCTATGCGGCGGATTCTCATTGATCGCGCCCGCCGCAAACTGGCCTGCCGCCGCGGCGGCGGGCAGGTGCGAGTGGAACTGAAAGAGTCCGCCCTCGAAGCCCCCGCCGACGACGAGAAGCTCCTGCAAGTTCACGACGCGCTGGAGGTGCTGGCGGCTGAGGACCCGCAGAAAGCCGAGATCGTGAAGCTGCGGTTCTTTGGAGGACTTAGCCATGAAGAGATCGCCACGGTGCTCGGCGTGAATGAAAAGACCGTCCGCCGTCACTGGGAGGTGGCCAAGGTGCGGCTCTTCCAGATCATCAAAGCGGCGCAATGAATCAACCACATCGCTACTCTACTGTCCGTTTTCTCTCGCCGACGGCGCATGTAAGGATGAGATGGAGTCTCAGGACGCAATCTTTCTGACTGCCCGGGACATTGCCGACCCGGCTGAACGCGCCAGGTATCTGACCCAGGCGTGTGGCAAGGATGCGGATTTGCGCCAACGCGTTGAGGCCCTGGTGCGCGACGCCGCGGGGGCGGACGAGTTCTTCGGCCCGGACGGCACGGTCGTCAGCAGCACGCCCGTAACGGAAGGTCCGGGCACGGTCATTGGCCGGTTCAAGCTGCTGGAAAAGATCGGCGAAGGCGGCATGGGTGTGGTTTACATGGCCGAACAACGCGAGCCGGTCATCCGCAAGGTAGCCCTCAAGATCATCAAGCTGGGCATGGACACCAGGCAGGTCATCGCGCGGTTCGAAGCCGAACGTCAGGCGCTGGCGCTGATGGATCACCCTAACATCGCCAAGGTGTTGGACGGCGGCGCCACTGACAGTGGCCGGCCGTATTTTGTGATGGACCTCGTCCCCGGCCTGCCCATCACGCAGTTCTGCGACGAGGCCAATCTCCCGACGCACGACCGGCTCGAATTGTTCCTGGAAGTCTGTTCGGCCATTCAGCACGCGCATCAGAAGGGGATCATTCACCGGGACATCAAACCGTCCAACATCCTGGTGACCCTGCACGGCGACAAGCCGGTCCCGAAGGTGATTGATTTCGGCGTGGCCAAGGCCACCCAGGGACGCCTGACGGACAAGACGCTGTTCACCCAGTTCCAGCAGTTCATCGGCACCCCGGCCTACATGAGCCCGGAACAGGCGAGCCTGAGCGGGTTGGATATTGACACCCGCAGCGACATCTACGCGCTCGGTGTCTTGTTGTATGAACTGCTCACGGGCCGGACCCCGTTCGATGGCCAGGAATTGCTCCAGGCCGGGCTGGACGAAATGCGGCGGACGATCCGGGAGAAGCAACCGCCGCGGCCCTCGAACCGGATCAGCACCCTGCAGGGCGAGGACCTGACCGCCACCGCCAAACACCGCCGCACCGACCCGCCGAAACTGATTCATCTCGTGCGCGGCGACCTGGACTGGATCGTGATGAAGGCGCTGGAGAAAGACCGCGCGCGGCGCTACGAGACGGCCAACGGGTTGGCGGCGGACATCAAGCGGCATATAAACTGCGAGCCGGTGGTCGCGCGTCCGCCGAGCCGGCTGTATGAGTTTCAGCAGACCGTCCGGCGGCACAAATTCGGCTTCGCCGCGACGGCGGCGCTCATCACCGTGCTCGCGGTCGGCGTGCTCGTGAGCCGGTCGGAAGCGATTCGGGCGCGGCGCGCGGAGCAGGAACAAGCCCGGTTGCGGCGGCAGGCCGAGACCGAGGCCGCTAAGAGCGAGCAAGTGGCCCAATTCATGAAGGACATGCTCAAAGGCGTCGGCCCAAAGGTAGCGTTAGGCCGCGACACGAAGCTGCTGCACGAAATATTGGACAATACCGCCGAGCGCGCCCGCCACGACTTGCGAGGGCAACCTGAGGTTGCGGCCGAATTGCTGTCCACGATTGGCGGCACTTACCTCCAGGTCTATGACTTCACCAGAGCAGAGGCGATGGAACGCGAAGCGTTGCGACTGAGAAGATCGCTTTACGGCGACACGAACCCGGTGACAGCCGCTTCCCTCAATGGCCTGGCCCGGGTATTGATCAACCGTCGGGGACCACTGGACTTAGCGGAAGCCGAGCGCATGACACGCCAGGCATTATCCATCTGGAAAAAGCTGGGCGGCGATGACAGTGAGGACGCCGCACTGTCACTGTACCTTCTGGGAAGCGTGTTCTGCAACCAGGGCAAGTTGACTGAGGCTGAAACCGTGTATCGCAAATCCCTCGCGATTCGTCGAAGGCTTTTCGGCAACGAACATAAGGACGTAGCCAGTGCCCTCGACAACCTGGGGTTGGTTTTGACCGGCCTGGGCAAGCTGGATGACGCCGAGGAGGCGATCCGCGAGGCCCTAATGATTCAGAAAAAGCTGTTTGGGGCGGAGCATCCGGATGTGGGGGATTCGCTCCTCAATTTGGCGACAGTCCTCGGGCGTCGAGGCAAGCTATCCGAGGCAGAAGCCGCATGTCGTGACACGGTCGCCATGCGCCGGAAGTTGATGGGCAACGACAATTTGGCAGTGGGGGCCGCCCTTTCACAGCTGGCGGGCCTGTGCCGGGAGGAGGGTAAGCTGGCCGAGGCCGAAGCGGTCTGTCGCGAGGAGTTAGCACTGGAAAAGAAACTTTCGGGCAGCGGCTACAACCTGGCCCACTCACTCCAACTGCTGAGCGACATCCTTTACGACCAAGCCAAATGGGCGGAGGCCGAAGCGCCGTGCCGGGAGTCTATAAACCTATTCAAGCAGTTGGCACAAGATGACCCCAAGCGCAGCGACTACCCCATAGACTTGGGACACAGCCAATGCCAACTTGCCAACGTGCTGGCTAAAACCGGCCGGCGCGAGCTGGCCGAACAGATCCTGCGGGAGGCCGCTGAGCGCGGGAACGCTTCGGACTTGAACGCGCTCGCCTGGTCCCTCGCAACCAGCGCCGACCCGAATTTGCGGGACGGAACTAATGCCGCCGTTTTCGCCGAAAAAGCGGTGGCGGCGACCAACCGGAGGAATGTCAGTTACCTGGACACGCTGGCCGCTGCGTATGCGGAGACCGGCCAGTTCGCGAAGGCCGTCAGCATTCAACACGAGGCCATCGCTCTATCGCAACGTGAAGAAGAAAAGAAGGATTTGGCCTCGCGGCTCAAGCTCTACGAGAGCCATTCTCCCTATCGAGACGATGGTGCGCTGGCCATGCTGGCGAACGCCCGGCTGCGCGAAGGCAAGTTTGTCGAAGCTGAAGCACCGGCCCGCGAATGCCTGACCCTCCGCGAAATTGAAATTCCGGACGACTGGCGCACGTTCAATGCCCGCAGCATGTTGGGCGGCAGCCTGCTGGGACAAAAGAAATACGCGGAAGCCGAACCCCTGCTGCTCGCAGGCTACCAAGGCATGAAGCAGCGTGAAGCCAGGATTCCCCTGGAAGGCAAACCGCGTCTGACGGAGACTCTTCAGCGCCTGGTGCAACTGTACGAAGCCATAGGCCGGCCGGACCAAGCCGCCAAGTGGCAGCAGAAGCTGGCCGAATTTGACAAAGCCGCAAAGTAGGCCGGCACGTTTCACGCTTCACGTTTCACCCCTGCCCCTGCTTCAGACCCGAGCCGCTCCTCAAGAAATCTTTCATTTCCCTGTCCGTTTCTCCCCCCGGATTCCGCATGGGTTAACGATGGGCAATAACGCTCAAAAACTAAAACCAGGCGCCTGGCGCCTAAAGAGAAAGAACAGACAATGAAAAATCAAATCACACTAACAAACGTAATACGCCGGCCTCGCGGCTTCAGGTCAGCGCTGGCGGCTCTCCTGCTGCTGGGGATCGCCGCTTCGTCCTCGTCCGGCCAGGTCCTCCCGCCCTCCTCACTGCCTTATGGGTACAGTTACGAGGAATGGTCGGCCAAATTGTGGCACTTTATGCTGGGGCAATCCACCAACCACCTGGATTCGTTGGGTAGTCCGGACATTTGCAGCGGACCCGCCAGCCGCGTCCGGTTTCCGGGCCCACTGACTATCGCGAGTGTCGGGGGCGGCCAGTCCCCCCCCGCAACAACCAACCACATCATCGTTCCCGAGGGCACCCCGCTGTTTTTCCCGGTTCTGTCCTTCTGGCAGGATAATGGCGCCTGCCCCTTATCCGCGTTCACCACGTTTACGGCGGATCAACTGGCGGCGTTTGTCGAGGCACAGTGGAGCCTCGCCACCGAGACCTCGTGCACGATTGATGGAGTCGCGGTTGCCGGCCTGGAAGACCCGACCAACACGATCTATCACGTGGTGTCCACGCCCTTCAGCTACACCACCGCGGAACATGACAATATGTTGGCAGCGGCCTTTGGTGCGGCTGCAGCCTGCATTCCGGGGGACTTCACCATCTATCCGGCGGTGGCCGATGGCGTGTATTTGATGGTCGCCCCGCTTTCGCCCGGCAAACACACGATCCACACCCTCGGAGTGCTCGGCCCTCTCAGCGCGCCCTACACCAAGACGGACAACACCGAGGAGATCACGGTGATCCACGACGGTCACCCGCAACTATGACGGGCTCCATGACGGAGGTGGCCGGCCATGCTTGCTTTTTTCTGATTGCAGGGTAAAATGGCGCTACGAGCAACAATACCCGATGGGCAATAACATTATGACATACTCGATCAACGGTCTCAAAATCCTCCGCACCCTCGCCGCGCTGGGGCTGGCCCTGGCCGCCGCCCGCCCCGGCCTGGCGGTTCCGCCGACGGTGGTTCACTATTTCGACGGCACGGACGGCAACGGACCGGTGGACGGACTGGCCTGGAACACCAACGGCTATTTCTATGGCACGACGCGCATGGGAGGAGCCTACTTGGAAGGGACCATGTACAGCATCAACCCGGCTTTCCTGAGCACCTACCCGAGTAACCCTGTGTTCGAGTCGGTCTATCAGTTTGACGATGATGACGGCGGGTATGCGCCTTTTACGAGGCCCGCTCTCTGGGACGGCATGTTCATCGCGACCTCCTATAATGGAGCCTCGGGCAACGCGGGCGCGCTGTTGCTGCTCTACCAAAGCGGGACCAACTCCTGGAGCCTGACCAACGCCTATGATTTCAGCGGCGGCAGCGACGGCGGCTTCCCCGAAGGGGCGCTCATTCAGGGCAGCGACGGCAACTATTACGGCACCACCACCGGCGGGGGAGCCTACGGCCATGGCACCGTGTTTCAGTTCAATCCCGCCACCTGGACGCTCACCAACCTCCATTCGTTTACCGGCGGCTTGGGCGGCGACAGCCCTTCCGGCGCGCTGGTGCAGGGCGCCAACGGCCAATTCTATGGCACGACCCTCTACGGGGGCATCACCAACTTCGGCACCATATACACCATCGGGCTTCACATCGCCACCAATTCTTATTGGCAATTCACCACCTTGTACCGCTTTACGGGCGGCGGGGACGGGGGCATTGCCAACGGGGGACTGGTGCTGGGCCTGGACGGCTACTTCTACGGCGTCACCCATTACGGCGGCACGATCTCGGCTCCGACCGTCTCCGGCGGGGGCGGCACCATCTACCGGTTCAATGCCACCACGGGGGAGTTGGTCTCGCTGTATAGCTTTGGCGACGATTACCCGCAGCCGCTCATGCAGGGGACGGACGGCAATTTCTACGGCACCACCGGCGGCGGCTCGTCCGTGGAGCCATACGGCACCGTGTTCCAAATCACCCCCAGCGCCGTCTTCACCACGCTGTGCACCTTCGGCGGCACCAATGGCAGCAACCCCTCCGGCCCGCTGGTGCAATATAACAGCTCGACCGCGTCCGGCTACCTGTTCGGCACGACCGAGCAGGGAGGCACCAATGGCACCGTCTTCTATCTCGGCGTGCCGACCCTGACGCTAACCAATCAGCTCATTGCGGGGATGAACCAGGGGCAGGCCGGGTTCAGCGTCAGCACGGTGGTCCCGGCGGGCGCGAGCGTGCAACTGCAATCAGTGGATTCGGTGGGCCAGACCAACTGGGTGAATGTGTATCCGGGTAACCCGCTTTATCCGAATACGCCGATTAGCCCGAACGGCGGATTGGTGACGTTGACGGACGCGGCGGCGGCTGGGCTGTCCCAACGGTTCTATCGCGTCGCGGTGACACTCTTCCCGACCGGGCCAGCCGGAGGAGTTGTTCCATCAAGGAATTGACCAATCGCCGGGGGAAGTAATCAAGTGCCGTTTGCGACTGGACCAGGCGCTTCTTGACGGTACCACCGGACCGCGAACCGTCCCGGTTCGCAGCGGCCAGATATGCGGAACGACGACCGAAGCGATTGAGCGCTCTGCTTGCCCTCGGCCGTGCTGCGAACCGGGACGGTTCGCGGTCCGTTCCTTCGTGTGTCCCGTGGTTTTGGTGGTACCGGCAACATACGCCCGACTGGACCATTGGCTGCCATCGTCTCTCCCGCCATCGCCTGGGGTGAGGACTTGCCTCAGGGACTCGTGTATCGCCGGAACAGTGCGCCTTCCAGGCGCAGTTGCCATTAGCAAATCAAAACTTATTCGCCCCGAGTCCCTGCCAGCAAACTTGTTTCACTGAGCGGGCCGCGCTTTATTATCCCAAAGCCTCGCTGTGCGGACTCGAAAATGGCCGATTTGCTTGGTTATTTGTCGTTTTTGGCCCAGACTTGGATTGGGTTTTGTTCTTGCGGTGAGGACGAAGCTTCTCTAATCTACTGCGTGTTGCGCGCGCTTAGCTCAGTGGAAGAGCACTTCCTTCACACGGAAGGGGTCGCAGGTTCAAGTCCTGCAGCGCGCACCACTTTTATCGGTTAACCAACGGAAGGGTGGCTGAGTGGTTAAAGGCACCTGATTCGAAATTGAGGTTTGAGGTTTTTCCCCCAAGTGGACACACGAGGAATCGTCAATACTGACCCGGTTGACGCCGAGAGACCACGAAATGAGGAAGGCCAAAATGACAATCCTGGATTTCACGTTAGGGCATGCCAATGTCCCGGAATCTGTCAATTATGGGCCGGGCTGTCCATAGCACAAACGGTCAAATGACCTATGCGGTGGCCTGTGGTATAAGGAACAGAGCTGTTGCTGAACGCGAATGCAGGCACCAACGCACATGCTTGCCGGAGTCATCATTCAAAAGTACTTTGCTCGAGGAAAGCGTCGGGCGCAGGCACTCACTGTAAGCACCTGACCGTCCTCAGCCAGCCGCGTGATGTTATTTTGAAAGAGAAACAAATTGACGCCCTTAGCTGGAGAAGTATTCTCCCGCCAGTTTGCATGAGCCAGAAACAAAAAGAGACCATGAGTTCCGTTCCCAATCATAACCCACCCAGGCTTGGGGTCGTTTTCCTCGGCCGCCGGCGGCCTGGGTTCGACATGGAGTGGGGGCGACAGCAGGAGGAGAAGACGCGTCGTTGGCTGCGGCAGGGAGACTTCACGGTTTTCGAGCCGGCGGAAAAGGCGATTGACGACGCGTCGCTGCGCCGGGCCGTGGCGGCCTGTGCCGACGAGGGCGTCAATGCGCTGGTCTTGTTGCAAACGACGATGGGGGATGGACGGCTGGCGCCGACTTTGGCCCAGCTTTGGCCGGACCCGCTGGTGCTCTGGGCGACACCGGAAAAGCCCGCGGGCGACATGATCAGCTCGTGCTCGCTGGTGGGCGCCCATGCCTGGGCCTCGACGTTGCGGCAAATGGGGCACTCGTTCGAAGTTGTCTATGGCGATCCGGATGCGCCGGAAACGCGGCAACAGTTGAATGAGGCGGTGCGGCTGGCAGCGACCGCGCGCGGTCTGCGCTCGGCGCGGCTGGGCCTGGTCGGCGGCCAAGCGCCCGGTTACTTTGCGATGGGCGCCGACCCGTTCTCCGTTCACCACGGTCTGGGGGCGCAGGTGCAGATGTTTTCGCTGCTGGAGTTTGCCAATGTGGTTAATGGCTCGAGCGATGAGGCGGTGGCGGAGGACGTGGCGAAGGTCAAGGCGCTCGGCCTGCCGCACAAAGATACGAGCGACGCGGACCTGCCGATGGCTTCGCGGCTGTATTTGGCAATGCGCTCGTTCCTGGACACCGAGGCGCTGGACGCCATGACGATCCGCTGCTGGCCGGAGCTTCCCAATACGTTCGGCCAGTGGCCGTACTTGGGGATTGCCCGCCTGACGGATGAGGGCCGGGCGGTGGCGTGCGAGGGAGACGCCGACGGGGCGCTGTCGGCCTGGATCGGTGAGAGCCTGGGAATGGGCCGGTGTTATCTGACCGATTGGCTGGAGCACGATCAGGAGACGATCACGCTGTGGCATGGGGGAGCCGCGCCGATGAAGCTCTGTGCGCCCGTGGGCGAGCCGGGCGGCCCACGCATCGCGCGGCACTTCAATATCAAGAAGCCGGCAGTCGTGGAGGCGACGCTTCGCGAGAATATGCCGATTACGGTGTTGCGGTTCTGGCGCTGCGACGGGAGCTATTATCTGACGGCGCGGGAGGGTCAGACGATCAAGCCCAAACGCCACTTAATGGGCACTAATGGCCTGGCGCAGTTGGACAAGCAGGACCCGCGGGAATGGTTCGAGGAGTTGTGTCATCAGGGGATGCCGCACCACGTCGCGGTGTTTGAAGGGCATTCCGCCAACATGTTGAGGCGGCTGGCGCGCGCGCTGGGCATGCGGTTCATGTAAGGGGCAATGGGAACGAAGGCTGCGATTGCCATCGGGCTGGTGCTGTATGTTGTTCTGACGACGGGGGTTTCGTTTTTCTGGATGACGCGGGTGCGGAAGCCCGCGGATTATCTGGTCGCCGGACGGGGGCTTCCGTATTGGGTGCTGACGGGAACCATCGTCGGCACCTGCATTGGCACCGGGGTGATCATCGGAGGTTCGGGGCTGGCGTATCAACACGGGTGGGCCGGGTGCGCCTACCCGATCGGGCTGGGGCTGGGGACGTTGCTGACCGGTCTATTCTTTGCCGAGATGCGGCGCTACCGGTTTATGACACTAAGCGAAGAGATCGCCTGCTATTACGAGGGGAACCGGGGCGTCGTGGAGTTTTCCAACATCTCTTTGTTTCTATCGCAGTTGTGTTGGTTAACGGTCCAGATCATGGGGGGCGCAGCGGTGTTGGGGGCGGTCACCGGGCTGTCGCCCGGGGTCTGCACGGTGGTGGCCGGCTTCGCCAAGGCGATTATTTCGATTCCGGGCGGGCTTAAAGCCGTGGTTTATACCGACGTGCTCCAAACGCTAATCCTGTTTTGCGGCTTTGGCTGCCTCATAAACTCCGCTTTAAGGAAGGCGGGCGGGTTGGCCGGGTTGCGCCAGGGGGTTCCGGCGGACTACTTCTCGTTTCTAGGTGTTGCGTCCCTCGGCGGCTGGAGCGTGGTGAGTTTGATTTTGGTGTTGGTATTGAATCCCATCGCCGATCCGGGCCGCAGGCTGACGATGTTCAGCGCGCGCAGTGAAGCCGGCGCGAAGTGGAGTATGGTGACCTCGGGGTTGATTGTGATCGTGTTCTCGGCAGCCATCGGGATCACGGGTATGTACACGTTTCGGCTGAACCCGGAACTTCACGTGCCGGATCAAGCGTTGCCGTGGCTGGTGATGAATGTCCTGCCCCCCTGGCTGGCCGCTTTTGTGGTGGTGGCGGTGGTCTCGGGGATGTCCTCCGCAGCCAACGGAAATGCCGCCGCCGCCGGCACCTTTTTCGTGCGGCACATTTATCCGCTGGTGACCGGGCATTACCCCAAGCGTCCGGTGGTGGTCGTGCGGCGGGCCCTGGCGTGCGCGTTTGTCTTTTCCACCGTACTGGCTCTCTACACGGGAAGCATCGTCGGGTTCGTGGTCAAGTTTCTGCCCCTGACGATGAGCGGTTTGGGGGTAATCATCCTGCTGGGGCGGTTCTGGAAACGCGCGACCTGGGAAGGGGCGCTGGCCGCGCTCATAACGACTCCGGCGGTATCGCTGGTCGTGATGCTCATCCCCGCCCAAGCGAAGTTTTGGAACAACCCAACCATCCCCGCCACCGTGGCAGGTCTAATCGCCCACGTGGTGGTCAGCCGGCTGACCCCGCCGTCGCAGCGCGGCTTCGAGGAAGTCGCGGAAGCGTTGAGCCGGGAACGGCAGGCTATCGAGGGCGAAGCGCCCGCCGAACCGGCGGTCCCGGCAACGACACTACCCACTCACCAATCTCCAGTCACCAATCACCAATTGCTAATATGAAACTGTATAACGCAAAACATCTCTGTGACCAAGCGGCGGCCAAAGGCTTCGGCATCCCCGCCCTGAATAATAACGGCGGCACCTACGACATTGGCCGGGCCATCATCGAAGCGGCTGAAGAATTGCAGTCGCCGCTGATCATTCAGTGCTATGAACCCAACCTGGAATACCGTGGCTTCGATTACGCGGGCCAGTTGATAAGATTTCTCGCCGCTGACACCACCGTCCCGCTGGTCATCGCCCTGGACCACGGGAAAAACCCGGTCTCGGTCCTGCGAGCCGTCAAGGCCGGCTTCACCCACGTGATGATTGATTACGCCGACCGGCCACTGGAGCAAAACGTCCGCGGCACGCAGGAAATCATCAACCTCGTTAGTCCGCTGGGCATCAGCGTGGAGGCGGAAATCGGCCACATCATCAAAAGCTCGGACGCCTCGAGCCAGCGCGCGGCGACGGTGAGCGTTGCTGAGGCAAAGGAATTCACGGCCAAGGTGGATGTGGACTTGTTGGCGGTGGCGGTGGGGACCACCCACGGCATCTTCAAAGAGCAGCATGGGATTGATCTCGGCTTGATCTCCAAGATCCATTCGGCGGTCAAGCCGCCGCTGGTCCTGCACGGCACTTGCGGGGTGTCCATGGCAGACATCTCCCGGAGCGTGAAGGCCGGGATGACCAAGATCAATTTCGGCGAAGGGCTGCGCATGAACTATATCCGCTACTTCAACGAATTCAGCCAGACTCTCAACCATGAACATCACGTTTGGAGGATCGCGCGCGCGGCCAAGGACCGACTCAAGGAAGACATCAAGGAAATCATCCGCGCCGTCGGCTCCGAGGGCAAAGCAGCGGCGATCAAGTGACGAAGCGAATCAGCGCAACCGAAGAGGCATGAAACTGAATCCATCCCTGGTTTATGCCGGCTGTCTTTTGACCGGCACCCTATTGGCGGGGTCTCCGGTTACCGTGACGATCGGGTTGCAGGCTCCCGGGGTCGCCATCCCGGCCGATTTCATCGGGTTGAGCTTCGGCATGAAAACGCTTCTGCCCGACAAGGCAGGAGCACATTTTTTCAGCGCCACCAACGCGCCGCTCATTACCCTCTTCCAGAATCTCGGCATCCGGCACCTGCGCATGGGCGGAACGACAGTGGAGTCGCCGCCCACCGTCGCAATCCCCGGCAACCCGGACATCGACAACCTGTTTGCGTTCGCCCAGGCTGCCCAGGTAAAGAAGGTCATCTATTCATTGCGCCTGTTAGAAACCGACGCAGCGCAGCACTACGCCGAAACCGACGCCGCGATCGCCAAATACATTTGGACCCATTACCGGCCCTATCTGGACTGTTTCGCCCTCGGCAACGAGCCTGACCGGCGCGCCGTTTATGGTCAAGACCTGGCAATAACAAACTTTGCGACCTATCGCAGCAAATGGCGGCAATTCGCCACGGCGATTACCGACGCTGTGCCGGAAGCAACTTTCGCCGGGCCGGACGCCGGGAGCGGCAACGTCTATTGGACAACCCACTTTGCCAAAGCGGAAAAGAATTCGGGCATCCTCAGGGTGGTGACGGAGCATTTTTATGTTGGCGGAGCGGGCCGGGGTATGACGGCCCAGCAAGGAATCGAGGCCATGTTGTCGTCGGACTGGCTCACTGCCAACCAGAAACTCTATAATAAAATGGCGGCACCGGTCCTGGCGGACGGGTTGCCTTATCGCTTCACCGAAGCGAACGATCATTATAGCGGCGGAGTTCCGGGTGCGAGCGACACCTTTACCGGGGCGCTGTGGGCGCTGGATTTCCTGCATTGGTGGGCCGCGCATGACGCCAGCGGCGTTAATTTCCACAACACGCAGTGGGTGGTAAATGATGTTATCACCCCTGATGCGAACCGCCGGCTGATGGTCAACCCGAAGGGTTACGGCCTGAAGGCATTCGATCTTGGCGGTCACGGCAGCGTGGAACCCATTGCGATTGCCAACCCAGACGGGATCAATTTGACCGCGTACGCCGTGCGCGGCGCAGGAGAGCATTTTGTGACCCTCATCAACAAGGGGCACGGTCCCGGCGCGCGTGAGGCGCAGGTAACGCTCGCGGCACCCGGAGCTGCGAAGCGCGCCGAGGTGATTTTCCTTACCGCTCCGGACGGAGATGCCGCGGCGAAAGCCGGCATGACGCTTGGCGGCGCAGCCATCAACGCCGACAGCCCGTGGCGTGGCAAATGGAAGCCGTTGCCGGCAGGTCACGGCCAATACGCGGTCAAAGTGCCCGCCGTTTCCGCGGCCATTGTGAGGATTCCGGCGCAATAGGATTCAGGACATTCCCTCACCTCGTTCGCACGGCAAAAACAGCATGAACAAGCCCCTCCCAATAATTCCACTCCGACTCTTGCGAATTCTTCTGCTTTCAGCGGTTCTCTCGCCGTTGGCGACCCCGCCTGCCGACGCCGCGCTGCTCCCCGCTGAACCGGAGCACGTGCTCTCCCTCAACGGCACCTGGCGTTTCAAGCTGGAACAGCCCGGTAATGTCAAGTCGCCCCCCGACAGGCTGAACGTTCTGCCGCCCATCACCACGCCGGCCACCTTCGAGTTGTTCCATACCCCCGACTACAAGGAAGGGGCCGGTTGGCACGACATAACCGTCCCGGGCAATTGGGAAATTCCCGGTTACTCCCCCGCCACCTACAACCAACCGGACAACGCTTCCGCGTTCTACCGCCGTTGGTTTAAGGTGCCCGCCGCCTGGCAGGGCCGCCGGATCCTTGTCAGCTTCGACGGGGTGCAGAATGGCGCTGAAGTGTTTTGCAACGGCCAACCCGTCAACGTCACCGAGTCCTCTTGGGGCAAGACCAATTATCACGAAGGCGGCTGGCTCCCCTTCCAAGCCGACCTCACCGGCCAAGTCAAATTCGGCACCAGGAACCTGCTGGCCGTGCGCGTAACCAAAAACACCAAGTCGGCCGACCTGGACTCCGGCGATTACTTCTTCCTGGGCGGCCTCCACCGCGCCGTTACCCTTTTCTCGGTTCCCGAGATACCCCTCGACGAGTTGACCATTCAGACTCTGCTACTGCCCGATGGGAGCGCGCAGGTGAAGGTCGCTGTCAACGTCGCAGGTGCCTCCCCTGCATCCGCTCTGATTTCAACACGGCTGGGAGACTCCCCGGCGCTGGAGGCGCCAGTGACGCCTGCAGGCCGCGCTGAACTCTCCCATCAGGTGGCCCATCCCCGGCTCTGGTCGGCCGAGCATCCCAACCTTTACCCCCTGGTGGTCCGACTCAAAGATCAGGCGGGCCACTTGATTGAGACCGTCACCCGCCGCGTCGGCATCCGTGAAATTTCCATCCAGGACGGAATCTTCTGCGTCAACCACGTTCCGGTCAAACTCACCGGGATTTGCCGCCACGACGTGTATCCCCCTCTGGGCACCGCGGTCAACGAAGAGCTTTGGCGCAAGGACATCACCCTGGCCAAAGCCGCGAACGTCAACGCGATACGCACGTCTCACTATCCCTATGGCCCCGGTTTCTATGACCTGTGCGATGAGCTTGGCATCTATGTCATGGATGAAATCCCCTACTGCTGGAGCCCGAACAACGACCCGACGCTGACGCCGGCCTACGAGCAGCGCGCCCGCGAGACCATCCGCCGCGACAAAAACCACGCCTGCATCCTGCTCTGGGCCATCGGCAACGAAGGCCAAGCCGGGACTAACTTCCAGGTCGTCGCTGACTTGGTGAAGAAGCTGGATGACACGCGCCCGCGCATCGTCTCTTGCTTTCCCTACGACAAGTACCACACCGAGCTCTCGGATTCCCACTACACCATTCCCTCGGCGATGGCCAAGGCGGCCGAGAAGGCGTGCCGGGCGAAGCATCCCCATATTTATCTCGAATGCCCTAATGTCTGGGACATCCGGCTCTCGGCCAATGACGGGGCCGACGCCGCTTGCTGGGACATCTGGGAAGAAGTCCTCCGCCGCACATGGGACGTGGTCTGGGCCAATGACTCCATTCCCGGCGCGTTCTTCTGGGAATGGCAAGACCGCGCGGTGGCCGACCAGTGCCCGGTAAAACTCTGTCAGTTTGACTCCGCCACCGGGATTAGCTACCTCAAGATCAAGGGCGTGGTGGATGGTTTCCGCCATCCCCGCCCGCAGTATTACCATGTCAAAATGATCTATTCGCCCGTCAAGCTCGGCAACAAACCCGAGACCTTCGAGCCCGGCTCGCTCTCCTTCATGGTGACTAACCACTACTCCTTCACCGACCTCTCCGAGTTGGTTCTCCACTGGACGCTGCTCAAGAAGGATAAGAGCGTCGCGACCGGCACAGCCCACCCTTCACTTGCTCCTCGCACCGCCGGCCCGGTTCGTCTGGACCTGGACGCCGAGACGCTGGCCAAGACGGACGCCATCCGGCTGGATTTTGTCCACCCCGACGGGCGCAATATCGTCAGCCATCAGTTCGCTTTAACCGAACACCCAGCCGTCTCCGGCATTGCCGCCGCCCTTCCCGCCACCTTGCCCTTCCCTCGCTTCAATCTGGTCGCCAACCGCACCGAGAACGACCGAGACAAATGGCGCCGCATCACTCGTTTCCACGGCAGTCTATCGAATATCAAGACGGAGCCCGCCTCCTCGCGGGACCTCTATTCGCGCCCCCTGACGGAGATCCGGTCCGTCGAGGCCGATGTCGTTCTGGACGGCAAGCCAACCGAGGTGCTGGCCCATCTCCGGGCGACCTGCCAAAACAATCAGTTTACCTACCACATCGACTGGACGGGCAATAAATCGGACATCCAGGAACTCGGTTGGATTCTTACCATGTCCCACCCATTCGACCATTTCTCCTGGAAGCGCCAAGCTGTCTGGTCCGTCTATCCGGGCGACCATATCGGCCGACCGCAAGGCACCGCTTTGCCGGACTCGGCTAGCGTTCACATCCTCAATTGGTCCCGCCCCGATGCCTTCGATTTCAACTCCACCAAGTACAACTGTGAATGGGCGTCTCTCACGGATGCACAGCGCCGGGGGCTGCGAGTTGAGTTCGCTCCCGGGCAGCGGCATCAGTGTCGCGGGGGATTCTCCGACAACGGCGCTTACACCTTGATCGTCAATAAGCAAACCAGTCCGCCCCAGGACATCAGTTCGGGCGTTGTTCCGGATCTTTACCTGACCCTTTCCAGCGGCAACCAAGTCGATGGTGCCTTCTGGCTCGGCTCCCCTGCGCCGTAGTGCTGGAACTGACCGCCACGTTTTTGGTAGCGGTGACTTGGCGGGATAGTGTGGAGCTCACAATGATACCAAGGACCAGTACACAGGGTGACGAGTGACGGGTGACAGGTGACAGGCCACTACTTCACAGGGGGCAGTTTGTGCCTCCTCCTGCTGCAAGGTGACTCCACATGGCGACGCCCGCAGGAAGGGAAGTCCCGCCTTGTAGCGTTTCAACTCGTTGTTGAGGCGCGCCGCCAAATCCGGTTGCCCCGCCGCCTGTGCCAGTTCAATGGCCTTTTGGGCGGTGCTCACGGCGTCGCCAAATCGCCCGGCCTCGGCGAAGGCGGCGGCGAGGGTGTGGAGAAAGATGGGGTTTTTTCCGCCGGCCCGTTCATTAGCCTGCCGGGCCAGTTGCACCGCTTCGTCACCGTTGCGCAGCGATGCCTGCGGGCAAGTGGCCAGGCCCCAAGCCAGAGAATATTGGACATTGGGATCGCCTGGTTCCAGTTGGAAAGCTTTTCGGAACTGGGTGATCGCTTCGCCCACGCTTCCCTTTTGCATAAAAGCGTTGCCGAGGTTGAGGTGGGCATCCGCGTAGTCAGGGCTGATTTGCAGCGCGTTTTGGCAATGCCTGATCGCTTCGTCCACTCTGCCCTTTTGGAAAAGAGCGATGCCGAGGTTGCCCTGGACATCCGCGTCGCCGGGTTCGATTTGCAGGGCGCTCTGGTAATGGGTGATCGCCTCATCCACGCTGCCCTTTCGGAGAAGAATGTTGCCGAGGCTGCCGTGAGCCGGCGCGTAGCCAGGATTGATTTGCAGTGCCTGTTGGAAACAGGCGACCGCTTCGTTCACTCTGCTCTCTTTGGAAAGAGCGAGACCCAGGCTGTTGTTGGCTACGTCGTTGTCTGTGGTGCAGGCCAGCGCGTGGGTCCACAACGTTTCGCTGTCTTTCCAATACGCCGTCTGCCGCCAGGCGCAGACCATCAAGGCGGCGAGCACGACGAACATGAGGCCCCAAAAAACCCCGCGGCCCACCCGGCGCTTTGCGCCCCACCCGGCCACCAGCCATGTCACCGCCACATAAATCCCGATCTGCGGCAGGTAGGTGTACCGATCCGCATGGGCCTGTCCCCCGACTTGGATGATTCCCAGCACCGGCAGCAGCATCACCAAATACCAGAGCCATCCGATTAATATCCAGGGTTGCTGGCGCCGCCGCTCCCATGCCACCGCGGAAAGGCCGGCCAGCATCATCCCGGCCAGCATCACTTCCCATGCCGGCAGGCCGTTGAGCGGATACGGATAAAAGGCCGCCGCTATTGACCGTGATGGGGGCGGTGCTGCCGCTGTAAATCTGGCCGCCATAGCCTTTCAACTGAAGCTCGCAGCCGCTGTTCACGGTGGTGGCGAAGCCTATCGCCTGACTGTTCTTATTCAGAATCACCGTCCCGCCAGTGATGTTCAACCCGAAATAGGAGCTGGCCGCGGTGCCGGCCTGGCCCAGAACCAGCGTGCCGGTGCCGGTTTTGGTGAGAATCGTTCCGGGACTGGTTCCCGTGAACACACCGTTCACGGTCAGGGTGGCGCTGCCGGCCACGTTAAGGGTCGAGTTGTTGCCGGCGGCGACGGTAATTGCGCGCGCAGTGGTGTCGCCCGTGCCGGTGTAGGCGAGCGTGCCGCCGTTCAAGATCACGGGGCCGTAGCCAATGACGCTGGTGCCCGGGGAGTCGGCCATATTACTCACGGCCAGCGTGCCGTTGGTGATCGTCGTGCTGTTGGTATAGGTATTGGCCCCTGTCCCTGGCGAGTTGATAATGCAAGCTGCAAAGCCGGGAATTCGTCGTGCCCGGGAACGACTTGCCGGAGAACGGTTTGAGATTTCTGTCAGAGGGTCATCCCTGAAGGAGCGACCGGCACCTGCCGCGGTTTCTTGCATTCCATTCGCGCACGCTTCATAATGAGATGAACAAATGCACCGCCTCGTGCCATTGAAACGTGCTCGACCAACGCTCGTTTTGGCCCTGCTCTTTTCGTCAGCTTGCAGCCCTGTTCTGTTCGCCGCGGCGCCGTCGGGCTATTATCTGGTTTGGAATGACGAATTCAACGGCTCTTCGCTCGACACCACCAAGTGGGCCTACCGCCTGCCAGGGCCGTATCGCGATGCCTACAACACGCCCAGCGCCGTCTCATTCAACGGGAGCAATCTCGTCATTACCACCTACACCTCCGGCGGCACCAATTTCTCGGCGATGCTCTACGCTCACAAGAAATTCGAGTCCAAGTACGGCTATTGGGAATCCAGCATCAAATGGGCCGACAGCAATGGCGAGTGGTCTGCCTTTTGGATGCTCCCGCCTTCCGAGAGCTATTCCCCCGGCAGCATCGCCGATCTCTCCGAGCCGCAGGTGGCCGGCTCGGAAATCGACACCTGCGAACACCGCTATGTGGACAGTTCCAATGTCAACAACATCGCGAATTACATCGAGATCAACCTTCACTGGTATGCCGGTTCCACCACCCAAGTCAGCGACCCCGGCAGCGGCGACGTCCCGACCAGCGGCGGTCTGGCCACCGGATTCCACACCTACGGTTTCTTGTGGACGTCCAATGCCTATTCATTCCTGGTGGACGGCTCGCAAGTCTATACCGCCCCTTCATCGCCGGTTTCGCACAGCGCCGAATATCCTTTGCTCACCAGCGCCGTGGACGATACTTCGACCACCTGGGCGGGTTATATTCCCACGGGCGGTTATGGCAGCCTGGCCACCAGCGCCACCAAAATGACCGTGGATTACGTCCGCTACTACGCCCCTACCAATGTCCTGTTCTGGACCGGCGCCAGCACAGCCTTTTGGAATAATTCCGCCAGTTGGCTCTCCAATATGTCTCCCGCTTCAAATAGCGATCTGACCTTTTCCTATCTCAGCGGCAGCGTTTTGAGCACGACTCCCGGCCAGAACTATAGTATTGACGGGCTGATCATTCTCACCACCAGCGGCAGCGTCTCCATCAACGGCGTCAACACGCTCACCCTCGGCCCGGGCGGCATCGACATGGTCGCCGCCAACAATGCCGCGACGATTGACGTGCCCATCATTGTCGCCGCGCCGCAAACCTGGGGCGTGGGCCTCAACAGTTCCAGCAGCGCCGCCAATACGTTGACCCTCAATGGCAGCCTTTCCGGCACAAACGCGCTCACCAAAAGCTGCTACGGCACACTGATTTTGAACGGCGCCAATACATTTTCCGGCCCATTGAACGTGGACACCGGCAGCAGCTCCAACAACGACGGCGCCTTGGAAATCACCTCTTCTGCCGCCCTCGCCGACGTCGCCTCGCCGATTTCGATTCGCAACACCGGCACCGGCTCCTCGACTTTCCAACTCGATCCTTCGTCGGGCGGCATCCTTGTCCCGCAAACGATCAGTCTGGCCGGGCGCAGCACCAACAGCATTGCCATCGAGAACGTCACCGGCAGCAACACATTGGCCGGCGGGATCACCCTTGCCGCCGGCGGCTCGTATTATCTGCTCCAGTCGGATGCCGGCACGCTTACTCTGGGCGGAACCATTTCCGCCGGCAGCACGGCCACCGGCGCGCGCACGATCACCTTTCAAGGCGGCGGCAATTTTGCCATCTCCGGCTCAATCCAAAACGGCAGCGCCTCGGCGATGAGCGTCATTAAAACCAACTCCGGGGCGTTAACCTTTTCGGGCACGAACACTTATACTGGCGCGACCACCAACCTGCTCGGCAACTTGTTCGTCAACGGCTCGCTTGCCGGTCCCCTGATCGTCAGCGGCGGCACCCTGGGCGGCGCGGGCGCGATTGGCGGCGCGACGACGATTCAATCGGGCGCCGAGCTTTCGCCGGGCGCTTCCGGCGCGATGGGCGCGTTGACTTTCGGCAATTCGCTGACGCTCGCCCCGGGCAGCACGACTTGGATGGAAATCAACGCGGCATTGCAAACGAACGACCAATTGCAGGCAGCGGGCGCGTTGACTTGCGGTGGAACCCTCGTCGTGACCAACCTGGCCGGCACGCTCGCCCCGGGCGACAGCTTCAAACTATTCAACGCCGGGAGTTACGCCGGAAATTTTGCCGCGGTGGTTCTTCCGCCGTTGAATGCCGGGCTGGCCTGGAACACCAACGGCCTCACCGGCGGGGTTTTGTCCATCATCTCGGTCGCGCCGCCAGAGACCATCGACATCACGGGCCTGGGCGGCGATCAATTACAATTGAACTGGAGTTATGGGATGCTGCAAAGTGCCACGAACATCGCGGGACCTTACCAAGACATAACCAATGCAAGTTCACCTTGCACAATACCGACGACCAACGCCCGGCAATTCTACCGCGTCAGGGAAAATTAAACCAAGGCAATTGGGAGCGGTCGGCCTGGATCGCCGAAATTGCTGATGCGTATAGTTCTTGGACAGCCGCTGTTAACGATTCGAAAGGGCCAAGTCATGAACGAAGTCCTCCGGCGCGGCCGGGGAAAGGACTACCCGGCGTTTGGCATAGCGGAGGACGACGGTGTGGCGCGGGTCGGTGACATAGGCCCGGTAGCTGCCCAGGCGTTTGTTGTAGTAGAACCCCGAGGAGGAGAGGGAGAACCTGCCGCCGCAAATAGTACAACCACGAAGGGCAAGTGGTATAACTTTCTTTCCTAAGCCAGCCAGCCAGCCAGCCCGGTTAAGCCACATACCGACTGACGCAGTCTAATTGGTAGGTGGATTCAGGGGAGGCAGCCGAAGAAGCACAAATAGAGCAATCCGAGAACAAGCGCGGGCGTGCGCATTGTTTTCATAGGGGGTGAAGTCGTCAACGTTGGAGTTAAGCCGCGCGGGGCCGGGGACTGAGGATAACCCGCGACTTCCCGGACAATTAAGGAATCCAATCGGCGATGTCTTTTATGACATTCTCTGCCACGTGGCCGGCCAGCTCATATTCCGCCCCAGTGCTCTGTCCCTCGACCTCCATGAACAAGTGATTGAGGGTCGGATAGCTTTTCAACTTCACGTTTTTGCGCCCGGCTAACTCCTGACGCCAGGCGGCGAAATCGGCTTTGTAGCTCACCTGGCAGTCTTTTTCGCCTTGCAGGATCAACATCGGCTGCATCAATGTGCTGGCGGTTGCCGCCGGATTGTAGCTCTTCAGGTCCAGCCAATAGCTTTTTGAGGCGCCCAACAGCAAGCCCTGGGACGAGCTTGTTTCCGGCAGGCTCTTGATCGCCTCAACCTGGCGTTTGATATCCTCGACCCTTTTCCGGGCATCCGGCGATAGCTTTCCGCCCAGGGAGGCTTGATACAAGGTTTGTTCCAGCACCAAATCCTCGAGCGGCCTGGCCACTCCAGCCATAATGATCAAGCCGGCGATGTGTGAATCGCTGGCGGCAATGCGCGGCGCGAGCATGCCGCCGAGGCTGTGGCCGAGCACGAACACTCTATTGGCGTTGACGCCTGGGGTGTGGCGCAGGAGCGAGACGGCCGCCAGTGCGTCCGTGATGGTTTCCTCCTCGGCGGTGAAGGACTCAAACGCGGCGCGGCATTTGTCCGGGTAATGTTTGGTTCGCTTCTCGTATCGAAGCACCGCCAGGCCGCGGGACGCCAATCCCCAGGCGAGGTCGCGGAACGGTTTATTGGGTCCGATGCTCTCGTCGCGGTCAAGGGGTCCTGAACCTTGGACCAAAACTGCGGCCGGGAACGGCCCCTTGCCAATCGGCATGGTTAGCGTGCCCGGGAGTTGCCACTCCCCTGCGCCAACTACTACTTCCTTTTCCTGAAACAAGCTCGGGTGAACATAGTCCGGTGGTTGGTAGGCGGTGGATTCCCCGGGCAAGAAGAACAGGCCGGCGACCTTGCCATCTCTGTCCACGACCACCTTCACCGTGAACGGCTTTTTCTGGAATCGGCAGGTCACGAAGACAATTCGGTATTGTTGAAAGGTGTCTGCCCTGGTGCCGCCCATTTTTTGAAAGGGCCCCGCTTCCTTCAGGAGGTTGGCCCAGGTCTCTTTCAACTTCTCCAGTGGCAGCGCCGCCTTCATGGTCGCATCGAAGCACGCCACCGCTTTCTGAAAATCCTCTTCGGCGAGGAAAGACACGAATTGTTTTGCCAGAGGCTCCGCTTCGGTCGAGGCGGAGGCGGGGGGCGCCGGGCTGGGAACCGCCGAAGGGCTTCGCTCCAGCGTCAGCGGCAGCGATTGCGGTCCCTGCCGCCAGGTGCCGGTCATCTTCTTGCCGGCTTCATCCAGAGAGCCGTTATAGACACCCTGGACGATCTTCACTTCCATGCGCACGGTGTTGTCCTTGACGGTGACGGTTTCCACGGGAATGTCTTTGGCGCCCTGGTCGAGGCTGTCCAGTTTGCCGGTCAGCACGCCGCCGGGCGTCCGGCTGATTTTGAAGAGCAGCTGAAGCTTGGCCTGCCCGACTTCAAGGGCGCCCTGCCAATTACCGGCAAGGTCATTGGTGGATGGGGCGCTGAAGGCGATGGTGGACGAGATGAGGAATGCCGAGAGAAGTGCTGTTGATCTTTTCATATACGGTTAAGGATTTTGTTTTGGGTTAGCTAAAGGGAGAGTTTGGTCGTGAAGGCTTGGCCAAGGCCAGGTCATGGACAAAGTCTTCCGGCGTGGCCGGGGACAGGACTACTCGGCGGTTGGCATAGCGGAGAACCACGAGGCGGCGCGGGTCGGTGACATAGGCCCGGTAGCTGCCCAGGCGCTTGTTGTAGTAAAATCCCGTGATGGAGAACCCCCCGCCGTTGCCGAAGGTTCTGAGGCTCCACCGCATGGTGCCCGGCTCGACCTGCGCGGACTCCAAGCCGGCCCGCGGCAAGCGCGTGGACCACAGCAAGCGGTGCACCAGGATGCAATCAGAGGCGATGCTGTAGCCGCGGATAGTGAAGAGGGCGGCGCCGAACAGGATGACCAGCGGCAAGAGCACCGCGGAGCCGAGCACGCCGGGCGGGTGCCTTGCTGCCAGAATCAACCATGCGCCAGCGCTGGCGCCCAGGCATACCACGGTGGTCAGCACGGACATCACGATGAGCGACCTGCTCCAGGGGGCTTCGTGGTGCTTCATCATTCAATCCTTGCGGGGCTGACACGGCTCAGGTCTTGGGCGCGGGCGCTTGCCTGGGGGTCGGCTGGAAGCACAGGATGTAGAGAATGGGCAAGATGCCTGCGGTGTTGAAGATGGCCAGGCACACAAACCAAGCCAGTTGGTTGTTGCGCGCGCTCTTCCACAGGGCGATCAGCTTCCATACGCCATCCCAGATCGCGAGGAGGACGATTACCGAACAGATCAATATTATCAGAGGAGTTTTCATAAGCATTTAATATCACAGAACATTTAATTCTCAAACCGATACCCAATATCCCGGATGGTTTGGATGAACTTGGGGTTTCGCGGATCCGGCTCGATCTTGCCGCGCAGGGTGGTGACGCAGCGGTCCACACTGCGGTCGGTCACAATCACTTCGTTGCCCCAGACCGCCGCCAGGATGCTGTCGCGGGTCAGCGCCCGGCCGGGGCGCTTCACAAAGAACTCCAGCAGCCGGAACTCCTTGGAAGTCAGCTCGACCTCGACCTCGCGCTTAAACAGCTTGTGGGCCGTTAAGTCGAGCCGGCAGTCGCCGAATTCGTAGCCGGCGGATTCCGGCCCCTGGCGGCGGAGAAAGGCTTTTACCCGGGCGAGCAACTCCCGGATGCTGAAGGGCTTGGTGACGTAATCATCCGCGCCCAGTTCCAAGCCGCGGACAATGTCGTCCTCCTGCCCCTTGGCGGTGAGCATGATGATCGGCATGTCTAACTGGCGGGAGCGGGCGGTGCGGCAGATTTCGTAGCCGTTGACCTTGGGCAGCATCAGGTCCAGCAGCAGCAAGTCCGGCGGTTCCGTCAGTACGGCATCGAGGCCCTTCTGGCCGTCCCGGGCGGTGCGGACCAGATACCCTTGCGCCTCGAAGTTGTCCTTCAACCCCCGCAGCAACACAGGATCGTCTTCAACGATGAGGATGGTTTTGGCGCTCATGGCTTCGGCTCCGGCTGCAGGTGAGGGCCTCCCGGCAAGGCATGGACCGACCCGCGCCGGCTGAACAGTTTTGCGCGCGCCATCAGTTCCCGGATGCCGAAGGGCTTGGTGACATAATCGTCGGCGCCCAACTCCAGCCCGCGAACGACATCGTCCTCCCGCGTCTTGGCCGAGAGCATGATGATTGGCGTGTTCAACCGGCGCGACCGGGCCAAGCGGCAGATTTCGTAGCCGTTGACCTTCGGCAGCATCAGGTCGAGCAGCAGCAAATCCGGCGGGTCGCGCAGCAGCGAATCCAAGCCTTTCTCTCCGTCGTTAGCGGTGCGGACCTGGTAACCTTGCGCTTGGAAGTTATCCTTCAACCCGCGCAGCAACGCTGGATTGTCTTCAACGATGAGTATCTTCTTCGCATTCATTGCAATTCTCCTGTTTAGTCGGTGTTCGATGAGAGTTTCCCCTCCGCCTCGGGGTGAGCTTCCGCCCCCGGCAGGGAAATGATAAAGGTGCTGCCGCGGCCCGGCTGGCTTTCGACCCGCACGTTGCCGTGATGGGCGGTCACTATGAATTTCACAATGCTCAACCCCAGGCCGCAGCCGCCGCCGCTCCGGGACAAGCGTTGGTCCACCTGGTAAAACCGTTTGAAAATGCGCTTCGTGTCGCGCGGGGACAAACCGATGCCGTTGTCCTTGACCGCGAAGAAGACGCTCCCATTCTCAGCGCTGGCGCTCAGGATGATCTGCTTTTCCTCGCCGGAGTATTTGTAGGCATTGTCCAGCAGGTTCACCAGGGCGGTCACCAGCGCATCGGCATCCGCGACCACGGACGGCAGGTCCGGGGCGATATGCGTTTCAAACTGGCAACCGGGGGCGTTGAACCGTTCGCGCACCGCCGTGATCGCCCCTTCGACAATGGCCGTGGCGGGCACCTCCTTGAACCCGAAGGCATACTTGTTCCGTTCCATGCGGGAGAAGGTGAGGAAGTTATCGATCAGCCGGCTCAGCCGCAGGTTCTCCTGGGCGATGAGTTGAAGGTATTCGCGGGCGGTTTGTTCGTGAAGCGGCTGCGAGTTCAACAGCGTATCCACCAGCAGGCGCATCGAGGAGAGAGGCGTCTTGAGCTCGTGCGTGACGTTGGCCACGAGATCATTCCTGAGCTGGGTCAAGGCCATCTGGCGGCGGACCAGGCGCAGCGCCAGAGCCGCCAGCACGATCACTGTGGCGAACACCAGCACGCCAATCCAAACGTAGGAGGCGATCCGCTGCTTGGCCGCGGCGTCAAAGGAGCCTGGGTCCTCCAATGACATGGCGAGCCGCCAGCCGGGCAAACTCGCACCTGCCGGCAGCGACAAAAAGGACTGCTCGAACTCCTTGCCCGGCGGCAGAAAGGTCAGGCTCTCATCCCCCCACCTGAGTTGCGCAGCAATCCCGGCGCGCATCCGGGCAATGACGGCTTCGGTCTGATGCAACGTCATCACCTGCCCGGAGGTGACGGCGAATTGCCATACGCCCGGCAGCGCTGTGGGCCGCAAGCCCGTTTGGCCGGGCCGCATCGGGCCGGCTTCGAGGCAACGCGCCGCTAGGTCTTCCGCGGCTAACATCTGAGCCACCGCTGGATCGGGAAAGAGTCGCGCTAGCTCGCGCATCAGGAAGCGCCGTTGCGGGGCCGACAGGGCGGAGTCGTCGTAATCGAGCAAGCGCTGTTTCAGCCGTTCGAGCGGGGCGTGCGCCCGGTCCGGGGCTGAGTCTTTGAGAAGCTCTAGGGCCATCAGTTCGGCGCTGGGCACGAGCAGCCGGCCCTGGGCATCGGTGGCATGGCGGTAGCGAGCGTCCTCCAGCGGGCCGGTGAGCACGGCAATCGCCGCGTTGGTCTGGCCAGCTTTGAGCAGGCAGCGCGCTTGGGCCTGGAAGGCGCGCGCCGCCCGGTCGGCGTTGGTCGCTTGTTCGGCCAGGCGGGCGGAAGCGGCAGCGGCTTCCACCGGACTGGCCGATTCCAGCCGTTCCGCCTCGGCCCAAGGGGCTTCGAGCGGCTCGGGCTGGGGGGCTGGAGCTGGCGCGGGATAAGCCACGTTGCCCGCGGCATCGAAGCAGATTACGGCGTCAGCCAGGCCGGAGCGGACTTGCTTCGCAAAGGTCGCGGCAGGCGGGAGGCGATCCACGTCGGCGTCCAGCGCGGTGGCCGTCTGGCGCCAGTAAGCCTCCAAGGCCCCTATTTCCAGCGAGAGATTTGCGCCGTAGGCATCGGCCAGCTTTTGCCGGGCGGCCAGGCGCTCGTTACGGACCGCCTGGTTCATAAACCACAACAGGCATACCGAGGGCACCAGCGCCGCCAGCAACAACAGCAGCATCAGCCACAAGCCGCTTGGGCGGCCCGCGCCAAGGCTGAGTTTTCCGCTAATGGCTTTCACGATCTTAACTCCTCACCCCGGCCCTCTCCCCTTCCGAAGGGGAGAGGGAGAATCGTCGGCAGCGCTGCTGCAAGCCGAGGTTCATGGAGGAGATGCAGGCTCACTTCTCTTTGTAGGAATCAACAATCGCCTCGAACTTCGGCTGGAAGGCCTCAAAATCCTTCACCCCGGAGAGCAGAACAAAACAGGCGGCTTTGGTGTTCCCGAAGGTGAACACCGCGTAGCTGATCTTCTTCTCGTCCCCTTCCACATAGTCGCAAATGAGGCTCAGCCCTGGCTCGCCGGCCACGGGCCGGTCTCTCCAACTGTCGGGCCGGATTCGCAGTTCCTTCAGGAGCTTGCTCCCCTCGCCGTCGGTTACTTCCTTCTCCGCCCAGGCGCGCAGCGATTTCTGCGCCTCCGGCCACAGGTTGGTGCGGCTGCCCACAGTCACAATGCTGGTGGCGATAGCGTCCGGGTCGAGAACCATAACCCGCGCTTTATCCGAAGGGAACACGTACTTGTCGTTGCTCGTGTCATGGCGATCGAACATCCAGTCCGCCGGGGCCATCAGAGAAAAGCCAAAAGCCGGATCCCGGTACCGCACCGGCTCACCGGCTTGGCGCTGGGTCACGGCGGCCAGGGTAGCGATCACGCCGCCACTTTTGCCCTTGACGATGTAATGGTGGGCATCGGTGGAAAACCAGAAAGTCTGCCCCACCATGCTCAGCTCGACTTTGTAGCAATCGAAGGTTCCGGCGGGAACCACGACTGTCTCCTGTCCGGCAACTTTGACTTCCAATGGAACGACAATGCCACCACCGAGACCGGTGAAAATGCGCAAGGTGGTCTTGTAGTCGGCGGCCAGCGGCAGACGCCGCATCAATTGGACGGCTTCCTCGTTATCAAAGACGACACCGGACAGATCAATTTTCGTGACTTCATCCTTCCCCGCCATTTTCAGCTCCGCGCAGCCGGGGGAATAGGTAACGTCAACCTCGCCGACCGAGCTAATTTTCCGCCAGCAATGGATCGGCTTGAACGAATCGGCTTGCACTTCCATCCGGCTGGATTCTTGGTGGAACGCAACATAGAGCTGCGAGGCCAGCCGCCAGATTTTCTGGCCGTTGGTCTCGCCCGCGTTCACCCGGTAACAGGCTGTGCCGAGCTGGTAGCCGTCAGGAGTTTTGAGATTGAGTTGCATGTCCTCGCCGTCCACCCAGGGCGCCGGCAGCAACCGCATGGCGTCGGCCAGGTACTTGTTGGCCAGCGCGATGAGGTCCTTCTGCTCCGGATAATCCTTGACCAGCTTCTCAAAGGCCGCATTGGCCTCGGCGTAATTCTTCTTCTTGTAGTAGCAGACGCCCACCCGGTATTGGGCCTGGGCGGCGATGGCTTGGCCCGCTTTGGAGTCCGTGATCACCTGCTGGTAGAGTTTCAAGGCGGCATCCACGTCGCCTTTGGTTTCCTCGGAATAAATGCCTTGCTCCAGCAGCTCGGAGGGCGAGGCAGCGGCGGCGAGTTGGGCAGTCCCGAGGACGCTCGTAATCGCAAACAGGAACAGCGCTGCGCCGGTCCTGCGTGCCCGAATAGAGAACAGATATATTGTCTTCATACGCCAAAACCTAAAGCGTAATTGTTACCGGCGTATTACCAGCATATCCGTTGTTTGTCACTTCCCGCGTTGCCTTGAAGGGCAAAACGGGCGCATCGACACTGCCACCAAGGAGTGAGAACGCCCAACGGTGACGGACCGCGAGCCGTCCCCGGCTCGCAGCAGCCACAAACGCAAAACGACCATCGAAGCGGTTGCACGTTGCAACGCGCTGCGAGCCGGGGACGGCTCGCGGTCCGGGGGCAGTGTTGCGCCCGCACTCGCACTCGGCATGATTTCTCGCTCGCCTTTTGCCGCCGGCTTGGTCACTTTGCCCGCGGTGCTGCGGCCGGAGTGTGGGCTGCGGCCATGTCATGCTGAACCAACTTACGATTTCCGCGCTCGTGGCCAAGCTGGCCAGGCGCGAGGTCTCCGCCCGGGCGGCGACGCAGGCCTGCCTGGACCGGATTCAGCGCGTCGATCCCCAAATCCGCGCGTTCATCAGTTACGACGCGGCGGACGCGCTGGCGCAGGCGGACGCCGCCGACCAGGCGCTGGCGCAGGGCCAGACCCACGCCCAAAAGCCGCTGCTCGGCGTGCCCATCGGCGTAAAAGACGTGATCGCGGTAAAAGGGCAGCCGCTCAACTGCGGTTCCAAAATCCTCGGCAACTTCATTTCGCCTTACGACGCGACGGTGATCGAGAAATTGAAAGCCGCCGGGGCGGTGGTGTTCGGGCGGCTGAACATGGACGAGTTCGCGATGGGCAGCTCGACGGAGAATTCGGCCTTCCAAATCACCCGCAACCCGTGGGACCCCTCGCGCATTCCCGGCGGTTCCTCGGGGGGCTCCGCGGCAGCGGTAGCGGCAGATGAGTGTGTCGCCGCGCTCGGCTCGGATACCGGCGGCTCGATTCGCCAGCCGGCCGCGTTGTGCGGCTGCGTCGGCCTCAAGCCCTCTTATGGCCGCGTCTCACGGTATGGCCTGGTGGCCTACGCGTCGTCGCTCGACCAGATCGGCTGTCTCGCCAAGGACGCGCGCGACGCTGCGACCGTGCTGGGCGTCATCGGCGGGCACGATCCCCGCGATTCTTCGAGCGTGCCGCAGCCCGTCCCGAGTTACCCGGCGGTCCTGACGGGCGACGTCAAAGGGCTGAAGCTGGGGCTGCCCAAGGAGTACATGATTGGCGGCCTGGACCCCGAAGTGAAGCGGTCCGTCGCCGCCGCAGTGGAACAACTCGCCGGGCTGGGCGCGGAAGTGGTCGAAGTCTCCCTGCCGCACACCGACTACGCGATCGCGACCTATTACATCATCGCCACGGCCGAGGCCAGCGCCAACCTGGCTCGCTTCGACGGCATCCGTTACGGCCTGCGCCTGGACGGCGCGGACCCGATCGAGCTATACGGCAGGACGCGCGGCGCCGGGTTCGGCCCCGAAGTGAAGCGGCGCATCATCCTCGGCACTTACGTCCTGAGCAGCGGCTACTACGACGCCTATTACCTCCGCGCGCAGAAGGTGCGCACGTTGATTCGCAACGATTTCCTGAAGGCGTTCAAGAAAGTCGATGCCATCGTTACGCCGACCTCGCCCACCGCCGCGTTCAAGATCGGCGAGAAGGCCGCGGACCCCTTGCAGATGTACCTGATGGATATTTTCACCATCTCCTGCAACCTGGCGGGCATTTGTGGCCTGGTGGCGCCCTGCGGTTTCACTGGCTCTCAACCCCGCCTGCCCATCGGCTTGCAGCTTCTAGGCAAGCCGTTCGGCGAGGAAATGATCCTGCGCATCGCCCACGCCTACGAGCAGAGCACGAGCTGGCATGAAGAAAAGCCGCCGATCAACGGTTAACCGCGCCGAATTGGCGGAAACTGCTGGTTGACCTCCTGTCCTGCCTTGGTAACATGAGATTCGATGCCCGAGAATAAGATACGGTTTTCCTTCATGTGCACGGCGATGCTCGTCCTGGGCTTGGGGAGGCTGGTCGGGCCAGAACGCGCGCTGGCGCAGCGCCCGCTGGGGATTGATGTCTATCACGGGGACGGCACCATCAATTGGTCGAACGTGCTGGCTTCCGGGGTGACGTTCGCCTGGGCCAAGGCATCACAGGGCACGAACTTCACCGATGCGGCTTTCGCCATCAACGAGACCAACGCCAAGGCCGCCGGCGTGCTGATCGGCGCTTATCATTACGCCGACTTCAACCTGAACACCGGCACGAATGGCGCCGTCAGTGAGGCGGCCCACTTCTGGAGTGTCGCCAAGAACTACGTCACGGGAAGCGGCGCCTATCTGATGCCGATGCTCGATGTGGAAGCACCCACGACCAACTCCACCAAAACCACCCTGTCACAATGGGTCAATCAATGGTGCATCACCGTCAGCAACAATGCGGCGGCGGCGGGCGTCATTGTGACGCCGGTGATTTATTGCTCCAGTTCCTTCGCCGGCAAGTGGTTTGACAGCACGGTGACGCAATGGACGCCGTGGATAGCCGAATGGCCCACCAGCCCCAATCCGCAGACCGGCGCTCCCAGCCCGACCAGCCCTTGGTCCACCTGGGTCTTCTGGCAGTACGCCGATAGCAGCTCGAATCCGGGAGACGCGGATGTGTTCAACGGCACTGCGGCCGGCCTGGCGGCGTATGTCATCGGAGGCGGCACCCCGGTGATCACGAACCAACCGGTCAGCCAAACGGTGCTGGCAGGGGCCAATGTCACTTTCAGCGTTGGCGCTTCGAGCGCTTCTCCGATCTCTTATCAATGGCGGTTCAACAGCAGCAACCTCGCAGGCGCCACACTGAGCAGTTACACGACGAACAACGTGCAAACGAGCGCCACCGGCAGCTATTCGGTCGTGGTCAGCAACCAGTTCGGGAGTGTGACCAGTTCCAATGCGCTGCTCACGGTCAATGGGCTCCCCTCCATTACTGGCCAGCCGCAAAGCCAGATTGTCTCCGTCGGGCAGAACGTGACGTTCACTGTGGCAGACGCCGGCACTCCGCCATTGAGTTATCAGTGGCAGTTCAACGGGACTCCGCTCCCCGGGGCGACCGCCCCGTCGTGCCTGCTCACCGCCGCCCGGAGTATCAATGTGGGGTCTTACTCGGTCGTGGTGAGCAACGGCTTCGGTTGGGTCGTCAGCTCCAATGCGACGCTGGGTTTGATCCAGGACGCCGCGTGGGGTGACAATACCTTAGGCCAAGGGGGTGCCTCTGGCATTTCGACGAACCTGATCGCCATCGCTGCCGGCGCCTGGCACAATCTGGGCCTTGGGGCGGACGGCACGGTGGTCGCCTGGGGCAACGATGCGAACGGCCAATGCGACGTCCCGGCGGGGCTGGCCGACGCTCTGGCCATCGCGGCGGGGGGTTATCACAGCCTGGCGCTCAGGGCCAACGGGTCCGTGGTCGCGTGGGGTGCTGACGATTACGGCCAAACCAATGTTCCGGCGGGCCTGGACAACGTGATTGGGATTAGCGCCGGCACCTGGCACAGCGTGGCGTTGCGGGCCAACGGCACGGTGGTGGTATGGGGTGACAACAGTTTCGGGCAGACTAATCAGCCGGCCAGGCTGACGAACGTGACCGCCGTGGCGGCGGGCGGCAGCCACACGCTGGCCTTAAAGGCGGACGGCACCGTAGTGGCCTGGGGAGAGAACACGGAGGCGGAAGGGAACGTGGCTGGGCAATCCGTGGTGCCGTGGGGTTTGACGAATGTGGTGGCGATTGGGGCCGGGGAGTATCACAGCCTGGCGGTTAAAGGCGATGGCATGGTGGTAGCGTGGGGAGACGATTCGGAGGGGCAGAGCGACGTGCCAGCGGGGTTGACCAACGTGGTGGCGGCAGCCGGCGGTGGCGGGCACAGTGTGGCGCTGGGGGCGGACGGCCAGGTTACGGCCTGGGGCACTGATTGGAACGGGCAATGCGACGTTCCGCCGGCGTTGGCTCCGGCGGCGGGGGTTGCGACCGGAGAGGATCACACGCTGGTGCTGTTGGAGGACAGTCTGCCGGTGCCACGGCTGCTGCATCCGGCGCGGAACGGCAACCGGTTCAGCGTGCTGGCGCAGACGTTGAGCCCGAAGAACTACGCCTTGGAATTCAAGGGTTCACTGACGGCGGCGAATTGGACGGCGGTGTCCACCAACGCCGGCAACGGCGCACTCAGGATGCTGACCGATCCGGCGGCCACGGGCGCGCAGCGGTTCTATCGAATGCGGCAGTGGTAGGCCGCTGCAAAAATCTTCAAAACCCCCTTATTCTTCGGGTTTGTAGCTCCTCTGGCGAGAGAACACGCCACTCACCCTCAAGGGATTTCTTTGATAAGGAGGTCCTCGGAGCGGTAAACCACCGGCCACGCGTCCACCGCCGGAGAGATCGTTGCCGGGTAGCACAAGCGCTGCCGCTTGCTACCGGGATTCACTGCCTGGACCGCGACTTGCACGGGCGACTCACTCATCAGCACCAGTTTGTTGTAGCCCAATGATTTGAGCCGGCGCACGTCCGCCTCGCTGCCGAGCAGATCATACAATCCTTTGACGGTGGCGACCCCCTTCAGACCTTCCAGGCTATACACACACAACCCCTTCCGCCCCGACCGGAACAGCTCCTCGCCGCTCCACCTTGCGCCGTCGTAAAAGATCAGCTTGTCTTCCGGCTTCGTGTACTGCTGGAGGAGCGAGGCAATCTTCTGGGGATAGTAGTCGTAATTGATCGCCACTTTCATTGCAATGACCCCGTCAATGGCCGAGAGAACCAACACCACCCCGACCAGGGCCAGCCGTAGCCAGGCCTTGGGCATTTCCTGCGCCCAAAAAGGCTCCCAGCGCGCAAGGGTGGCGCCGCACAGCAGCGCCACGGCCGGGCAGCACATCAGGTAGTAGTGCCAATGGGCCAGCACCAGGTGGGTGAATACCAGCGTCGTCAGGAAGGTGGCCAGCAGCCACAGCTTCGGCAGGCGATTGCCAGGCCGAAGCAGGGTCGGCACCAGCAGCGCCACCAGGGGCAGGCTGCCCAGCGTCCCATGCAGGAAACGCCAGCCGCCCTTGATCCAGGGCCCGGGACTGAGCCGAAAGTGCCAGCCGCCAAAACACCACCCCACCAGATACGGGCTGTGGGAAAGCCTTAGTTCGAAGTAGGGATATTCAGCCTGGGCCGCGAGTGAACCGGTATGATGCGTCCACGCGGCGAACATGCCCGCAGCGACAACCCCCGCGCCAGCGAGCAAGACCCAGGTTCGCCACGCCCGCCCGCCGTTGACCATCACCATGAACACGCTGCACAGTCCGGCCGCCATGAAAAACGGCGCCTTGGAAACCGCGCTCAAGGCCGCAAACAGCGCCGTCGGCAGCCACCACCAGGCGCTGCCGGTCCGGATCATCTTATCGGCAAAGAACAAAAACCAGATCGTCAACACCAGACAGAAGGCCTCCGTGGCAGCCAGGCCGGCCCAGAGGACGATCAAGGGCTGCGCCAGAAAGAAGGCCGTGCCCCACCAGGCCGCGCGTTCCCCCACATAGTGCCGGGCCAGTTGGAAGAACGGCCAGAGGACCGTCGCAAAAGCCAGCAATGAC
>Ga0187872_10000628_pt1 | contig 39729 bp, 49 predicted proteins | sample June2016WEW_16_4_FD_132973 | JGI IMG/M metagenome (GOLD analysis project Ga0187872, IMG submission 132973) | Peatland microbial communities from SPRUCE experiment site at the Marcell Experimental Forest, Minnesota, USA - June2016WEW_16_40 | ecosystem: Environmental > Terrestrial > Soil >...
GATGATCTGCTCTTCCGTGAATCGACCCTTCTTCATCTCGAATCTCCTTTCGTCGCTTCTTCCTGCCGCGCCGATCTGAAGATCCTCAAGTTTAACTGGTCTAAATTATCGAGAGCAGGTCACAACTTCAAGATCGTAGTCCGTCTGAATTCCTATCCAGATGCCCGGCGAGGTGCCAAAGTAACGGGCGATGCGCAGCGCGATGGGCGCGGTAACATTTCTCTGGCCTTTTATGATCCTGGTGAGGGTGCTGGGCGGCAGTCCCATCGCGATGGCGGCGCTGCTTGCGCTTATCCCGGCCTCACGAAGGGCATCCGCCAAAACCTCTCCGGGATGAATGGGTGGAAGCTTTTCATTAGACGTCGCGCGCAACGCAGCGGGCCGCGCTGTGCGCTTCTCAGTGGTAATCCGTGATTTCGACATCTTGCGCCTCGTCGTTCTCCCAGCGAAAACAAATTCGATACTGATCGTTGATTCGGATGCTGTGCTGGCCGGTTCTATTTCCAGAAAGCTTTTCAAGCCGTAAACTCGGAATGCGCCGGAGGTCCGTCAGATCCTTTGCTATTTCCCAGAAGCGTGGGTTTGATTCTAGCGACCTTTTCTATCTGCTCAAACCTCTTGACTTGGACGCGCTCAGACAAGCGCCTGATTTCCTTGTCCCGAAACGTCACCTGACCAATACGGTAATATCACAATGGCACTTTGGCTCGGGTAAGAGATTCTTCTCGCGGAATCCTCGCTTCATTCTCCAGGGGGACGAACTGGTAACGACAGAGTTGGGTCGAATATCGTGTTGCAATTCGGGCAAGTGATCTCATGAAGCTTCCATCGAGTGAGCCAGCGAATAAACTGGTTGTAAAAAGCGGCCCGACCTAAATTGCTGAGCGAGACTGGTTCGTCGCCCATGCTGAACCAGATTACGATCAAGCGTCGAAATGTGATTGAAATTTACAAAGCTATCCGGCAGAATATCTCGATACTCCGGCAAATACAAAGTGGAGAGGACCTTGTTCTTCTTTACTTGAATCTGGTCTGATTTTGGCAATTGCGCCAGAGGTTGCACGGGACAGACGAGCCAGTTCCGCTTGGGTTTCTCGTTTTCACAGTCCCAGGTAATCAGGATCGCTCTTGATCTCTTTCCATGTGCAGCAACAATTTGGAACTCCCGATCTTCGAGCTCAATGTGATGCTCGACGAAGCTATGCCCACCGTTGCGATCGTCCTCTAAAAAAGTGAGCGGCGCACGCGCAAGGATGTGTGGCGGAAACTCGAACACATCACCTTGGCATATTACCGAGCGAGGGAGCTCATACAAGTCTTCGGACACGGTGGCTAAAGCGAGATGTCCAAATCGGCGAGTTCATCATCATCCAAAGGCGTGAATAGTCCAGTGCCCATCCGAGCAAGCCGCGCGGTTGAAAAACCTTCATCCACGTCGGGCTGGAATTCCCCTTCACTTTTACGAGCGGCCACCGGCTGGTCTCGCGGCAGCGTGCGCCTAAAAGGTTTAACCAGAATGGTGTTCTTATTAGGGTAACTATTTACTTGGCTAACCAAAAATGGTAGACTTGCTCCAAGCTATAGAACTTCCAGAGGTTAGATCTTGGGATTTCCAGGAAACGCCCGAGGATAGCGTTGTTGTTATGGAGTTCAGACTAATTTATCAAGGCCCGTTGCCGTCCGCCTCAAACTCGGACCCGAAGCCAAACGCCAAACATGCGATTCGGAAGCAACTACACCCGCAACTTGAGCAGTACTGGAAAGAACATCCGCAATTGAAACACCTGTTAGTGAGAGGCGAGTTTAGCAGTTTGCCACGAAGCGTAGTGAGAACTCTTGCGGATGAGTTTAGTCGAGGTAAACATGGCTTCGTTCCTCTCATCAGAAAAAGAGAAGATACTTACCTTGCATTGAACATTCTCTTTCTGCGACGCGACATTCCGGGGAGAATTGTGTCTGGGGGCGGAGATCTAGACAATCGTCTCAAGACCTTGTTGGACGCGCTAAGAGTTCCAGACACAACAAACGGCTTGCCTGCTGAACCAGAGATCGGCTTCGATCCGATCTTTTGTCTGATGGATGATGACGACCAAATCACTTCGCTACATGTCATCGCGGATAGGTTGCTGGCCCCACTGAATGCGGGAGAAAAGCAAGATGACGTGACACTAGTTATTCACGTTCACGCCTATCGCGGGACAAACGTTAGCCAAATCGCTGGGCTGCCCGGTGCCGTATGATAAAAGCAATGAAGACGCCCGCAACGTCCGACATGATCGAAGGCACGGAAGCGTGGGAACGGTTCCGCGAAGCCGTTAAAAAGGTGCTGACAGTTCCAAAGGGCGCGGTTCCAAATCCGTTTGGAAAGCGCAAACGCAAACCCTCAAAGTTACTCGACTGCAAGAAGGGGTAATGGACGAAACTATCGATCCATCAAGTTCGTGGGTTCGTGCAAGGGCGGAGTGTTCTGTTGTGGCTGTGTTCAATCGATTAAGGCTACAGGCACAAGAGGACGTACATCAGCGTAAAGCATTAAGGACCACGGCGGAATGTGAGCGGTTCAACTTCAACCTGGTGAGCAACGGCAACGCCTTCACTGTGGGCAGAATAGAGCAGAATTCGCACAAAAGCATTACATTCACTACCACAGACCGAGGAGTGCGAGTCATTGATGAGAACGATAAATCAGTCCTGGAAGGAATTCTTACGCTCGGGGATGACGGCCAATGCCGTCTGAAGACTTCCGGGCGCGATCTTGAATTTTGGCAATTCCGTCGCGCCGCCTTAGAAGAGCTATTTTTTTGACTCCGTTATCTTTTCCCGACCTAACGTCTACTTGTTTTCAGGAGCCGCGAGCGCCCATTCCCGAAGCGCCGACAAGTCTCCGTCCACTTCGGACTGAGATGCTCCCTTCAACTTCTTTACATGCCATCGCAACGCAGACCGAATAGGTATCAGAATGTTTTCTGGCTCGGCGAAAACATGGTCGAGCGCCCCAACTCTTTCACTAGGTCTTTCACTAGAAACGAAAAATATATCGAGCGGGCCAGCAGATTCCGAGATGCCCTCGTTTAATCCGCGCAGAAATGAGAGTTTCTCTCCAAGTGTCATACCCTTCCAGAGACGACCGTTAGCACAGTTGTAGGTTGTCAGTTTAGGTGCCGTGTCTTGCGGATACGACGGCCAAAAAGCTAGCAAAAGAAGGAAAAGCAGTTTGCGGCTCATGGTGCATTCCAGTATGCCAGAATCGCATCCAACCCAACCACATGCCGACCGCCAAAATTATCTTCCACGAGACGAAGTTGCAAGAAGCGCTTGAGATGGTAATGACCATCGCTGGATTTGAACCTCACTCCAGTGCTGCATATAGAACGACCAAGGAGAGTGTTTGCGAATTACTTCGGTTGCTCCCCATCGCCAAAAAACAGCTTGGGGCCGAGTGCATTAAGATCAACGTCTACAAGCCGCCCACAACGGTTGCAGGTGAAACTCGGGTGATCCTTGAGCCAACTGAGCGATTGATTGAAGCTTGCTCCGCACTCGCAGCGAATCGGCAAAAGCTTTGATTCTTCAGGAGCGTCGTTTGCCATCACAAGAGCATATCACCTTGACCGTTGTTTTCCCCGCCGTTGTCGTTGCCGTTCTTTCTCAGTTAGGGCGGCACGTTTCTGGCTCGTGATTCTTGCCAGTGGCCTCATCCCATGTCAAACGCTTGCCAACGATTTGCGATGCGGCCAGTTTGAAGCGGTCGAAGTCGCTCATGTCCTTGCGGTTGTTATAGCGGTAGGCTTGCTCATCCAGATAGCGGAACAAATGGAACGGTTCTACGCTCACATAGGTACCGCTGATGCCGCGCTTCAGGAGCGCCCAGAAGTTCTCAAGGGTATTAGTGTGGACGTTTCCATCGACGTACTGCACGGCATGATCTACGACCTGATGGGCGTAGTCGGTAGCGAGTCCTTCGTAGGACATAAGCGCGTCAGTGTAGAGCGCTGCGCCCGCTTCGACGTGTTTGCGGACTTCGGACTGAAGCGCTTTCTTCTTGCGGTTGGGAATGACGATAGTGCGAACCTTACCGCCGCGCTCCACGATGCCGAGTACGGGAGTCTTGTCTTTGCCGCCGGTGCCGGTGATGCGCCGCTTGCGCTCGGCAACGTGCATATTGCGGGCTTTGCCGCCGATGAAAGTCTCGTCGGCTTCGACGTGGCCACTGGCCTTCACCACGATTCCACTGTGAAGGGCGAAGCGGATACGGTGATCCATAAACCATGCCGACTTTTGAGTGATGCCGAGATCTTTGGCAACCTCACAAGAACTGATACCATTCTTGCAATTCACGATGAGCCACATTGCACACAGCCACTTGTCGAGACCGATGGGCGAATCCTCGAAGATAGTCCCGACCTTCAGAGAGAACTGAGCCTTGGGGTGTTTTCCGTAGCATTTGTAGCGGTTCTGTTTTTCGAGATAGGCGACCTTATCGGAACCGCAGTTAGGGCACTTAACCTTACCATCCGTCCAGCGCAGGCCTGCCAGAAACTCGTTGCAGTTCTTGGGATCGGCGAAGTAGATAACCGCTTCTTGGAGAGTGGATGGTAACGCCATGAATCAATCTTACGGCAAGAAGCATGGTTAGTCAAGTAAATAGTTACCCTTATTAGCGAAGCTCTGGGTTCGCAATGCGCCCATGGGTCCGAAACCCGCAACAAGTCCAGCGATGAGAATCCCGGAGGCAATCGATGCTGCGTAATGCCTCCGCCGCGTAGGCGCTACTTCTGCGACGCCGTCCACCCGCTCGTCTAGTTGTTCGATATCCCACTGTCTGTTCGGTCTCATTTTCAAATCCTCCACCTTGTCAACGATCCCCTTCGGAGTCGACATTGCCCTCTTTCAGCGTCTGCGCTTCAGCAAACCGTTCACACTTCTCTAAGAATTCGAGCATCAACGCGTTCGACAATGCGACTCGAATTACTGGCTCAAGCGGAATTTCGCCTCGTTTGCCATTCGCGAAGAAGTGCAGGTCTCCCGGTGAGATATAATAGAAGTCCATAACTGCTTCTTGCGAGGCTGCCATGAAAACCGAGCTCGCTCGAAACGTCTGAGCTTTGTCGGACGGTAGAATGTCTTTCACAGGAGAGAGCCTCCCGACCGACACTAGCTCTCGAACCGTGGCCTCAAAATCCCTAGAGCTTTTCCAGAGTTGATTGAGAAACATCTCCTCTGAAAACGAGATTTCGATTTGATTACGCAACTGCTGGGTGCCGGGAACAAGCCTTCCAAAAACAAACGTCAGGTCAGTACGGCCCCTCACGACATCGCAGTAGTCGGCAAAGTAGGAACGAGCCGGTATCTCGGCTTTTTCATAATCGATGCCGTATTCGATTCGCACGCCACTTGGCTGCTCGTACATTCGAGCACGTATCGCGCCGGCAGTTGCGGTTCGTACGAGCGCACCTGTGCTTTTGTGTACCATCTCCACAAACATCATATCGTCTCTCTTCGAGTACATTTTCACCGTGATTTGTTTTAATTCTAGAAAGTCTCTATAAATCAATCACTTAGGATTGCACATGAAGGTTCTCTGCACTGGGACTGACTGTCTGATGGCTTCAGCCCCCTGACTCTTTACCTCGCCTCTGACAAGTGGTGGTTACTACCGGGGATTAGCTGGCGGCGCTGGCCTTCTCGCGACTTCCTTGCGCTACGCTTCGAAATCGACGACGATGTCCGCCGCTTGATCACGTCGATGCGGAACGGCCCGATCATGGACGCCGCCTCCGACGGAGATTTTGCGGGATACCGTCGCCGCTGACATCGGCCACTTAGACAAATCCCTATGGGCGAATACAACCCCGTTGTACGGTTACGCGCTATAGTCGCGAGCCATCACCTGAAACGCACCAGAGCGGCGCTCGCCGCTGGAACCTCGATCTCTAGTTCGCTCCTCGTTATCCGAATCGGCGCTGATCGGCCGGGACTCCATCGGCCCGCGTTGCTCACCGCCGATCCACCCAACAACACGCCATCCTTGCTGGCGAGCGAGGGCGCGGTAAGACGAATAGCATCGGCCTTGGCGATTCCCGGACAAGACACGCGCACCTGAGCGTCTCGCGTGGCTTCCTTATTCACTAGCGTGAGCCAAACGCCGCCCCTATCCGAACGCACCGCATAGGCTGTGATGTTCAGACCGGCTGGGTCCAACGCCAGTTTCACCCGTTCGCCTTGGCTCGCCAATCGAAACGCGAGCATCCCGTAATACAACGGGGTAGCGACGTATCTGCGCGCCGAATCCAAGCCAATCGGCGTGTAATAGCTCAGAAATCCCAAATGATTGACTCCGGTTTCCATGTTCACTCCGGCGGCGTTGAATTGCGCCAGCGTAAACATGAAGTCGAGGCCCCACAGAGCCGCCGCCATGGTGTCGCTCACTCCGGGCTTACCGCCGCCAAAACAGGAATTGGTCTCGCAGATGCGATAGGGCAGCTTGGCGGTGCGCGATGCAGCTTCCAGACGGCCGAGCAGACCCGGCAGGATGGCATTCGGCTTCAAGAGAGTATCGACGGTGCTGGTTGGATTGTCCGGCGGACCCTCGGCATAGTAATGATGGGTGAGCAACTGGAGATCGGTGGCATCGGTGGCCGCGAACTGCTCCAGCCAATCGGCGTGGATGATGACGTCCGGTCCGGCAAAGGGCGCAGTCGGCAGCTTAGCGCGAATCGCTTTCTTGAAGCGGCGGTACTCGGCGTAATAGTCGGCGTAGGAGTAATTGGCAGGCCTGTGAACGCCGGGAAAAAGATCCGGCTCATTGCCAATTTCGAACGCCAGCAAATTGCTGCCGACGCTGGTTGCCACCGCCATGGCTTCATCCACGGCTTGTTCCACGGTGCCGCGGCCCAGATTAAATCCCCAAATCAGCCGCCAGCCAGTGGCGCGAAGGAACGTTCCCAGATCGAGAAGGCCGCGCCGATCGACGACGGTTGTTTTGGGCGACGAAACCGCAGGGCCATCGGGCGACCAGGATGCGTAGTCGCTGGTATTGCCGCCAATCCGGATAATGCCGGCCGGCGACAGTGTGCGCACCAACTGCACATAGGCCCGGTTTGCGTCGGTGAATAAACCGCGCTCGGAGACCGAGGAAACCTCGTAGCCGAGCCCCATGAAGTCCGCGGAGATGCGGCCCAAGCGCGATTCGGGCTGGATTTGAACCCGCACGGAATTGCCCTGAGCAACGCTCGGGACGGCGAGCAGCCCGGAGACGAAAGCGCGCCGATTCAGCCGATAAGGCCCTGGCATCGTTGTCATAATAATCGATCTCCGCCTCCGCCGAACCGGCGGATCGGGTTAACCTGATAACTGATATGGCGGCGAGGTGGCGAGCTTTTCCGGCTGCAGCGGTGTTTCTATTGGCAGGCTGCCACCGCGTAAAAGCGCCTGTCAGTGTTATTCATATGGGCGATCCGTCGGCGGCTACCCAGTTGATCAGCGGATTCTATGGGGTAGAGGGGGGTGGAGGAGACAATGCTTGGCGCTGGACGGGATCTGATTTTTCGCTAGCGCTGGCCCCACCGGAACCAGCCCAGCATGGCGTCCGTCTATGGCTGCGATTGTATTTTCCTGAAACACAAATCCAAAAACTCGGTCCAATGACATTAACCGCTTTTGTAGATGGCGAGCCGCTCACCCCGGAAATTTATGCCAAGGCCGGCAGCTACGATTTTGTCCGGGACGTCCCGGCCTGCTTTCTTGATACGAACGTGCTGCCGATCAGTTTTAGCTTCGATCCGTACTCGCCCAAATCGGGCGCCGAGGGGCGCGACCTGGGAGCGGTGGTTTTGATGGCGGCGCTGGAGCCGAAGTAAATTTTTATGAAAACTGTCATGGTAACAGGAGGCGCCGGTTTTTTCGGCGGCATTCTCAAGCGCGCGATTCTGGAGTCGGGAGATCGGTGCATCAGCGTGGACGTTGTTCCCGATCAAGATGAGCATCCGAGTCTTGAGAAACATCAGATTGACTTGCGCGATCGGGCAGCTTTGGACCAAGTGTTCGCGGGCGCCAAGATCGACGGTGTGGCGCATTGCGCGGCCATGCTGGCGCACGGCTCGGAAGATCCGAAAGAGTTGTGGACCAGCAACGTGGATGGAACCCGCAATCTGATGGAGGCGATGCGAAAACATGGTGTTCGCCAACATGTGTTCACGTCGTCGAATTGTTTGTGGGGCGAGGCGATGGGCCGCCCGGTGAGAGAGGACGATCCGCCCAATCCCGTTGAACCGTATGGCCGCTCCAAACTGGAAGGCGAACGCATTATTCAGGAGTACACCGATATCAATTCGGTACTTTTACGCTGTCCCACCATCATCGATTTTGGACGCCTGGGCCTGCTTTCCATCCTCTTCGAATTCATCGACGAGGGACGGCGCGTGTGGGCAGTGGGTGGAGGACGCAACCGCTATCAGTTTATTTATGCGCAGGATCTGGCAAATGCGTGCATCTTAGCTTTGGATTATCCTCACTCCGACACGTTTAATATTGGTTCGGACGATGTGAAATCGATTGCCGAAGTGTACGAATACGTGATTCGCAATTCCAAGAGCAAGGCGAAAGTGGCCACGCTTCCACGAGGTCCCGCGATTGCGGCCATGAAGCTGGCGTATCATCTCAAGCTTTCGCCGCTGGGGCCTTACCACTATAAGATGATCGCCGAAGATTTTCTCTTCGATACATCGCGCATCAAGGAACGCCTGGGCTGGCGTCCCACCATGACGAATGAAGAAATGCTCTGGCGAGCATATCAATATTACAGCGAGAACAGGCGAGAAATCGAGGCCCGACAGGATGTCTCGGCGCATCGCAAAGCCGCCAAGATGGGTGTAATCCGGCTGCTCAAATGGGTCTCGTAGCACACGAGCGTAGATGAGCTTTGCCGAGACCGTTCGCTTCTTTCTGGACGAAGCCGCCCACTTTGTTTCCCCGCTCGCGGTAGCCACCCAATGGGAGCTTGTGTTTCTGGCCGCGCTGGCGATCTGGCTGGCGCCGGCAGCGTTCGGCAACCGATTGCGGCCCCTTCGCGCCGCGTTCGGACGGCTGGCCAATCAACGCGCTTCCTCCATTGCCGTGTGCGGCGTTTTGCCCATTGCGATCCGGCTGTCGCTGCTGGGAATTTATCCCGTACCTGAGCCGAGCATTCACGACGAGTTCAGCCATCTGCTGCTGGCCGACACATTGGTTCATGGCCGGCTCAGCAATCCGACGCATCCAATGTGGCAGCACTTCGAATCCATCCACATTATTCAGCAGCCGACTTACAACTCCATGTACCCGCCGGGCCAAGCGGCGTTCCTGGCTTTCGGCGAATGGCTGTTTCACGAGCCGTGGGTGGGCGTGGTGCTGAGCGTGGGTCTGATGTTTGCGGCCATGTGCTGGATGATGCAAGCGTGGCTGCCGGCGAAGTGGGCGTTGTTCGGGACCCTATTGGCGATCCTCGCGTTCGGAGTTACCTCGCTCTGGATGAATAGCTACTTGGGCGGTGCGGTACCTGGCATAGGAGGAGCGCTCGTTTTGGGCGCGGTGCGGCGATTGAGATACGAAGAACACAACAGGATTCGGCATTCCATTCTGCTGGGCGTCGGAATCGTATTGTTGATGAACACCCGGCCGTTCGAAGGCATGGTTCTTACCGCCGTTTCACTCGTGTATCTGGCTCTGGGGGCGTCTCGCAAACAATGGGTACAAATTGCAGTCCCAGCAGGCTTGATAGTCAGCGCGGGCCTGGCTTTTACTGGCTACTACAACTTCCGCGTGACGGGCAGCCCGATACGAATGCCCTATGAAGTAAATCGCGACACGTACGGGTGGCCTGAAAACCTGGGCTTTCTTCCCATCAAAGACGTGACTTTTCGGCATGGCGTGCTGCACGACATGTATCGCAAGGAAATTGCGCATCACACCATCTACAGTTCGTGGCATGCGTTTCTGGATAGCTTGGATGTACGAGCTTTTGAGAATTGGTCCTTCTTCTGCGGACCGGTTTTGACCATTCCGCTTCTGCTGCTGCCGCAAGTGTTTCTGGACCGGCGAACTCGTCCGCTGGTGGTGATCGTCGCGTTGATGTTGGGGCTGAATCTTTTTCAAATGGTCTTGTATCCTTATCACCTGGGACCGATTGTCCCGGCGATTTTCGCGGTAATCGCGCAAGGCGCGCGGCACGTTTATGTCCTTTTATCCCGGACCCGGCCTGCGCGCGCTCTGGCTTTTGCTCTAGTGCTTCCACTCTGTGTCGCTTTGGTAAGTACGATGAAGCTGGAGGCATCCGATCTAGGAATCCCCCTGACATATTGGGAGCATGCAGCAGAAGCGCACGCTGAGGCGCGAGCTTATCTGCAGACTTGGCTATCGCGTCGTCCACGGAAGCAACTGGTACTCGTTCATTACTCTTCCCTGCATTCGCCGGATCAGGAATGGGTGTATAACGGAGCCGATATCGACGACAGCAAAGTGGTGTGGGCGCACGAAATGGATCCGCAATCGGACGCGCGATTGATCGGTTATTTCAAGGATCGCGAGGTGTGGCTCCTCAATGCGGACTCCAAGCCCCAGCGTGTACGGCCTTATGACGCGGATGCAAATTTGTGCCGTCCCTAGCAGCCCGTGGTAATAACGGCGTGCTCACAGTGCCCGGGTCATTTCTTGTCATCGTCACCCACCACCGGGTGGGCTGGTGTCTGAGCGTCTACGCAGGGGTCCCCTCCTGGAGCGGCGGGCACATCGATCATGATGGTGTTGGTCGTCACCGTGCCGGTCCAGGGTTCACCAAAGCGCGACCACCGGTCGGACAAATTTGACTGGAGGGCGGGCGTCAGTTCGCGGTGCACATATCGTAACTTAACGTATACCCGTTTGCCTCGCAGATCGGGAGTTCGTTTGAACAGGCCCTTGGCGCTTACGGGCATGGTAATCTCCTCCATCAGCGGCGGTGTCATCTCGCCACCAGCCGGAATCACGGTGAAGACATCGTTTTTCGGCGTGATGGGACTGTCCGGGCTCACCTCGGGCGGAAGCTCCTTCATTGCCTTGAAGGATTGGTCAAACAGACCTAGACCTTCTTTATATACACTCATCTGTCCAGGCTTGAGCGCGCTGTAGATGATTCTTTCACGCTCCAGAGGCAGAATCATGGCGCGGGCTCCGGAATTGCGATACGAGACCGTAACGCGCAGCCGCAGCACCAAGTATGCAGGCGGCAGACGTTCTGGATCTAGGCCGCGCACGCGGGCGAAACAGTAGCTTACGGCGGCGTCTGTAGCGATGGCCGTCGGACTGGCTATGCGCGAGTCTCGAAGCGTCGCGGCCTGACCAAGACAAAGACCGACGCAGGTGAGTGCGCTCACGCGCGCGATTACGAATATCATCGGAGCCTCAGATTTCAAGTTTATCGAGAAATGCATCTGGAACGCCTGTGCTCCGCCACAACCTTACATAGCGACGGGCCATCCCCTAGGCCGCAGGCGCAGTTTTCTTGACCGCTACTTTTGACAGCACGAAATCGGAATGCAGCTTGCGCCACGGCACGTCGACCTTCTTGCCATCTGGCGCGATGCCCGGCGCTTCGCGGGTGAAATCGCGGATCAGGGAGTTCTTCACCGCAAACACGGCGTCGCTATCCAGATACTGATCGCCATCCACGAACAGATGCGTGACCAGGGTCTCATGGCCATCGGCAATGATCATGAAGTGCACGTGAGCGGGCCGGTAAGGATGCCGCTCGGTCGCCTTCAGCATGTCGCCCACCGTGCCGTCGTACGGAATCGGATAATACCTGGGCATGATGGTCCAGAAGCGGAAGCGGCCTTGTGAGTCGCTATGGAAGCGCGCGCGCAGCGTGGGCTCTTGGAGTTCCGGCAACTGGACGTCGTAGAAACCCTCGGCGTCGGAATGCCAGACGTCGATAATAGCATTCGCTACCGGCTTGCCGTCTTCGGACAAAATGGAGCCATCGATATACAGCGGGTCGCCCTTCGCTCCGCCGCGAATGTCGGCCCCAAACGCCGCTTCCGGCGGATTCTGCACATAGAACGGACCCAGCACCGTGCTCTCAGTGGTGCCTTCCGCAAAGCGATGATTGATCGCGTCCACCAGCATGGAAACGCCCAGCGTGTCGGACAGCAGAATAAACTCCTGCCGCTTGTCGGTGCACAGCTTGCCGGTGCGCGTGAGATAGTCGATGGCCTTTCCCCATTCGGCTTCGGTGGGCTCCACGTCGCGCACAAAATCGTGCAGATGCTGCACCAGGCTGGTCATGATCTTCTTGAGCCGCGGATCGGGGGTGTTCTTGTAGCGGTCGATCACCGCGGCTGTGATATTGTTCTCGTCAAAATCTCGCATATGTATTCCGAAGAGACATCATATCGAATGCGCTACCTTGGCATGCTAGCCGGGCCGGCGTGGACGCTGCTTGGCGGAAACCGATTTGATGACGATCTGGCCGCTTCCGGCCGCCGGTTCCAAACTGCATCGCGCCGCCTCGGCATCGATCAAGGCGAGCACCGCGGGCTCATCCAACAACCCCACATACTCCAGCCGGATGCTGCGCGCCTGCTTGCCGCTACCCTTCAGCAGCTTGTGCGGATCGTCTCTGAAACCCGCGCCTTTCAGGAAAAACAAATTCACCCAGCGGGGGAACAGCGCGATGGAAAACACCGCATCGGACGCACGCTCCGTGGGTCCAAAGCCGATGGCGAGCGCATTGTAGTTGTCGTAAACCAGCACGAGCGCGTGCGGAAACTTTTTGCGCATTCACGCAAACGCCAGGCGCGCGACGCCGGCCACTTCCGGCGAATACTTGGCGATGAACGAATCCAGCTGTTGCTTCGGGGTCATGCCGGTTTACTCACTGGGAGCGTAATAACCCGTACGCCAGTGCGTTTGCAGCTTAGGCAAGCCGCGAGGCGGCTCCAGCCTCACGGAGATGTGATGGAATCGCCCATCGCGAGTGGCGTCGCTCGGCGTATATCCCAACAGGTATCGATTCCGCAAATCGATGACCACCTTGTCGGCGAAATCCCCCAGCGACATCCCGAGTCCAGGAAACATCCTTCCTCCGGTGAGTTCGGTCAGATTCTTCAGCAGCCCCTGGTCGCTGTAGTTGGAGCCCATGCCATTTCCGAAAGTACCGATGGCATAGATGAGCACATCGCTTTCCTGGATGGCATTCTTCACCTCTTCGGGCGTGTAGCGGCTGTGATTATCGCCGCCATCGGAGACAATCACCAGCGCCTTCCGTAAATTCTTCGATTTTCTAACTTCGTTCAGACCCAAGTAGATGCCATCCAGCAGCGCCGTGGACCCGCCCCCTTTACTGAACATCAGCTTGTAATCGACGTCGGCCGCGTTCTGCGTCAGGGGCACAGCCACCTGGGCGTAGCTGGAAAGCTCTATTAGGCAAAACTCATCGCCTGGATTCGAGGTCTTGAAAAACTGCGATGCGGCGTGGCGCATCTCCGGGAGGTCGCCTCCCATGCTTCCACTGATGTCGAACACCAGGCCCACCGCGATGGGATCGTCCTCCATCGAAAACGAAACGATCTTCTGCTCCACTTTGTCGTCGAACACATGGAAGTTTTGCTTTTCCAGGCCGCTGACCGGGCGATTCAGCATATCGCTCACTTCCACCGGGATCAGTACCAGCGTGGTGTCGACACGAAGGCGATCGCTGGGAGGCCGGTTGACCACTCGCTGCGCAAGCGCCGAGAGAACAAACAGCATCGCCAGCGGCAATGCGAGCACACGCGGTGTGATAACCTCGCAGGCGATCATGAAGATGTTTCTCATTATGACGGTCCTGGCGGGCGCGCTGGTTTCCTCGGGCGTAGCCGCCGAACCCTTCTACCTGGGGACTTGGAAGATCACTTCGGCCACGGTTGCGCCCTGGCAGGATGGCCGCCCGTACGAATCGGATCTTGCCGAAATGAAATCGCTCGTGGACAAGACCGTTGTCATCCAGACGAAGGCCATCGTGGGCCCGCGCCCAGTAGCCTGCAGGGGCCCGAACTACAAGGTCAAGGATTATCCCGCCGACATGCTGTTCCAAGGCGCGTTCGGCGAAATGCAAAGGCGCGACAAATCCGCCGACCCGGGGAGGATCGCCGCAAAGCTGGGTTTCCGGGGCGGGTCATGGAAGACGCTCGAGACGGGCTGTGGCAACGAGCTGGATTACCATTTTCTGGACCCGGCGACTGCGGATTTCGGTCTGAACAATTATGTTTATACGATGAAGAAGCAATAGCCGCCACATGACACCTGCCACCGATTCCACTGCTCTTGACCGGCAACTCGCCTACGCCCTGTTTCGTCTTACTCTCGGCATCAACATTCTGGTCCATGGCGCGGGGCGCATCTTCGGGCCCGGCGCGGAAGCCTTCGCAACCACCACGGCCGCCGAATTCAGCAAGACCGCCTTGCCCTCAGGGATGGTGCATGCCTTCCTGATTGTGGTGCCGTTCGCCGAATTGGTGCTGGGTGTGTTGACCACGCTCGGCCTATTCACGCGCTGGGCATTGGCCCTGGGCGGACTGTTGATCGCCGCGCTGGTTTTCGGAACGGCCATGCGTAGCGATTGGAACACGGTGGGAGTTCAGATGATCTACGCGATCACTTACTATCTGCTGCTGGCGAATCGCGCAAATAACCGATTTTCCGTCGACACTCTATTCACGACGCCTCAATGATAGAAATTGGCGTTTTCGCGAATGACACCCTGAAGCTCCAGCGCTTAGGTCCTGGAGTTACTTTGACTCCGCTCGCCGCGGCGGCATCGGCGTTCAGAAATCCGGTATGACGACGATGCCAGCGACAAGCTTGTAGCAATAGCCGTTAAAAGCCTCGCTCAGGCTGACTGTCAACAAAACTCTGCTCGCCGCCGAAATTCCAATCGCTTCTTGTGGATGAGCCGCACCCTCCAATCGCGAAAGCTTGCGCAGGATGAGCGACGTCCATGCTGGATCCGTGATCGGGAGATTGTACGACTGGCCGTTCAGTTCGATAAGCACGCGTGGCTGAGAATGGCCGTGTATATCGCGCCCAATGAACCACGTCGTACTCGAAGGAGCGACAAGGGCCAATGAGGCATTTGCCTGAACCGCAAGATTAGCGCTGATCCTCTTATCGAGGGAGCCCAGCAACAAGGGGCCAACTGCTAGGGCGGATCGAAGGATACCGTACAGATGTGGCGCTGCAGGTCGCGATACCAAGACCCACGGCCTCTCGCCTATCGCCCAGTTCTCGGGTTGCCCCGGAATGGGCGAGCGAACAGCCAAGTCAAGCGTTATCACATCCAAGACTTCCGGATCGGTATTGTCGTTGAGTCTATAGTGTGTCGAATACAGCTGCCCATGATCTGTCTGCGAAGCTATGGGCCGGACCCATCCCCTTCCATCCACTCGGAGCCCGGCCACACATCGCCCGCGCATTTTGTTTGAATTCGCCAAACAGATAATATCGACTCGCGGCACACGCGATTACAGATGAGTTATCCTCAAATCTCCCCACTTTTCACTCAAGTAGTCTAGCACTAAACGTCTGTGACAGTGTTCCGGCGTGGGCTCGCTGCAAAGCAGAGCGGTGGGAATTGCGAATAGCGAACGATCCAATTGAGTCTCAATTCTGCGTTCGGCTATGAGTGCACAGAATTGTTTTTCGTAATCTTCCCAGCTCCCACCCTTCTTCTTATAATCGTCGAGCATCTCTTGCGTTGGTGCGAGCAACAATTCATGGAGATAATCGGCCCGACAGACCTCCTTAAGAAAGAATGCGAGGTCCTCGCGCTTGGCAAAGCCTGCGAGTTGCGATACGTTGTTTAGCCGGACATCAAGTAGACGCCTGATGCCGGCCTTCCTCAGGAGGCCGAAGAACTGTTCTGCCGTTTTCTTGGTAAAACCGATGGAATAGATTTCCACTCAGGAGCCTTCACGTGATCAAACAATCGTAGCTGTTCTAGACCGGCGGCATCCGTGGACTCCGCCTTCAGGAGTTCCTCTTCCGTCTGAACACTTCCGTCGCCCCGAATATGCTCTACTGCCACTCCCCTGCTAGCAAGCACACGGGCAATCAGTAGGCGCCGGTGACATATCGACGGGTTCTCCTCACTGCACAGAAGGGCTAACCTGAGCTTCCGCATTCCATTGTCAAGACGCTCCAAACCTCTTTGGAAGAGAGGGGACGCGGCAACCTTTGCATAGAGTACCCGGCCATCGTGATCATAAAATTGCGTGCCCACGGGTCTGCCGCCTAGCTCCTTACCCAAGAAGATGTACCCTATTCCGCACTCCCGCAATGATGTGCGCAACGCTACACCATCGTACTGCGGAGCAAACCTCGACTGGGGATATGACCGAGTGTCTACAACAGCCTCCACATCGTGGTGTTTTAGAAGGCGCAGAAAAACATTGATCGTATGGCTTGAGTGCCCGATGGTGAACATGCGATCTGCCATCTGAATTCACAAGAGAGCTAACACTAAGTTAATTTTACAACGCTCCTCGTGGAAGCACTACGCTACGTGGACTTTCTTTTTCATTCCCGTGGATCAGCCCCCCGCCGGCAGTCCCCCAATCGCTCCCGATACAATGTTGGGGGCCCAGGAGAAACCACAGCGGATGATCATCGCTAAATCCACCGCGTTACTTTTGTTGCTCGGCATCTCTATGGCTGCTGCCACCTGCGAAAGCCTCCAGTCGCTCAAGATCCCGCATACGACGATCACGCTCGCGCAGCCGATTGCAGCAGGCCAATTTGCGCTTCCAGCCGGAACTCCACCGCCGTTCCCTGGCGCGCCCGGGCCAAATTTCAAGGATCTTCCGGCGTTCTGCCGCATTACGGCCACCTCGACGCCGACCAGCGATTCAGAAATTAAAATCGAAGTCTGGATGCCCGCTTCTGGCTGGAACGGGAAGCTGCGCGGCACCGGCAATGGCGGACTGGGCGGCAATCTCAGTTACGGCGGACTGGCCACGGCCATGCAGGGCGGTTTCGCTGCGGCGGCCGAAAACACCGGGCACGAGAACGGTTCCAGCTATGCTCTATCGCATTCCGAAAAGATCGTCGATTTCGGCGATCGCGCGGCGCATGAGATGACCATCACGGCGAAAGCCGCAATCGCCGCTTTCTACGGGAGCGCGCCCAAGTTTTCCTACATGGACGAATGCGGCGGGGGCAGCATCGCCGCTCTGAAGGAAGCGCAGAAATATCCCGACGACTATAACGGCGTTGTGGTGGGCGGATTCGCCGCGCACCTGACGCATCACACCTTCGCGCAAATGTGGATCTGGCAGGCCACGCACAAGGACGCCGCCAGCGTCATTCCGCCCGCGAAATTTCCGGCCATTCATAACGCGGCGCTCGCTGCCTGCGACGCGAAGGATGGAGTGAAAGACAGAGTGATCGAAAATCCTACGACCTGCAAGTTCGATCCCGGCGTCATCGAGTGCAAAGGCCCCGACAGCAATGCCTGCCTCACCGCGCCGCAAGTGGAAGCCGCGCGCAAGCTTTATGCCGGCCCCAGGAATCCGCGCACCGGCGAGCAGATTTATTCGCCGCTATATCCCGGCAGCGAGCTTGGATGGGGACAGCTCACAGGAGACGCGCCCATCTTCATCGCCACGGATTTCTTCAAGTACTTCGTATTCAAGGATCCCGCCTGGGACTATAAAACGCGGCCGATCAATTTTGATTCGGACGTGGCGCTCTCGGACAAACCTGCGAACCTGCCGGTGAACGCTACAAATCCCGATATCAAGAAGTTTGTCGCTCGCGGCGGCAAGATGATGCTGTGGGGCGGTTGGAGCGACGCGGGTGTGCCTCCGCTCGAAGTAGTGAACTACTACAACAGCGTGGTGAAAACCATCGGCTCCAAACCTGCGATGAGCGCCGTACGTCTCTACATGGTTCCGGGCGTGGGGCATTGTGGCGGCGGTGAGGGGACCGACCATTTCGATCTGTTCCCCGCGCTGCAGCAGTGGGTGGAGCAGAAGCAAGCGCCGGCCGACCTGGTTGCCTCGCGCATTGAAAACGGCAAGGAGGTTCGCACGCGTCCTCTGTGCGCGTATCCGGAAATTGCGACTTACAAAGGTAGCGGCAGCACGGATGACGCCGCGAGTTTCGTTTGCAAGAAGCCTTAAGCTAGGCCGCGAGCAGCCGTTCGCGCAATTCGCGCTTGACGGATTCTTCGATGAAGGCGGCATCGATCGCCGCCTGGTTGCAGGCCAGCAGATCCGACGAAGTCCATCCGAAATGTTCCTGAAGGTTTCGATACTCTTCGGTGAGCGTGATATTCGTGATGGTGCGGGTATCGGTGCTGATGCTCAGCGGCACGCCCGCCCGGTATAGCTCGTCGACCGCATGCTCGGCAAAGTCTCGCGAGATGCCGGTCTGCAGGTTGCTGGTGGGGCAGACCTCCAGATGAATACGCTCGCGCTTCAGATGATCGATCAGAACCGGATCTTCAATGCTTCGCACACCGTGACCGATCCGCGACGGCTGAAACTCGCGCAGCGTTTCCCAAACACTATCCGGGCCACGGGCCTCACCGGCGTGGGCCGTGCGATCCAGGCCGTGGTCCATCGCGTAACGAAAGGCGGGAACCTGCGCGTCGATCGGATAGCCGGCTTCATCGCCCGCGATATCGAGCGCGGCTACACGGCTGCCTCGAAACTGTTGCACCAGACTGGCGGTCACCAGTCCTTGCTCCCGATCGAAGTGGCGCAGAGTGCACAGAATAAGCCGCGCTTGGATGCCGCTGGAACGAATACCAGCTTCCGTGGCACGATCCACGGCGGCCACCACCCGCTCGGGCGTTAACCCGCGCTCCAGATGCAGCAGCGGCGCAAAGCGAATCTCGGCATAGATCACGCCATCGGCGGCCAGTTGCTCGAACAGATCCTCCACCGCCAGCGCCAGCGCCGCTTCATCCTGCATCAGTTTGAAACCACGCGGCGCGCGGGTTAGAAAATCCGCAAGATTGGTGCAGCGCGGAGGCGCGATGAACTCGCGCTGGTACTCTTCGAGTGAAACGGACTCATCCAGCCGAGCCACCGCGGCGTAGCTCAGCGAGCAGTCCAAATGCAGATGCAATTCGACTTTGGGGAGTACTGCGCTCAATACTATTCGACGCCGAACGCCAGAAGCACGTTACCGGTGGGGCCACCGATCACCCCGTACCCCGATCCGATGAACAACATTCCGTTCGCGATGGTGGGACCAATGGACGCAATGGATCCACCCTTGGCTTCCACCTTATTCACGGTGTCAAACGGCCGGTCCGTTGCATACGACCAAATCTCGGAGCCGTCGGCTGAGGCGAGCGCGTGCAGTTTGCCATCGGTTCCTCCGATGAAGACGACCCCCTGCATCGCAGTAGCAGCCGCGCCGTTGTTGACGTGTTGGCCCGGCTCGGCCAACGGTTTGTGCCATAGCTTCTCACCGGTGGTCAATTGAATCGCGGTGATGCCTCCTCCGGTCTGGCCATAGTAGGCGGCCTTTTCATCGAAAGCGCCGCCCCAAACAATGCCGCTTAAGCGAAACAAAGGAGTTCCCGGCGGATTATCCACCACCTTCGTTTGCCACACCACGGCGCCTTTTTTATCCGGATCCAGGGCAAACAATTTGCCGTCTTTTGTTCCAGCCACCACGATACTCTTGCCGCCCGGCAGCGAGTGCAGGACGGGAGAATTGCCGATATCCAGATCCGGCCCGTTCTCGGAGGGGCAATTGTCCGTTTTTTCAGGCCCCGTGCAGCCGCCCAGGAACGCGTCGCCAGCCTGCGCCTGGTAATACCAGAGCACCTTGCCGCTCTTCATATCCACCGCCATCACGGAGTCTGACATCTTGCCCGCGGGCTCGGTCTCTGAATCGCCGGTACCAAAATAAATGGCGTGACGCTTCTCGTCGATGGTGGGCGAATTCCACACCGAAGCTCCGGCCGGCGCGTACTGCTGCACGCCTTTCGAATTCTTACGCGTGGGCTTGGGCGTTTCGGGAATAACATAAGTCTTCCAGGCCTGCTCGCCGGTACTGGCGTTCAACTTCACCACGCTTCCGCGCGAGGTGCAGCAGGGATAATCGAGATTCGCGGCCGCGAATTCTTCGGACGACGATACAGGGACATACAGGTTTCCCTCATACAACTTGGGCGACGCCGTGATGCGCGCCACGAAGTGATCGTCCACCTTCTTGGTCCACAGCTCCTGTCCGGTCTGCGCGTCCACCGCATAAACGTTGGCATGCGCATCGCCGAAGAAGACCGCGTACCTGGTGTCGCCATGGCCTTTCACCGGGCCGACGCTTGGTCCACCGCGCACATTCCCCTTGGCTTGATAAGACCAGTAGACGCAACCCGTTTTCGCATCCAGTGAATAAACGTAGCCGATATCGCTGCCGACAAAAACACGGCCGGAGGCGACGGCCGGCTGCCCGAATGCCGAAACGCCGGTGGGATAACCGAAGGCCCACTTCAACTTCAGGTGCGGCACTTGATCGGCCGTGAGCCCCGCGCCCTTCGCGGTCTGATAGCGGCTATTTGTAACGTCGGCGCTCCAGCCGTTCCACGACGGGCTGGCAGAGGGATCGCTCATCGGCGGGTTGGCTTCGCAATGGTTGGGCATGTTCTTCGCATCGCCCTGCTCGGCGCTGCCAAACGTCCGGCCGCTCATGAAGACCGCGAGCATCCGTTTCTGGTCGTCGGCCAGGGATTGCCCTTGCACCTTCATCGGGCCGGTAGTGAGCGCTTCATAAATCTTTTCGGGTGACAATTGCCGCAGCGTGGCAGGATCGGGTACGCGACCGGCCATCGTTGGGTTGCCATGACAACCCATGCACTTGGTCTGGAATACGGCGAATCCCGTTTCGGTTCCTGAAAAACGCGCCGGCTGGCTCGGCGGTTGCGCTTGCGTAGCGGTCAGAACAAGCGACAAGCTCGCGGTCGCGATCGCCACGAGGCGGAAATGAGTTTTCATAGTGATTCCTTTACGATCCCACAGCATATCGAACGTTGCATGCAGGTCGCAAGGCCCTTCTAACATAATCCAGGCCGTTCTAACATATAAGGACATATGCGATACCTCGTGCTTGTAATCGCGCTATCGTGGCCTCTGGCCGCTGCCACCTCTTGTGAGAGCCTGGCCAAGCTCGCTCTACCGCACTCCACCGTCACCCTGGCGCAGGACGTACCCGCCGGACAGCTCACATTGCCCGCCGATGCCGTGCCGGCATTTCCCGGTTTCCCAGCGCCGAACTTCTCGAATCTTCCCGCTATTTGCCGCGTGGCTGCCACGCTGAAGCCCACCAGCGATTCCGACATCAAGATTGAAGTCTGGATGCCTGCGGCGGGCCCATCGTCAAAGTGGAACGGGAAGCTGGAATCCGTGGGCAATGGCGCTTGGGCCGGGAGCATCGGCTATCGCGATCTCGCCACGGCTGTCACTGACGGCTGGGCAGCCGCCAGTACCGACACCGGCCACACCGAGACTACTGCGGTGTTTGTGGTGGGACATCCGGAAAAGCTGATCGACTTCGCTTATCGCGCGGTGCATGAAATGACGCTGGCCTCCAAGGCCATGACCGCCGCCTATTACGGCAAGAATCCGGCGCGTGCGTATTTCAATGGTTGCTCCACGGGCGGACGCCAGGCGCTGGCAGAAGCGCAACGCTATCCAGACGACTACGATGGCATCGTCGCGGGAGCCGCCGCGAATTATCCCACGCACCTGCAAGGCGCGCAGGTATGGACCACTGAGATCACCAACCAAAGCGATGGCTACATCCCGCCCGCCAAATATCAACTCATCCACAAAGCCGTGCTCCAGGCTTGCGACGCGCTGGATGGAGTGAAGGATGGCGTGCTGGAGGATCCGCGCCGCTGCCACTTCGATCCACAAGCGCTGGCTTGCAAAGGTCCCGGTCAAGGGGGAGATTCGCCCACCTGTCTGACCACTGCGCAAGTGGAAGTGGCGCGCAAAATTTACGCCGGACCCGGCGCGTCGATCTTTCCAGGCCTGGAACGCGGTAGCGAACTGGGATGGGCTACGCTTTCCGGGCCCAAGCCCATGGCTCTCGCTGCTGAAACCTACCAATACTTGGTGTTTAAAGATCCCAATTGGGATTACCTGAAATTCGAACCTGCCCGCGACATCGCAACCGCCGATCAGGTGATCGGACCAACCATGAATTCGATCGATCCCAACCTCAAACCGTTTTTCAGCCACGGCGGAAAGCTGCTGATGTATCACGGCTGGGCCGATCCCGGCATCGCTCCAGAAAACAGCGTGAATTATTTCACCAGCGTCGAAGATACCGTCGGGGGCAGATTGAAGGCATCCAATTCCATTCGATTGTTTATGGTTCCCGGCATGGGCCACTGCCGCGGTGGCGACGGCACCGATGATTTCGACAAGATCGGCACGCTGGCCGCATGGGTGGAATCGAACAAAGCGCCGGATCATATTCCGGCGGCGCATAAGACCAAAGGCGTGATCGATCGCACCCGGCCGCTCTGCCCGTACCCACAGACCGCGCAATATAAGGGATCGGGCAGCACCGACGAGGCCGCGAACTTCGTCTGCGCGGCGCCTTGACTAAGAACAAACCCATTGCTGGCAGTCTAAAGTTGTGATAGGTTCAGGCCGGAGGTGCAAGAATGGCAAAAGACACCCCAAGGCCGCAAATTAACGCGTCAAAGCTCCTGGTTGGAGGTGAAATCATCGGAGCGATTTTCGCTATTGGCACCATGCTGATATTTCTAACCGGCATTCCGATACTGCGGTACGTATTTGCTGTTGCCGTCGTTCTAGGCTGCATCGTTGCGCTTGTTCTTCGCTTCATTCCGCACGATAATCCAGGCACACCTTGGCTTCTCTCTGCCACCGAGAAAAATACAGAGGTTCGGCCAAAACCCGAACGCCAGAAAACTCCAGGGCGTTCAAAGATGGTCGTGACGCTACCGCTAGCCACGCACGTTTAATAGTAGAGAAGCAAAAACGGCGCGGCGCGCCCGGGGTTCATGCCCACTCCAGGATCACTTTGCCCGCGTTCCCCGAGCGCATCACCTGGAACGCTTGCTCGTAATCGCGATAAGAAAACCGATGCGTGACCACGGGCCGAATATCCAAGCCATTTTCAAGCATCACGCCCATCTTGTACCAGGTTTCGTACATTTCCCGGCCGTAGATGCCTTTGATGGTGAGCATATTGAACACGACCGTGGTCCAATCGATGGCGAACTCCTGAGTCGGTATCCCAAGCATCGCGATTTTTGCGCCGTGGCTCATGTTGGCGATCATTTCGCGCAACGCCGGCGCTTGGCCCGACATCTCGAGTCCGACGTCGAAGCCTTCCTGCATACCCAGTTCTTTCTGAACTTCCGCCAGCGGCGTTTGGGCCGTATCCACGGCGCGGGTCACACCCATCTTGCGCGCCAGGTCCAGCCGGTACGGATTCTTGTCGGTGATCACTACATGACGCGCGGCCGCGTGACGCACCACGGCGGCAGCCATGATTCCGATGGGACCAGCACCCGTGATCACCACGTCCTCGCCCAACACCGGGAACGAGAGCGCGGTGTGCACGGCGTTGCCGAAAGGATCGAAGATGGCGGCGACGTCCAAATCAACGCCAGGCTTGTGCCGCCACAGGTTCGTCACCGGCATCGCAATAAAATCGGCGAAGGCACCCGGGCGATTCACGCCAACACCCTGGATGTGCGCGCAGAGATGCCGCCGGCCCGCCAGGCAATTGCGGCAGCGGCCGCACACCACGTGCCCCTCGCCGCTCACCAGATCGCCGGCCTGAAAGTCGGTGACATTCGAGCCCACCGCAACGATCTCTCCGACAAATTCGTGGCCGATCGCCATCGGCACGGGAATGGTGCGCTGCGCCCATTCGTCCCAGTTGTAGATGTGAACGTCGGTGCCGCAAACACCGGCGCGCCTCACGCGAATCAAAACATCGTTGATGGCGATGCTGGGCTCAGGAATCTCTTCGAGCCACAAACCGGGCTCGCGCTTGCTCTTGACGAGTGCTTTCATGAAACTCTCATTGCAACACGAACACTACGGAGAACGCTTCCAGGTACAATGAAGACACCTGCGCTTCCTCGGACTTGAAGCCGGTGGGGAAAGCAAACCGAGCGGTCTCGCCACGCTGCAATGGGACGGCCGCACGCTGCGATTGACGCAGCTCGATTGCCTCACCGAACCGGACGACATTATCCAAATCCAATGGGCCGCCGACACCGCCGGTAACGATGCGGTGATCGGGATCGACGCGCGAATCGTCGTTCCCGGCGACGCGCCCGACGCCCTCGCGATGCGTTCGGCGGACAGGCTTGCTCATTCGCTCTATGACAAGTACCATGCGGGACCTTCGTCCACGAATCTATCGCTCGCCGTTCGGCATCGGACCACGCGCCTTTCGTCCGAACTGGCGAATTTGCGCTTCCTGCATGGCGATCAACTGACGCCGCAAAGCGAGGGCCGGCATCAGATTGAAGTGCACCCTCCAGCGGCATCGGTCCAGCTCTTTCTGCTGGCCAGGGTGATCCGCTACCGCAGGGGAACCATCGCGGAACGCAAGGAAGGGCTGCGGTTGTTGCGCGGTCTGATGCTGGATCATTTTCCTCGGCTGTTCCCCAGGCTGGCTCTGACCGAACTGCCGGAGGTCCCCTCGAACAGCGCGGATTTGAAAGCTCTGCAGCATCGCCTGGATTCGCTGATGAGCGCCTACGTGGCGGCGCACTGGTGGTATTGGGGCCGGGAGCGCAACGACGTGCTGGGTGACGCAGCCAATGGATACATCGTGGTGCCGCGGCGTCGTACCGCCGATCTGAAGCTGGCCGATCTGCGGGAAGAGTTGACGAACCGGGAGCTGTTGGAAACGGGAGCGGCAGCGCAGCCGGTGGCACTATTCAAGGCGTGGCTGGGGGAAGCCTATTCGGCGGGCCTGACGGCTCCCAACGCCATGACGCTCGCCACGGTGGGACCGGACGGAAAGCCATCGGCCAGGATCGTTTTGCTGGACAACGTCAGCGACCCATGCCGTCGGGTTGGGGTGGTTACCGGGTGCGGCCCGAATCACTCGAATTCTGGCAGAGCCGCGCGAATCAATTGCATGACCGGCTGCTCTATTCGCGCGGGTCCGATGGCCGGTGGGCGATCGACCGCCTGGCGCCTTGAACCCGCCCTTGAGAGCCCGCCATTCGCCGATTCCCAGCCGCTATTCGCCGATCTTCGGTCGCAAGATCGCAGGCCCGCTGATAGGCTCGAAGCATGGATACGGATCGCTGGGAAGAACGAAGGCAGCGTTGGGAACAGAGGCATGAGGCGAGACGGGCTCGCTGGGAAGACCGCGCGGCGCGGCGTCACTATCGCTCGGGAAGCCACGGCCTTTTCTTCGGCGCCATTGTGGTCGCCGTAGGGTGTCTGCTGCTGCTGGACAATCTGGGAATCGTCCGGTTTCATGACATTTGGCAGTACTGGCCGGTGCTGCTGGTTGCCTTTGGAGTTGCGCGCATCGTTGACAGCCGCACGCCTTCCGGTTGGATTTGGGGCGGCATGGTTACGCTGGTGGGCGCGTTCTTCCTGCTCGACACGCTCGACATCATCACCTTCAACTTCGCGATGCTGTGGCCGGTGCTTTTGATCGCGTTTGGGGTCAGCGTACTCATCGGCGCGCTGGAGCGCAATCGATTCCGGGACGGCGTCCCTCCGCCCCCCAGTTCACCGGTGGTGAACACGCACGCGATTTTCAGCGATAACAAGGGCGGCAGCGACGCCCAGGATTTCCAAGGCGGGGAAGCATCCGCAATCTTCGGGGCCGCGCGCTTCGATCTACGAAACGCATCCATGACTGCCGATGAGGCGCGCATTCATGTCGAAGTGGTCTTCGGCGAGGCGGAGGTGCGTGTTCCCGAAACGTGGAATGTAATCAGCCGGGCCGCGGTCGTCTTTGGCGGTGTGAACGATAAAACCATTCACCCCAAACCCGACCCGAACGTAAAGACCCCACGGCTGGTGATCACCGGATCGGTGATTTTCGGCGGCATCACGCTCCGCAACTAATACCGGATAATTCCATCATGCATCCGCTTGTGGCCGGACAGGGCCGGCTCTCGCTGTACCTGTTGGCGTGGGTTCCCCTGGCTCTGCTGCTGGCCTATCTCTTGGTGGCGATGGGCGGGCTGACTTGGCTGGAGGCGGCGGCAGTGAGCCTACCGTTGGCTTTGTTCTACGCACTCATTTGCCTGGCCCCTTGGTACATGTGCCGCGCCCTCGCAATTGGTTCCACTTCCATTCTTAAGATTCTGGAATATCACTCGGCCGCGGCGGCTGTTGCAGCGCTCATTTGGATTGTGGCCGCCAAAGGCTTAGCGCTCGCGATCGGCCACTACGCGTTCGCCGATCTAAACCAACGGCTCAGCCCTGAACTTCCTTCGCTGTGGGGAATCGGCGCGCTCGTGTACGTGCTCTCAGTGGCGCTACATTACGTTTTGGTTTCAGTGGAATCCTCCAAGGAAGCCGAAACGCGCGAGCAGGAGGCGCTCACGCTGGCGCGCGAATCGGAATTGAAGGCGCTGAAGGCGCAGATCAATCCGCACTTCCTGTTCAACAGCCTCAACTCCATCAGCGCGCTTGCTACGGTGGATGGCCCACGCGCCCGGGACATGTGCATCAAGCTCTCCGACTTTTTGCGCACTACGCTGAAGCTGGGCGAGAAGCAAAGCATAACGCTGGCCGACGAGTTGGCGCTGGCGAAGGCCTATTTGGAAGTAGAGCAGGTTCGATTCGGCGCGCGGCTGCGAGTCGAGATCGCCTCCGATGCCGATTGCGACCATTGCGTGGTGCCGTCGCTGGTGCTGCAGCCCCTGGTAGAGAATGCGGTGAAGCACGGGATTGCCGGATTAGTGAACGGAGGAACAATTAGGATTGAGGCGCATTGCGGCAATGGCCGGCTGCAACTGCAAATCATCAACGAGTTCGACCACGACTCGCCGGCGGCCAGCGGGCATGGGCTTGGTCTGCGGAATGTTCGCGACCGGTTACGCGCGTTGTACGAGAATCGGGCGCGCGTGGACACCACCGCCACCGGTGACCAATTCGTCGTCGAATTGGAGATTCCCTGTGCAGAACACGTGTAATGATGAGGTCATGGCTGACCCTTTGGCCACTGGCTCCCACATCGCGCATTACCGCGTGGTCTCGCACTTGGGCGAGGGCGGGATGGGAGCGGTTTACCTGGCCGACGATATGACGCTGGGCCGGCGGGTTGCTCTGAAAGTTTTGCCCACGAATGTCGCGACCGGCCCGGAGCGCATGCATCGCTTTGTGCAGGAGGCCAAGCTGGCATCGGCGCTCACTCATCCGAACGTCGCGTACATTTACGAAATTGGTGAGGACGCCGGGCTCCGCTTTCTGGCCATGGAGTACATCGAGGGCGAGGCGCTGAGCGTTCGCTTGGGCCGCGGCCCGCTGGCGCTCTCCGAATTACTCTCGGTTGCGAGCCAAGTGGCCGACGCGCTGGACGACGCGCACTCCAAAGGCATCGTGCACCGCGATATCAAGCCGTCCAACCTGATGCTGACGCCGCGCGGTTACGTCAAGGTTCTGGATTTCGGGCTGGCCAAGCTGGAAACGGCCGTGGGGGGAAGTAAAGTGCCGCGCGATGAGACACAAGTGATGACCAGCGCCGGCGTGGTGATGGGAACCGTAGCCTATATGAGTCCGGAACAGGCCCTGGGCCGCGATATGGACCATCGCACCGATCTGTTCAGCCTGGGCGTGGTCCTGTATGAGATGGCCACCGCGCGTCTGCCTTTCCCCGGAACCACTCCATCGGAAACCATGGCGCGAATTCTGAGTTCGCAGCCAGAAGCGATCGCCCGCTTCAATTATGATCTTCCCGAGGGTCTGGATCGCGTGGTGCGGAAGTGCCTGGAGAAGGATCGCGAACGGCGTTATCAATCGGCGCGCGAGCTGCTGGTGGATCTGAAGAACCTGGAACGCGACGCCGCGAGCGCAAGCCCGGGCGCCAGCACGGTGGTCAATACACGGCGTAAGTTGACGGCCGTGATTGTCGACGATGAAGAGCTGGCCCGCGCCCTGTTGCGCGAGTATCTGGGATCGAACCCGGATATCGAGATCCTGGCCGAATGCGCCAACGGTTTCGAAGCGGTGAAGGCCATCACCGAGAAGAAACCCGACCTGGCATTCCTGGACGTCCAAATGCCGAAGCTGGATGGATTCGAAGTGCTGGAACTGATCGGGCAGGAGGTGGCTGTCATCTTCGTCACCGCCTACGATCAGTACGCGATGCGGGCGTTCGACGAACATGCGGTGGATTATCTGCTGAAACCGTTCAGCCTGGATCGATTTCAAAAGGCGCTGGACCGCGCGCGGCGGCGAGTGGGTGAGAAGGGATCGCCGCAGGAACCAGCCGCCAAACCCGCCCCTGTGGATCTGGCGCGAGCCGCGCGGCCTCCGCAAGAGTATCTGCAGCGCATTGTGGTGAAGGACGGAACGCGAGTCCATATCATCCCCGTGGAACGGCTGGATTACGCCGAATCGCAAGACGACTATGTTTCCCTCCACAGCCAAGGCCAGAGCTATTTGAAAGAGCAGACCATTTCGAGTCTCGAGGCGGCGCTCGATCCGGAGCGCTTTGTCCGGATACACCGCTCCGTCATCGTCAACTTGGAACGCGTGGCGAAAATCGAGCCGTACGCCAAAGACAGCCGTGTCGCGGTGCTGTCCGATGGCACGCAGCTCGCAGTGAGCCGGGCCGGGTATGAGAGATTGCGGAGTCTGCTTGAGAACTAACCTGTGAAACTATCCGAGCACTGCGATGCGCGGCTTGGCCCGCGCCGAGAGTTCCACCCCCGCGTCATGCAGGGCGGCGTTTCCAGCGGCGAAAATCACGGTGCCGCGCGGCGGGCCTTGCGGCGAGCGAATGGGCGAGGTCCAAACGGCCGCCTCGATGAAACTGCCGTTCTTGCCTTGAATGGGACCCTGGACATCGAAGGGAAGTTCGTGGCCCATCATCTCATGGCGCGTCCAGCCAGTGAGGATCTCGGTGGCGGCGTTCCAATGAGTAACCACGCCGTGAATGTCCACCGCAAAGATTGCAAGCGGAGACGAATCCAGCAGCGGATGATGCCATTCCGGCACAGCGGCCATCACTGCGTTGCTCAGATCCGTGGGCTTTTCATCGGCCTCCACCAGCCTCAGGTGAACTTTCGTAGCGGCGCGATCGATGCTCGATGTCTTCAAGATCAACGCCGCCAGCAAATAGAGGCAGGCGCTGATCAAGTCCACCCAGCCTTCCATCGTTCGGAAGCGCGTGAAGGCTGCGAATCCGGAGTCTTTCAGTATGCGCAGAGCGTCATAAATCGCGATCAATCCCAGCAAGCCAGTGAGAATCTTGTCGAGACCGTTGCGCTGCCGCCGGGTTAAGAGGATGCACCAGAGGATGGTTGCGAGGCAAATAAGAAGCGCCAGCGCCATGAGCGGATTGGCGCGAAGTAATTGTGCCAGATACAAAGGGCCTCCCGGCATTACTGCCGCAGCACTTGTATCGGTCGCGGAGAGGAGAGTGATTAGATCGCAACCGCTTACTTAAGTGAGCGGTTGTGCTTAGAAGGTTTGACGAAGCGCCCTAGGCACAAAGGTGAGGAGTTGGCGCTCAAGGTTTTGTCGCTTCGGGCGATATGCAGTTCGCAAGGAGTTTCCATAATGATCAGTGCTATATCGTCCGCGACGCCCACCCAGCCCGTAGCTCCAGCCGCTGCACCATCCACTCAGAACACCGCGTCCTCAAAGACACCTCCCGCGCCTACCGGCGATTCCGTCCACTTAAGCAAGGCCGCTCAAGAGAAGTCCGGCTGCTCTGGCCACTAGAAAGCGGGGAGAGAGGTTCGCGTCCAGCATTCACTCGAGCGCGGTCGGTTTGTAACGGTAACTTCCGCGCCTCGGCTCCGCGGTTCCAATTCTGAAGCTCCGCGTCCATTACGTTTTATGTAACGGTAGTCGGCCTCTTGCCTCTAACCAGCGAGTATTAGCGCGAAGGCGTTGCGCCGGCGGCGGAGGACTGCGATGACAAAACAGAATCTGGTTCCGATATTTGTGGCGGGAATTGGGATTGGAGTAGCCGCCACTCTATTCATTCAGGATCGGGAACTGAAAGCTCGCTTGGGCAAGGCCTGGAGCAAACAGTCGCAACGCGTCGGGGAAGCGCTTTCGGATCCACAGGCCACGTGGAAGAAAGGAGAAAAGGCAATGAGCGATGTCAAAGACAAACTGAAGAACAAAACTGACGATGCGGCCGACGCTACGAAGAAGGCGGTGGATAAAGTGGCGGACAAATCCAAAGAAGCGGCCCACAAGGCCGGCGAACAATTGGAGCGGGGCGGCAAACGCCTCCAGAACGCGTAATCGCGACAACTATTCAAGGAGGAATTCACCACGATGTGTATTCAAAAAGCTGTTCTAGCAATTGTATTCTGCGCAGCTTCCATGCTCGCGGCGGCACAAACTTCCGACTCGACGGCGCAGCCGGATAACACCAAAGTCAATCAACGCGACCGCAATGCCGATCAACCCACGGCCGATCAGCAAAAGAACGACCGTAGCGATCGCATGCTGACCAAGAACATCCGCAAGTCCATCATGTCGGACAAATCCTTGTCCACCTACGCTCACAACGTCAAAGTCATCAGCCAGAACGGAACCGTCACTTTGAAGGGACCCGTGAAGTCTGACGACGAAAAACGCGCGGTGATCGCGAAGGCGGTTGAAGTGGTGGGCAGTCCGGACAAAGTGACCGATCAAATTTCGGTCAAGCAGTAGAGCAGATACGTCTTAATTCTAAATTCAAAAGGAGAACGATATGGCTGGAAAGAATACAGCAGTTTTCGGCATTTATAAGAGCGTTCCTCAGGCCGAGCTGGCCGTAGATCGCATCATGGCGGGCGGCTTCTCAAACAACGACATTTCCGTGTTGCTTCCGGACAATCAGAGCACCAAGGAATTTGCGCACGAAAAGAACACCAAGGCTCCTGAAGGCACAACCACCGGCGGGGTCGCTGGCGGAGTGATCGGCGGCACGCTCGGACTGCTGGCGGGAATCGGCGCGTTGGCGATCCCTGGCGTCGGGCCTTTCATCGCAGCCGGTCCCATCATGGGCGCGTTGGCGGGTTTGGGTGCGGGCGGCGCTGTCGGCGGACTCATCGGCGCTCTGGTCGGGATGGGAATGCCGGAGTACGAAGCGAAGCGCTATGAGGGTCGCGTGAAGGCGGGCGGCGTGTTGCTCTCGGTTCATTGCGACACCTCCGATGAAATTTCGCGGGCGAAGGATCTCCTGAAGGCGACCGGAGCCGAAGACATCTCCTCCTCGGGCGAGAAGAGCGTGAGCACGCACGGAGTGGAGCAACCGGTCGGCACCCACCGCTAACCGTTCACTTTCCTCTTATTAGGGGTGGCGGGTCGACGCCGCCCCTGAACCCCTGCGGTAGAATGAGGGCATGGCGGACATTCTTCGCATCGCGGATCGCGAATTTCATTCGCGCCTCTTCGTCGGTACGGGGAAATACCGCAGCTTCCAGGAAATGGCTCGGTGCCACACGGCGTCGGGTGCCGAAGTGGTGACAGTCGCGGTCCGTCGCGTCAATCTTACGGACAAATCCAAAGAATCGCTGATTGATTATATCGATCGTTCGAAGATCTTCATTCTTCCGAACACGGCCGGCTGCTACACCGCCGACGAAGCTATTCGTACTGCGCGGCTGGGACGCGAGGTGGGGCTTTCCAACTGGGTGAAGCTGGAAGTAATCGGCGATCAGAAGACGCTCTTCCCCGACAATGAAGGTTTAGTGGAAGCGACCCGTGTGCTGGCGCGGGAAGGATTCGTGGTGCTTCCCTATACCACTGACGACCTGGTGAACGCGCGCAAGTTGATCGACGCGGGCGCGGCGGCTGTAATGCCCTTGGGCGCTCCAATCGGATCGGGTCTTGGCATTCAGAACACCACCAATCTGCGGATTCTACGCGAGACCATCACCGAAGTCCCGCTGATTGTGGACGCGGGGGTAGGAACCGCCTCCGACGCGGCCATCGCGATGGAGCTCGGATTCGAAGGCGTGCTCATGAACACGGCCATCGCGGAAGCGGAAGAATCCGAAAAGATGGCGGAGGCGATGAAGCTAGCGGTTCAAGCCGGCCGTCTGGCGTATCTGGCGGGCCGCATGCCGAAGAAGCTATATGCCAGCGCGAGCAGTCCGCTGGCCGGCGTTGTGCGGTAATTTGGCGAATTACACCATCCAACGTGAGCAGTGGGTGCCTCGTCCTTTGGAAGAAGTATTCGCGTTCTTCTCCGATGCGAGCAACCTGGAACTCCTTACACCCTCCTGGCTGAAGTTTAAGATTCTGACTCAAACACCGATCACGGTAGCCCGCGGAACTCACCTCCAATATCGGCTGAGCTGGCATGGCGTTCCGTTGCATTGGACCACGGAGATCACGCGCTGGAATCCGCCGCGCGATTTTGAAGATATTCAGTTGTCCGGCCCCTACAAACTATGGCGGCACACCCATCGTTTTAGGGCGCACGAAGGAGGCACTCAGATGACGGATATCGTCGAGTACGCGCTACCCTTCGGACTCCTAGGAAGCCTCGCGTATGCGCTGCAGGTGCGCCGCAACGTGGAAAAGATCTTCGATTACCGTTATGATCGAATCCAGCAAATGTTCGGCGGCCCGCGAACCTCGAGGGCCGCAGATCAACGCCGATGAACGCGGATTGAAAAGGAATTCTTATCGGCGTTCATCGGCGTTGATCTGCGGCCAAATATGTTTTTCAGCTTTACAACGTCCGCGTCACTTTACTTAGCGCCCGCGGCTGATCCGCATTCAGCCCCTTCTCCTCGGCGAGCGACGCCGCGAATAGCTGAGCCGGAACGATGTAGGGGATGGGTGTAAACAGCTCGTCCAGCGCCACGGGCACGATTACCGAACGGCGATCGCGCGCGGCCTCCACGTTGCTTACATCGGTGACGATCAGGGTCTCGGCCTTCAATTCACTGAGAGTGGCCATCATTTCACGCGTACCGGGCCAGGTGACGCCCGCGGGTGCGAACAGAAATGCGGGAAACCCAGGCTCCAACATCGCGATGGGGCCATGCAACAAGTCGGCGCTCGAAAAGCGTTCGGCCACCACATAGCAGGTCTCCATTAACTTCAGCGCAAACTCGAACGCACTGGCGTAATTCAACCCCCGGCCCAGGACCACGGCGTGCTCCATGAAGCGATAGCGCTCGGCGCGGCGCGCGATCTCGAGTTCCAGCGTCAGCGCGCGGTTGGTCCACTCGGGCACGCGCGCCAAATCGTCCAGCGCAACGTCCGCCCCCAGCGCGTAGGCCAGCAGATACAGCAGCAGCAACTGGCCCGTGTAGGTTTTCGTCGCGGCGATGCTACGCTCGCGCCCGGCGTGTACCAGAAACAGATGCTCGGCAAGCTGCGATAACGCACTGGATGCTTCGCTGGTGATTCCGATGGTGCGCGCGCCTTGCTCGCGAGCCCGCTCCAGCACCACGTTCGTATCCGTCGATTCCCCGGATTGCGAAATCGCCACCACCAATACACCATCGAAGCGGAAAGGCGCGTGATAGAGCGTGAAAATAGAGGGCGCGGCCAGCGTCACCGGGATCCCGGTAGTCATCTCGAGGAGGTAGCGCCCGAATTGCGCCGCGTTGTCGGACGTGCCGCGCGCGGCCAGCATGATCAGACGCGGTGGATCGCGCTCCAAGACTTTGCGCAATTCTTCGATCGGCCCGCGCTCCGCTTCTAACGTCCGTTCGAGCACGGCGGGTTGCTCGCGGATCTCGTCTCGCATTCTTGACATGAAAAAAAATGGTTGGTGACTTACGGCGCCATCCTGATCTACAAATCCGGCGGTATGCGCGTTTCGGTTCCCGCCCAGGCCTTCCAGGCCGGAGAGGCCGATGGCGGCGCTATGGTCACATGCGGCTTCAACACGATTAAGGTGGTTCCCTGGTCCTTGCTGACGGTGTTTTGCCGCAGCAGCGGAATGTAGCTGAGAAGCGGAATGCCCGTGATGGTTTTGGCTTCCTGCGATGTCATCAGTCCCGACAGCACCGCCCATTCGCCGGCCGCCACGTGCACCTTGGATTGATATTGGGTGTTCGCCACCACGGGAATGCCGTTGGAACTGGTAGCCCCCAACAGCTTAAACTCTGCGTCCAAATCCAGCGTTACTTCGTCCACGCTCGAGACGTGCGGCGTCACCTTGATCAAGAGTCCCAGGTCCTCGAAACTGATGGTCGGCGGCGGGGTGTAAACCGTGCCGCTGCCGGACGTGTTTCCAAAATAGCCGCTGGTGATGATGGGATACTTCTCGCCCACATGCAGCGTCGAGGGCAGGCCGTCCACCGCGACTACTTGCGCGTGATAAATGCTCTGAGAGCTGGAATGGGAAACAGTGGCGAAAAGTTGCGCGTTCGTGACGCCCAGTCCCAGCAGACTGGCGCCGCCGCCGAACGCCAGATAAGTCGAAAAACTGGAGGAAAAATAGTTATAGGCGTTTGTCAGGTTTGCCCGGTTCACGAAGCTCGATAGCGCAAAGGATGTCGGGAGCGATAGCCCGTAACTGAGCGACGATGAAAGATCCGTGGTCAAAATCTCCACGTCGATGGTCACTTCCGCGCGAGGGCGCAGCAAATCGGTGAGCAGTTTTTCCGCCAGCCGTACTTTGGTCACCTTGTCGCGGATCAGAATCAGATGCCGTGAAGGGTCCACCGCTACCTTCTGCGCATCCAGCACCCCTCGAATGCTAGTGGCCAGTTCCTGCATCTCCTGAACAGTGGTAGCCTCGGGAAACGGTATCGTCACGGCGGCCGTCGGCTCGAAGTCCCTGCGCTTCTGCGTGCTGTCGTTGGCGACGAAAATCAGACGCTGGCTGACGGGTACCAGGAACGAATTGGTGGCAGCCTGCAGTGCGTGTAGTGCGTCCCGATAGTCGGCATCGGCCAGCTCGAAGCGGAACGCGCGCGTCGGCCGATAGTCGGCGTCGAACAGCACTTTCAGGTGCAGCGCGGCGGCCACCTGTTCCCACAGGGCTTTGGAATCGCCCTGAAAGTCGTAGTCGCGGCGGCCGGGCTCGACCTGCAATCGGGGCGGCGGTAAAGGCTTTCGCGCTTCCTCCAGTTCCGCATCGGTAATGGTTGCAAAAAGTCTGCGATCGATCTTGTCGGTTGGGAATCCAGGCAACTCGGGCGGGCTGGGGTCCTTCAGGCTGGCGGCCGGCCGTAGTGCCTGGGCGCGGGACCAATAGTCGATATTGGTGGGGTCGGCCGCGGCAGCTTCCGCATAGAGAAGATAAGCTTTGACGATTTGGCCGTCGTGCTCGGCTTTCTGCGCCTGATGAAACAGCTGTTCGGCCTGGGAAGCTGCACCCAACGGCGTGGAAAGCACCGTCCAGCTCCCTATTAAAATGAAAACAAAAGACCAACACACCTTCACAAGAGGATTGACGGGACCACACTGCGAAGCGTGCACCCAAATGGTGTGGGCCTCGACACCGGTCCAGGCCAAATCGCAAAATCATAGACAGGGAAAGGGTTCCTTGTCCCTCCCCTGACTGCCAACCGCGCCGCCTCAGTGATGGAGCAGGTGCAGATGCCGATGCGCGTGCATCCAGGCGATCATTTTTGCAAAGAGCTCCGGTTTTGCAAAGAGCTCCGGTTTTGCAAAGGGCTCCGGTGCAGACGCGGGGGCCCTCACCGACTTCTTGTCCTCCTCGACTTGGAACGAATGAAACAGGAGTATGTACGGGATCATCGGGATCAAAAGTATCATTAGCAACAGCAGCGCCGCATGCAATGGGGAGACGCCGGGAGTCCCATAGTCAAGAGCCGCAGTTTTTAGTTCGACGATTGAGGACACGGTTTCTGTCCTTCTTTCCGTGACACCTTAAATGCAGCACGTTTGAAACCAAACTCGATACGCCACCGGCCCGCCCCGTTTTCCGCGTCCGATTGCTTCCGCCCGCTTGTGCTGGACGCACCGCCTGCGATTTCAGCCTGCCCTGTCAAAGCGGGTGCCGCAGACCTGTAAATAAATAGCCCGGTTTGGCCGATGAATAGAGTGAGGCCCAACATCTTTCATGGCTGCAACACTTGCTCCAGCGCACAGTGGATTTAGTCCCGCGATTCCACAAACCTTTGAAGACTTAGGCATTTCCCAATCGCTGGTGCTCGATCTCGTCCTTCGCCGCCTGCTGCTCGAAGGGTTCAGCAACCTCCAAAGTCTGAGCAACACACTGAAGCTCTCTGTCCCTATTCTAAACATCGTCTTCACTCACATGCGCCAGCAGCAACTGGTGGAAGTGAAGGGGATGCTGGGGAACGACTATAACTTCACGCTGTCGCAATCGGGCAAGATGCTGGCCGGCGAGCGCTTTCAGATCAGCCAATACGCTGGCGCCGCTCCAGTGTCTTTAAAGGATTACAGCAACGCCACCAAATCCCAGGCGGCACAGGTCCGTATTGACCGTAAAATCCTGCGCTCAGCGTTTTCGGACCTGGTGGTGAACGATCAGCTCCTCGATCAACTCGGCCCGGCGCTCATTTCGCAGAACTCCATCTTCGTCTACGGCCCCACCGGCAATGGCAAAACCAGCCTGGCGGAGAGAATGCTGCGCGTCTACCAGGACGCCGTGCTGATGCCTTACGCAGTGGAAGTGGACAACCAGGTGATCAGCTTATATGACCCGGTGGTTCATCAAAAGCTGGGCATGGACGATGCCGACGTGGATCCGCGCTGGGCTCTCTGCCGGCGGCCTTGCATCGTGGTGGGCGGCGAGCTGATCCCCAGCATGCTGGAATTGCGCCTGGACGAAGCGTCGGGCATCTACGCCGCGCCGTTGCAGATGAAAGCCAACAACGGCATCTTCATCATCGACGACTTTGGCCGCCAGTTGATGTCGCCGCGCGATCTGTTGAATCGCTGGATTGTCCCCTTAGACCGTCGCGTGGACTATCTGATGTTGCGTTACGGCGTGAAATTCCAGATCCCGTTCGAGCTCATGGTGGTGTTCTCCACCAACCTGGAGCCGAGTGATTTGGCTGACGAAGCCTTCCTGCGCCGCATCCACAACAAAATTTTCGTGGACGCGGTGGACGAGAAATCCTTCGATCAGATTTTCCATCGCGTGGTCACCAAGTTCAACATCCCCTGCGAGCCCGACAGCGCAGAATATCTGCGCAAGCTGTGTCTGCGCGAGGGGCGCACGGAATTGCGCGCCTGCTATCCGGCCGACATCTGCACCATCCTCACTTCCATCGGCAGATACGAAGGGCGTCCGCCATTCATGAGCAAGTCCGAGCTGGAGCGCGCCAGCGCACTGTATTTCGCCAAGAGCTAGGCAGCCCACCCACACCGGCGATAATGGAATATCGCCGCATGAACGTTCTCCTTATCTCCACCTACGAGCTGGGCCATCAGCCATTCGGCTTGGCATCGCCCGCGGCTTGGATTTCAGAGCAGGGCCACCAAGTCGCCTGCGCGGACCTGTGCGTGGAATCGCTGGATGCGGATTGCGTTCGTGAGGCCGATCTCGTGGCCTTCTACCTGCCGATGCATACGGCCACCCGGCTGGCGGCCAAGGTGATCGAAAAGGTCCGTGGGCTGAATCCCGCCGCGCACATCTGCTGCTACGGGCTGTACGCGCCGTTGAACGAATCGTATTTGCGAAGCCTGGGGGCTGGAACAATCCTAGGCGGCGAGTTCGAGCCGGGGTTGCTCTCGTTGCTGGAGCGCTTGGCTGGAACGGGACCGAGCGCACAAACCGAGCCGTTGATCTCGCTCGACCGCCTGCAATTCAAAGTGCCTCTACGCACCGGACTGCCAGCGCTCGAAGAATATGCTCGGCTACAAATCGGGGATTCGTCGAAACGCACCGGTTATACCGAAGCCAGCCGAGGCTGCAAGCATCTGTGCCGCCATTGCCCCGTGGTGCCGGTCTATCAGGGAAGTTTTCGCGTGCTGCAGCCCGAGGTGGTGTTGGCCGACGTTCGCCAGCAGGTTGCCGCGGGCGCGGAGCACATCAGCTTCGGCGATCCCGATTTCTTCAACGGGCCCACCCACGCCATGCGGATCGTGGACGCGCTGCATCGCGAGTGGCCGGGTATCACCTACGATGCCACCATCAAAATCGAACACCTGTTGAAACATCGCGAGCTATTGCCTCGGCTGCGCGAAACGGGCTGCCTGTTCGTCACAAGCGCCGTGGAATCGGTGGACGACGCGGTGCTCGCGAAGCTCGACAAAGGCCATACTCGGGCCGACTTCATTGAGGTGGTGCGCCAGTTTCGATCCGCCGGTCTGACGCTCGCACCCACCTTCATTCCGTTCACCCCGTGGACCACCCGCGAATCGTATCGCGAGCTATTGGAGCAGTTGGTGGAGTTGGATCTGGTGGAGTACGTCGCGCCAGTCCAGTTGGCGCTGCGATTGCTGATCCCTCGGGGATCGCTCTTGCTGGAACTCGAAGACATTCAAACCGTGATTCGCGCGTTCGACGAACCGGCGCTCTTGTATCGCTGGCAGCACGCCGATCCCGAAGTCGACGCGCTGGCCGCGCAAGCCCTGCGTATCGCAGCATCCCAGGGATCCCGCCGCGAAGTCTTCGGTTATCTCTGGAACCTGGTCAACGATCGCCCGCTGCCGGAAGACTTCTACCTGCCATCCCAAGGCGCGATACCTCACATGGATGAGCCATGGTTTTGTTGCGCGGAGCCGACCGAAGAGCAGGTCGCTCATGTTTAGGCCAGTTGGATAGCGCAGCCGGAGTCACTTTGATCGGATTGAGGTGTTACTTCAGACTAATGAGAGCCAGCGGCTATGGATTCAATTTGGTCAGCCGATCTGAAAGACGTAGACACGAACCCTCATGAATCGGTAAAATTCAGCCAAATGGAATCGCAGCAGTACGCCTTATGCGAGCTCTTCGCGGGTGGCGGAATGGACAGACTCGGCTTGGGTTCGGCTTGGAATTGCAAGTTCTGGGCGTCGTGCCGATGGTCTTGAGCTCACCGCGAATCGCAACGAGAGAGAAGCTCATATTAGCTGGCTTGTATCTCTCAAAATACGATCTTCTTGGCTTGAAAAATCTGGGCTTCAAGAGCTTCAAGGAGGCCTTCAACGTCATCGGGTACGCTATGGGATCAGAGCCTGCGTCCATAAAGAACTACCGCGATGAGTTCGATCCCCTGTTTCCGAATCACAGAAAAGGCTGGCACAAGCGTCCGACCCGCGACTACTGCCTCAAGGTACTTGAAAAATATAAAGGCCTGGATCTCGAATCATTCACGGGTTTAATCAAATCTTTTGTCGGATATGATGAAAACGCTTGGAGCGAGATTCAAGTGAAGGAGGAAAAAGAGGACAGAGACTCCAACTTTGCGAAAAGGCTGATCACCGGTCTGGCCGCAGAGCAATACTTTGCGTCAATGCAGCCCGGCCTTCCCGAATTCAAAGATTATGTCGTGGAGAACACAACGCGTCTAGCAGGCTGCTGAAAAGCATGGCCGAAATTGTTCCAGCGATATTTTCTGAGTTTGAGGATAGCCTTCGCACGGCGGATGGGTGTTCCGCGGGTAGATTCACGATCTCGAAGTGGTCGTGA